>Ga0073928_10006725_pt1 | contig 15330 bp, 15 predicted proteins | sample PaiPotPPA55metaG_FD_76969 | JGI IMG/M metagenome (GOLD analysis project Ga0073928, IMG submission 76969) | Iron sulfur acid spring bacterial and archeal communities from Banff, Canada, to study Microbial Dark Matter (Phase II) - Paint Pots PPA... ... | reverse complement strand
GCAGCGTCTGCGGATGGATGCCATACATCTCCGCCACCGACGAAATCATGTACGCGCCCTTGGATTTGCGCTTGGTCATCGCCTCTAATTTACAACAAAGGCGAGCGGCCACGGATTAAACAGATGTATAGTTTTGTTGATCAGTGTCAATCCGCGAAATCCGTGGCGTGATTTGCTAGGCCGCCGCTTCGGGTTTTTCCTGAGCCGGAGTCCAGCCTTCCGGTTTTAGCGCGTGATTTAGAAGATAGGCCACCAGTCCTGCGGCGATTAGCAACATTCCGAAAGCAAAGGAACTCATTCCCAGCACTTGCTCGGTCTCGCTGCGGATCACGGAAAATCCAAGCAGCAGCATGGGAGGGATACCCACCGCAATCGCGCCAAGCATTCCTCCGGGAACCCGGAAGGGGCGACGCAGTTCAGGCTCGCGGACGCGCAACACAATGAGCGCGATGAACTCGAGCGACAAGCTGACGCCGTAGAGAAGAATATCGATGGTCACCAAACGCTCGAAACCGAGACCCAAACACAGAGCCCACCCAATCGCGCAAACCACAATCGCCACCCACGGCGCTCGCGAACGAGGATGCAGTTTGCCGAAGACGCGCGGCAACATGCCGTCCTGAGCCATGGCCAAGGGTAGGCGCGAATAACTCATCACCAGCGCGTTGAACATCCCAAAGCCGCTGATCATCCCGCCGAGTGCGAGGCCAACCCGCAGCAGCGGGCCACCGAGCAGGCCTGCGATGTCCGCCCAGAATCCAGTCTCCCATGCGCTCGAGGAAAGCCCAGTCATCCACATCGCGGCTACGGGCACGATGTAGCTCAGGGCTACAATCAATACCGCAGCCAACATCGCGCGAGGATACGTCCGCTGCGGGCGCTCAACTTCGGTAGCAATAGTCGAAGCGTTGTCCCAGCCCATGTAATTCCACATGCAGATGAGCAGACCCGTAAGGATGTCTACAGACGAAGCTGTAGGTTTGGTCACAACATGGGTGAGCGCCCCCAATTTGAATGGCGCGATGGCAACAATTAAAAGGAACGGCGCGGAGAGCACGAAGAAGAGCCACAGCGAAGTGGTCGAAACTACGCGGACACCGGCAATATTCAAAAGCGCGCAAACGACAACTACTGCGAACCCGACCGTCCAGCCGCGATATCCCACGGCGAACCAGGGAAACAGGCGTGTAAGGTAAAGCACGAACAAAGTCGGATAAATCGCCATGTCGAAAATCGACGCCACCAGCGAGAGCCACGCTTCCTGAAATCCCCAGAAGTTTCCCATCGCGCGGCGTACCCACGCGTAGTATCCGCCTTCGAAGGGCAGGGCACTCGACAGTTCCCCAATCATGAACGCGGTGGGAAGGCTCCAGAGAATCGGAGTCAGGAGAAGAATCAGGATGGCTTTTCCATAACCGGCGCCATGCACGATATCTTCTGTGCCATAGGTGCCGCCCGATACCATAAAGAAGGTAGCGGCGACGAGCGGCCATAGTGTGAGGCGAACGGATTTTTTCCGGTGAGGGGGGATCACGGCGGGCTGGAATGTTTGGCGCGGTGCGCTAGCTGTTGCCAATTTCTATGTGCTCCTCCTCTGGGCGAATCACTCTCAGCCACCCCGTCGCTCGAAAGCCGCTCTGGGCCTCCCGGTAAATAAGATTCCGGAAACTGCGCTGGAGTTAGTTCGCAGTGTAGAGATTACGGCAAATTCACAGGGATGCAACAATTTTCTGAAAAAAACTTTAACGGCGGAGCAGGTACGAGGGTAATGGCTGCTGTAGAGAAAATTTTTGAACGTTCCAAAGGTGTGCGCGGGATCTTTGGGATCCAACTTCCAACGATTTCCTTCGCAGGCGATGTTGAGATCTTTGAGCCGCCCTATGAGCACACTAGGGCCGCTCACTTTTTGAGCATCCAGACGTCCCACGTGACCGGCCCGGCTTCCTGATCGGTCATTGCACGGCCTGCCGCCTTGAGGGCTAACTTGATCTGGCCGTGATGGTAGCCCTCGTGCCAGATCATGTGTTGGAGTAGGAGAATCGGGTGGTCGTAATGAAGCTTCATGTCCCTGCCTGCTTGCACCCTGTTATTTACCGCGTCCCGCACTGCCTTGGCGCTTTCGTGCAGCATCTGCGCGACGCGATCAGGCTCACGCTCGGCTACCCACTCTTCCTTGGGCAGTTTTTTGGCGAATTCAGGGGCGTCCTCGGAGACCAACACAAGCCGCACAAAGTGAATGTGTGTGAACAGCTCCGCGACAGATGGGCTGCCCTCCATCGCCCGGGCCACTAGCCCGCCTGGCGGAAGGGCGCGCAGCAGGTTAACCAAGATGGTGTTATTCCGGTCCCAGGAGTCCAGCAGAACCTCAAGCAGTCGTTGGTCTTGTGCGTTCGACATACCACACCCCGTGGCTGACAAATTTTATATGCTTTTCAAGAAGCTGTTAGACGTTCTTCCAAAGCTCGGCGCGTGGGTCTTCAGGATTCAGCTTGGCCAGTTCGCGCAGGATCTCCTTGGAGCGCTCGTCGCGGGGCATGGGCACGGCGGTCTTGATCTCGACGATCTCATCTCCGCGTTTCCCGTCCTGAGTGGCCGATGGAACGCCTTTTTCGCGCAGCCGAAGCTTCTGGCCAGATTGGGTTCCGGGCGGAATTTTCAGCACGGTGCGGCCATCGATGGTCGGAACCTCAACTTTAGCGCCGAGCGCCGCTTCGCTGACGCTCACGGGAACAGTGAGATGAATATCGTCGCCTTCGCGATGGAAGATAGGATGGTCGGCAGCGCGGATAATCACATAGAGGTCGCCGGTCGGGCCCCCATGTGCTCCGGCATTGCCTTTGCCCGGAATGCGAATGCGCTGTCCGTCGCGAGTGCCCGCCTTGATGCGAACTTCCAGCGGTTCGGTCTTCTCCACAGTGCCTTCGCCGTGACAGGTGGAACAGGTTGTTATGTTCTTTCCAGTACCGTGGCAGCGCGGACAAGTCACATTGAACTTCATGCGTCCACCGGTTTGGGTCACCTGACCCGTACCGCCGCACTCCGGGCAAGTGCCCGGCAATTCGGTGTATCCCTTGCCGTGACAAGTGGCGCAAACGTCGCGCCGAGTAATGTTCAGCCGCATGACCCCGCCGCGAATTGCCGTCCAGAAGGGAACGTTGACTTGATACTCGAGATCCGCCCCCGGCTCCGGCTCGTTACTAACCGCTCCCCCGCGCCCGCCGCCGAACATGCCTGAGAAGATATCTTTGAAACCTCCACCACCCGTGCTGGTGTTGGATGCGCGACCGCGGCCGGCTCCCTCGAACAGATCAGAGAAGTCGAAGCCGCCAAAATCAAAGTTAGCGCCCTGATTTCCCCCGCCGCGGGGCTGCCCGCCGCCTGGGAATCCTCCGCCGGGGAAGCCAGAGGGATTTCCGCCTCCGGTTCCTCCGCCCGCGCGAGCATAGGCGTCCGCGGTTGCCGGATCAATGTTGTCAGAGTAAAACCCAAGCTGATCGTAAATTTTGCGCTTCTTGGGATCGCTCAGAACATCGTTGGCTTCAGACAGAGCCTTGAACTTCTCCTCGGCCGCTTTGTCTCCAGGATTTACATCAGGATGGTATTTGCGTGCAAGCTTGCGGAACGCCTTGCGAATCTCCTCCGCAGAAGCGGACTTCTTGACACCAAGTGTGCCGTAATAATCTTTAGTCGCAGTAGCCATCTTTTCCTATGTCAATCCTGAGCGGAGACGTCATTCGCGAAGCGAATGACGCCGCAGTCGAAGGACCCCGGTGCTGGCTTCAGTTCTGGATCTTATGTCTGTCGGCTTCGAGCACACCGATACGCTCGTACTTCGGCGCATCCACATAAACCGGAATGCGATTGAACCCGGTCAGGGATTGCGCGAAGACGTACCAGCGGCCTTCGTCCTCCGCGTAATTCAGAAAATATACTTGCCCATTCGCTTCAAATTGCAATTTCAATCTCCCCTAAGAAAAAGCAGCCACGGATCTCACAGACTTCACGGCTGCTTTCGTTTCAGAACCGCGACAATCCGTGCCAATCCGTGGCCAAGCTTTTCGCGATCGTTATTTCTTATCCTCTACATCTACGTACTCCGCGTCGATGACGCCTTCGTCCTTTTTGGCGTGGCCGTTGGTGGAATGGTCCGCACCTGCGCCTGGGCCGGCTTCAGGTCCGGCTGATGGCGCGCCTTGCGGAGGCTGCGTTGCTTTGTACATTTGCTCCGCCAGTTTGTGCGAGGCCTGCGTTAGCGTCTCGCGCGCTTTCTCCATCGTGGCTTTGTCGTTGCTTTCGAGCGCCTTCTTCGCGTCGGCGATTGCGTTTTCGACATCGCCTCGTTCTGAGCCGGAGATCTTGTCGCCTTGATCGCGCAGCATCTTCTCTACGTTGTAGACCATGGAGTCGAGTTGGTTCTTGGCGTCGATCGCTTCACGCTGAGCTTTATCCTCGGCCGCGTGCGCGTCGGCTTCCTTGGCCATGCGCTCGACTTCATCCTTGCTCAGACCGGAAGACGACGTAATCGTGATCTTCTGGTCCTTGCCCGTGGCCATGTCTTTCGCGGTCACGTTCAGGATGCCGTTGGCGTCGATGTCGAACGTCACCTCAATCTGCGGCACTCCACGCGGAGCCGGTGGCAACCCGGTCAGATGGAATTTGCCGAGCGTGCGGTTCTGCGCCGCCATGGGACGTTCCCCTTGCAGCACGTGAACCTCGACCGAAGTCTGGCTGTCGGCTGCGGTCGAAAACGTTTCCGTCTTGCGGGTCGGAATCGTCGTGTTCCGCGGGATCATCGGCGTGGCTACTCCGCCCAGGGTTTCAATCGCCAAGGTCAGCGGAGTCACGTCGAGCAACAGCAGATCCTTAACTTCTCCGCCAAGCACGCCGCCCTGAATAGCTGCGCCGATCGCGACTACTTCATCAGGATTCACGCCCTTGTGCGGCTCTTTGCCGAACAGTTCTTTTACCAACGCCTGAATCCGCGGCATACGAGTCTGGCCGCCGACCAACACGACTTCATTGATCTTGCTGGCGTCGACGCCCGCGTCTTTCATGCACTGCTTGCATGGTCCGACCGAACGCTGAATGATGTCTTCGACCATCGATTCCAACTTAGCCCGGGTCAACTTCTTGACCAGATGCTTCGGACCGCTGGCATCCGCCGTGATGAACGGTAGATTGATCTCGTGCTCCATGGTCGTGGAGAGTTCGATCTTCGCCCGCTCCGCCGCGTCACGCAGACGCTGCAGTGCCATTTCATTTCCCTTGCCGCGCAGGTCGAGACCTTCGTCCTTCTTGAATTCGTCGATCAACCAATCGACAATGCGCTGGTCGAGATTGTCGCCGCCGAGGTGAGTGTCACCATTGGTGGCTTTCACTTCAATCACGCCTTCGCCGACTTCGAGGATCGAAATATCAAACGTCCCGCCGCCGAAGTCGTAAACCGCGATGGTCTCATCCTTCTTCTTATCGAGACCGTACGCCAGCGCCGCCGCGGTGGGCTCATTGATGATGCGCTTCACATCCAGCCCGGCAATCTTGCCCGCATCTTTCGTGGCCTGCCGCTGAGCGTCGTTGAAGTAAGCCGGCACGGTGATGACCGCCTCGTTAACCTTCTCGCCGAGGTAGTCTTCCGCCGCCTTCTTCAGCTTCTGCAGAATCATGGCGGAAACCTGCGGGGGCGTATATTCCTTGCCCTGCGCCAGCACCGCAACGCCGTCGCCCTGCTTCACGACCTTATAGGGCACCATCTTGATCTCTTCGCCAACTTCGTCATAGCGACGCCCCATAAACCGCTTGATCGAATAAACCGTATTCTCCGGATTGGTGATGGCCTGCCGCTTCGCCACTTGCCCCACCAACCGTTCGCCGGTCTTGGTAAATCCCACGACCGACGGGGTAGTCCGCCCACCTTCTTCATTGGGGATAACCTTGGGTTCGCCACCCTCCATAACCGCCACGCAAGAGTTGGTGGTTCCGAGGTCAATTCCTATAATCTTGGCCATATCTTGTTTCTCCTTTAGAATAAGTGCTTTCTAATCAATCAATTCATGATTGCGAACGACATTATCCTAAGACTTGAGTGAATCGTTGTCAAGGTTTTAGATGCGGAAGGAGATAAGGAGGATGCGGCTTTACCGAAAAGCAAACATCTCGTAATAGACGAACGTCGGGCGGGTTATGATGCGCGTTGGGGGTGAAGATGGGGAACTTCCTTTCAAGCCTCGGACTACCAGATCCTTATGCATTGCAAAAGGCGCTTTTCGACAAATACGGACCTGCGGACAAGAGGAAAAAGAAGGCGGAAAAGACTTCGATCTTCCGCGTCGATGGCTGCGAGATGTATACAGGCGCGGATGGTAACCCGCTTTCACACGTGTGCACGATGTTTGTTGAAGTTGACGGGAATGGCGGCCTCAGGGTTAGCCTGAACGGCAACGTACCGCTGGATGAGCCCGTGCAGTTATGGATTAAGACCATAGGATCAGGCCTCGGCGCATCATCGGCACAAGCCCCCGCCCTTTCATTTACCTTGCGGAAAGGTCAGCAGGACGCCTTGTTGAGCTTGGCGGCAGCAGTTAAGCAAGTCGTCGGGGGCCGCAAATATTCGACGCCTTCGTTTAAATACACCTGCCCTCGCGTTGCAGGCGCTCTTGCTGAGTTGAAGAACACGCTTGACAGCGTTTGGGTCTAAGCGAGCTTCCGTATTGCCGGGTGCCCGATAGAGCCGCAAGGAGCGGGGCACGAGGCAAAACCAGCAAGGGTGGGCCAGCCACCGATGGAGGTGAAGATGAGAGATGTCGGACTACAAGACTTGGACGAGCTGGTATTGAAGTGCAGAACGAGTGAGTCCCGATCATATATATCCGAAGCTGTTGCGTGCTATCGAGCGGGCGCTTACCGCTCGGCAATCATCATGTGCTGGATTGCTGTCGTTTTCGATTTTGTCCACAAGCTGCGCGAGTTGGAGATGACGGGGGACAAGCAGGCCAAAAAGAAATTAGACGAATTCGATTCGGCGAGAAAGGCCCACGACACAACTCAATCGTTACTATTTGAAAAGTCAGTGGTCACGTCGATGCGGGATGAGTTCGAGCTAATCTCCCCCATTGAAGGCATTGACTTCCAACGTCTTTTTGATGATAGGAACCGATGTGCGCATCCCTCGATGGTTTCATCTGACGATGTGTTTCAACCAATGGCGGAGCTTGCCAGGACCCACATAGTCGTTGCGATAACGTCGTTACTGCAGATGCCTCCGGTGCAGGGCAAAGCTGCGCTCGACCGCATTTGGTCGGACATCAAGTCTGAGTATTTTCCCGCTGATTCCGAGAAAGCTGGGGAATTCTTGAGGAACGGGCCTTTACAACGGGCTCGGCCGGCCTTGGTCAGATCCGTTGTGCTTGGGATCACAAAAGACATCTTCTACGAGAGTCGAAAAAACTCGGAGCGCCTGCGGCAGTATGCGGCACTGCACGCAATCCTAAAGCTATATCACGACCCTTCATCTGCGGTGCTGAAGGAGAAACTGCCGGCCCTAGTTGCAGGTTCTCACGATGCACACTTCGAAAAAGTCATTCGTTTTTTGGGCGCGGTCCCTGGTGCTTGGGAGTGGGCAGGCGAACCGGCACGTATCAGGGCACAGGAATTTGTTCGGAACGGGCCCGAGGATAAGCTCACAAAATACATACCGTACTGCTTGCGTTCGCAACACCTACGCGATCTAGCAATCGCCCGTTTGGAGAGTGTAGATGACGAGGAGACTTTGCAGAGGCTTATTCGGGTTGGGGCGGATGTGGTTTATGTTGACCGAGCCATTCGGCTGCTTGGGAGGAGCGGAGCGTTTCGGACCGCGGAGGACCGCCTTCAGCAGCTCGTAATTCCGCTCGCCTCTGCGTTGTCGGTTGAGCATCTGGGGCAAATCGCAGAGCTATTCGCCAACAATGACCAAATTACGTTCGCCGCCGGTGCTGCCGACCTTCTATTGGAGCTCTTTCGAAAGACGTCGAACCTTGGCGCTGACGCAAGAGCGCCCTGGGAGAGAATGTTTGAGATCCTTTCGACCCACCAGTACTATCAAGGATCTTCCCGAGGAGAAGAGCTTCGCTCGGCGCTCAATAAGGAATTCGGATTCGTTGAGAGTGCAGTCGAAGAAGAGGAGCCGCAAGAATTGTCTTGAGGCGGGTGGCGTAGGGCGTATTGGTGGCTGGCCCACCTTTACGTTTTGTGTAAAGGTCTGGACCGCGATGTCGGCGGTCGTGAATGGAAACTTCCTGCGCGGGATACCCGTTCCTTGAGTGGACCACGGGTTGCTGGTTCGATGGGTCCTGAACATCCCCACCCTAATTTTCGCAAAGGACGCGAGGGACGGAATATGGGGACGGAATATGGGGACAGACGGGACGTTCACCTAATTTTGCCCCGGATCTCACCGCCGCAGTTCGGGGACTACGAACTCGATCGACTCGCGGGCATTCACCACTTGGGTCTGCCGCCAATGCTTAGGGAAGTGGCGTTTGTTTCCTGTCACCAGGTAGTCTGCTTTGGACGCTTCGGCGCACTCCAGAAAGCGGTTGTCGTCCGGATCACGCGTCACCTCCAGCCGGTGACGGGGACGCACAACCCGGGCCGCCTTCCGGAGTAAGCGCAAGGATCGGCCAACCTGCCTCGGTGCGATCCCAAATTTAGGCCGCCGCAGCACGCCCTCATACTCCTCGAGAATCGCGGCCGAGACTGCGATCTGCAATTTGCCCGCGAGCACCAGATCCAGCACGTACCGCTCGTAGCCTTCGGCATTCAGGTGCGCCGACACGATCACGTTCGTATCCAGCACAACCCGGAGTTTTCTCATCGCTGTTAGAGGGAGCGTTCGCGACGGTAAGCGCGGATTTCGCGGTCGATCTCGCGCATGGAGAGTTTATTCTTGCCCTGCTTCCGGGCCGCGGCCCGGATAGCGGCGACGACATGCTTCTCCGGCGCTATGGTCTTGAGGAAATCCTTGATGCCCATAATTACGATCTGCGGCTCCCCCCGCCGATCTACAACGAACCGAGCTTGATCGAGGCGGGCTCTCCGCATGATTTGTCCGAGTTGAGTCCGCGCCGCCAGCGCGGAGATAATCTTCGGAATGGATTCGGATGCAGTTGCCATATGTGTTTGAACTAATTAATTGATTCGAAACAATCGTATCACATCCCCGCAATGAGGCAGCCGTTTAATCGCAGAACTTGCGCAAACAGTTGACCTTCAATGCTAGCGATTTGAACCAGTACGATCGGCGTCTTTCCCGATTTGGGAAAAATCTTGTCAAGCCCCCTGGAGTGTCCATTTTCTCTCAAACTCGTGATTCGGATGGAAATATAAAGTTCAAAATTTGGCGGGTTTACCCCCTGCGATTTGGTAGTCTGAAAATAGAAGAAAAAACAAACGGGCGCGACCGGAAAATCCGGCTCGCGCCTTTTTTATTTCCGCAAATCTGAAAGGTCCTATGACCGGATACATTCCTGAAGTAAGCGCAGTCGGCCTCACTACCACCAAGGCGATTGGCGAAGCCGCCGAAGCCGCCTTTCTTGCCAAAGCTACCAGCCTCGGTTTTGGCGTTGCCAAAACCTGGGGAGACAGCGAACGCTACGATTTCATCCTCGACTCGGGCCGAAGACTATGGCGCGTCCAAGTCAAGTCGTCACGGCACTCCGACGGCTCTCGTTACATCGTAAAACTCAAGGGCGCGGCGGCATACACTGCCAAAGAGATCGATTTCATCGTCGCGTATATCGTGCCCGAAGATCTCTGGTACGTGATTCCCATCTGTGTCGCCGCTAGACGAGGCCAGATGTACGTCTCCCCCGGCGGCACCCGTCATTTCAGACATGAAAAATACCGCGAGGCCTGGTGCCAGATGGCCTGCCCCCGCGACGAAATTTCCCCAACTCGGCTCCTCATTAAACGCCAGCCAGACTATCCCTTCGACACCTGCAAGCTGTGTAACCTTAAATGTGCTCCGAAAGAGAACCGCATAAAGCTGAGTCGTGACCGTCGCGGCCGATGGCAGAAGTTCTTTATGCCGCTGGAGGCAGCGAACGATCAGCATGGCTATCGACGGGCGTTAAAGTCGTGGCCTCGTCGGTAGTAGGTTGGTGAAACCGTCTTCTGGCGGATCTGCTGCCACCCCAGGTTCGTGTCCGTTCTTCGGACTGTGGACCAATGCCGTTTCGCTTCCTTTGACATGTGATGCACATGAAAGTATGCTATGCACATGCCGAAAATGATCCAACTCCGCAACGTTCCTGACGCCCTGCATCGCAGCTTGAAAGCTCGCGCCGCGATGGCCGGTCAATCATTGTCAGACTACCTCCTGGCGGAGATTAAAGAGATTGCGGAACGGCCCACGCTAGCGGAGCTTCGCGAACGTGTGCATCGAAGGAAACCGGTTGCCATCGAGATCGATACCGCCCGCATGGTACGAGAAGAGCGTGAGGCACGGTGATCGTTCTGGATGCGTCGGCGGCGGTTGATTGGCTGATTCAGACCTCCGCCGCCCTGCGTATTGAGAGCCGAATGTTTTCGCGTTACCAGTCTCTACATGCCCCTGAGCTACTTGATTTGGAAGTCGCTCAGGTGCTGCGCCGCCTGGTGCGGGAGGGCGCGCTCTCCGTATCGCGAGCGGAAGCGGCCATTAAGGATTTGCTGGACCTGCGGATTACGCGCTATCCGCACTCAGTGTTGTTGCCACGGATCTGGCAGGTCCGCCACAACTTGTCGGCGTACGACGCAGCATATGTGGTGCTTGCCGAAAAACTCGGCGCCACCTTGCTTACGCGCGACGCCAGGCTAGCGTCCGCTGCCAGCCATGCCGCAACGATCGAAGTCGTGTGATGGGTGCAGGGCCCTCAGCTTTCAGTCGTATTTTTCATACAGGATTGACTTGCGGTCCCAGCCCAGCGACTTCAGCAGATCGCGATTGGCTTTGACCATCTTGTCCAGGCCGCAAATGTAGGCGTGCATGTCGGTCCGCCTTGCGACTATGCCAGGGACATGCTCTTGCACATAGCCTCGCAGGCCTTTCCACTCCGGGCCGCCGCGGCTGAGTGTGGGTAGGTAATGGAAGTTTGGATGCTGCTCGGCCAGGTGCTGGAATTCGTTGTGGTAATAGATATCTGTTTCAGTCCGATTGCCGAAGAGCAAGTAAAGCTGTTTGCCCTGATGACGCGCGTGAGCCTCAATGGAGGACGGGCGTCCTCGCCCGTCTTTCTCAGATTCCGGATCTGAAGCAAACAACCAATGCAGCATGGAACGAAACGGCGCGATGCCTGTGCCAGTAGCGATGAAAATTGTGTCGCGCATGGGCGGGCGCAGAATGAAATCGCCGAATGGTCCCTGGCAACTAATTTCATCGCCCTCCCTCATGTCGCAAAGAAAATTGGACATGAAGCCGTCCTGCACGCGGTTCAGACATAAGGCAAACTTGTTGCTGTCCTGTGGCGGAGAGGCGATGGAGTAAGCGCGGGTAATCTCTTCGCCATCGGCCTTGTTGGTTTTGAAGGACAGCCATTGGCCGGCGACGAAGCCCAATCGCGGGACGCCCGGCATTTCGAACTCGAGATGCTTGGTGAGATCCGTAAGGGGAACGGAGCGGGTCAGCTTCGCGGTGAAGGTTTGGAGTGGCATCGCTTGGTTAGATGAATTGGGCGCGGGCGTAGCTTCTGGCTTCTTGCACCAAAACGGTGTCATCCTGAGCGCAGTGAGTTCATTCGCAAAGCGAATGAACTCACGGAGTCGAAGGACCTGCTTCCGATTGCGCGCCAACGCTGTCGCCGGGAGTTCTCTGTATTCCTAGCTTCCCTAGAAGCCTGTTTATTCCACCGTCACTGACTTCGCCAGATTTCTCGGTTGATCCACATCACATCCGCGCCGCACCGCGATGTGATACGCGAGCAGTTGGAGCGGAACGATCTCAAGAATTGGCGACAATTCTTCCGGCGCAGGCGGAATGTATAGCACGTGATCGGCGGCTTCTTTTATTTCCTCGTCGCCCTCGGTGGCCAGCGCTATGACGATACCGGAGCGGGCTTTCACTTCTTTCAAATTTGAGATTGTCTTCTCATAGCGGACCATCGACAGTTCGTTGTTCGGATCGCGCGTTGCCACGATTACCACGGGAAGGTTCTCGTCGATCAGCGCGTTGGGGCCGTGCTTCATTTCTCCCGCGGGATAACCTTCTGCGTGGATGTAGGAAACTTCCTTCAACTTCAGGGCGCCTTCGAGAGCGATCGGATAGTGGATGCCGCGGCCGAGGAACAGGAAATCCTGCGCGCGGACATATTGTTTTGCCAGATGTTCACACTCTTCGTCGCGCGTCAGCAGATGCTCGAGCTTGCCAGGAAGCAGCGTGAGTTCATGAACGGCCTTCGCGGCTTGCTCTTTATTCATGGTGCCACGCACCTGTGCCAGATAAAGCGCGAACAAATAAAGTGCAGTCAGTTGGGCAGTAAACGCTTTAGTTGAAGCGACGCCAATTTCCGGACCCGCGTGGGTGTAAATGGTTCCCGCGGCTTCGCGCGTGATCATCGAACCTACGACGTTGCAGATGGCGAGCGTCTTTGATCCTCGTGCCTTGGCTTCGCGCTGAGCTGCGATGGTGTCAGCGGTTTCTCCAGACTGCGAAATCACGAGCGTGATGGTGTCGGCGTCGACGATAGGATTGCGGTAGCGCCATTCGCTGGCATAATCCACTTCGACTGGAATGCGCGCCAGGCTTTCGATCATGAATTTTCCCGCCTGCCCCGCATGCCAACTGGTGCCGCACGCTTCGATGTTAATCTTCTTCGCAGCTTTGAATTCCGCCTCAGAGATTTCCATTTCGTCGAGAAAGATATGCCCGGTCTCTTGCGAAATGCGCCCCAGAGTCGTGTCGCGCACGGCTCGGGGCTGCTCGTAAATCTCCTTGAGCATGAAATGCTTGAACCCACCCTTCTCCGCTTGCAGAGGGTCCCAAGTTACGTGCTGGACTTTGCGTTCGAGGGGTTTTCCGTCGAAGTCGGTGATCTTTACGCCTTCGGGCGTGATAACGGCCAGGTCGCCGTCGGCGAGAAAAAACAGGTCGCGGGTGTGATAGAGAATCGCGGGCACGTCGGAGGCTACGAAATATTCGTCTTTCCCTAAGCCGATTACCGCGGGCGGGCCGTTGCGGGCGGCGACAATTGTATTCGGTGCATCTACGGCAATCACTCCGAGGGCAAACACGCCGGTCAGTTGCTTTACTGTTTTACGTACCGCTTCCTCGAGCGAAGGGCGATGTCCGTTGCCCGTCTTGAGGTAATACTTCTCGACCATGTGGGCGATGACTTCGGTGTCGGTCTCCGTAGTGAATTTATGGCCTTCCTCCATTAGCTTTCGCTTCAGCGTGACGTAGTTTTCGATGATGCCGTTGTGCACTACGACGATGGTTCCGGTGCAGTCACGATGGGGATGCGCGTTCTCTTCGGTGGGACGGCCGTGAGTAGCCCAACGAGTGTGCCCAATTCCGTAGGTGCCATCAAGCGGCTTGAGGCGAATGACCTCTTCGAGATTGCGCAGTTTGCCCTCGGCCCGGCGAACTTGCAGGCCTTCGCCATTGCCGCAAACGGCAATTCCAGCGGAATCGTAGCCGCGATATTCCAGACGGCGCAGCCCATCAATAATGACGGGCACCACACTCTTCTTGCCTACATATCCAACTATGCCGCACATACTTAACTCCCATGCCAGTATTCTTGTTGGGGATCAAACTTATCGCGCGTTGCGGATGTTCCGATGTCTTATCTCGTATCCACTAACGCAAGTTCCTTCGACTCCGCAGTTCTTTCGCTATGCGGAAGAACTGCTGCGCTCAGGATGACAGTTTTGCGCAATGACCGCTTTCAACGCGGTGACAGTTTTCTGCGCGATGAAAACTTCCTAATGTTAAGTTACTCTTCGAGGGAGAAACGGAATTCTTCGATGACTGGATTGGTTAAAACTTCTCGCGCCATGCGTCCAACTTCCGCCTCCGCCTCTGCCCGGGTCAGGCCGCCGTCCAGAGTTAGTTCGAAATACTTTCCCTGGCGCACATCCTCCAAGCCCTTGTAACCCATTTTCTTGAGCGCACCCTGAATGGTCTTTCCCTGGGGATCCAAAACGCTCTTCTTCAGCAAAACGTACACGTAAGCTTTCATGGGGGATTTCTCATTATACTTCAGGCAGGAGGCGCAACGTGCACGGCAGACTTAGACCAGTTGGGCGAGTTGGCGGTCGAGGTCGGCAAGAGCGTTCTGCAGTATTTCGCGGTGACGCGCGCTCTTGGCGGCTTCGAGTTGCTGCAGCACATGCTGGCGCGACATCATTAAACCTTGCCTGCGGCGCGCCCTGGCAATTTCGTCGGGAGTCAACGGAGGCCTGGTCGGGCTTGCAGTGGAAGCTGCTTGTGCCTGTTGCTCTTCGACTGATTTGCTCTCCCATCCCCGGGCCACACAAAAATTATACCTGCCCAAGTCGTTGTGCGAACTCCGGGATTGTCTAATTCTGGGACAGCCAACTTAGTAAACGCCTTGTAAAAAGCACAAATGACACGAAAAGTGCCGAGATGGCACAAAACGTGACAACTTTTAAATTAATTGCGTTGGACGGATGAATAAAGGTTTATCATTTGTGTAAGGTTGTTTGAAATTAGTACGGAAGATTTGTTCGAGGGGGGCTTCCTGATGCGTGTTTACGCTAATGGACCCTGATTGCCACTTTGATGCGGATGATGTAAGTCGTTACGAGGCGCTGCTGCAGATGGCGGACCTCGCGGTTCACTATTGTGGTGTGCCCGAGATGTTGCCGCAGTTGGCGCAGCGCTTGCGGAAAGTAGCCTCCTTTGAAGTCGCCAGTTTTGCTCTCTACGACCCCGAAAAAAAATTGATGCGCCTGCACTTCTGGGAAGGAAGTGACCGCCTTTCTGACCTCGCCGAGTTGCCGGTGGAAGAATCGGCCTGTGGATTCGTGTGGGATAAGCAGCGGCCGATGGTCTTGCCCGACCTGCGGCAGGAAACCCGCTTCCAGGCAGCGGTCAATATCCTCATAGAAAAAGGAGTGCGATCGTATTGCGGACTGCCCTTGACCAGCGGGCAGAAAAAGTTTGGTGCGCTCGGGCTGGGAAGCCAGCGGCCCAACGCTTATCGCGAAGAAGATGTGCAACTTTTGCGGCAAATTGCCGAACTGGTCGCGCTGGGACTGGAAAACGCGAATACCCGAATCGCCTTTCGCGAGGAAAAGGAACGGCTAGAAGTGCTGCTCGAAGTCGGTACGACGTTGATGTCAAACCTCGATGTG
>Ga0073928_10006724_pt1 | contig 15330 bp, 11 predicted proteins | sample PaiPotPPA55metaG_FD_76969 | JGI IMG/M metagenome (GOLD analysis project Ga0073928, IMG submission 76969) | Iron sulfur acid spring bacterial and archeal communities from Banff, Canada, to study Microbial Dark Matter (Phase II) - Paint Pots PPA... ... | reverse complement strand
GACGGTGGTCCCTACCGGCGTCCAGGTGGCGTCGCCGCCGGTGATGCCGGTGGGCGGGGCGCTGCCCTCGGTGGTGACGTGCAGGAGAATCACGTCGCCCACGGCGTGAGTAGTGACTGACGGCGTGCGTGACGTGCCCTGGATAAGGCCGCCGACAGGGGTAAACGCGTTTCCAGACGAGGTCGCAGAGGGCGTGGTGAACGTCTGGTTGCCACCGTTGGTAGTGCCCGTTGCGTTTGTCGCCACCAGGCGGTAATCGTACGTGGTGCTGGCGGACAGGCCGGACAAGTCGGCCGACTCACCGATCGCACTGCTGCCAGAGCCCGCGCTGGTCGGCGAAGCCGGCGCCACCGATCCGTAGCCGGTGCCGGTGCCGTACTGGAACTGGTAGGTGGTGGCGGCGCCCTCAGGATTCACCGTGCCGTTGAGGGTGGCGCCGGTCGAAGTGACACCGGACGCGGAGCCGGTCACCACGGCGGGCGCCTGCGCCGGGGGAGTCGTGCTGCCGGCGCAGTCGCTGGCGAGGGCGTTGTCGAGTTCGGTCCACTGCGTGCTGGACAGGGCCGGCAAGCCGTCCTGGTACTGCAGGACGCCGTCTCCGCCGTTGGAGCACAGGTCGGAGATGAAATCGGGAAGGCTCTCGTATCCGCTGCCGTCCAGCGGGGCCAGGTCGGTCTCGGAGAGGAAGATCGGCAGGCTGCTCAGGGCGTGGATCTCGTTGAACACCGGGCCGAGGAGGGCGGAGAAGCTGGTGAACGGGCCCCACTCGGTGCCCGGGTAGCCGTCCACGCCGATCATGTCGACCTGGGACGCGCCGGGCCAGTAGGGGGTCGGGTTCTGATTCGTGCCGCCGGTGTCCGCGCCCGGGGCCCACATGAAGGAGGCCAGGCCGCCCGCGGTGGCGTCGATGTCGGAGCGCACCGTGTCCCAGGCCTGGATCCACTGCGCCGGGGTGGTGTTCTCGCAGTCGCCCTGGGCCCAGGGGTACTGCTGGGAGATGTTGAACTCGTGGGCGAAGGTGAGGATGACCGGGTGCCCGAACGCGGCGATCGCCGACCCGTACGCGTGCAGGTAGCTGCTGATCGCCGAGCCGTTCGCGCCGATCGTGGTCATGGCGGGGAAGTCGGACGCGTAGCTGCAGTCGCCCGATTTCCCGTCGAGGACGCCCTGCCAGGGCTCCATCTCCACGAACGGCGTCGCCCCGTCGGACTCGGCCTCGGTGGCGAACGTGGTGGGGAAGTCGCCGCCCCAGTACTGGTAGGTGTTGGCGACGTTCGGGGTCTGCCCCGGGACGGTGGAGTAGCTGCCGCCGTTCTCCGCGGTGAGATAGATCCCCAGCGTGGTGGCCGGGGGCGCCGCCTGCGCCTGGGCGTGGCCGGCGGCGGGGCCGGTGACCAGTCCGAGCGCGGCTAGCGCGGTTGCGGTGACGGCCCAGATCTTCCAGGCCCGTGGCCGTGGTCGCTGCATGCGACCTTCCTTTCGTTGATGGTTCCTTACCCGGGGCGGCGTGTCGCGTACGTCGGGGCTCGCCGCTTTGTCAGAGGCCTGAAGGTATGGTCGCCGCTCCCCCCGTTGCCGGAGCGGCGGCCATCCAGGTCCGGGACCGCGTCACTCGACCGTGCCGGGGAAATTCTGATACCAGGCGCCGGTGCACTCCACAGTGTCGAGCCACGAGTGTTCGGCCTTATACGTCAGGCAGTAGTACCCGTTCCGTTCGCTGGCGTAGACGACGTACCCGCCGTCGGCGTCGAGCTGCATGCACAGGCCGGTGCCGTTCTGCTGGATCTGCCCCGGGTGGCCAACCCCGTTGAAGAGCCAGAGGGGATTGGGGCCCTCTGATCATGAATCCTCCTGTGTCGTGCAGGCTGTTTTCTGTGAACGCGTGGACGGGATGCCGTTTCCGCGCACCGACGGAGCGGGTGGTTCTCATTCGGTGGTCCGTCGGGTTCGGCGTACTGCCGACGGCCATCAGCGTCCGCCACCGACCGGCCTGGGACCATGCCGTTCGACCGGAAAAGCAACCGGCACAATTGGACTCCCGGGGGGCTTGTAAGTTCCGGTCGGGCTGGCCAGAATCGCTATTCAGAGTCCTGATCCGAAGCTGAGGGAGGGACGGGTGAACGAGGCGCGGGCCGCGGGATCGTGGGTCAAGAGCCAGCGGATGGCCGCGGGGATGACCCAGGAGGAGCTGGCGGGCAAGTCCGGGCTGAGCGTGCGGGCGATCAGCAACCTGGAGCGCGGCCGCACCGCCCGGCCGCATCCTCGGTCCCTTGAACTGCTGGCGGTCGCGCTGGGACTGCCGGAAAACGCCGGTTCCGCGTGGGCGGCCCGGCTGCGTGCCGACCAGGCCCGCGACGCCTCATCGCAAGTGCCGCGGCAACCGCCGGCGGCGGGTGAACGGTCGTCGCGGCCGCGTACCGTGCTCACCGCGGCCGACCCCGGCCTGCCCGACGGTGATCCGGCGAGCCCCGGGCCCGCGGCGTCGCCCGAGCCGCTTGATCGCCCCGAGCCCGCCGAGCGACCGGCCCGCCAGGGTGCCGATCCGGCGCCGGGGCCGTCGGCGGCTATGGTGCTCGCGCCGCTGGCCCAGGGCGATCCGTCCCGTATCGGCCCCTACCGGCTGCTCTCGCGGCTCGGCGGCGGTGCGATGGGCGAGGTGTTCCTGGCCGCGAGCCGCGCCGGGCCGCCGCTGGCGGTCAAGCGGGTGCGTGCCGAGTACGCGCGCGACGTCGTATTCCGCGCCAGGTTCGCCAAGGAGGTGGCCGCGCTGCGGGCCGTGACCGGCGGCCGCACCCCCGCGCTGATCGACGCGGACACCGGGGCCGAGCGCCCGTGGATCGCCACCGCGTACGTCCCCGGCCCCTCGCTGGCGCAGGCCGTGGACCTGAACGGTGCGCTGCCCGAGCCGCTGGTACTCGCCCTGGGCGGCGGGATCGCCGAGGCCCTCGCTTCGATCCACGCCGCGGGGATCGTGCACCGGGACCTGAAGCCCTCGAACATCCTGCTGGGCCGCGACGGCCCGAAGGTCATCGACTTCGGGATCTCCCGCGCGCTGGACGGCACGGCGCTCACCGCCACCGGGACGCGGCTGGGCACCGCCGGATACACCGCCCCGGAACTGGCCGCGCACCGGCAGACGCGGCCGGCCGGGGACGTGTTCGCGCTCGGCTGCGTGCTGGCCTACGCCGCCACCGGCGTCGCCCCGTTCGGCCAGGGCGCGGACGCCCAGGTGCTCTACCGGATCGTGCACGAGCCGCCCGACCCGCGGGCATTGGCGTGCCGGGACGAGACCCTGCGGGACCTGATCGAGGCCTGCCTGAACAAAGACCCCGACGCCCGCCCCACCCCGCAAGCCGTCATCGAGGCCTGCCGCGGCACGCCCGCCCCGGGTGGATCCTGGCTGCCGGCCCCGCTGGCCGCGCAGGTCGCCGCGTACGGCGGCGAGGCCGCGCGGCAGTCGGCCCGGGCGGCGCGCCGACGCACCACCCGGCGCGTGCAGATCGGGCTGGCTCCGCTGCTGCTCATCCTCGCGATCCTCGCCCTCGTCGTCGCGCCCACCGCGACCAAATCCCCCGGCGCCGACCTGCACACGCTAGGCCGGAGCGGCCCCGTCGGCTCGTCCACCGGTCACGCCCCGGCGCCGTGGACGCCCCCGACCGTCCTGCTGGGGATCTGGACCAGCGCGGAGGAGGGCGACATCGGCTACTCCACCATCGCGGGACAACACCCGAACGTCGCCAACACCTACCTGTTCTGGGGCAACAGCTTCCCCATCTCGTTCGCCAGCCAGGCGTACTCCGCCGGCGCGATCCCCTTCGTGGAGATCGAACCCTGGCAGGGCGACGGCGCGAGCGACTGCGGCTACGCCGCCCACTTCCCGGCCATGACCACGATCGGTGCGAACGGCTCGGCGATCAGCGGCTACCTGGCCGCGTTCGGCTCGGCGATCGCCGCCTTCGGACACCCCGTCATCATCACCTTCGCCCACGAGTTCAACATCTCCGGCCAGTACCCCTGGGCCCAGGGCGACTGCGAAGGCACCACCCCGGCGCAGTGGATCGAGGCGTGGGACACCGTGCGATCCGACATCGACGCCACCGCGGGCGGCCTGGCGCACTTCATGTGGGACCCGGGCCCGGACACCGGCGGCACGACCATCGACCCCACCCCCTACTGGCCCGGCGCATCCCAGGTCGACATGGTCGGCGTCGACGGCTCCCCCAACACCCAGTGGGGATCCCAGCTCGGGACCTTCTCCGGCGTGTTCGGCCCGGTATTCAACGAGATCCACACCCTGACCAGCCTGCCGATCTTCATCGCGGAGACCGACCTGGCGCCACTGGACGGCAGCGGATACCAGTCCCTTCCGGGATTCATCTCCGACCTTTGCTCCGACGGCGGCGACGGCGTCCTGCAGTTCCAGGAAACCCAGACCCTCTCCGGCACGCAGTGGAGCGAGCTGGACAAGGCCCTGGCCGCCGACTGCGGCACCCGCACCGCGGAAGGCGGCTGACCGCCTCGCGCGGCGCGAAGAGCGCGGTACCAGAGGAATGATCGTCGCGGTGCCGGTCGCCCCGGCCGACGTGACAGACCGCGACGCGGCCCGCGAAGTCCTGGTCCGCAAGGTTCAAAAACGGGCTGTCGGCGTCTTCGCCGCGGAACCCCCGCCTCGACAGGCGTCCGTTCGGGGCCGTAGCGTCGGGTGCCGCCGGGTCGTGCGCACAGATTCCGGCGGACTTTGTGCAATGCCGCGTCGTGGAGCGTCCCTCCCCTCTACAGCGGCAGTTCATAGCAGTGAGGAAGGGAACCATGCCTGGGGATCCGATGCCTGGCGAGGCAGTGGTCGAGGCGGCGCGTGCGGGAGATGCGCGGGCGCTGGACGTGCTGGTCGGCGCGTATCTGCCGCTGGTCTACAACATCGTCGGGCGGGCGTTGGAGAATCCCGGGGAGATCGACGACGTCGTGCAGGACGTCATGCTGCAGGCGGTTCGCGACCTGCGCCAGCTGCGGGATTCCGGGGCGTTCCGGTCCTGGCTGGTCGCGATCACGATGCGGCAGGTGCGCGGGCATTGGCGGGCGCGGCGGACGGGGCCCGCGTCGTCGCCGCTGGAGGAGGCGGAGCTGGCTGATCCGGGAGCTGACTTCGTCGACCTGAGCATCACCACGCTGGGCCTGTCGGACCAGCGGCGGGAGGCGGCGGAGGCGAGCCGGTGGCTCGAGGGGGAGGACCGGCACCTGCTGGCGCTCTGGTGGCTGGAGGCCGCCGGCCAACTGTCCAGGGGCGACCTGGTCGCCGCGCTGGGGACGTCGGCGGCGAAGGTGGCCGTGCTCGTGCACCGGACGAAGGCCCGGCTGGAGACGGCGCGGGCAGTGGTGCGCGCGGTACATGCCACGCCACGCTGTCCGGAGCTCAACGCGGTCTGCGCACGCTGGGACGGTCGGCCCTCGCCGTTGTGGCGCAAACGCGTCGCACGCCACGTGCGGGAGTGCCCCACCTGCAGTTCCGTGCTCCCTGACCTGATCCCCGCCGAGGCCCTGCTGGTCGGGCTGGGATTGGTGCCGGTGCCCGCTGTCCTGCTGGCACTTACCTACGCCCGTCCCAGCGTCGGCCGCGCCAAGGCCGGTCACCGGGCTCGGGCTCCCCACCGAGGCACACGGCACGTGGGACGCGCACTGAAACACAAGGTGGCCGCATCTGCCGCGGGCAAGGCCACGATCGCGGCCGTCACCGTGCTGGCCGTGGTCGGCGCCGGCGTCACCGGTCTGAAACTCGCCGATCACCAGTCCTCCGGCAACACGGCGGCCGCGACGATCCACACCGTCGCGCCGGCCACGGCCAGTGCGTCGCAAGCGGCGATTACGCTCCCTGCGAAACCCTCCCCGACGAAGACGTCCGCTTCGCCGTCACCGACCACCGACGCGATCGTGAACACCGCGCTCCCCGTCCGCGCCGCCTTCTACTACCCCTGGTATCCGGAGAACTTCCAGAACAACGGAACCCACTACACCCCTTCGGCGGGTGACTACAGCGTCGACGACCCGTCCACGGTCGACCGGCAGATCGAGGACATGCAGTACGGCGGGCTGCAGGCCGCCATCGTCTCCTGGTGGGGCATCGGCCTTCGTGAGGACAAGCGGATGCCGTTGCTGATGTCCGAGGCGACGAAGCTGGGCTTCTCCTTGTCGGCGTACTACGAGAAGCAGGGCTACGGGGATCCGTCCGTGGCCGAGATAACCAGTGATCTGATCTACCTGCGCCGCTACTCGGATCAGCGGGCGTGGCTGCATATCAATGGTCTACCGGTGATTTTCGTCTATGCGCAGGGCACCGACGGCTGCGGCATGGCGACGCGCTGGGCCGAGGCGAATCAGACCGCTCACTACTACGTCGTGCTCAAGGTGTTCCCGGGATATCGCGGTTGCGCCGATCAGCCGCAGGGCTGGCACCAGTACGCCGACGGCCTCGACATCCAGCCCGGCTACTCGGCCATCGCGTCCCCCGGCTTCTGGAAGTACGACGAGACGACCCCGAGCGTGCCCCGCGATCCCGCCACGTTCCGCCAGGACGTGACCGAGGTGGCCGAATCCGGGGATCCGTTCCAGCTCCTCATTTCCTACAACGAGTGGGGCGAGGGAACCGCGATCGAGTCGGCCACCGTCTGGTCCAGCTCCAGTGGACACGGGGTTTATATGGACATCCTCCATCAGGTGTTCGCCGCGCATCCAAGGTGACGGGAGGACCGCCGCGGAAAGTCAGGCCGGACCGGTCGACCCCCGCACGCAGAGCTTGAGCGGGAGCACGATCGAGCGCGGGTGACGGCCGGGCTCGCGCAGTTCCTCGAGCAGCAAGCGTGCGGCCTCGGCGCCGATCTCGTAGTGCGGGATGCGCACGCTGGTCATCGGCGGGCTGAACCGGTCGACGAACGGCATGTCGTTGAAGCCGACGACGCTGACGTCCTCCGGGCAGCTCAACCGCCGCCGGGCCAGCGCGTCGTAGCAGCCGAGCGCGAGCAGGTCGTTTCCGGCGAGGACGGCGGTGAACTCGGCGCCCGAGTCGAACAGCCGGTCGGCGGCCTCGGCCCCCGCGGCCTGCGTCCACTCCTTGCAGACCGCGATGCGCTCGGCGGCGTTCTCGAGGCCGTGATCCTCAAGGGCCTGACGGAACGCGCGCAGCCTGGCCACGCCGGTGGACAGGTCCTGCGGCCCGGCCAGGTGGGCGATCTTCCGGTGCCCGAGCTCGACCAGGTGCCGCATCGCCATCGCCACGCCTGACACGTCGTCCGAGGTGACCGACGGGATGTCCGGCCGTGCTACGCGCCGGTTGACCAGGACGAGCGGGACGTCCGCCTCGGCGAGCTGCTCGATCAGCGGGTGTTCGAGACGCGCGGTGGCGAATACGAAGCCTTCGACGTTGCGTGCGTGCATCGCCTCGACGGCGGCGGCCTCGCGCGCGGGGTCGTTGTCGGTGTTGACGATCCAGGCGCTGTAGCCGATCGCGCCGAGCACGTCCTCGACCCCGCGCACGATCGGCGGGAACAGCGGATTCAGCAGGTCGGGAACGATCAGCCCGATCGTGCCGGAGCGCGCGGTCTTGAGGCTGCGGGCCACGGGGTTGACCCGGTAGCCGAGCGAGGCGGCGATCCGGTCCACGCGTTCCACCGTCCCCCGGCTGACCAGGTGCCGGGTCGCGGGGTTGAGCGCGCGGGAGGCGGTGGCGGGGTGGACGCCGGCGCCCTCGGCCACGTCCCGCAGGGTCGGTCGTCGCACCATCGCATTGTATGGCCCAGGTCGGCGCGCCGGATAGGCAATCGATTGCGATTCTCCGTGGCACAGCGGGAGATCGTCCGCGAGCCACCCTCTAGATCACCGAAATCCAAGGTCAAATGCAGTCGCAGGCCTCATCCACGCGATGGTCTCACGAAGTCGGCCCCGCGCTCTTGACGCACCCTCAGCCGCTCGCGACACTGCGAGCAATGCAATCGATTGCCGCCTTCGCAAGGGACGCGCCAAAGGGGATGAGCGGACCGTGAGCACACGAAGAGCACTGACATGTTCGCTGAGCACGCTGACCACGCTCGCGCTGATCGGTCTGTGCGGCGCGTGCAGCTCCTCCGGGGGCGGCGGCTCGACCACCGGGCCCATCAAGATCGGTATCTCCCTCTCGCTGTCCGGCGACTTCTCCGCCGACGGCCTGGCCTTCCAGCAGGGCTACGAGCTGTGGGCCAAGGAGGTCAACGCCTCCGGCGGCATCCTCGGCCGCCAGGTGTCGCTCGACATCGTCAACGACGCCAGCAGCCCGGTCCAGGTGGCCACCAACTACCAGAAGCTGATCAGCGTCGACCACGTGGACCTCGTCTTCGGCCCCTTCTCCACCTCGCTGACCGAGGCCTCCTCGCAGGTCGTCGCACGGTACGGATACGCGTTCGTGGAAGGCGCCGGCGGCGGTCCCGCCGTCTTCACCCGCGGGCTGCACGACGTGTTCGACGTCAGCCTGCCGGTCGCGAACAACCTGGTCAGCTTCGCGAAGTGGATCGCGGCGATGCCCGCCTCGAGCCGCCCGGCCACTGCCGCGTACGCCACCGAGGACGATCCGTTCACCGCGCCGCAGCTGCAGATCGCCCGCGGAATCCTGGAGAGCGCCGGGGTGCGCACGGTCTACAACCAGACCTATCCCTCGGAGACCACCGACTACGGCCCGATCGCCACCGGCATGATCAGCGCGAAGGCGGACATCGTGCTCGTCGGCACGCTGCTGCCGGACGTCACCGCGTTCATCAAGCAGTTCGTGCAGCAGAACTACAACCCCGAGGCGCTGATCGCGACGGCCGGGCCGGATCAGGGTTCGCAGTTCATCCAGAACGTCGGGGCGAACCACACGCAGGGGATCATGGTCCCGAACGAGTGGTATCCGACGGATCCCGCGCCGGGCAACGCGGCCATGGTCAGCGCGTACCTCAAGCAGTACGGCGGCACCGCCCAGGACATCAGCGCCGACGTGGCCGAGGCCTATTCGGTCGGCGAGGTCACCGCGCAGGCGGTCACCGCGGACGGCAACCTGAGTCAGACCCAGCTCGTCGCCGAGCTGCACAAGGGCACGTTCCAGACGGTCCAGGGGCCGGTGGCCTTCGACTCGACCGGCCAGAACGTCAAGGCCTTCGCATACATCTTCCAGTGGCAGAACGGCGCGCTGATCCCCTTCTCGCCGAACGCCGCGCAGGCGCTCGAGCCGATCGCCCCGGCCACCTCGCCGATCATCTTCCCGAAGCCGGCCTGGTGACAGGGATGACGGGAGCGCCCAGTTGAGCGGCAGCGAGCTCGCGAAGGCGGTGATCGACGGCGTACTGACCGGCGGCGTGTACGCCCTGATGGCGGCCGGTCTCACGCTGATCTTCGGCGTCATGGAGATCATCAACATCGCCCAGGGCGTGATGGTCATCCTCGGCGCCTACCTCAGCTACACGCTCCAGGTGCACGCCGGCATCGACCCCTTCCTCGGGCTGTTCATCACCATCCCGGTGATGTTCCTGATCGGGGTGGTGATCGAATGGGGGTTCATCAGGAGGCTGGCCACGCGTGATCGCACGGCCCTGTCGATCCTGGCCACGTTCGCCGTCGCGATCGTCATCGAGGGCTTACTCACTCAGTTCTACTCGGCCGACCTGCGCACCATCGACGCCTGGTACGTGGACCGGTCCCTGCACGTCCTGGGCTTCTACCTGCCGTACATCTACCTGTTCGGATTCGCGCTTGCCGTGGTGCTGCTCGGCGCCCTCTACCTGTTCGTGTACCGGACGCGGACCGGCTACAGCATCAGGGCTTCGATGCAGAACCGCACCGGCGCCCAGCTCATCGGCATCGACATCAACCGGGTCTCGGCGATCACCTTCGGCATCGGCTCGGCGGCCACCGCGGCCGGCGGCATGGTCTACGGCGCCACGAACACCTTCAACCCCGATTCCGGCTACGACCTGATCTCGCGGCTCCTGGTGATCGTCGTGCTCGGCGGTCTCGGCAGCATCGGCGGCGCGCTCGTCGCCGCGATCCTGGCGCTGGTGATCGAGGACGTGACGGCCGTCCTGTGGTCGCCGGTGTGGTCGAGCACGATGTTCTTCGCAGTCCTCGTACTCGTGCTGCTGTTCCGGCCGACGGGGCTGTTCGGGCAGCGGGCGGTGCGCGCCCAGTGACCATGGCCGACGCACCCACGGAGCAGAAACCGGCCGACGACGAGGTCCGGGGCGCCGCCGACCCCCTCGCCACCCCGGCAGTCCGTCGCGCGGGCCGGGCCGTCGTGGTCGCGGCGCTGCTGTGCGCCATCGGATTCCCCTTCGTCTTCACCAACCCCGCGACCACGTCCATCGCCTTCTTCACGCTGCTCTACGTCGGCGCGGCCTCGGCCTGGAACCTGTTCTCCGGCTACAGCGGATACATGGCGCTGGGCAACGCGGTGTTCTACGGCAGCGGCGCGTACTTCATCGCCAACATCACCAACCACCTGAACCTCACCGGAGGTATCGGGATCTTCGTCTGGGTGCCGGTGGCCGGCCTGTTCGCGGGGCTCGTCGCGGTGCCCGTCGGCTGGCTCGCGCTGCGCACCCGGCGGCACACGTTCGTCGTGGTCACCATCGCGATCTTCTTCATCTTCCAACTGCTCGCCTACAACCTGCAGTCGGTCACGAACGGTTCGGCCGGGATGGAACTGCCCCTGCCGCCCTGGACGGCCGCGACGTACAACAACTACTTCTACGCGGCGGCGCTGGTCGTCGCGGTGATCGCCATCGCACTGTCCTGGGCGGTGCGGCGCTCGCACTTCGGACTGCAGCTCCTCGCCATCCGAGACGACGAGGACCGCGCGCTCGGGCTCGGCGTGCGCACGGCACGGGTGAAGCTGACGGCGTTCGTGCTCGGCGGCTTCGTTACCGGCATGTGCGGGGCCGTATACGCTTACTACCTCGGCAGCGTCTACCCGCCCTTCGCCTTCGAGGCGATCTTCGATCTGACGGTCGCGCTGATGGCCTTCCTCGGCGGGCTCGGCACGGTCAGCGGCCCGGTCGTCGGCGCGCTGCTGCTCGAACCCCTACAGCAGTGGCTAACTCTCCAATTCACAGCCGCAGGACTCTCCCTCATCCTGTTCGGCGCGCTGTTCCTGATCGTCATCGGGTTCCTGCCGCAGGGAATCGTGCCCTCGCTCGAGGTGCTGTTGCGACGTCTGCTTCGCCGGAGAGCCCGATGAGCGTGCTGCTGGAGGTGCGCGGCGTCGCAAAGAGCTTCGGCGGCCTCCAGGCGCTCAAAGACTGCTCCTTCGACGTCGAGGAGGGCTCGATCGCGGGCCTGATTGGGCCGAACGGATCCGGCAAGACGACGATGTTCAACGTCATCACAGGCTACGAGCGGGCCGACGCGGGCAGCGTGTCGATCGGCGGAAGCGACGTCACCAACGCGGCGCCGGGACGGATCTGCGGCCTAGGGATCGGCCGTACCTTCCAGCTGACCAGGGTTTTCTCGCGGCTGACGCTGCTGGAGAACCTCCAGGTGGGACGGTCAGGCGTGCCGCGCGCCCGACGCCAGCAGCTCTACGCCGAGTCACGCTGCCTCGACCTGCTCGACTTCGTCGGCCTCGCCGATCTCGCACACGTGGCTGCGGGCACGCTCTCCTACGGCCAGCGCAAGCTCGTCGAACTGGCGATGGTCCTGGCTCAGGACCCGCGCGTCGTACTGCTCGACGAGCCTGCCGGTGGAATCAATCCCCTGCTGATCGCGCAGTTGGGTGAGCGGATCAGGGAGCTGAATAGCCGGGGCGTGACCTTCCTCGTGGTCGAGCACAACATGGAGTTCGTCATGGGCCTGTGCGACGTCGTGTGGGTGATGGAACGCGGCACGGTCATCGCGCACGGCGAACCGGAGCAGGTCCGACGCGACCCTCGCGTGCTCGACGCGTACCTCGGCGGGGCCTTGGACGAGGACGAGGAAGAGGCATCCGAGGAGGCGGCGGCACAGTGACGACAGACCACCTCCTCGAACTGCGCGGCGTGTGGGCGGGCTACGGCGGCAGCGACGTGCTCCGAGACCTGTCGATCTCGGTGCCCGAGGGCGGCATCACCTGCGTCGTCGGGCCGAACGGCGCGGGCAAGTCGACGATACTGCGCGTGGTCAGCGGACAGCTAAAGCCCCGGCGCGGCTCAGTGCTCTTCGACGGCCGGGATATCGCAGGGCTCTCCCCGCGGCAGATCCTCGGCCTCGGCATCGTGCAGGTCGCGCAGGAGCACACGCTCTTCACCGACATGACCGTGCGTGAGAACGTCGAGCTCGGCGGCTTCCTGCTGCGGGACAGAGCGGAGCTCGCACGACGCCTTGACCGAGTCACCGAGCTCTTCCCGATCGTGCGCGAGCGCGGCCGGGACAAGGCGGGCTCGCTCTCCGGAGGCCAGCAGCGGCTCGTCGAGTTCGCCAGATGTCTAATGCTCGAACCCAGACTCGTCGTGCTCGACGAACCTTCGATGGGACTCGATCCCAAGACCCTGAGACTCGTGCTGCGGCAGGTGCGGGCGATGCGGGAAGCGGGTCGAACGGTACTGCTGGTCGAGCAGAACGTGCGCGCCGGACTGTCGCTGGCCACGCACGCCGTGGTCGTCGAGAGCGGCCACGTGCGGCTCGAAGGCTCGGGCACTGAGCTGCAGGAGAGCTCTGAGATCGCGCAGCTCTATCTAGGCGGGGGAACGGCAGCTGTAGGAATGTGAACTGCGGCATTGAACTGGGGAATATGGAGGGCAGCATGGACGAATTGGTCGCTTCGGCGATCTCCAACTGGGGGCCGCGCTTCACCACGAACGGCGTGGCGGTCTCCGACTTCGAACGCATCACGCAAGGGCTCGAACACTGGGCCGACTGGTGCGCGGCCTGGAGCGCGGTGGCCGCCCAGCACAGGGCGCTCGCCGAGGAGGCCGAGGCCGAAGAACGGCTGCGTTCGGCCGGCGAGCACTACGCGCAGGCGGCCGTCTACTACCACTTCGCGAAGTTCCTGTTCGTGCAGCACCGCGTCCAGATGCGCGCGGCACACGCCGAGGCGGTCCGCTGCCTCGACGCCGCGCTGCCGTACTTGGATCCGCCGGGCCGCCGGGTGGAAATCCCGTTCGACAGCGGGAAGCTCGTCGGCGTGCTGCGGCTGCCGCGCTCGAACGGCGGACCGCACCCGCTGGTCGTGATGATCCCGGGCCTCGACTCGACGAAGGAGGAATTCCGCACGACCGAGGCGCTGTTCCTGGAGCGCGGCGTCGCCACGTTCAGCGTGGACGGACCGGGACAGGGCGAGGCCGAGTACGACCTGCCGGTGCGCGCGGACTGGGAAAAGCCCGGCGGCGCGATCCTCGACGTGGTCGCCCAACTCGACGGCGTCGACCCGGAGCGGCTCGCGGTCTGGGGGATCAGCCTCGGCGGCTACTACGCGCCGCGCGTGGCCGCCGGGGACGAGCGCATCCGGGCGTGCGTGGCGCTCGCCGGCCCCTATGACTTCGGCGCCTGCTGGGACGGCCTGCCCGCGCTGACCCGCGAGGCCTTCCGGGTGCGCGCGCACCTGACAAGCGCCGACCAGGCCCAGACTTACGCTCGCACGTTCAGCCTCGCCGGCCACGCCGCGTCCATCGCTTGCCCGCTGCTCGTCGTAGCGGGCAAGCGAGACCGCCTGTTCCCATGGCAGGACGCCGAACGGCTCGCCGCCGAAGCAGCGGGCCCAACCACCCTTCTGCTGCTGGAGCAGGGCAACCACGGCTGCATGAACGTGGCCGCTCAACACCGCTATAAGACCGCTGATTGGGTTGCGGCCCAACTATCTGCGGCCTAGTCCATAGCCTTAGACACCGTCTCCACAATGCGCGCGACCGACGGAATCGCGTAGTCCTCCAAGGCATCGGCAGCAGGCAGCGGCACGTGCGGCGTCGTGATCCGAATCGGCGCCGCAGTCAGCCCCGACCAGACCTCTTCCACCACGATCGACACGATTTCGGCGCCCCAGCCGCACAGCCGCGGATTCTCTTCGACGGTGAAAAGCCGACCGGTCGCGCCGACCGCGTCCAGCAGCGTGGCGGTGTCGAGCGGAACCAGCGAACGCACGTCCACGACCGTCGCCTCGATGCCCGCAGCGGCCAGCTCAGTCGCTGCGGCCAGTGCGCGCGGCACCATCGCTGCGAGCGCCACGATCGTGCAGTCGCCGCCGGTCCGCAGCACCTCCGCCGTGCCTAGGGTGTCGAGAATCTCGCCGTCCGGCACCTCGCCCTTCACCGAGTAGAGCGCCTTGTGCTCGAACAGCAGCACCGGATCCGGGTCGCGGATCGCGGCGGCCAGCAGGCCCACCAGGTCACGCGGCGTGGACGGCGCCACGACCTTGAGCCCGGGCACCGCCATCGCCCAGTTCTCCACGCTCTGCGAATGCTGTGCGCCGAAGCGCAGCCCGCCGCCGTTGGCCGTCCGGATCACCAGCGGCAGCGAGACCTGGCCGCCGGTCATATACCGCGTCTTCGCGATCTGATTCGCCACGATGTCCCAGCACACGGCCAGGAAGTCGGAGAACATGATCTCGGCGACGGGCCGCAACCCGGTCATCGCGGCGCCCATCGCCGCGCCGAGGATCGCCTGCTCGGAGATCGGCGTGTCCAGCACCCGCCCGGGAAAGCGCTCCGCCAGCCCGACCGTCGCCTTGAACACGCCGCCTGCTGCGGCCACGTCCTCGCCGAGGAAGACCACCGACTCGTCGCGCTCCAGCTCCTGGGCCAGCCCCCGGGCCGCCGCCTGTCGATACGTCAGTTGCGCCATCGCGAGCTCCCATCCGCCCAGACGTCCCGGTGCACCAGATCGAGGCTTGGCGCCGGACCGGCCTTCGCCGCCTCGGTCGCCTCGTCCACTTCGAGCTGGGCCGCCGCGTCGATCCCGTCCAACGCCGCTCCAGCCTTCAACAGATAGCTGTGATACGTCTCCACCGGATCCCGCTCCATCCAGGCCGCGACCTCCTCGGCCTCGCGGTACTTCGCCGGATCGGCCCGGGAATGCCCGCCGTGCCGGTAGGTCAGCGCCTCGACGATGCTCGGCCCCTCCTGAGCCCGCGCCCGGCCGACGGCCCGAGCCGCTGCTTCGTACACCGCCGTCACGTCGTTCCCGTCCACGACGATGGGTTCCAGCCCGTACGCCGACGCCCGATCCGCCGCCGGCCGCAGCACGGCCGTGACGTCGCCGATCGGCGTGTACTCCATATAGAGGTTGTTCTCACACACGAAGACGACCGGCAGCTGCCAGATCGCGGCCAGGTTCAACGCCTCGTGGAAGGCCCCGATGTTGGTCGTGCCG
>Ga0073928_10006723_pt1 | contig 15334 bp, 14 predicted proteins | sample PaiPotPPA55metaG_FD_76969 | JGI IMG/M metagenome (GOLD analysis project Ga0073928, IMG submission 76969) | Iron sulfur acid spring bacterial and archeal communities from Banff, Canada, to study Microbial Dark Matter (Phase II) - Paint Pots PPA... ... | reverse complement strand
GCTTCGAAGGCTACGGCAGCTTCTCGCCCGACGGCACGAAGATCGCGTACTGGTATCCGTATCACGGCGATCCCGCCGGCCAAAATGATGTGTTCGTCACTTCCTCCAGCGGCGGCAACGGGAACGACGTCACCGCCGGCGAGATCGACACGAACGTGCAGCGCGCGATGTGGATGCCCGATTCAAAGGCACTGATCGTATCCGGCCACAAAGGCACCGACGCGGCATTGTGGATCAAACCGGTCGACGGCAAAGCCACGCGCATCGATCTGGGCGCCGTGCAGCCCACGCAGCCATTCTGGCTCGATGCCAGCGTCAGCAATACCGGCGCAATTGCGTTTACCGCAAGCGAAGCGCGTCATCCGACGGAGCTCTATTACTTGAGCTCTGCCGGCGCGAAACCGCGCCGCCTCACGTCGTACAACGACACGGTCGCATCCCTCGACCTGGGTAATGTCGAGCCCCTAAGTTGGCAAAGCGAAGGGTTCGCGGAAGATGGAGTCGTGACGTATCCGCCGGGATACGACGCAAATAGATCGTATCCGCTGGTTCTGGTGATCCACGGTGGACCCAACTCCGCTTCGCTCACGGCCTTCAGCACGCTCAATCAATTGCTCGCGGCGCGCGGTTTCATCGTTTTCAATCCCAATTACCGGGGGAGCGATAATCTGGGCGAGACGTACTGGCACGCAATCTTCAACGATGCCGGCGCCGGACCGGGACGCGATGTCATGGCCGGAATCGCCGCGCTCCAAAAAATCGCGCACGTCGACACGAAGCGCATCGCCGTTTCCGGATGGTCGTACGGCGGGTACATGACCTCGTGGATGGAAGGCCATTACCATATTTGGAAAGCAGCGGTAGCCGGTGCCGCCGTGAACAATTGGGTCGATGAATACGCGCTTTCGGACAACAACGTGAGTGTGCGCTTCGGCTTTGGAGGTTCGCCGTGGACCGGTAACCTAATGGATCAATACCGCGCCCAGTCACCGGTGACGTATGCATGGAACATCGCCGCGCCGACGCTAATATTGAGCGACACGGGCGACGCGCGCGTACCGATCACGCAATCGTACGAGATGTATCACGCGCTCAAAGACCATGGTGTGCCGGTTCGGTTCTTCGCGTATCCCGTAGCCGGGCATTTCCCCGGAGATCCGGTCCGCGCGATGGACGTCGACCGGCGCTGGATCGACTGGCTAGTCCAACATCTAAAGTGATCGGCGCAGATGCCTAAGATACCGTTTCCGGTACGCAAAATCCCAAGAGAGGTGGCTCGCAAAGAGCTCGCCATTCTCGAGCAAACGTACCCGCACGCCCAAACCGCGCTGCACTACACCAATCCGTACGAGCTGCTCGTTGCCGTAATCCTCTCCGCGCAGTCCACGGATGCGCGCGTGAATATGACCACGCCGGTGCTGTTCAAGAAGTATCCGACGCCCGAAAAGCTCGCCAAAGCCAAACAAGAGGACGTCGAACGGATCATCAAATCGTGCGGTTTTTTTCGCGCAAAAGCTCGGAACATCATCAACTGCGCGCGCGAACTGGTCGAAAAGCATGGCGGGCAGGTACCTTCGCAACGCGAGGAACTCGAGGCTCTGGCCGGCGTCGGCCGCAAGACGGCGAGCGTCGTCATGTCGGTCGTGTTCGACGAGCCGGCTATCGCGGTCGATACACATGTATTTCGCGTAGCGCACCGGTTGGGTTTAACGCTCGGCAAGACGCCGCGTGACGTCGAAAAAGATCTCCAGGCCATCGTGCCGCGGGAGAAGTGGCGGCACGCTCATCACTGGCTTATTCTGCACGGCCGCGCGATTTGCAAAGCGCCAACGCCGCTATGCGGCGTGTGTCCGGTGAACCGGCTTTGTCCAACTCCGAAGATTCTCGCTAAAAGCTTAGGGGCCCGGAGCCGTCTAGGTGCGGCGGGCGCGGCAGCTGCGCGTCCTGCGCGATCAGCTTCAGCAAAGAAGAAGGCGTAAGCGCTTCGCCATACCCTGCTTCGGTTGAAATCTTGGAAAGATTCACGAGCGACGGCACAGTCGCGTCCGGATCGAACTGCCACTCGCCCTCCAGTCCGAGCCCGGTAATGCGAACGAGCTGATGCACCTCGTCCAGCTCCAGGCTTACACGCTTCTCTTCAAAGCGCAAGCGTAGCCGCGCAGGTTTCTCGAGCCGGATGAACTTTACGCCGGTTCGCCGGCCCAAAATGGAATTGAGGCGCTTGGTTCCGGCAGCGAGCTGTGCTCCGAAGCCCGCAAACGCGCTTTCGGCGTCTTCGTATGCGGTAGGACCGCCGGCCGCTTCGTCGACCGTGCGCTCGATTTCGCGGCGTGCGCGAATGCGCGTCGCGGCCGCCACGATCGGGTTTTGCTGCGTGAATTTCTCGTCGAAGGGGTTTGGCATCGCGCAAGTATTCGCGGCGTGGTTCGGTGAAGTCCGCTTGCATGGCGCGTCGGATTGTATCGCTGTGCGTGGCGTTGGTAATGGTCGTTTGCGCCCGGGCCGGTGCGAGCCCGCCGCTGGCCATCGAGCAGATCTTCGCGTCAAACCCGCCGTGGGGCGTACAGCCTACGAAAGTCGTATGGGCCCCGGACGGCACCTCGTTCTTGTACGTTCTGGCCACGCAAGACTCGACGCAGGCGGTGCCGGTACGCCAGTACGATGTGCGGACGGGACAGTCGCGCATCGTCCTCGACCCGCGCGCTTATGGCGACAAGCCGCACACACCCGCGAACCTCTTGTGGTCGCCCGACGGCAAGACCGTTTCGTTCACGCTTCATGGAACGCTCTATGCGCGCGATATGTCCACCGGCTTGGATCGAACCATCGCCAAAGACGTCACGGACGTTTTGTGGGCGCCGCATGGAAAAGCGCTGGCGTACACGCACAACGCCGATCTGTATCTGGCGACACTCTTGCCCACGCTGCACGTCGCGCGCTTGAGCATGGGCGGCGCGCCCGCGACCGTGCTCAACGGTGATTTAGATTGGGTGTATCCGGAAGAACTTACGACTCAGCACGGCTTCGCGTGGTCTCCGGACGGCCGCGAAATCGCGTACATGCAGATGGACGAACGTCCCGTCACCAATTTCCCCATCGTCGATTTTCTTGCTCCGGACAACACGCTCACCTACCAGCGCTACCCGCTGGCCGGCGAGCGCAATCCGCGCGTTTCGCTGCACGTCGTAGACGTAACGACGCTGGCATCGCGTTTGGTATACGATGCAGGCGCGCGCGATGAATATTTGCCATTCTTCGGGTGGAAGCCCGAAACGCACGCGCTGATCGCCGAGCTGCTGGATCGCGCGCAGCAGCATCTGCGCGTCGTGCAGTGGGAAACGTCTGCGGGGCCGGCGGCAACTATCTTCGAGCAGAGCGATCCGAAATGGGTCGATGACGTTCCGTTGCCCACGTGGCTGCCCGGCGGTGATTCGCTGTGGGTGCTGGAACGCGACAATGTCGTTGGATTGTATTTGCGCGGCCGCGCCGGCAAACTCAAGCGGCTAAACGGTCCATATCGCGTAGAGCAGTTGCTGGGCGTCGATCAAAAGAAGCAGCTCGCGTATGCTGTTGCGGCATATCCGACCCGCCGCGATCGAGCGCTGCTGGCCATTCATCTAGCGGGAGAAGCACCCCAAAATCTCACGCCTCTAGCAGGTAATCACGCGATCGTCCTTTCTACCACGAACAATCTGTTCGTCGATACACATTCGACGCTGACCGATCCGCCGCAAACGGACTTGGTTTCCACAAATGGCGTCACGCACGCAACGCTCGCCCCAAGCAGCGAGACTCTGCGAAGCGAGCTGCTGCCGGTGCAGATGCTATCGGTCGATTCAACCTACGGCAAGCTCGACGCGTACATGATAAAGCCGCCCGGCTTCGACCCGGCGCGAAAGTATCCGGTCGTGATGTACGCGTACGGCGGTCCCGAAGCGCCGACGACCATGAACGCGTTCGGATACGCGCGCGGACTCTATCATCAACTGCTCGCGCGGCGCGGCTTCATCGTATTCAGCATCGATGGCCCGGCATCGCAGATCGACAACGAAGCGCACGTGCGGCTGATGTATCATAACTTCGGGCGTGGATCGTTGCTCGGGCAAGAACTCGGTGTGAACTATTTGCGATCGCTACCTTATGTCGACGTATCGCGTATCGGCATCTGGGGCTGGAGCTTCGGCGGCTACGAGACGGCGTACGCGCTCACGCACACGTCGCTGTTCAAAGCGGGCGCGGCGGGAGCACCCGTCACCGATTGGCACTTGTACGATTCGATCTATACCGAGCGGTACATGGGCGCGCCGCAGAACGATCCGCCCGGATACGACGCGAGTTCGACACTGAATGCCGCGGCGAACCTGCACGGCGATCTGCTCGTCAGCCACGGCACGTCCGATGACAACGTGCACATGGCCAACAGCATCGCCTTGCTGCAGAGCTTCATCACCGCAGACAAAACCAACGTCGAATTCATGGCCTATCCGCGGCAGCGGCACGGGTTTCTCGCGCTGGACGACCTTCGTCGGTTGTATCAGCATATGCTTGAATGGTGGTCCGCACATCTGTAGGGAGGCTCTGAAGAAGTCCGCGCAATCCATCGCCGAGCGCTTTTTACCGATTTCATCGTTGCTGCGGCGGCCACAATGCGCTGCATTGCGTCCGTCCTCGCGCCTCGAACTCGGCAAAAATCGCCTCGACGCTGGACCACGCAGACTTCTTCAGAGCCTCCCTAGAACGGTGCTTTAAATGGAAAATCCCCCGAAAGAGCAGCCGTCCGTTCCCCCGTTCCAAGTTGTCGTCGATACGCCGGGATGGCGCAAAGTGCAGCCGCGCATTCCCGATACACCGCAGCGCCGGCAACTCGAGCGGCAGCGCAGCGTCCGCGAAATCGTTTTCGGCGCCAAGGACGGAATTCTCACTACGATGGGCGTGGTTACGGGCGTCGGCGTCGCATCCGGCGGTCGCGTCCAGGTGGTCGTTAGCGGTTTGGTAGCACTCATCGCAGGCGCTCTTTCCATGGCAGTGGGTGAGTATCAGGGGGCAAAGTCGGAGCGCGAGGTCGTGCAGGCTTCCATTGAGATGGAACGGCGCGAGATGGAAGAGAACCCAGCTGACGAGTTCGCTGAGCAAGTGGCATATTACAAACTCAAAGGCTTTAGCTCGGAAGAAGCGCACATGATTGTTTCGCGTCTGGCAAAGAATCCGGAGATCTATTTATACGAGATGATGCGTGACGAATTCGGCATCGATCCACGCATAGCTGAATCGCCCGACATTGCTCCCTCGGTAGCGATGGGCCTATCGTATGCCGCCGGCTCGATCATACCGATCTTCCCGTATTTTTTCGCGCCGTTAGCCGGAAGGACGGCGGTCATCGTCAGTTTTGTGCTCGCACTCATCGGCCTGTTCGGGATTGGCGTGTACGCCGGCTCTCTCAGTTCGCGAAACAAATGGCTGCGCGGTTTGGAGATCGCCTTCTACGGTTCGATTGTATTCGCGCTCTCGTTTGTTGCGGGGCATTTCATACCGGCGATATTCGGCCAGCGCCCGCAAGGATTTTGATCGAAAAAAAAGAGCGCGACCTTTAGGGCCGCGCTTGGTATTGAAAAAAGACAGGGGGTTTACTTTTTCGAGGATTTCTTCGCCGGCTTGACCGCTTTCTTGGTCGACTTCGTGGCCTTCGTTGCCTTGGTGTTTTTTGCAACCTTGTCAGCCATTTTCTTGACCTTCTTGGTGATCTTCGCCTTCGCGGTTGACTTGGTCGCCTTTGCGGTCAACTTCGTCGTCTTAGCCGTCGACTTCACGGTCGACTTCGAGGCTGCAGCTTTGGTGGTCGTCTTCGCAGCCGGGGCCTTCGTCGTGGTCGCAGCCATGGCCGTACCCGACATGAGGAACGCGGACGCGACGAGAGACGCGAGCAGTTTCTTCAAAATGATATCCTCCTTTCTTCTAAGGTGCGATTACAACGGGGCGCCGAAACGGCGACCGCCGCATCCCTGTAACGTGATGCGACGGTCGCTTGTTCCGCGGGTCCCTTAGAGGACCCTTTAGACTCTGTAAAGCCTACTTAGGTTTGAATTTGCCGACCAGCGCCCGCGAGATGACCAGGCGCTGTATCTGCTGGGTGCCTTCGTAGATCTGCGTGATCTTCGCATCACGCATCATGCGTTCCACCGGGTATTCTACCGAATACCCGAAACCGCCGAGCACTTGCACCGCGTCCGTCGTTACGCTCATAGCGACGTCGCCGCATTTCAGCTTGCACATCGCGGCCCAGAGCGTAACGTCTTCCGCGCCATCGTCGCACTTTCGCGCGGCTTCGTAAAGCAATAGACGCGACGCTTCGACTTCCGTCTTCATATCGGCCAACATGAACCCCACCCCTTGCTGCTGGCCGATCGGCTTACCAAAGGCTACCCGCTCCTGCGCGTATTTTGTCGCATACTCTAGCGCGCCGGTTGCAATTCCGAGAGCTTGCGCAGCGATCCCGGGACGTGACTTGTCGAGCACCTTCATTGCAATCTTGAAGCCTTCGCCTTCGTTGCCGAGCAAGTTCTCCGCCGGCACTTCGCAGTTGTCGAAGACCAGCTCGACCGTCGGAGATCCGCGGATTCCCATTTTCTTCTCGAGTTTACCGACGTTGAAGCCCGGAAACGTCTTCTCGACGATGAACGCACTGATTCCGTTCGCGCCCTTATCGGGATCCGTCACGGCAAAAACGCAGACGACATCCGCGACGCTTCCGTTCGTGATCCAGATTTTCTGGCCGTTGAGCACGTACTTCTCGCCGCGCTTTTCCGCGCGCGTTCGCATCGAACCGGCGGCATCGGAGCCGCTGCCCGCTTCGGTAAGCGCGTACGCGGCGATCCATTCGCCGGACGCAAGCTTCGGAAGATACTTCTGTTTCTGCTCTTCGCTTCCGCCGATCAGGATCGGCAGCATCCCGAGCTCCTGCACGGCGACGATCAGGGAGCTCGAGGCGCACGCTTTGGCGATCTCTTCAACCACTTTTACGTAGGTCAAGAACGTGCCGCCGAGTCCACCGTATTCAGCCGGAATCGGAATGCCGAGCAGGTCGTTCTCGGCAAAAAGTTTGCGGATATCTTGCGGGTACTCGCCGCGTTCGTCTATTTCTGCGGCGCGTGGTGCGACTTTTTCCGCAACGAGCTCGCGCACGACATCGAGGATCATCGCCTCTTCGTCGGATGACGCGTGGTGCGGGCTGGCGACGGCCATTTTTGCTCAGGTCTCCTGTAGGTGAAATTCCGGGTGGAAAAACTTCGCGGAGCGACGGGCGGGACCCCGCGTCCCTGCCATAGCATACCTGAGGCTCGTATGGACAAAGTGATCTCTTCGTGCGCCGAGGCAGTCCAGGATATACCGAGCGGCGCGTCCATCGCCGTGGGCGGCTTCGGGCTGAACGGCATTCCTCACAATTTGATTCAAGCGCTGCTCGAACAAGGCGCAACGGATCTCGTGACCGTCTCGAACAACTGCGGCGTCGACGGCTGGGGGCTGGGCGTTCTGCTTGATGCCAAGCGCATCAAACGCACGACCGGCTCGTATGTCGGCGAAAATCGCGAATTCGAGCGGCAGTATCTGCACGGCGAACTCGAGGTGGAGCTCGTGCCGCAGGGCACGCTCGCCGAGCGGCTGCGTGCGGGCGGCTGCGGTATTCCCGGCTTCTACACGCCCGCCGGCGTCGGAACGCAAGTTGCCGAAGGCGGACTGCCGTGGAAGCACAATCCGGACGGCAGCATCGCCAAACCTTCGCCCAAGAAAGAGACGCGCGCCTTCAACGGTCGCGAATACGTGCTGGAAGAGGGCATCGTTTGCGATTACGCACTGGTGCGCGCGAGCGTCGGCGATCGCCACGGAAACTTGATATTTCACAAGGCGACGCGCAACTTCAATCCGCTTTGCGCGATGGCCGGTAAAATCACGATTGCGGAAGTGGAAGAGCTCGTCGAGCCCGGCCGGATCGATGCGGAGCAAGTCCACCTGCCGGGCATCTTCGTGCAGCGCATCGTTGCGGCAGGGCCGCAAGGCAAGCGCATCGAGCGAGTCACGACGCGAAAGAAGGAGACCACGCGCTAATGCCGCTGACTCGTACGCAGCTCGCCGCACGAGTCGCGCAAGAACTGCGCGACGGCGAATACATCAATCTGGGCATCGGCCTGCCGACGCTCATTCCGAATTACGTACCCCCCGGAGTAACTGTCGTTCTTCAAAGCGAGAACGGGATCTTAGGCATGGGCCCATATCCGTACGAGGGCGAAGAAGATCCCGACCTGATCAATGCCGGCAAAGAAACGGTTACGGTACTGCCGGGAGCTTCATTCTTCGACTCGTCGCTTTCGTTCGGAATGATCCGCGGCGGGCACATCGATCTCGCGGTGCTTGGCGCGATGCAGGTTTCCGAAAACGGCGATCTCGCCAACTGGATGATCCCCGGCAAAATGGTCAAGGGCATGGGCGGCGCGATGGATCTCGTTCATGGTGCCAAACACGTCATCGTGATGATGGAGCATGTGGCCAAAGGCGGCGCGCATAAAATCGTCAAGCAGTGCGATTTGCCGCTGACCGGAAAGCGCGTCGTCAACCGCATCATCACGGATATGGCGACGATTGACGTGACGCCGGAAGGTTTGGTTCTGCGCGAGGTTGCGCCGAGCGTTACGGTTGATGAAGTGCGCGCGGCGACCGGAGCGGAACTGCGCATCCCGGCCCAACCCAAGACCATGGAAGTTTCCGAAGGCGCAGCGAGCTCTTAGTTACATTCCCTCGGCCTGGGCGAACGCTACTCCGCGTCCGTCGATTCGCGCGGACGCGAACGTTACGAGCACGAGTGCTTCGAGTATGGCTGCGCTGACGCCGACCATCACGCCGCCGATTAGCGTGTGAAAGGCGTAGCCGATGACGCCGCCTGCAATCGCCGGCGGAACTGCCAAAATGTACGTTAGCAGGGCGCGAACAAACGCGAGGGGACCGCGCTGATCGATGGTGGACGGGAAGAGCGCGTAGAGCGCCAGGCCGACCGCGCGCAGGTGGAGCACCGCTGCAATCGAGATCGGAATACCTACAAGCGCAGCGGCGGAATGTGAGGCGAGCGCCCACCCGAGCACGCCTGCGCACAAACACGCAGCCAACCGCCACGACGTACCCACAGTCCATGCGAACAAGCGCATCCAAAGCGGATCCGGACCGAGCCACCACAACGGTTTGCGTAAATCCGTTGCCAGGCCAATCGCCGAACCCATTGCGACGAAGATGACGATCATGTTCGAAGCCACGCTTGCGAACGACAAACTTTCGGCGATCGGATCGTGCGATCGGGCCACGACGGCGCCGAAGAGCCCACCGCACGCGCAGCACGCCGCCAAACCGAACCAGAAAACGCGCTGCATCGATGGCGAGCGCGTAAACGCAATCCACTCTTTCCACGCAATCGTCCACGGGCCGTTCAATTGTTCGAAGCGCAATCGCGCGGCGGGTCTTGTCGTGCGATGCTCGTACGCATGTTCCATCGTAAACGCCGCGCCCGCGCCGCGTTTTTGCCGCTCGCGAAATTCGAGTACGCGCAGCGAGGCCGCGTAGAGGTCCGGATAGAGGTTCGTACCTGTGGCGTACGCCAGCGCGATAAGCGCTACGCCGCACCCGTAGAGAGCGGACAGCGCGAGCGTATTGCCGTTGAACAGGGCGTTGAACGCGACGCCGGCGCCCAGACTTTCTATTCCGGCCGCCGTGTGCGTACGGTTCAGCAGGCTGGCAAGAAGAATCATCATCGGCAAAATGCCGATTGCGGCGACGGCTCCCGCCAGACTTTGCGCCGTTCGCGCACCGACGCGGGTGCGCAATTTGAGCATCGGAACGGCCATGGCCGTTGCCACGAGCGTGCCGCCGAGCGTCGCAAAACTGATCCCAACGACGGTTCCCGAGCCGGCAAAGATTAGCGCATACAAGACGATGGTAAAAAGCATTCGAGCAATGCTTATGCCCGAGCGGCGCACTTGAAGCCACACCACGACGACGCGCTCGGATATCGCCGAACCTGTGAGAAAGCGGGCATCCGCTGCAGAGGAAAACGCGCCGACGATACCTGATGCCGCGCCGTACGCCATGACGCCTAACAGCGTCACGAACGTGAATATTACCAGGCTGGCATACGGCTCCGGAATAGCTTTCATCGGCAACGCGCGGTGGCCGTGCGCGCGCAGCACCGTAATCACGACGAAATAGCCGATTGCAAAAATATATATTAGCGCGCGGCCGGGCTGCCGCGAGGTTTCACGGATACGGTTGACTATCTGCCGGTATTCGAGGTAATAGAGCGCGGAGAGATCCTGTATCACGCCGGGCTATCGGGTTAGTTCGAGGAATAGATCTTCGGCGTTCGCATGCATTCCGGAGCTTGCCTGAAGTTCGTCGAACGTTCCGCTTGCGATGTTGTGTCCGTTTTTCAGAATGACGACCCTGTCACAGATCGCTTCGGCCTGTTCGAGCATGTGCGTGCTGATGACGATGGCAATGCCGCGCAATCGCAGGTCGCGAATGATCTCGCGCAGTTCGCGCTGGCCGAGCGGATCGAGCCCGATCATCGGCTCGTCGAAGAGAATCACCGGTGTTGCGGCGAGCACAGTTGCAGCGATGAGCGTCTTCTGGCGCATCCCCTTCGAAAGCTCCGTGCCCAAAACGTCGCGCTGGTCCAACATCGAGAAACCCTCGAGGAGCACGAGCGCGCGATCCTCCCAGCCCGCCTGCAGACGGCAGCTCTTTGCAACGAAGACCATGTGCTCCCAAACTGTGAGCATCGGATACACATCGGGCGTTTCGGGAATGAGCGCGATCGTTTGACCACGCGAAGGTCCCAGTTCCGTGCCTTCCCATGAAAACGTGCCGGCATCAGGCCGCAGGAGCCCCGCGGCGCACAAGAACGTCGTGCTTTTGCCCGCGCCATTGGGACCCAGCAGGCCGACGATCTCGCCGCCGCGCACCTCGAAGGACACGCCGTCGACTGCGGTTTTCTTGCCGTAGCGCTTGACTAAACCGCCGATGTGCAGGACTGGCATGTTGCCTTATGCCAGCGGGGTGGCGCGCTTCCCTGCGGGTCTGTCGTGCTTTGCGAGATCGAAAGATCCGCGGCAATGTCCGAGGCCTGCAGCCCGCGCATGCTCCCAAACCGGTTTGAAAAGCTTTTCAAGACTACGTCGCGATGGTTTGCGATTCGTCCCGGAATTGCTTTCGATAGAGGCGCGCATACGCACCATTGCGCGCCAGTAGAACGGCGTGTGTACCGTGCTCGACAATACGTCCGCTTTCGACGACAAAAATGACGTCTGCGGAGAGAATGGTTGAAAGGCGGTGCGCAATGACCAGGCTCGTTCGCCCGCGCATGAGGGGAACGAGTGCTGCCTGAATAGCCTCCTCGTTGTGCGAATCGAGCGAACTCGTAGCTTCATCCAGAATGAGAATCTTCGGATTCTTGAGCAGGACGCGCGCGATGGCCAACCGCTGACGCTCGCCGCCGGACAGCTTGTGCCCACGCTCGCCGACCACCGTCGCATAGCCGGCGGGCAGCGAAACGATGAACTCGTGAATGTTTGCGGCCCGCGCGGCAGCATACAGTTCGTCTTGGGTCGCATCAGGTTTTGCGTACCGGAGATTGCTCTCAATCGTGTCGTGGAACAGATACGTTTCCTGCGTGACGATGCCGATGTCGCGGCGCAGGGATTCCAGCGTGAGCGCCCGCACGTCGTGGCCGTCGATCGCTAGGCGGCCGTTTTGCGGATCGTAGAAACGCGGCACGAGCTGCGTGATCGTCGTCTTGCCGCCGCCTGACGGCCCCACGAAAGCGGCAACTTGTCCCGGCAATATGTGCAGCGAGACGCCGTCGAGTACGCCGCGTTCCTCGTCATAGGCGAACGTAACGTCTTCGAAGCGGATATCGCCGGCGATTGAGGTCAGACTGAGCGCACCAGGCGGCTGGTACTCCTCGGGCGTCATGTCGAGATAATCGAAGATGCGCTCGAAAACCGCGAGCGCGCTGACGATCTGAACTTGAATGCCGGCCAGAGCTGCGGCGGGTCCGTAAAGACGGCCCTGAATGTATTGAACGAACGCAACCACGACGCCGACCGCAATAACGTGCTGGAGCGCAAGCCATCCGCCGCCGAGCCATACGATGGCCGGACCGATGATGACCATCGCCGTGATGGCTGCGATGAACCAGCGACCGACCATCGCCAGGTTCACCTCCAAATCCATGAGTTGGGTGCCCGCGCGGTAGAAACGCGACTTCTCATAAACTTCGCGCGCAAACGATTTGATCAGCGTGATGCCGGAGATCGAGAGTGTTTCTTGGGTGATGGACTCGATTTCGTCTCGTTTTTCGCGCGTCTTGCGGCGGATTTCGTACATGCGCCGGCCAACCGGCGCGAGTGGAAGCACCATGAGCGGCACGATCGCAATCGAGAGCAATGCAAGGCGCCAGTTCCAAACGAACATAAACACGACGGTCGTGCCGATCGTGGCGACGTTCGTGAGAATCGACGTGAACGTTCCGGTAACCACATTATCGATGTTGTCGACGTCGCTCGAGACGCGGTTCATGATCTCGCCGGTTTTTGTCCCGGTAAAGAATTTGAGCGGCATCCGGTGTAGATGGGAAACCAAGCTCGTGCGCATATCGCGCATGATGCCTTCGCCCACGATGGAGTTGAGGTAACCTTGGACGACGCCGAAGATCATGGTCAAAAGCGCCGCCGCCAGCATGCCGCCGACGTCGAAGGCCACCTCGCGGAAACTACCGTGTGGAATCGCCTTGTCGATAATGTGCGCGACCAAGTACGCGGGTGCCAGCCCGATGAGGGCCGCGAGCACGATGCAGATGAGCACCATGCTCTGCTGCTTCCAGTACGGCGCGAACAGCGCCCCGATACGTTTCCAATCGACGCGTTTACGGATCTTCGGTTTGTCGGGCTGGTACATGTTCGACCACATCAGCCCGTGGCCTGAGAGCATGTGTTAGTGGGCGACCGTCGTCTGATGCAGCGTAACTTTGTTTCCTTCCGGGTCATTGAACGACGTCAGGCGACAGACCGGAGTGTCGTAAATGCCTTCGATCTCGACTCCCTTGTCGCGCAGATCGGCAACTGTTTTATCGATGTCGTCGACCTCGAAGGCCACGCCCGCCGCCGGTGAGATTTCGAGCCAATCGAGCGTCATAACGGAAAACCAAGCGTTGCCGACTTGCGCTTCGTCGTACTTGAGAACGCCGTCTTCAGCAAACGGTGCGGTGAACTTCAGGCCCAGCGTCTCTGTATAGAATTTGCGCAGCGCTTCAACGTCTTTTGCGGGATACGCGGTAAATGCGATGTCTTTGACCATGCCCACTATGACACGGGGCTATCGCTTGCCGTTGCGCAGCCCCGCTAACTCCCTGAATAGCTTGCGTTCCTTGTCGCTCAAATCCGTCGGAAGCTGCCCGACGATGCGTACGTATTGGTCGCCCATCCCGCCGTTGCGCGCCTTTGGCATCCCTTTGCCGCTCAAGCGCAGGAGCCGGTTGTTTTGCGTACCCGGCGGAATCGTCATGGTGACTTGGCCGCCCATTGTGGGAACTTTCACCTCGCCGCCCAGAACGAGATCGTAGACGCTGATGGGAAGATCGACGTAGAGATCGTCGCCCTTTCGCTTGTACGCCGGATCGTCCAGCAGTTTGACAATCAGAAAGAGGTCACCGTTCGGGCCGCCCGCAACGCCGGAGCCGCCCTGGCCGGCCAGACGGATACGCTGTCCCTCGGCGATGCCTTTGGGTATCGTCACTTCGAACTTTTTATTTGAAAGAAGACGGCCTGTGCCGTGGCATTGCACGCACAGGCTTCCGCGATCCGTTCCGGTTGCGCGGCAGCGCGGGCAGACGTCCTCGACTTGCAGCGAAACCGATTTCTTTCCGCCATCGTAAACATCGCGCAAGGTCAGTTCGATCGTCGTTTCCAAGTCTTGGCCGCGCTGTGCAAAGCCGGCGCTTTGGGCGGTGTTGCGCCGGCCGATTCCCGAGAAGAACATATCGAAGAAGTCCGAGAAACCGCTCGGACCGCCGGCACCCGCGGTTCCTCCGAAATCGCTGAAGTTGAACGTTTCGTTTTGCTGGTTGCGGTACCGGCGCTGCTGCTCGGCTTGGCGCGCGGCTTGCTGCCAGTTGCTGCCGAGCATGTCGTACTTTCGCCGTTTGTCCGGATCGCCAAGAACCTCATACGCTTCCTGGATCTCTTTGAACTTGTCTTCGGCTGCTTTCTGATTCTCCGGATTAGCATCGGGATGCCATTTGCGCGCAAGCTTCCGGTACGCCGATTTGATGTCTTTCTCCGGCGCATTCTTGGGGACGCTTAGTATCTGATAGTAGTCTTTATAGTTCATGGTTTAAAAGGCGCTTCGGCCGAGCCTCCGCGCCCCCGAGCGAACAGGATGTGAGCCTGCCGTCCCGCACACGACGTGCAGTAGGAACGGCCAACTGCGTTGGGGCCCCCGTTGGCCCCGGCGCGCGTGTTGCCTTCTGCTGACTTAAGGTCTCCCCGAGGGCGCGCCCTGGCGAGAAGGTAACTTCCGAGGGGACGTGCCTTGGCGAGAAGCTCATTCTGTGGAGTGTTTTGCGACTATTACTTTTGCGGGGCGTAGGAGAACGTCGCCGATCGTGTATCCTTTTTGTGCTTCTTCGAGAATGGTGTCGTCATCGACGTCTTCCACCGCCTGCGTTCCGATCGCCTCGGCGATTTTGGGATCGAATTTCTGCCCCTTGACGCTGATCGGCTTGACGCCTTCCATGGTAAGGACGTTCTCGAAGCCCTTGAGCGTTTGCTGAACGCCGTCGCGCAGCGCGCCCGCGCTGGCATCCTCGTACGCTAGAGCCCGTTCGAGGTTATCGAGGACGGGCAAAAAGCTTTTCAACAGCTCGCGCCGTCCTGAATCGGCGATCTCGCGGAATTGGCGTTCGATGCGCTTCTTGTAGTTCTCGAAATCCGCCATTGCCATCAAAAACTTATTGTAGTTTTCCTCCGCCAGCATGTTGGCAGCGTCGAGCTGCGCCGCAAGCTCGACGGTTGCGGTTGAAGCAGCGTCGCCGTTTTCGGAGGCGGTGGGGACGTCGGCTTGCGTTATGTATTCGTCTTGCATATTTATTTTTTCTTATTATAAATAAACAGTGAGTTTCGGTGGCGGCGCGAGGCACGCGAAACCCGGTACTAGTTTGCTAGGCCGGGTTTCGCGTAACGCTGCGACGCGCCAAAAGGCGCTGTTTATTTACTCTCTTTGAATTCGGCGTCGATTACGTCTT
>Ga0073928_10006722_pt1 | contig 15336 bp, 16 predicted proteins | sample PaiPotPPA55metaG_FD_76969 | JGI IMG/M metagenome (GOLD analysis project Ga0073928, IMG submission 76969) | Iron sulfur acid spring bacterial and archeal communities from Banff, Canada, to study Microbial Dark Matter (Phase II) - Paint Pots PPA... ... | reverse complement strand
TTCAACTCAGCCAAGCAAAAGAGCACCGGCGACTGGATGCCGAATGCACCGCAAAGCACCGCGGCATTGGGCCTGCTTTACGAGCGCGGGCCGTTGAACGGGTCACTGATCACCAAGTTCGTGGGACACCAGTTTGGTTCCACGGGCGACCAGCAACCTATCGGCGGTTTTACGGTGACGAACTTCGCGACCTCCTACACGATCAAGAACCTGGCGCCGTGGCTGCATAACACGCGCATCGGCCTTGAAGTCGACAACATCTTCAACCGTACCAGCATCAACGCGCTTGCCGGCTTCACCGCTGCCGACAATACGCCGCTGTACTGGACGATTCCGGGCCGCGCGATTATCGGCACCGTATCGACCGATTTTTAAAAGGAGTTTGCCTGCATGACTTTCAACACGCTGCTTAGCCTGGCCAACCATTCCGGAGGCGTTCTCTATGTCATCGCGGCGATGCTGTTTGTCGCGTTGACGATCATCATCGAACGCTCCTGGTTCCTGCAACGCGTCTCGGGCTGTGGGAACGCCGCGCTCCAGCAAATCGACCGTCTCGATCAGCTCGACACATCGACGCTCGCCACGTTCGCCGAGAAATATCGGGGCCTGCCGATCGGGCGGATCTTCTCGACGGCCGCACGCCTTCATGGTTCCCGAACGCGGGAAGAACTCGACGCGAGTTTCGAGGAGGTAATCATGCGTGAAGCGCCGCGCATCGACCGCTTTCTGTGGGTACTCGACACCATCGTCACGCTCGCGCCGCTGCTTGGCCTGTTCGGCACGATCGTGGGAATGTTCAATGCGTTCCAGGTGCTGTCCGACCCGGGCAACGCACCCACGCAGGTAACGGGCGGCGTGGCTGAAGCGTTGATCGCCACTGCATCGGGGTTGTTTGTCGCGATGATCGGCCTGGTGTTCTTCAACGGTCTGCACAACCGCGTGCGTGCGGTCGTGCATCAGCTTGAAACGCTGAAGGCTGCACTCGTCAACCGGCTGGCGAGCGGATCGCACGAACATTCGAAAGAACTGAGGGAAGGGGCAGGGCCGCGCGCGGTGATTGGGAAACTTGCCTCGCAAGGGGCCTGACAATGAATTACTTCGAAGCGAAAAAGGCCCGGATCGAGATCATCCCGATGATCGACATCATGTTCTTCCTGCTGGTGTTCTTCATCATGATTACGCTGCACATGATTCCCAACGCCGGCCTGAAGACCCAGTTGCCGTCGAGTGCGAGCGCCCTCGCTTTGCCGCCTCCCAAGGTGATGGTTACGTTGTCCACCGACGGCAGCATGTCGGTCGATGGCCATGCGCTGACGCCGGCCGGGTTGACCGCGATGTTGTCGGCGCGGCCGGATGCGTCGCATACGGTGGTGACGATCGCTGGATCGAAGGCGGCGCAGATCCAGGATCTCGTCACCGTGATGGATGCGTGCCGTGCAGCGGGCGTCTCGCAGATCGCGCTTGCCGCGCAACCCGCGGCGAAGTGATATGGCGACTCCCTCTGCTGCCGGCTTCGTGCCGGAACGACGACGTTTCTATCCGGCGGCAGCGCTCGCGCTGCTCGCCGAAGCGCTACTGCTGGGCGGCGGGTATCTGATGCTTGCGCACAAGCCGGCGCCGCCAGTCGTACCGCCTGTGACCATGCTGTCGATCGCGCCTGCGCCAGAACCTGCGCCCGTGCCCGCGCCGGAGCCGTTGCCGGTTCCCAAGCCGCAGCCCGTGGCCCGTCCGGTTCCTCCGGCGCATCAAGTGACGCATGTTGCCCGGCCGCGTCCGGTGCCGGCCGCCCCGCCACCCACGCCGACCCCGGTACCGGAGCCCGCAACGCCGTCTGCAGCGCCCACCGACGCGCGCCCGGCACCTGCCCCACCGCCGCCTCCTGCGATGCCCGCAGAGGCGCCCGCTGCGCCCAATCCGAGCTTCGAGAACGCCATGCGTGCCGCGATCCAGGCCGCGCTTCACTACCCGGAGTCGGCACGCATGGCAGGCATGGCGGGCCGCACGCGAGTTGGCTTCCGGTATCGCGACGGCAGCGTATCGGACGTAACGCTCATCACGTCGAGCGGCAGTGGAATGCTGGATCGCGCGGCGCTTGCGGCCGTGAGGGATGCGGCCTATCCGAAACCCGAACCCGCCCAGATGGGCAAAACCCTGGAAGAACAGCTCTGGGTAACCTTCAATCTAGACGCCAACGAATGAAACAAATACTCTCCGTTATTGCAGCCTTGCTGACCTTGTCCACGGCCGCCGCAACCGCAGCCACGCCCGCGGCGTCGCTGCCGCCTGACGCGCCCGTGCGCCACGTCCTGCTGATCAGTGTCGACGGTCTGCACACCGGCGATCTCGCGCATTTCATCGATGCTCATCCGGACAGCACGCTCGCGAGCCTTCTGAAGCAGGGTGTCGACTACACCAACGCTCATACTGTCGCTCCCGCCGATTCGTTTCCTGGCCTGATGGCTCTGGTAACCGGTGGCACGCCCGCCGTGACCGGCGTCTATTACGACGACTCGTACGACCGGGCGCTGGCCGCGCCGGGCAGCGATTGCAGCCGGCTCGGCGCACGTGTTCGCTACGACGAATCACTCGATATGGCCGCTGCCGATGGGCATGACATGATCGACCCGGCCAAGCTGCCTCGCGACCCGTTGCACGGTTGCGTGCCGGTTTATCCCCACAGTTACCTGCGCGTCAACACGATCTTCGAAGCGGTTCATGCGGCCGGGGGTTATACCGCCTGGACCGACAAACATCCGACCTACGAACTGGTCCAGGGTCCTTCGGGGCACGGTGTCGACGACCTGTTCCTGCCGGAGATCGGTGCGAACTACGAAGGTCTCAGCAACGTGGCAGCCAAGGAGATCACCGGTTCGCTTCCGCGGACCGAGGACTATGACGATATGAAAGGGCGGGTGATCGTCAACGAAATCGACGGCCTGACGCACGACGGGAAAAAGCATTCAGTCATGCCGAACGTTTTCGGCCTGAATCTGCAGGCGGTCAATGTCGCGCAAAAGATCTACGGGTATAAGAATGCGGATGGCGATCTGACAGCGGGGCTGGATCGCGCGATCGGACATACCGACCAGTTGATCGGCCGCTTGGTGAGCGAGCTTGAACGGCGAGGCGTGCGTGACGATACCTTGATCATCGTGACGGCCAAGCACGGCAACGGCCCCATCGATACCAGCCTGCTCAACAAGATCGACGAGCGCCAGCTCCAAAGCGTGATCGACAAGGCCGCACCGGGTGCGCTCGCCCAGTTGACCACGGACTACGGCGCGTTGATCTGGCTGAATGACACCTCGGCTACCCCCGCGGTGAGTGCTGCGTTGCGGGCGAATGCGAACGCGCTCGGTATCGCCGATGTCGTGAGCGGCGAGCGCCTGGCGCTGCGGTTTCCCTCGCCATCGCGAGACAGCCGTACACCGGATATTATTGTCGTGTCTCGCAACGGTGTCATATTTACGCCACCTGGCGATGGCAAACTAGCGGAACATGGGGGATTCCATGACGACGACACGCGCGTTGCATTACTCGTGTCTAACCCGCGTCTTGCCGCGCAGGGCCAGCAAGTGACCTATCCTGTGTCGACCACGCAGGTCGCGCCGACCATCCTCGCCGCGCTTGGCTTACCGGTGAATGCACTTCAGGCGGTCGCGCAAGAAGGCACGCCGGTGCTGCCGGACGGGAACTGGAATCCGCTTCGGCAAGTCGCGCAGGCTCAACCTGGAACACAAACGCTTGGCAAGTGAACAGGCTATCGTCCGCTCGATCGGACGGAAGTACCGCATTCTGGTTGTCGAAGACGACCAGAATGCGGCGCTGGAAGTCAGGGCAGCGCTCGAAGACTATGGTTTCGACGTCGAATGCGTGTCATCCGGGCATGATGGCTTGTTGCGCGCGATCGACGGCGAATTCGACGTCGTGGTGCTCGACCGCATGCTGCCTGACATAGACGGTCTGTCGATTCTTTCGACGCTGCGCAACATCGGCAAACGGACCCCGGTGCTGATCCTGAGCGCGCTCGCAGCAGTCGATGAGCGCGTGCGGGGCTTGCGTGCCGGAGGCGACGATTACGTCACCAAGCCATTCGACAGTCTCGAACTGACCGCGCGCCTTAACGTCCTGCTGCGTCGCCAATCGTCGGCCGGGGCACCTTCGATCCTGAGTGTCGGCGATCTGATACTCGACACCAGCACGCACCGGGCGCAACGCGCCGGCCAGGCACTCGATCTAAAGCCGCGTGAATACGGTCTGCTTGAATTCATGATGCGGCATGCCGGTCAGGTTGTCACTCGCACCCTCTTGTTCGAGTCGGTCTGGAACTACCACTTCAACGCGCAGACCAACGTGATCGACATGCATATCGGCCATCTGCGCCGGAAGGTCAGCCTCAACGGGCGCATGTCGGCGATGATTCATACGGTACGTAATGTCGGCTATATCCTCCAGCCCGCCGAGTAGGCGTGCCGCGCGCCTGCATCCAGGCAGCATTGGCTGGCTGCTGCTGGTATTCGTCAGCTCGGCGATAGCGCTGTTCGCATTGCTTTACTGGCTCACCAGCGGTTACCTGCTTCACCAGGTCGACGAACGCCTTAACGGAGAGGTGGCGGAGTTTCAATCGATCGGCCGCGACGAAGCCATTGCAACTATCAGCGCACTGAGCCGGCGCGACGTGGCGAGCAGCCGGCCCTATGGCCTCTTCGACGAGAACGGCAAGCGGCTCGCGGGTAACGTGGATACCCTCCCGGCGCAGAAAGACGGTACGCCGTTCGATTACGTGCAGGCGACCCTCGAGGGACGCGGCCGGGTGACAAGCCAATATCGCGGCATCATCGTGCCCACAAAAAGCGGTCTGAAAATTGTCGTCGGGCATTCGATCGACGAAATCATCGTGTTCGACCGGACGCTGGTGACAACGCTATGCACTGGCCTCGCGCTGACAATCCTGCTTGCGGTCGGCTGCGGCGCCGCGCTGAACAGGATGTCGAACCGGCGCATCCGCGCCATCAGCGAGACGAGCCGTGAAATCATGGCAGGCCAACTGGACCGGCGCTTGCCTACGCGTCATACGAACCACGATCTTGACCGGCTTGCCGGGATCGTCAACACGATGCTCGATGAAATAGAGCGGCTCGTGAGCGAGGTCCGCGGTGTGTGCGCCGGCATCGCGCATGATCTGCGTACGCCGATGACCAGTCTGCGCGGCGGGCTGGAGCGGGTGCGCCGCCGTTCGACTGCGGTCGACGACTACGCCGACGCAATCGACGCGGCAATCGAACAGTCGGATGCCGTGCTCAATCGCTTTACGGCGCTGCTGAGAATTGCGGAAATCGAGGCCGGCGGACGGCGCGCGAGTTTTGGTTCGATCTCGCTTGATATCGTGCTGCGCGACGTGGTTGAACTTTATGAGCCGATGGCCGAGCATCGCGGCTTGTCGATGAAGGTTCATGCGCCTGTACCTGTTGAGGTCATCGGGGACATCGACTTGTTGTTCGGGGCAATCGAGAACCTGCTCGACAATGCGCTGAAGTTCACGCCGAGGGGAGGGCAGGTCGCGCTCAAGGTTTGGAACGACAATGGTTTTGCCGCGCTGCAGGTTACCGACACTGGACCGGGTATTGATGTGGGCGAGCGCAAAGCAGTGCTTCGGCCGTTTTACCGGAGTGCGGGTGCGCAAGCGCATACGACGGCGGGGCACGGTCTTGGCCTGAGTCTTGTTGCTGCAATCGCCCGTATGCATGGGGCCGACTTCGAGATCGGGGACAACCAGCCGGGTTGCAAGATGCTGTTGCGTTTTAGAGGGCGTAGTCATGTTGGCGAGCAGGTGACGCATTAGAGGCGCCGGCGCCCTTCGATTGCGTCCGCGTTTTTGTTCGAGCTACAGTCCACTATTGGCATGCGAGGTATCGCCAGAAAGGCATGAGGCGTGGCGCCTCGATGGCCTCAACGGCGTCCAGGTAGCCCGATCAGCCCGAAGGGCAGCGGCGGCGCCCATGCCTCGCCTTGGTACTTATCGCCATACTCGACCCTCAGGTTCGGCGTTCCACACCGCGATCAGACGGATGAAGGTGCCTCTCCTTCTCAATCATCTCCGTCGCGGCAACATCCGTCGCAGCGTGTCATCCTTTAGGATGAAATGATGAAATAAGGCAGCCGTGATGTGCAGCCCGACAGCCACGAGCAATACCCATGCAAATACCTGGTGCATGTCGCCCATTTCATGTCCAAGAACCGAACCTGCGGGTGAGAGTGGCGGCAGCGGTACCAAGCCGAACAGAGAGACCTGCCATCCCCGCGACGACGCGTTTGCCCATCCCATCAGCGGGAACGCGGCTAGTAACGCATATAAAAGCCAATGGGTCGCGCGTGCAGCAGCCTGAAGCAAGGGCGGCAGAGCGCTTGGTTCTGCGGGCGTTGGGTGGGTCAGCCGCCATGCCAATCGAATCAGAACGACCAAGACGATCAGCGACCCAATCGAAAGGTGCAAACTGATCAATCCAATTGGCTTGGTATCTTTATGCACGTCCGGCATCAACCATCCAATGGTGTACTGGATAATGAGCAGCAAGACCGTGATCCAGTGGAAGAGCTTCGCCGGGGCACTAAAGCTCAGCCGATTGCGGGGTGCATTGTGAGTTTTCAGATAAAAGTCCATGTGGTCGCGTGCAGCCGAAGGGCAGATTCATTTTCGTATCGTGACTTTGCTGACCTCGACTTAGACGAAACATAGGTAACCGATGATTCTCGGGCCATCGCGCCTTGTGTATCGCTGTCCAATTCCCAATGCCGCGGCACCAATTGAGTCGTACCGCTGTCAAATCGGAGCAGAGTCTTGTTCGTCTTGGCAAATCGCAATGAAATGCCACTCAACTCTGTCAAGAGCCCATAGTTGAGCGTGATCGCACCTTGCGCTCAGCGGCGCAATCACGTTGAGCCATCGGCAATTGCTGCCTGGTGAAGTCTGATTTATCACGCACCTAAGGAAAGCTTAAGCCTTGGTGGTCTAGTCTATCGTCGGAAGGTTGCATCGTTCGCTGGGGACCGATGTTTATTGAGGGTCAACGGAGCACGAATGCTAAACAATGCAAGGGGTTGGGCACCGCGGGGCCCATGGCGCTACGCAGTGGCGCTTGTCGCGGCACTCGCCGCTTTCGGCGCGCGGGAATTGATGCATCCTGTGCTTGAAGCGCACATGCCCGCGCTTTTTTTTACGATTGCGGCCGTCCTGGTAGGATTTTTCTTGGGTATCGGTCCAGCGATACTTGTAGTGACTATCGGGGTGCCAGTCGCGGACTATTTTTTCGTTCCGCCGTATGCAAACTTTAGTTACTTCGATAAAGAGGATGTGATCCTTTTTGTAGGGTTTCCTGTAGCTACGCTTTTGTTCCTTGGCATGATCGAGTGGCTTCGACGAACCCAACATGAAGCGAAGCTTTTCGCAGAGGTCGCTAGATCTCGGCACCAAATGCTTTTACGCTCGGACAAGCGAAGAAGAAGCGCTGAGGCGTCGCATTTAATTTCAGACCGATTGCTCCGGCAGTTCACGGACGAAAACGCAGATGTTTTATATGTGGGCAAAGTCGGATCGTCCTACGAGTATGTCAGCGAATCGCTTCACCAAGAGATTGCTCCTTTGGAGGGGGAAGCTGTTTCCGCACGATTGATGGCGACATTTTCCGATAGCGACGCATCGACGTTCGCCGCCGCGTTCGAGCAATCGAGCGACCTGGGCACACGGAGCTGGCCGGTGAGCTTGCCTCGCCGGAATCCGGCTCTTTCTGATTTGATGTGTCAGTTGGAGCGCTTCCCCACCGCCCACGGCGCCTACCTGATCATGAAAATTCCCTCAAAGGCTGTCGGATGAACGAGCAAGACGTCTTGATGCAGGACATTTTTCATCCGGCAAGTAGTCGAAACCACGCAGTCTTGCTGCTCCACGGATTGCGAAGTACGCCGCAAGAGATGGGTTACCTGGCCCGAGCGCTCGCCAAGCAAGGCTTTGCCGTCCATGCTCCATACCTTGATGGTTACGGACTTGGAACCCGGTGCACCACGTCGGTCGAGTGGCGCGAACAGGTCAGAGCGCACTACCAAAAACTCACCTCCGCGTACGGCAGCGTTTCAGTAGGCGGTCTGTGCATTGGGGCGACATTGGCGCTCGCTCTTGCCGTAGAAGAACCTGAACTTCTGGCACTGTCGTTGCTGTCCGTGACACTGAACTACGACGGCTGGACCATTCCTTGGTATCACTGGATGCTTAGCCTTGCTTACAAAACACCAATCAGGAATATTTACAGTTTGCGCGAGCGCTCACCCTATGGCTTAAAGAATGCGGCGCTTCGAGCGAAAGTGGCGAAGAGCATGCAGCGTCATGGTGATTCCGAGATTGGCGCGGCCAGCTTGTCGATGCACCATATTTTTGAAGCAAGGGCGCTGGCGCGTTACGTAACGAAGAACATCGCGACCATAAAAGCGGATTGCTTGTTGATCCACGCGATAGACGACGATATTTCCACGACGGCCAATGCGGACCTCGTATATTCGGGCGTCTGTTCGCAACGACGACGCAAGATATTCCTGGATGACTGTTATCACGTGATCACGATGGACAATGAACGTGACCTCGTCGCGCGCGAAACACAATACTTCTTCGAGGAAGCCGCCGACCTGAACAGGGATCGGTTAAATGAGGCTATTGCCCCAATAGCGCTTTGACACCGGCGCCAACAATCTCCTGTGCACTGAACGTGATAGAACTAACGTCGGATGATTCCGGCGTAGTACACGGACTGCTGCACCGATACGCCATCAGTTTCCAGCCTCGCTACGGAATAGAAAAACTGGCGCAATTTTCTTGCTACGCATTTGCGACGGGTAACCGTTTCGGTTGCGTGGATGTTCGCGCTTCAGCGCGTTGTAGCTTGTCATCATATTTCTACTCAGCACCCTGCAATCAACACTGTTTCTTCCTCTGGGACTGTCGCTGTGCAGCGGGGCACGTGGTTCTCACACTCGGTGAGAAGAAGCCTCGTTGACATAGGGATACACCAAGTGTTGGTGCATGCGTGCGACCACCATCTTGGCGGATTGTCACGGATGAAGATTCTCAAACGTACAGGACTACGATCTTTGATGACGATTACGTTTATGAAAAATAGAAGCCGTGCCAGCTCGTTTTTCTCGCTTACGCCAATCGCTTAATCATGCGTTAAGCGTGGGTACTTTACTGTGTACTCACCGGTTGCGAACAGGGCTGTTCGTGAAGGTAGAAATAGTGGAGGTATCAAATCATGAAGGTTTTCTGTCAAGCTTTTTTTGTAGCCGCCGTGCTGGCGGCTCCGGTCGCCGCATTTGCTCAACAGTCGAACACGCCGGTGACCCGTGCTCAGGTACGTGCCGAGTTGGTTCAGCTGGAAAAGGCCGGCTACAACCCGGCTAAACGGGACAATGCCTATCCAGATGACATCCAGGCCGCCGAAGCGCGTGTTGCTGCCCAGAACGACGCGGAGCATGCGGCAAGCACAGGAGTAGGTGGAGTGACAGGTGGTGCAGCGCAGTCGGGTCACCATTCCGCAACTGCAAACTGGGAACCGCTTTACGGACACCACTGATGTCCTGGAGCTTTTTGCAACCAGTCCTCGACACACGGTAGGGCAATACAGGTGTGCTTCCGCAAACAATTGCGAGAGCACACTTTTTGAATTTTGGAGCGGATCAGATCGTAACCATATGTGGAGTCGGCTATCGTCTGAGTTAGTTGTGGCAATTTTTTCGGGTGTCCGGCCACGTGATCTATTTGGGAACTCCCCAATGCTCCAGACTGAGAGACATAGAAATTTCGCCTCGGCATGAACAAGCCCGCAGGCCAGGTGATATGTATTTCATACGGCCGTGTTTCGTCGCATCAGGTTGAGCGCACACGTGACCTTCTTCCGTCTCGCAAGTGGACCGTCGTCGTTAAGTTGAAAAGGAGTCGTTTGACTTAAGCATCTCTTAAGTCTGCTTGTTCTAGCATCCGCAGAAAAGCGTCGTCATCGATGAGATTGGGCAGCTTCGCAATCAGGCAATGGACGACACGCCTCGGAAATCGGGGCGCGTGTAAGGCAGGCTCTCAATGTAGGCGGCGACGCCGAGCGAGGTTAGATTGAAATCAGTGCGCGCGCAGCTCTTGGTGGGGCTCGTTTTGGTCCTTGGCCTGGCGACGGTGATCGCAGGGTATGGAATTTTCCGAAGTTCCCTGGAAGAAGCCAACGAACTTTTCGACTACGAACTTCGCTCCATCGCACTCTCTCTGCCGCCGTCTGTTGCTGCCACTGAATTGGTAACCCGGCCGGATAAACATGTCGAAGGGCTGGATGACGAGCGAGTCGTCATTCAAATCTGGGATGCGCAAGGCAAGGAAATCTACCGTTCGGTTCCCAGCGCACAGTTTCCATTGCAGGAAGCCGGCTTCCACTCGATAGAAATCGGTGAGAAGCACTTTCGCGTGTTTGGGGTACAACAATCGTCTCGATTTGTGCAGCTTGCGCAACCGACTTTTGTCCGGGATGAATTGGCATTGAAGCTTGCCTTGCGAACGCTGTGGCCCTTGTTGACCGTGCTTCCTTTTGAGATTGCCTTCGTCCTGCTTATCGTGAGACGGGCTCTGCGCCCTGTGAATACTCTCTCAAAGGCCCTTGCGGCCCGCTCCGTCGAAACATTGCAACCCATTGAGAAGGATAGTGCGGTGCCGACCGAGGTCCAGCCGCTCGTTGACGCGTTGAACGGCATGCTCATACGATTGCGTGGAGCGCTACAAAGCCAACGCGTGTTCGTTGCCGATGCCGCTCATGAATTACGCACGCCGCTAACGGCACTCAAACTTCAGATTCAGGCCGCTCGGCGCGATGGCGCCGTATCGTCTGACCCTTCTTTGCTACAGCGATTAGAGGAGCGAGTGAACCGCGCGATTCACCTGGTGCAACAACTTCTTGCACTGGCGCGAGAGGACGCGGAGTTTACCGCGCCAGAGGGAACGGTTGATCTGCCAATCATCGCGTCCAAGGTGATCGGCGAACTGTCAATTTTAGCGGAGGACAGGAAAATCGACCTCGGATTGGAATGCGTCGGCGTAGCACGGCCGGACGATAGAATAATTATTCGTGGCGACGAAAACTCGCTGATCACTCTGCTTACCAATCTGGTCGACAACGCGCTTCGCTACGCGGGTGCTGGTGGGCGAGTTGATGTAAGGGTTGCGGTAACTTCGGGTATGGCCGCGGTCGAGGTAATCGACGATGGACCGGGCATTCCACCAAGCGAGTTGGAGCGCGTTCTGGATCGCTTCTATCGCGCCGCGAACACGACCGGACAAGGAAGCGGGCTAGGCCTGGCCATTGCAGCCAAGATAGCTGCAAAGCATGGCGCATCCTTTGAAATACAGAACCGTACTGATGGCCCGGGCCTGCGCGTGCGTGTGAGCGGCCTCCTGTTGGCCACTCAGGTCTAAGCTTTGCTTGAGGAAATCGTTTGAAGTATGGTCAGGTTCATTGGCCCCTCGCTTGGCACGTCCTCGTGTGAGCCTCGCGAAAGCTGATGGGCGGTTTCATCGGGCAGGGCGCAGCGCTCGGCATGGCCCGCGAGCAGAGCGGGAAAAACCAGTTGACTCTGTTGCAAACCGGCGGAGCTGATGGCCTGCATTCACCAATTGAATCCGCATTCCGTACAGGCTGGAGCGCGGACTGCTCCCTCCAAGGTGGTACTCCCTCAAGAGAATTGAGGATCGAATTCCGACGGGCGATAGTCGAGTCAAGCGCCGCAGCAGGTGCAGATACCTAACGTCGGAACCGAATGATGCAGATCGAAGCCATTCCGAGCACGCCAGTTTACTTTCCGGTACAAATCGCGGCGGCAGCGACGGCGCAGCAGCACCTGTTGATCGTCGAGAGAGCCGAATGGCTGAAACCGGAGCAGTTGAACCCGCTGAGCGATGCAGCGAGTTCATTGTTTGTCTATTTGCTTGGCAACACGATCCTTCGCTCTTCGACGCAAGCGCAGTACGAATGCCGCAGCTTCAACGATGGCCAAAGCTTGTGGGCCATGGTGGACGCGTTCTTGTCGCAAGCCCGCATGGGCCTTCGTCTTTATGTGATCGGATCGGAACCGTTCCTGTGGCAAGCGAGCGCCATTGCGACCCGGTATGGAATGACAACCGACGCTATGCAGCTTGAACTCGCGGGCAAGCCGTCGCGCAATGTCTACTGCATCCACTGCCGCCACACCATCCGCGACGCTGGCACCAATCTCGTTACCTGTCCGTCATGCGGCAAGACGCTTGCGGTGCGGGCGCATTTCTCGCGAAGGCTGGGCGCATACATAGGCGTGCAGGCCGATGCCGAAGAACCTGGCGTGCTGCCGCCCGTCGAGGAACTGTGCCGATGAGCCGCAACATCGACCGGATCGAACTGCGCGTTGAGGCCACGCGTGACCTGTCGCCGTCATTGAAACATCTGCGCCTCGTGCCGGCACACGGACAGGGACAACTGCTGGCGCCCGCGTCGGCAGGCTCGCATATCGTGCTGACGTTGCGTGACGCAAGCCGGACCTTCCGCAATGCCTATTCGCTGACAAGCAAACCGGGCGCCCGTGACGCATACGAAATCATCGTGCGCCGCGTGCAGCAATCGCGTGGGGGCTCAGACTTCATTCATCGCGAGATCGTACCCGGCACCCTGCTCGAAGCCACACCGCCTGCCAACCTGTTCGCACCGGTCCGTACGGCCAGACGGCATCTTCTGATTGCAGCGGGCGTGGGCATTACGCCATTCCTTTCTTACCTGCCTGAACTCGACGCACTGGGTCAGCCGTTCGAACTCCATTACTGCGCCCGCGACGACGAGCAGACTTGCTTCGCCAGTTGGTTCGGCGAGCGTCCCAACGCGCGCATCTATCGGGATATTGAAGGGCATCGTCTCGATGTACTCGCGCTGTTGCGCGCGCAACCCGTGGGCACGCAGCTCTACGTTTGCGGACCGGACACACTGATGGACCATGTGCTCGCGAGCGCCCGCGATCTCGGCTGGCCGGCAAGCACGCTGCATGCCGAGCGCTTCGGCGGCTCGCGCGGTGGTGCTGCGTTTGTCGTCAGCCTCGCGCGCAGCGGTTTCGACGTCCACGTGCCCGGCGACGTCTCGCTGCTCGACGCCCTTGAAGCCGCAGGCGTGCACGCGGACAGCCAGTGCCGCGGCGGCGCTTGCGGCGTGTGCAGGACGACCGTGCTCGACGGCTGTCCGGAGCATCGCGACTACTTCCTTTCGGCGGCGGAGCGCAGCGAAGGGCGCCACATCATGCCGTGCGTGTCACGCGCCGCCGGCAAGCGGCTCGTGCTGGACCTCTAGTGCCGTGCTGCCCGAGCGGTGTCGACCAGATACTCATTCCCCGGGGACCGAAATGACCATCACCTTCAAGCCCGACGAGACCTTCCGCGACGACTTCCGCTACAACAACAGCGACGACGCGATCCTGCGTTTTCCGTTTCCGTTTCACGAAGACCGCTACCTGTACAGCGTCAACATCGAACCGCATGTGACGGGCGGTCCCTCGGACGCGTTCCAGGCCACCTTCGATGTCGATGAACACTATGTTGCCGAATGCCGCGACCGTGCGCTGACACTCGCGGCCGATCCGCTGCGTTGTCAGGTTCTGCCGCACATGCAGGCGGCCGAGTGGGACACGCTCGAGCTGCTGATGGAAAGCCTGTCGCGCGACTATCCGCAGCACTTCCGCCTGACACGCGACGGCGAATGGTGGACGTGGATCAATGGCCCGCTCGGGCTAGCGGACCGCTTCCGTTTCGGCGATGCATCGACGCTGCCGCTGCCGCCGTTCGAATACATCACGCGGCAGGCGCAGGGCGATTTCTGCCTGCTCGACCATCGCGACGACAACCTGTTCATGGACGGCGGCATGGTGACGTCTCAGGCGGACTGGTCGCTCGACTTTGATCTGGGCATGAGCTTCGTCGAATGGCATGCACCCGTGCCGCTCGCACACCAGATGGGCGTGTTCGACCGCGCGTTGCAATTTCTGCTGCGCCTGCAATGGGGCAAGCCGGTGCGGCGCCTCAACTGGACGATGACAGTGAATCCGCGCCTCGATACGTCCCCGGAGAACTATCCCCACTGGGGTCCCGACCGCGCCAGCATCACTCCCGAAAACGTCGGGCAAAAACTGCATTTGCGGGTCGAGTTGCAGACGCTCTTCCGGTTGCCGCGCAGCAACGGGGTGCTGTTCGGCGTGCGCTGCTACCTGATCCGCCTGGACGAACTGGTGCGCGTGGGCAAGTGGGCACGCCGGATGCACCGGGTGCTGCAGTCGTTGCCGGACGAACTCGCTGCATACAAGGGTCTCGCGCGTTTTCGCGGGACGGCGATAACGTGGCTTGCCCAATACGACGACGGCGCACCCACCGCAGCAGGAACCGCAGCGCAAACCCTGACTGCCTGAGCACACCGCAAGGCCGGATCGAAGGCCCGAATTTTCTGCCATCCAAGGAATCTGTCATGACGATGCAAGCAACGAAGATGTGGGGCGAAGAACGATATTGGGGTCTTGGCTATGAATGGGACCCGCAATGGCTGCTCGACGACGAGCAGAAGGCCTTGCAGACGCAACTGATCGCGCTGTGCCAGACGACGTTGCGCGCCAACGCCATCGAAAGCGACAAGGGTTTCGTTTATCCGCGCAAGAATTTCGAGGCACTGGCGAAACTCGGCCTGCTCGGGCTGATCGTGCCGAAGGAACTCGGCGGGCGCGGCCAGAGTCACCTGTGTGCAGCCATGATCGTCGAGACAATCGCTCGCTACGGCTGCCCGTCAACCGCGATGTGCTACACGATGCACCTTGGCGCCACGGCCGCCGCGCTGTTTCGCCATCATACGAATCCGGCGCTGCGTGACATCCTTACGCGTATTGACCGAGACGTGCTGATCGGCACGCTGTCGTATTCGGATCCGGAGACGGGCTCGCATTTCTGGTACCCGATGTCGTCGCGGGCAGAGCGCGTGGACGGCGGCTGGCGTGTCAACAAGAAGGCGTCGTGGACAACCTCCGGCGGCTTTGCTGACTGGTACATCATCCAGACCACCAGTCCTGATTTCGGCGGCGACTACTCAAACCTGAGCTGCTTTCTCGTGAAGAAGGATCAGGTCAAGGCGGACCCAGCCAACTGGGACGGCCTCGGGTTGCGAGGCAACCAGTCGGGCCCGGTCTCGATCGAAGGGGTGGTGGTGCCGGATACCGGCCTGGTCGGCCCCGTCGGCGACGGCGCGAAGTCCAACGACGAAGTGGTCG
>Ga0073928_10006721_pt1 | contig 15336 bp, 12 predicted proteins | sample PaiPotPPA55metaG_FD_76969 | JGI IMG/M metagenome (GOLD analysis project Ga0073928, IMG submission 76969) | Iron sulfur acid spring bacterial and archeal communities from Banff, Canada, to study Microbial Dark Matter (Phase II) - Paint Pots PPA... ... | reverse complement strand
GCACGAAGGCGGGACTGGGATAAATCTCCTTGCAATCCTTGCGCAGTCCAGCCGTATTCAGTTCGATGGCCGTGCCGCGCCGCCGGGCAGCCTGCAAAAAACGCTCGAATAGCGGCGTGCAATCCTCCTGCGGATAAAAACAGAATTTCTTGCACAGATCGGCGTGGCCGATGATATCGAAAAGCCCTGATTCCGCCGCCATGGTCAGCCGTTCGAAGTAGGCGATCCAAACCTCGAACGGGTCGCGTTTTTTCCACTCGGAAACCCGTTTGGGATTGTCGATGTCCCACGAGTCCGAAATGTAGTGCACGGAGCCGATGAGGTAATCCCACGGATGCCGCGCTGCCAGCTCGCGAATCCAATCCTCGCCGACGGGGAGGTAATCGACTTCCAGCGCCAGCTTGATGACGAGGCCCGGATGCGCGCGGCGGGCTTGGTCGACTTTGGCGACATACTCGTCGAGCTGGGCCGCCTTCATGCGCCAGTCGTCGAAATCGTCGCGCGGCATCGGACTGTGATCGGAGAAACCGATTTCTTCGAGGCCCAGTGCGGCCGCCCGCGCCGCCAATTCCACCGGCTCGCCCACCGCATGGCGGCAAAGCGGCGTGTGCATGTGATAATCAGCCGGCAACGACACGAGCAAATTTAGAAACTAACTGGCCGATACACAAGCCTCTTGACGAAGCAGGGCGAAGGCATCAAAGCCTGACCTCTTGACGTGCGTTCATTAACACCGCGGCTTTAGCCCGCTGGAAAGCATATCCCAAAATGCCTCCAGCCGTTTCCCGCGGCTTGTTACACCACGGTCTTCGAAGCGTATCTTCTCAGTGGCCAATTCCCGCACCGGTCACGACATTGAATGTGGCGTGCTGCCACACCCACTTCCAATCCTGATCGAGAGGTGAAATAGTCTTTACGCTACCCGTTGTGCTGAGAGTCAGCGAGCCTGTCAGCCATTTGTGGATTTCCGCGTGTCCATCGCAGAACGAAAATGCGCAACCGTTATTGTGATAAGTAGCGGGATAATCCACCCACTCCGGATCGCCGGCGCTGACACCCAACCCACCATCGTTGATGCTCCAGTAACTTTCATCGGTGGTCATGAAAATATAGGACGGACCTACTGACCGGAACTCAGTCGATTTGCCGAAAGTGGCCCAAGGAACGTCATGCCGGTTGCCGCCATGGGTTCCGGTAAGCCAGGGCCCGTTTGAGTCATAGGTCAGCGGACCTCCGTGCCCGCCACCGTTCTGGCTGAAAGTCTGGCAGACCGTCCCAACACCCTGGTTCATCGACACGCTTCGGACTGCCGGCACTGTTTTGCCTATCATTCCAGGGTTACTGCCTTGATAGGGACCAGTCCTTCGGTCTGCCGGGCATTTGAAAATACCCGGGCTTTTGGCGATGTAGTTGGCGACCGCGGAGATGCATGGATCAATGAGGACGTCCTGATTGAATTCCTGAGCTCCGCCGAGACCCGCCTGGCCGCCCACCCACTCATGCGGGCCGCATTGGGGCGGTGCGCCAACAACGTTGCCGTCATCGGGATTCGGCGGATAAAATTCCGAGAAATCACTGGTGTAGATGGTGATGCCCAGGCACAATTGCTTGGCGTTGTTCATGCACTGAATGGACTGGGCCCGGATCTTGGCCTTGGCCAACGCCGGTAACAACATGCCCGCGAGAATGGCAATAATCGCGATGACCACCAACAACTCGATGAGCGTGAACGCTCCGTCCTCGGAGCAGCGAACCTGGTTGGCGGGAGCCTGGGGAGACGATATTTGATAATTCATACAATCCGAAACGATTCTACTCCCATTGCGGTGTTCGGGAAGTGTGCGTTCGAACGCACACTCCCAAGCAGGTGATCGCAAAGTGAGACAGGTTTGATGGGTGAGTGAGGGGTGATGAAAGGCATAATCAGGCTCTTTTACTGGGCAGGCGCTGGAGCGGCTGGGTTGCTAGCCTGCTTCTGCTTTACTTGCTGAGCAAATTCGCCAATGCTCCGTTTCTGGGCTTCGGTCAGCGCGGCATCGTTGGAGAGCTTTTCCAACTCGGCCAGGGTGGCGTCGTAATTTCCATAACGGATGTTGAACTGCACCATGTCCAGAGAATGATGCACCTCAGGGGAAGGATTTGTAAACGTCTGAACGAACTTGAATACATCCATTTCGGGACCCGTGCCACCCGGGGTCGGTGACTCAGACTTCTTGCAACCTGTCCAGGCGAGCACGGCTATAACAGGAATTAACGATAAAGTCAGCGCTTTTGTGCGGAAATCCCTCAGCCAACCGGAGGCGCTGATCTTCCCATAACTTCGCAGGTCTCTATTCATTCGCGCGAAAAACACAGGTCTTCCAAGCTGCGCCTGAATCCCCTCGCATGGAGGCCCAGTCACAACTTAATTGAGTGGTCAGCGCATGTAAACATAAAACAACCCCTGTGTCTACCCCAATTCCGCAGCTTTCGTGCTCACGCATTCGCGGGAGAAAAGGACTTGGCGTCTGCCTGCCGCCTGCGGAGCACGGGCCTTCGCCGCGCCGAAGCCAGGGGCTCGAATTCGCAGCGGCCCGATGGGCTTCGGCCCCGCAGGCGGGTCTCTGACCCGCTGCGACTTCGCCAGACGGGAGATGTTTGGGTCCCATTGTGGCGTCCCGGTGTTTACACGCGCTGCGGCTCACCCGCCTTCGCCTTGCTTCGACGTGACGAGCAGAGCCGCGCTCCGGGGCGTTGGTGTCGCGCAAATGCTGCAGTCCGGTCCGACAAGTGGCATCAAGGTCCCGGATCTGACATCCCGTTCCTCATCCAATTGATGTCTTGGAGTTGGTTGCCTGGCACTGCATAGCTAAGTGGGCCGGTGGCTGGCAGGCAAGTGCTTGGGTCCAACCACTTGTGCAAAGCAGCGTGGCCATCCGCATAATCAAAGCTGCCGGATCGGCTGTGGTAAGAACCCGGAAAATCCTGCCAGGAAGTCGGCGTAAACGGAGGCACGAATAAACTGTCGTTGATACTCAGGGGATGTTCGTCCAGGATCACAAAAATATCCGACGGTCGGCGAATTTCCGTCAATTTGTGATAGGTCAAATAGCCGTTGCCAATATCCCCCGTGTCCGTGCCGCCAACATACCCGTTCATGGAAACGCTCCTTACCCGCAGAACGCCTCCGGGCCCCGTACTGGTATCCGATGGACAATGGAAGACGGCAGTATTCCGGGCAATGTAGGGAGCGAATACCGAGTTGGTCGAGAGAAGCAACAAATTCGTTTGCTCGGTGGGATACGCGGCGCTCATGTCGTCCGGCGCCCACCCGGTATTGTCCGCGTTGCGCCCGCTGAAAACCAGGTTTTCGGCGAAGTCTCCCGAATACATGATCCAGGCCCTGATCAACTGGGCTTTGTTATTCACGCACTGAGTGGCTTTTGCCTTGTCCTTCGCCCGGGCCAGCGCCGGCAGCAACATGGCGGCCAGGATAGCGATAATCGCGATGACCACCAGGAGCTCGATCAGGGTAAAGCCACGGTCGGAAGGAGGATGACTCTTGCGGCGCCGGTGCGCGATGGTGGCGAGCCTGGCCGCCATTCGGAATCTTAACTTCATAGCCATAGTGACATAAAATCATAACCTTATATCACATTCGGGGCTAATGGGATCACGTGTTCACGGGTTCGAAAGGGCAGAAAGAGGAGCAATCCGCACCGATCTCAGGATAAAGTCTTTGCGTTCGGCACGGTCTTCGCCGTTAATTCCCCGTGCATCTGGCCCGCTTGCGTCTTCGAGATTTCCGCAATTACGCGCGGCTGGATGCGGATTTTGCTCCGGGCGTCCACTTGTTGCTGGGAGATAACGCCCAGGGAAAGACCAATATTCTGGAGGCCATTTACCTGTTGGCGACGTTGCGCTCGTTCCGGGGCGTGGGCGGAGCGCAAATGGTGCGCCATGGCCAAAAGGGTTATTTTGCCGGCGGCAAGGTGCTGGGACAGGGGGAGCACGAAGTGAAAATGTATTGGTCCAGCCGCGAGCGCAGCCTGAGTCTGGATGGGAGGGCGGTCCGCAAGCTGACCGATTACCTGGGCGTGCTGCGGACCGTGGTGTTTTGCACGGAAGACCTGCAACTCGTCAAAGGCTCGGCGCGGGCGCGGCGGCGGTTCATGGATTTGCTCCTCTCCCAAACCCAGCCGGGCTATCTGCCGCTCTTGCAGCGTTATACCCGGGCGTTGCGTTCGCGCAATGCCCTGCTCAAGCGGCCCATCCTCGACCCGGCGACGCTCGAAGGATTCTCGCGCGAATTGGTCAATGCCGGCGAGGAAATCATGCACCTGCGCCGCGCGCTGGTGCCGCGCTTCTCGCCGGTGGCGCAGTTGGCTTGCGGTCGCATCGCCAGCGCCGCCGAGGAATTGCGCATCGAATACGAACCCAGCATCACAGAGGACTTCGGCGTCGCACTGGCGCAGTCGCACCCTCGGGAACGCGCCCTGCGGACGACCGTGCTGGGTCCGCATCGGGACGAACTGCAACTCCTGCTGAAAGGGCGTTCGGCGTCGCAGTTCGGCAGCGAAGGCCAGAAGCGCACGCTGGCCATCGCGCTCAAGATGGCGCAGGCCGAATACCTCACGGAACGGCACGGCGCGCCGCCGATTTTGCTCATCGACGACGTCCTGGGTGAGTTGGACGCCGGGCGGCGGGCTGCTTTCGTGCCGCTGCTCGAACGCGCGCACCAATCGCGCGGCCAGGTCTTCGTGACTGCGACGCAGGAGAACTGGCCGCGCGAATCGGTGGGTGAGGCGCAACGTTGGCAGGTCAAGGACGATGTCCTCGAGAGGGCTTGAGCTGAGATAATGCCTCCTTCTCGTCCTCGTCCTCGTCCTCGGTGTTTGGGTGGGCGTGAGTGGACCGCCGATAGCCTTCGACTCGCCAACCAACGGCGCGCAGCTCAAAGAAAAAGCCGTGCAACACTTCGCGCGTCCTGTCCGCACTGCCCCGCAACGCGACGCGCAAAATACTCAAGACAGCGTTGAGAGAAATGGCCCCTAAAACCTGAAGGCCAAACGTTTTATGTCGATGAGTTACCGTTTTCGTTTTGATTCCGTGATTTCAATATATGAAGAACTGATCAGCGTGACGGCAAGAACACTGGCCTCTTCCGAGCGACGCTTCGGGGACCTGTGTTCTATCGGGCGGATCAAGGCTGATTTCATTGCTTGTTGCGCAAAACGATTTTTGATGTTCGCCAATTTCATAAATTTTTTACTGACCAAGCCTGGCCCGGCCGGGGAAATGAACAATCGGGGGAGCTTCGGTATGTGGTCCGAGTGAAGACCCGAAAGCCGCCGCGGGGGAATCCCCTGTGCGCGAGCGCGCCGGGCGGCGGCTGGGATTTTGGCCGGTTCTTGCTTTCGGCATCTATTGCGCCCAAGCTGGAAAGCGGATGCAGGAATTGCAGGAATTGCAGGAAAAAATCGAGGCGAGCGCCGCCGTGCGGCTGCCCCTGCCGCCGGGCCGGCAACCGACCGAGGAACTGGCCCGCTACAAGGCCTTTCTCAAGGTGGAAACGCATCGGCTCAAAATCCTGCACCGGGCCGGCGCGGGGGGACTCGAAATCTGCCGGGCGCGCGCGGGAATTCTGGACGTGTTGCTGCGTTATCTCTGGGACACTGCCAAAGCCAATCTCTCCGCGCAGGCACAAAAGGAGTTTCCGCAGTTGGCCATCGTGGGGCTGGGCGGCTACGGACGGGCCGAGTTGAACCCGCACAGCGACATCGATATCATGTTCTTGCACAACCGGCAGGTCGCGGCCAACCGGCCGCTGCCGCATCTCTCCAAAATCATCGACGGCATCCTTTATCCGCTATGGGACATCGGCCTCAAGGTCGGCCACTCCGTGCGCAACGTGGATGATTGCGTGCGAGTCGCCAACAGCGACATGCAATCGAAGACTTCGCTCATCGAGGCGCGGCTGATCGCCGGCGACGAGGCGTTGTTCGAAAGATTTCGCAAGGCGCTGGTGGCCAAATGCGTCGACGATCACGAGGAGGAATACATTGCGATGCGGCTGGAAGACCAGTCCTTGCGACGCGCCAAATTCGGCAACTCGGCCTCCATGCAGGAGCCGAACATCAAGAACGGCTGCGGCGGCCTGCGCGATTTCCAAAATCTCTTGTGGATGGCCTTTTTCAAATACCGGGCGCGCTCGCTCAAGGATTTGCAGGCGCACGATCTCATCGGGGAAGCCGAGCGCAAACAGTTGGAGTTGGCTTACGATTTTCTGCTGCGGGTGCGCACGGAAATACACTACCACCTCAACCGCGCGGCGGATGTGCTGAGCAAGAATCTGCAACCGGCCATTGCTCATAATCTCGGCTATCGCGAACGATCCCCGAGCCGCCGCATCGAAATCTTCATGCGCGATGTTTACAAGCACGCGCGCAACATCTACTTGATTACGCGCACCTCGGAACAGCGGATGGCGCTGCTGGCGCCACCGCCAACGCGCAAGGGTCTTTCGTTGCGCGCCTTGCTGCCCAGGGGCCGCAACTCCGCGCCCGAGCCCATCGACGGATTCGAATTCATCGGCCGCGAGATCCACGCCGCCTCCAATCGCATTTTTCGCGAGCAACCGCGTCGTTTGATGCGTGTTTTTCTTCAAGCCCAGCAACGCGGTTTGACGTTGCACCCGGACCTGGCGCAATTGGTGCGCAACCAGTTGTCCCTCGTGGATCGCTCGTTTTTGTCGGACGAACACGTGCGGGAGACGTTTCTGACCATCCTCAATCAGCGCGGCAACGTCGCGCCCATCCTGCGCGCGATGCACGAGACGGATTTGCTCGGCAAGTACCTTCCTGAATTTGGCCGGCTGACCTGCCTGGTGCAGCATGAGTTCTATCACCAATACACTGCGGACGAACACACGCTGATGTGCGTCGAGCAACTCGACCGGGTCTGGGAAGCTAAAGAGCCGCCGTATGCCGCGTACGCGCCGTTGCTGCAAAAAATCGAGCGGCCTTTCATCCTCTACCTGGTGCTGTTGCTCCACGACGTGGGCAAGCCCACTGGCCACGGCAACCACGCCGCAGTGAGCGCCGAACTGGCCATGCGCGCCGCCCGGCGTCTTCACCTCGACGCCTCCGCGAGTCATAACTTGCGCCTGGTGATCGCCAACCACCTGTTGATGGCGAGCCTTTCGCAGCGGCGCGATTTGGATGATCCCCAGGTGGTGCGGCAATTCGCCAAGCAGGTGGAAAATCCCGAAACGCTCAACCTGCTGACGTTGCACACGTTCGTCGATTCCGAGGCCACCAGCGACAAGTTGTGGAATGGATTCAAGGATTCCCTGCTCTGGTCGCTATACCACAAAGCCCTGTCGCTCTTGAGCGGAGGCACCGAGTTCGTCCGGGCCGAAGAGAAGCAGCGCGAGCTGTTGATGGAGGAAGTGCAGCCCCTGGCGCCGGCCAACGTGAGCCAGGAGGAATTGCACGCCCATTTCTCCGCCGTGCCGGCGCGCTACTTCCAGGTCCATTCGGCCCGCGATATTCTTGCCGATCTCGTCCTGGCCCATCTTTTCCTGCGCCTGCAGATTGCCGAGGAGGACAATCCCCTCGCTCCGGTCATCAACTGGCACAACGAGCCGGACCGCGGCTGTACCGTCGTCAAGGTATGCACCTGGGACCGCGCGGGTCTGTTCAGCAAAATTGCCGGCTCGCTCAGCGCCGCGGGCCTGAACATTCTGAGCGCGCAGATTTTCACCCGCACCGATTACATCGTGCTGGACACTTTTTTTGTCACGGACGCAAAGACGGGGAACCTGGCCGGCCGCGAGCAGCGCGACAAATTCCAGGAGATTCTGGGCGAGGCGTTGACGGGCCGGGAAGTGGATTTCCCGGCGTTGATCGCGCGGCAGAGGCTGACGCGGCCAATCTACCAGCCCTACGCCGGCGAGCAGATCCCGACCCAGGTCCGCTTCGACAACGAAGCCTCCGAAACCCGCACGCTCATCGAGGTGGAGACTGAAGACCGCATCGGCCTGCTTTACGCGATTTCCCAGACCCAGGCCGAACTCGAACTCGATATCGCCGGCGCCAAAATTTCCACCGAGCGCGGCGCCGCCATCGACAGTTTTTATGTCCGCGAACTCGACGGCCGGAAAGTCCTGGCGCCGGAGCGCCATCGGGCGATTGAGCGCAAGCTGCGCGCCGCCATCCACGCGCTCGAAGGCAAGTGAAGCGCTGGTTCGGAAGCAGTCGTGCCTTGGCTGAACTTCAGCCCGGGGGTTTTGGCTTTTCCGGGTGCTTTGGCGGGGAGGGTTTGCGGATTTCCGCGTCGAATGTGCCGGCAACGAAACTCCTGGCATCGTCGGGCAGGCAAATATAAATTTTTCCAGGCATGCGACCATTGGCGGCTTCGCCGAAAGCCACCTTCAAAGCATAACCGCCGTTGATCTTTTGGGTCATCGCCTTGTGGTCATCATCCTTCCATCGCAACGTCACCTGCGGCAGCGGCGGCTGGCGGTCCGGTGGAATTTCGATGCTTTTGCCGCTCAACTCCTCGCCTTGATGGGCAAAAAGGCTGACGGAAACTCCCAAATCCGGCGGCCAATTTCTGCCCTGTCGCAATGTCAAATTACCACCCTGGAGCGTTGCTCGTTCGCAAAAGAATCCTTTGCCGTGGAGGCTGCCGGCCACGGGAGTCTCGGGAAGCGCCATGCTCGCGAGGTCCATCGTCCAATGAAAGTTCGTTGGAACGGGATAGACCGTCATCGGCTCCTGAGCCTGCGAACGCTTCCGGGACTCGTCTCGAGATTCGGTCTGGCTCGCCTTGAAAATCTTATCGCGGAAGGCCCACAGGCTGGCGCCGATGGCGGACAACAAAAGCAACAACGCGGCCCCGGCCACCAGCGACGTGCGCCTCGTCGAGCTTGGAAAGGGTTCTGATTGCGCAGCCAATTCGACAGGCAGCGGGCGGGGTTTGCCGACTTGCGAGGCCGTGACGATCAATTTGGAGTCCGCCGAGGCCGGCGCTTGCGGGACCACGATTCTCTGGAAGCAGGTGGGGCAACTGATTTGCCCGCCACTGGTTCGGGAATCCACGGTGATATGCTGGCCGCAAACCGGACAGGCGAACTTGAACTCGCTCATGGCATCGGCGCATACCATCTCACAATCGTTGCGTGACGACAATTCTTTTTTCGGAGAAACTGCTGCGTAGTTTACTTTGGCGCTGTTTGCGCTCACATTCGGCGGGCCTTGATTCATATGAAACACACGGTTTCTCGCAGCGGACGGTTTGCGGGCGGCCCGGCGGAGGACGTAGCCCAATATACCGAGTCGGTTTCCTTCGACTGGCGGCTCTGGCGCCAGGACATCGAGGGCTCGATGGCCCACGCAAAAATGCTGCAAAAGTCCGGCTTGCTGAAGCGCTCGGAATTGCGCGCGATCCTCGCGGGGTTGGAGGCCATTGGAAAAGAAATCGAGGCGGGAAAGTTCCGGTGGCGGCAGGAGCTGGAAGACGTCCACATGAACATCGAAGCCGAGTTGACCCGGCGCACGCCGGCGGGGGCCAGGCTCCATACCGGCCGCTCACGCAACGATCAGGTCGCGCTGGATATGCGGTTGTGGCTGCGGGAGGAACTGCACGAATTGCTGGAGGAGCTGCGCGTGCTCCAGCGCGCGCTGGTCGCATTGGGCGAGCGGGAGCGGGCCGTAGTGATGCCCGGCTACACGCATTTGCAGCGCGCGCAGCCGGTTTATCTTGCCCACCACCTGCTCGCCTACGTCGAAATGCTGGCGCGCGATGAGCAGCGGTTTCGGGAATGCCTTGTGCGCGTGAACGTCTGCCCGCTCGGCAGCAGCGCCCTCGCCGGCTCGACGCTGCCGTTGGATCGCCAATGGGCGGCCAAATTGCTTGGCTTCGTCGATGCGCGCGGCCAGCCGCAACTCACTCAGAACTCCATGGATGCCGTCAGTGACCGGGATTTCGCCGTGGAATTTTGCAGCCACGCGGCGCTGCTGGCGGTGCATCTGTCGCGCTTGGCCGAGGATCTGGTTTTGTGGTCGAGCAGCGAATTCAACTTCATCAGAATTGGGGACGCCTACGCGACCGGCTCGTCCCTGATGCCGCAGAAGAAGAATCCGGACGTGGCCGAACTCATGCGCGGCAAGAGCGGCCGCGTCATCGGGAACCTTGTGGCCCTGCTCACCCTCCTGAAGGGCTTGCCGATGACTTACAACCGCGATTTGCAGGAGGACAAGCAAAGGCTCTTCGACTCCGTCGATACCGTGCGCGCCACGGTGCGGCTGGCTGCGGCGTTGATGAAGAATACGACGGTCCATCGCGGCGTTTGCCGGGCCGCGGCGAGCGACCCGGCGATGCAGGCCACGGACCTCGCCGATTATCTGGTGCGCAAGGGCCTGCCTTTTCGCGACGCGCACCATGCCGTTGGCTCGCTGGTGGCGTTGGCCGAGCGCCTGGGCAAAAAGCTCAATCAACTAACGCTCGCGGAGCTTCAGTCGGTGGAAAAGAAACTTGGGACTGACGCGCTCAAAGTATTCGATCTCGACCAGGCGCTTGCCCGCCGCCATCTTACCGGCGCCCCGGGAACGCGCCAGGTCAAAGCCCAGTTGGCACGTTGGAAAAAGCGGCTGGGCTGAACCGCCGCGGTGGTGGCGGCTGTTTCGATTATGAGTGACTTTCTTTTCGCTCGTTCGCAGATGGCCATGTCGCTGGCGTTCCACATTGTTTTCGCGGCGATGGGGGTCGGCATGCCGCTGCTCATGGCCATTGCCGAAGGCGCTTATCTGCGGACCGGGCAGTCGGTGTATCTTGACCTTTGCAAGCGGTGGGCCAGGGGGACGGCCATTCTTTTTGCCGTGGGAGCCGTCTCCGGCACCGTGCTCTCTTTCGAACTGGGTTTGCTTTGGCCCAGGTTCATGGCATTCGCCGGGGCCGTCATCGGAATGCCGTTTTCGCTGGAAGGTTTCGCCTTCTTCACGGAAGCCATTTTTCTGGGCATCTATCTCTATGGCTGGGGACGCGTGTCGCCTCTCATTCACTGGTTGTCGGGCGTGTTGGTGGCGATCAGCGGCATCTTTTCGAGTATCTTCGTCGTGACCGCCAATGCCTGGATGAATTCGCCGGCCGGCATGAAAATGGTCGATGGGCAGGTCCAGGAGGTGGATCCCATCGCGGCAATGTGCAACCGCGCCAGCTTTCACGAAGTGGTCCACATGACGCTGGGAGCCGTCGTCGCCACGGCGTTTCTGGTGGCCGCCGTCCATGCCTTTTTGTTGCGGCGGGACCGGAGCAATCCCTTTCATGGCGCGGCCTTTGGGCTTGTCTTGGCCGTGGCCTGCGTGAGCCTGCCGCTGCAATTTGTGAGCGGCGACCTGAGCGCGCGAGCGCTTGCGTGGTTGCAACCCGTCAAACTGGCGGCCATGGAAGCCCACTATCAGACGCAAGCCGGAGCGCCGCTGATTATCGGCGGCATCCCGAACGACAAGACGATGACGACGGCCTATGCGCTGAACATCCCTCGGGGCTTGAGCTTCCTCGCTTACCACGACTTCAACGCGAAGGTGACCGGCCTCGAGGAATTTCCCCGCGACCAATGGCCTAACGTCCGCATCGTGCATTGGGCGTTCGACCTCATGGTCGGTTCCGCCACGTTGATGCTGGTGCCGGTGGTCTGTTCGATTTATTTGCGGCTGAAGCGCCGGCGACTGGCCGAACGAAAATGGCTGTTGAGCGCGATCGTCGCCGCCGGACCGTTGGGTTTTTTGGCGCTCGAAACCGGCTGGGTGGTCACGGAGATGGGACGCCAGCCTTGGATCATTTACGGTGTGATGCGGACGAGCGAAGCCGTCACGCCGATGCACGGGTTGGTCGTGCCTTTTGTCGTCTTCACGGCCATCTACATTTTTCTGGCTTCCGTCGTCGCGCTCTTGATGCGCCGCCAATTTTTGGAGTCGGTCCAGCCAATACCCACTCAACCCACGGAGCCGGGGCGTGCTTAAGCTCATCATCGCGGTTTTCATTTTGCTTTCGCTCATTCTGTACGCGCTGCTGGGCGGGGCGGATTTCGGCGGCGGGATGTGGGATTTGCTAGCGTTCGGGCCGCGCGCCAAACGTCAGCGCGACACCATTGCCCACGCCATCGGGCCGGTGTGGGAAGCCAACCACGTCTGGCTCATTCTCGTGCTCGTGCTGCTCTTCACGGGTTTTCCGCGAGGGTTCGCGGTCATGATGACGGCCCTCAACATTCCGCTGACGGCCATGCTCGTCGGCATCGTGCTGCGCGGTTCGACTTTCGTGTTCCGCAATTACGATACTGCTGATCACGCCGTTCACCGCCGCTGGGGCACGCTTTTTGGCGCGGCCAGTTGCTTCACGCCGTTCTTCCAGGGCCTCACGCTCGGCGCCCTGGCGACGGGACGAATCCGCGTCGATGGAGGCACGGTCACCACTGGCTTTTTTGCAGGATGGCTGACGCCTTTCGCGCTGGCTTGCGGCTTCTTTGCGCTCGGGCTTTTTGCGTTTCTCGCCGCCACCTATCTCACTCTCGACACGCGCAACGAACCCGAACTGCAAAACGATTTCCGCCTGCGCTCCTTGTGGGCGGGAATCGCGCTCGCACCCATCGCGCTGATCGTTTTCTTCACTTCGAAGGATGGAGCGCCGGCGATGCACGATGGATTGACGCGCTGGTGGGCGCCGGTGCTGCTGGCCTGGACGAGTTTATTTGCGCTCACGGCGATGGTGGCGCTGTGGTGGCGCCGATTTGCGTTGGCCCGGTTTGCGGCCATCGGACAGGTCGCCTTCATCCTCATCGGCTGGGCCATCGCGCAGTATCCGAATTTGATCACTCCGGACGTGACCGTGACGAACGCGGCCGCGCCGGACTTCACGCTCCGCTTGCTGGCGATTGCCCTGGGGTTCGGCTCGATCATTCTGCTGCCGTCGCTGGCGTATCTGCTCCACATATTCAAGAGCGGAGATCACTGAGAGCGTTTTTTGAAATTGGTTTTGGGTAGCACAGGCGACCCAGCCCGCTCAGCGGGCAGCTCTTGTGTTGTTCCAACTCCTGTGCCGTCTGGCGACTCGCCGGACGGAACGGAGGCAACCGTTCTGATCAATGAATACGGGCTTTTCGCGCAGTAGCTCCCCGCCATTCCGGTCGGCGGCTCGCCGACCGGGGCGGGCGAGTCGCCCGCCCTACTCATTTTTCAAACACGCTCTGAACTGGCCGCCAATTCCAGTGCTGACACCGCCGCGAATCCGTGTTTCATTGCCGCACGAAGATGCCGCCCGCGCCCCGACATTTGCCGGCCAATTTGCTCAAAAAAGTCTCTCGGTCGTTTTATCTGACCTTGCGCGTGTTGCCAGCAAAAATCCGGCCACAAATCGGCCTGGCTTATTTGCTCGCACGAACCACCGACACCATCGCCGACACGCAACTGGTGCCTGCTCCCGAACGATTGGCTGCCCTCGATGCTTTGCGCGAACGGATTCTGGGAAAGAGCCACGCGCCTTTGGACTTCGGCGAACTGGCGCGGCATCAGGGTCCGCCCGCCGAGCGCGTGCTGTTGGAGCAATGCGAAACGAGTCTGGCGTTGCTCGAAAACTCTGCATCCGCTGATCGGCAGCTTATCCGTGAAGTGCTCGACATCATCATCGGAGGACAGGAATTGGATTTGCGCCGATTCGACGGTGTTACCGCCGGCCAGGTAATCGCTTTGCGCACGGACGAGGAACTGGACGCATACACCTACAGCGTGGCCGGTTGCGTCGGGGAGTTTTGGACGAAAATGTGCCGCGCGCACTTGTTCCCGAGCGCGCGCCTCGACGATGCGTTCCTACTGGCCAATGGCGTGCGCTTCGGCAAAGGCCTGCAACTGGTGAACATTCTCCGCGATCTGCCATCGGACTTGCGCCATGGCCGCTGCTATGTGCCGGCGGATGGCCTGGCCGCTTGCGGCCTCAAGCCCGAACAACTGTTGCAGCCCGCGAGCGAGCCGCGCCTGCGCCCGCTCTACGACACCTGGCTGGACCGCGCGCAAGCGCATCTGCTGGCGGGCTGGGCCTACACCAACGCGCTGCCGCGCGGCAGCGTCCGCGTGCGCCTGGCGTGCGCCTGGCCCATACTCATCGGCCTCGAAACCATCAAGCTACTGCGCACTGGCAAAATCCTGGACCCCGAACAGCGCATCAAGGTGGGGCGGTCGAAAATGCGGGAGATCATGTTGCGTTCCATCGTCTTGTATCCCTGCGCGGGTGCATGGAGAAGGCAGATTCAAGGACCAGTCGATGAGGAGGATTGACTTGTTTCTTGAGCAGAAGGGTTGGCTGCCGTGTGCCGGACCGTCTGATTCGCCATATTCTCAATTTGTTTCCGCAATCCTGTTTTGGCGTAGTCTTCATCGAACGTGTAGCTCCAACCGAGACCCTGATCCTTCCATTTGAGTGCTTTCCAAGCCGCAGAACCGAAGAGTTGGTTTAACGCGTTGCTCGCCGTAAGAAAGGTCGGTTTCGGGAAAGTCTTCGTGCGAAAGTTCCCGTTCGTCTGACAGTACGCGAGATAGCTTTCGGCTCTCTCGGGCATGCCCTGCAGCGCGTAACCGAAGGTCATTGAATATGGCACACCGTTGACGATCGCAAACGGCATGTCCGGCCAATTAGGTGGCTTCAAAGACTCATATGGCATGGTCGATGAACCGCCCAACCGGGGAGCACGCAAAAATTCGCCGGAGTTGGTCGGGGTAAAGATAAGCCGGCATAAGTGGCACACCTTTCGATTGGACTCGCCTTCATCTTGACTTAGCTTATCGTCGAATCCTGTGTGAGCGAAGCGCCACTCTCGCTTTGTCTTTATAGAAGTTTCAAGGGCACGGCAGGCAGCGTCCTTACCTGCTTCTATCAGCGTATTCGCCGAAAGAACGGCTTCATCCGGACGGAACTCCCACGCGCTAATCCTGGGAAAAGAAGTGATTGCGCTTTCGAGGTTGTTAGTGGCTGCGCAGCACGATAAAGCTGCTGCTGCGGTGAAGATCAGAATCATCGTCCGGAGTGCGCCCATGACGAATACATTTTCAGCACCCAAAATGCCGCACATCCCTTTCCGGCCGTGGTCGAGTAGTAATCGGAAAACGTGGCGTTCCTCATTCATCTGATCCACGCGGATCATGCGGCGGTGGTTGCGCAAAATCAAGCGCAAATGCTAGTTACCTCGGCGTGCCCCGGTACATCGTGACCCCCCTCCGCCTTCGCTTTGGCCGATTTAATGCGTTGTTTTGATGTCACGGGATCGCTTTACCTTTGGCTGGCAGGGCGTCGGCCTCTGGAAGTTCG
>Ga0073928_10006720_pt1 | contig 15339 bp, 12 predicted proteins | sample PaiPotPPA55metaG_FD_76969 | JGI IMG/M metagenome (GOLD analysis project Ga0073928, IMG submission 76969) | Iron sulfur acid spring bacterial and archeal communities from Banff, Canada, to study Microbial Dark Matter (Phase II) - Paint Pots PPA... ... | reverse complement strand
GGCGGCGCATTTCGCGGTCGAGTTGCTGGAGAAAGCCTCGGGTCTCGACCGCGACGCGGCCTTGGCGCTCGAAGCCGAGACTTTCGCAAAAGTGGCGAAGACGCAAGCGGCCTCTTCGCTTGTTACGATTTTCATCAACGAGCAAGCCGTGAAGAAGACCATCCGCCGTTATGCCAAGGACGCGCCGAGGGTAGCAAAGGCGGCCGTCGCGGGGGCAGGAATCATGGGCGGCGGCATCGCCTATCAAAGCGCCTCGCGCGGCGTGCCGGTGGTCATGAAGGATATATCCGCCGCCGCGCTCGACCTTGGCATGTCGGAAGCGCGCAAATTGCTCGCCAAGGCGGTGGCGACCGGAAGGCTTCCGCAGGACAAGGCCGATGCGATCATAGGCTCGATCACGCCAAGCCTCACCTATGAAGGTTTCGAGGGCGCCGATGTGGTGATCGAGGCCGTCGTCGAAAACCTCGCGGTCAAGCAAACAGTGTTGCGCGAGATCGAGGGGCTTGTCGGCACCAACGCAATCCTTGCTTCGAATACATCCTCGTTGCGGATCGGCACGCTTGCGGAGGGTCTGCGGCGCCCGGAAAATTTTTTAGGGATGCATTTTTTCAACCCGGTTCCAAAAATGCCGCTCGTCGAAGTCGTTCGCGGCGCCAAAACATCCGCCCAGGCCATCGCCGCGGTCACCGGCTATGCGGCCGCGATGGGCAAGACGCCGATTGTTGTCGAGGATTGCCCTGGGTTTGCCGTCAACCGCACGCTCACGCCTTATCTCATTGCGTTTCTGCGGCTCGTCCGCGACGGCGCCGGTTTTCAAGAGATCGACAGCGCAATGGAAGCCTTCGGCTGGCCGATGGGTCCGGCCTATCTCATCGACGTCATCGGCATGGATATTTCGCACCATGTCGTCGAGATCATCTCGGCGGGATTCGGGCCGCGCATGGACGTGCCTTTCGAGACGGCGCTCGAAATTCTCTTACGCGACGGGCGCCTTGGCCAGAAGAACGGACGCGGCTTTTATAAGTACGAGAGCGATTCCCAAGGCCGCCCGCGCAAGGTAATCGACCCCGACACGCAACGTCTTCTCGCGCGGGGGCAACCCAATGGCGAGATTCGCGTCGGCGAGGAGGAGATCGTCGCCCGCATGATGCTGCCGTTGATCCTCGAGGCGGCGCGGTGCGTCGAGGATGGCATCGCCGCGTCGCCGGGGCAGTTGGATATGTGCCTCATTCTCGGCCTCGGCCTGCCGCGCTATCTTGGCGGCGCGCTCAAATACGCGGATTACCTCGGTCTCAAAAACGTTGTCGATCGCGCCGATGATTGGGCGAGCCTTGGCCCAATCTACCGCCCGAGCGAGCGTCTGCGCGCCATGGCCGCCGCCGACAACGTCTTCTATCCCCTGTAAGCGCTCCATCGACACGCGAGGTCGCATGCTTAGCTTTCACGCCGCCGGCAAGGATGGGATCGAGGTCACGATGGACGCCAAAACAATTCCATCCGACGTGACCTGGATCGACGCCGTGCAGCCGGACCCGCGGGAGATCGCTTTTCTCGAACGCACGCTCGGAATCGAAGTGCCGACCCCCGAAACGCTCTCCGAAATCGAAACGTCGAGCCGGCTACGCAGCGAGAAAGACTGGCTCTATCTCAGCATCCCCATGATCCACCGGGCGGATGGTTTCATGCCCGCGCTGACACCGCTCGGCTTCGTCTTGTCGAAGGACGTTCTCCTGACCGTCCGTTTCAAGCCTATGAAAGCCTTCGACGAAGTGCGGGAAACTATTTCGCGGTGTCCGGCGCAAGCGGGCGGCCCCGGCGCCTTGGTCGGCATTTTGGAAGCGATCGTCGATCATGCCGCCGACGTGCTAGAAGGCGTCGGCACCGATCTCGATGGCCTGTCCGAGGAAATTTTTGGCACGAACCACGCCACCCCCCGGCGCCACAAGCCGCGCGAGGATGGCGAGCAATTGCGTCTCGTGCTGCGCAAGGTCGGACGCAATGGCGATCTGACCTCGAAGATCGAAGACCTGCTTTTGGGCACGGCGCGCATGGTGCCGTATGTCGCGGCCAATGCGGCCCCCTATCTCGAAACCGGCATACGCGCAAAGCTCAAAAGCCTGCAACGCGACATCGCTTCCCTCAACGATTACGAGACACATCTAACCGATAAGATTCACTTTTTGCTCGATGCCACCTTGGGGCTGACAAACATCGATCAGAACAACATTTTCAGAATTCTTACCGTCGTCTCCGTGATTGGCATTCCGCCGACCTTTGTCGCGAGCATGTATGGCATGAATTTCAAGAACATTCCCGAGTATGATTGGTCCTTCGGTTATCAATATGGGCTTTTGCTCATCGCGCTCAGCGCGATCGTCCCGATCATATGGTTCAAATGGCGCGGTTGGTGGTAGATGCAGAGGATAGCCACCGCTCGCGCCTGGCCATGACGGGGCAAGAGTTGGCGGCGCGGCTTCTCTATCGCGACGCGCTGATGCTCGTCATCGACAAGCCGGCCGGGATCGCGGTCCATCGCGGCCCGAAAGGCGGCGAAAATCTCGAGAATTATTTTCCTGCGCTGCGCTTTGGCCTGCCGCGCAGCCCCGCACTTGTGCACAGGCTCGATCGCGACACCTCGGGTTGCCTCGTGCTCGGGCGGCACCACAAAGCGCTCGAAAAGCTCGGCCTCCTGTTCAAGCAAGGCAAGATCGCAAAGACCTATTGGGCGATCGTGGACGGGAACCCCGCGCAAGACGAAGGCATGATCATTCTGCCGCTCGGGCGTCTCAATCCCGATCGCGGCTGGTGGATGAAGGCCGATCCTTCGGGCCTCCCCTCGCAAACATCCTGGCGGGTTTTGCGGCGTTCGGCCGGCCACGCATTTCTGGAGCTTGTGCCGCTGACCGGACGCACGCACCAACTTCGGGTTCACTGCGCGGCGCTCGGCTGGCCGATCCTGGGGGATGCCATCTACGGCCATGGCGGGGCGATGGGCTTGCAGCTGCATGCCCGGGCGATCACGGTTCCCCTTTACAAAAACAAGGACGCGGTAAAGGTCGAGGCGCCGCTGCCTAAACATATGCGCGAGGCGCTGGTCGCGTTCGGCTAAACCGGAGGGCCAAGAGGGTCGAACATATAAGGGGCGAGGGCGGGCCAAGAAGTATTAATTAGTTCAGGAAGTTGAGAACATTCAGGCGGCCGGCGTACCCTCCAAACTTGCTATTATTGCTGGCGCGAGAAAGCTCCTCAACTTCGCAACCACCGGTCCGGCCGGCGGGAGGAATTTTGTTTGAAAAGGTAGGATTCAGTATGTTCGGATTTGATTTCCGACAGGGATATCCCGAGAGCTCGTTGCAATAGAGGAAGGTTTCCAATTTGAGGGGTCCGCACCCGTCAACGCCAGTCGGCTTGTCGCCAAACTGGGCAGCGCCGCCCGTGCAGGATGGCACTAACATGCCGATCGGGACGGTTCCGCCGTTCCGGGAACGTGCGCCTTGGTTCGGGGGCGACCTGCAAACTCTGCGCAATGTCATCTGCGGCACACCGCCGGACCTCGCCGGCGGCGAGCGCCTGCTGCTGCCGATGTCCGACGGCGACCGGCTGGCGGCTCGGCTCGACTGGCCGACCGACCGCATTGCCAGACCGCTCATCGTTCTGGTGCATGGCCTCGCAGGCTCTGAGGCGAGCGGGAATGTAGTGGCGAGCAAGCGGCATTTGGTCGGCCAAGGCTGGCCGGTCTTGCGCCTAAACCTACGCGGAGCCCTCCCGTCGTGCCCGACCGCCGCTGGGCATTACCATGCCGGCCGGACCGAGGATCTGGCGGAGGCTCTGCGCGGACTGCCGGCTGATCTTACCCGGCATGGGATCGTCTTGCTCGGCCATTCGCTAGGCGGCAATCTCGTGCTGAAATTCATGGGCGAAGGCGGGCATGGCCTTCCGGTGCTGGCCGCTGTCGCGGTGTCCACCCCAATTGACCTCGCCGCTACCTGTGCCCGCATGATGAGCCGACGCAACGTCGTCTATCACCGCCACATGCTCGATGCGATGAAACGCGAGGCCCTAGCGCTGGGCGCGGCGGTTAGCGCTTCCGAACGGGCCGCCATCGCCGCCGCCAAGAATGTCTATGAATTCGACGACCGCTTTATCGCGCCACGTTTCGGCTATCGCAATGCCCAGGATTATTACGAAAGCAATGCCGCCAAGCATTTCCTCGCCGGCATCAAGGCGCCGACGTTGGTCCTGCATGCGCTGGACGACCCTTGGATTCCGGCGGCATGCTACACCGCGATCGATTGGTCGCGCCTGGCGATGATCGAGGCGCTGCTGACCGCGCGCGGCGGGCATCTGGGCTTCCACGGCCAAGGCAGCCGCGTCCCTTGGCACGATCGGGTGACGGCGTGGTGGCTCGCGCGAAGGTTTCGGCTTGGACCGAGCAAGTCTTCGCCAGGCTGAAGCGCCTCCTACGAAGTCCACTGAACGGCCCTTCGAGGCGCCTGGAATCGCGCATCGGTGTCCTGCTCAATTGCAGCTTACCCACAAAGAATGAATTCCAGCCGTAACTTTGCCATTGTTATTTTCGACCAGAGCTCAGGCTTCGCTCTACCGCCGGTGCCATGGCGGAACTAATCCTGCGCTTATGTGTTTAGGGTTGTGCCTTGTCAAAAAAGAGGCCGTTCACGCCCTTGGATCATCTAGAACTTCTGTACAAACCTTCCGCAATCGTCTCCGGCGGGCTGAACCGTAGACTTGTGGTCGTGTCGAACCGCGTTCCCTTGGCCTCATCTTCGGCGGCGCCAGCGGCGGGAGGGCTTGCCGTCGCGCTTAAGGCAGCGCTCAAGGCACGCGGCGGACTTTGGTTCGGCTGGTCGGGCAAATCCAGCGAGGTGAACCCTCCCGCCCCCCAATGGGGGACTTTTGGATCGCTCACCTATGCGGTATCCGACCTTTCGCGCCGCGATATCGAGCAGTATTACCATGGCTTTGCCAACCGGGCGCTGTGGCCGATCTGTCATTATCGCCTCGATCTCGCCGATTTGTCGGAATGCAACGCCGCGGCCTATTTCCGGGTGAACGAGCAATTCGCCCGCCAGCTCCACAAGATGCTGCGCCAGGATGACATCATTTGGGTGCACGACTATCATTTCATTCCGATCGCGAGATTCCTGCGCGAGCTCGGCTGCGTAAACCGGATCGGCTTTTTCCTGCATATCCCCTGGCCGGGGCCGGAAGTGGCGAGCGCCTTGCCCTCCTATCAGCGAATCCTTCGCTCGTTCGGGGCCTACGATGTCGTTGGTTTTCAGACCGAGACCGACGCCGGCAATTTCCACGACTGCATCGTGAGCGCCAATGCCGGCCGGGTCGCCAGCGGCGATTGGTGCGAGATCGATGGCCGCCGGATGCAGGTCAGCGCGTTTCCCATCGGCATCGACACCGAAGCCTTCGCCAAGGAAGCCCGTGCGGCCGAAAAGAGCATGACCGTGAAACGCACGCTCGCGAGCCTCGAAGGCCGGGACCTGATCATCGGGGTAGACCGGCTCGACTACTCCAAAGGCCTGAAACAGCGAATCGAAGCGTTTTGCACGTTCCTCGAGCGTTCGCCGCAGGCGGAGCGGGAACGGGTGACGATGCTGCAGATCACGCCCAAGTCGCGCTCGGAGGTGCCCGAATATGCCCGCTTGCAGCGCGAATTGGCGGAAGAAGCCGGCCGCGTCAATGGCAAGCTTGGCGATGTCGATTGGACGCCGCTACGCTACATCAACAAGACGATGAGCCGGTCAGCGCTGGCCGGCCTTTATCGTATCGCGCGGATCGGCCTCGTGACACCCTTGCGCGATGGCATGAATCTCGTCGCGAAGGAATATGTCGCGGCGCAAGCACCGGATAACCCCGGCGTGCTTGTCTTGTCGCAATTCGCCGGCGCCGCCCATGAACTAAAAAGCGCCCTGATCGTCAACCCCTACGATATCGAAGAGACCGCCGCCGCCATCGCGCGCGCATACGCCATGCCGCTCGAAGAACGCAAGGACCGCTGGAACGCCTTGATGGCGGTGCTTCGCGCGAACAGCATCCACGATTGGACAGCCCACTTCCTTCAGGCTCTGGGCAAAGAACACGAAGCCAAGGAGATCGACAACCCTCTGATCGCGGACGCTCGTCTTTCGGCCGCCGCCGGCCTAAGCCGGACCGCGTCGAACTCCGCCCGCTTGGGCGGTCTAGCGGCGCTCTGTGATGTTGCGGGGGTGGTGGTGCCGGGCGCTTATTTTTTAACCAAATCCTAGCCGGCGGCGCGGGAACAAGAAAGGGCATCACGCCCTTGACCTAATGCCACTGGCGAATCCGATTTTCAATAATGAGGGTGCGCGCGCGTCCATTCGCGGTGACGCGCTGGCCGTAAGGCACCCGTCAACCCGGATTGCGGCACCATCGATCACGCAAGCCCCTTCAATAGCGCTTGCGGCGAGACGCCTTGACGGGCAAGGATCTAAACGTGATTTTGGATTGCAGGACGCAAAGCATGGCCCGCGAGGAAAAAATAGGCTTGGCGGTCAGGGGATGGCCCTTGGAGCAAAGGCTTTTATTTGTCGCCGCATTTATAAGCTTTTGCGGCGCCGGTCACGCCGCCGATTTGGCTTCGGGCACGCCTTTTCCCACCGCCCGGGATGACCCGGCGAGCTTTGGCGTCGCCTGCTCGATCGGTGCGCCTATCTGGGCGCCGCCGGCGGCCACGGCGGAGGATTTGCCCTGGGCTTCCGTCTGGCTTGGGCATTTTTCCGGCGGCCGCCCCTTTGAAGCTGGCAATGGGCAAACCTTCATCGCTTGGCGGGACGAAAAAGTGTGCTTTCCCTCGCGCCAAAAGTGTCAGGCCTGGATCGCCGGCTTGCGCCGCGCCTATCGTCGTCCCGAGGGCTTTTGGACCTGTTTACTGCTACGATGAATCGTGCAACTGCGTTTAGCGGCCCGGCACCCGATATTTCAGCATACTGATTCGGAAAGTAGCAATGTTCGATGCCCTGAAAAGTTTTATCGCCGAGGTCGCCGGCGCGGAGGCGTCCGCCCGGAGTTTTGGCGAGGAGGACTATCGTCTCGCGGCGGTGGCCTTGCTGATTCATGTCGCCAATGTCGATGGCGAGACGGACTTCGCCGAGCGGCGCCGGCTGAAGACAATCATCGCGGAGCGGTTCGGCCTCGACGCGAAGGCAGTCTCGGAATTAATCACGATGGGCGAGCAAAGCGACCGCCAGGCCGTCGATTTCTACCATTTCACCAGCGTCCTGAAACGCGCGCTCGACGACGACGGATGCCAGAATATTGTGGAGATGCTGTGGGACATCGCATTTGCCGACGGCCCGGTCGACGAATTCGAGGAGAACACGATCTGGCGCATCGCCGAACTTCTCGGCGTCTCGTCGCGCGACAGGGTCTTGTTGCGCCAGCGGGTCGCCGGACAAATGCCACGGGACGCCCCATTTGAAGGCCCCTGGGCCGTGCCGGTGGCGAAAGGGAAAGCATGAGCGAGACGGGTCTAACGCAAGACGGCCAAGAGGCGCGCCGCGTCACCCTGATTACCGGCGCCTCCGGCGGGATCGGCGCCGATCTTGCCCGCGTCTTCGCAAGACATGGTCACGATCTCGCGCTCGTCGCGCGCAGTCGCGCCAAACTCGAAGCGCTCGCCGATGAAATCGCGTCGTCCGGCAGACCGCGGCCCTTGGTGCTGGTGTTCGATTTGGTCGAACAGGGCGCGGCAACCCAAATCGCCGCCGCGCTCGAAGCCGCTGGCGCCACGCCAGAGATTTTGGTCAACAACGCCGGCTTCGGCCTTGCCGGGGAGGCCGCCGGCCTCGATGCGGCCGAACAGCTCGCAATCGTCGATCTCAATCTTCGCGCAGTCGTTGAAATAACATTGTGTTTCCTACCCAGTATTCGCTCGGCCCGCGGCAAGATTTTAAACGTAGCATCAATCGCGGCCTATTTTCCGGGCGGCCCGGGCATGGCGACCTATTACGCCTCGAAGTCCTTTGTTCTCTCGTTCTCGCTAGCCCTCTCGCAGGAAATGCATTCGCAGGGCGTCACGGTCTCGGCGCTGTGTCCCGGCTACACCAAGACGGATTTTCAGGCCCGTGCGGGTATCGGTGCAGACATGGACCTGGGCCGTTTTCCGGTTTCCACCGCCATGGAGGTCGCCGAAGCGGGCTACGCCGGGCTGATCGCCGGACGCCGCGAGATTGTGCCTGGATTCTTTAACAAACTCAGCATTTCGCTCTTGCCATTTTTGCCAAAAGCCCTGATTTTAACGATCATTTCGCGGTTGCAGCAGAAACGGGCCCGTCTCCCCTGAAGTCCGGCTTGATATTCTTTCATCTTGCGAACGATGGCTAAAGGGATCAATTCTTGCGGCAGGGTTCTCATCGTCCTGCATCAAGCACATGCGACTCCGGGACGGCTCGGAAGGTTCTTGCGCGCGCAAGGATTTGAGCTCGATTGCCGACGTCCGTGCTTCGACGATCCGCTGCCGGAAACGCTGCGGGATTACGCCGGCGCGATTGTTTTCGGCGGTCCGATGAGCGTCAATGATGAAGACGCGTGGTTGCGCCGCGAAATAAACTGGATCGGGGTTCCGCTTAAGGAAGACACGCCTTTCCTTGGCATTTGTCTCGGCGCTCAGATGCTGGCGCGCCATCTCGGTCACCGCGTCTGCCCGCATCCGCGAGGGCGGGTCGAAGTGGGCTATTATCCAATCCATCCGACTGAACACGGGCATCGCATTTGCGATTGCCGGTTCCCCAACCACGTCTATCAATGGCACCGGGAGGGTTTCGGTCTGCCGAACGGCGCGACCCTCCTAGCCAGTGGCGAGGATTTCGAGGCGCAGGCCTTCCGCTATCGCGGGCAGGCCTACGGCTTCCAATTCCACCCGGAAGTGACGTTCGCAACGATGTGCCATTGGGCGCTCCTGACCCGCGAGCGCATGGGCGAGCCAGGCGCCCGCCCCCGTTATCGCCATATCGAAGGTTGGTTCCAGCACGACGGCGCTGTGGCGCGCTGGTCCGGCGCTTTTCTACGCCGCTGGCTCGCCGGCTCTTCGCCCGGCGCGCTCCCCGGCCGGTTGGAATCGTCAAATCGGCAAGACAGCGCGGCGGATCCATGATTTGGAGCAGGTGGGGAGCCGCTCATGAGCTTGTCGAATGATTAACCCGATCGAACGGGTATGGAGTGATGCAAAGACATGTCACGCCCAACAAATGCCATGCAACATTCGCACATTTCAGAATGGCCATACTGGCCTTCCTGACCCAAAAGGTGCCGACGTAGATGGGCTGGGGCTATCAATAAGGGATTGGTTTCCGTCGATGCACCGTGCCGTCATAATTCGTTCTCATTTTAACGTGCGGCCGGTTCTGGCGGGGATCGGGGTCGCCTTGATCGTCATGGCGTTGCCGCCGTGTGCGTCGCCCGGCCGGGCGGAAACAATGTCGAGCGCCTTGGCACGCGCCTACGCCGGCAACCCGGACATGAACCAGCAGCGCGCCGGGGTTCGGGCCACCGATGAAAATCTTCCCCGAGCAACGTCTACGTGGCGGCCGACGGCCAATGCGACCGGGCAATTTGGCTATAATTATGTTGACCTGATCCCGAGTGGCGCGAGTTCGGGTTCGAGCGCGGGGGGTGCGGGCGCTGCGAGTGCAGCTGGCGGGCGCCGGTTCAGAAGAGGGACCGACCCTGGATCTCTCGGACTAACTGTCACCCAAAATCTTTTCAACGGCAACCGCACATTGAACGGCGTGCGGCAGGCTGAGTCTAATATTTTCGGGGCGCGCGAGATCATGCGCAACACCGAGGAGAATGTCCTGCTGAACGGCGCGACTGCGTATATGAACGTCCTGCGCGATACTGCTATTCTCGATCTACGTAAAAACAACATCATCGTCCTCCAGGAGCAACTGCGTCAGACAGTTGATCGTTTTAAAGTCGGAGAGGTGACCAGGACCGACGTCGCCCAGGCCGAATCGAGTCTTGCTACGGCGCGCTCCGATTACTTCGCGGCGCAAGCCAATCTAGAAACCAGTATCGCCACCTACCGGCAGGTGATCGGCGTCGAGCCGACAAGACTCGAACCGGCGCGCACGATCGAGAGTCTTCTGCCGCATACGCTTGGCGTTGCGGTCCAACTTGCGCTTGCCGAGCATCCAGAAGTTCAGGCGGCGTTGCATGCCGTCGATGCTGCGGCCCTGCAGGTCAAGCTGGTCGAGGGAGAACTCTATCCGACGCTCAATCTTGTCGGCAGCGTCCAGCAAAATTACAACTTTTCCGGAATTCCAGGTGAACGTTTATTGAACGGTTCGATCGTCGGTCAGCTGTCTATACCGATCTATGAAGGCGGCGAAGTCTACGCTCGCACGCGGCAAGCCAAGGAAACGCTTGGTCAGGCCAGGCTGCAAGCCGACCTCCAGCGCGATTTGGTGCGTGCGGCGGTGGTCTCGTCCTGGGGCCAGCTCGATAGCGCGCGCGCCGTCATCCAATCGTCCAACGCTTCGGTCAAGTCCAACGAAATCGCGCTCGACAGCATACGGCAAGAGGCGGAAGTCGGTCAGCGCACGACTTTCGATATTCTTTTCCAACAACAGCAGTTGCTGAATGCTAGGGTCGTCCTCGTCTCTGCCCAGCGCGACCGTGTCGTTGCCTCCTATGCGGTGATGGCCGCGATTGGCCGTCTGTCCGCCGCAAACTTGAACCTTGCCGTTACTGAATACGACCCGACGATCCATTTCGATCAAGTCAAGGACAAATGGATCGGCCTTCGCACGCCGGACGGACGCTGACCGGCCGCTCGTTGGCCGCCAGCTTGGGTCAAGGCGAATCCGCCAAGCTGTGCTCGCCCTTGTGAATACCGGACGATTCTCGCCGGGCCGGGCGCGGGGCGCCGATGTTGAGTTAAAGTTTTGTGATACTCGCGCTATCTCGCCTAACCAGCGAAGTTAAGCTAGACCCTGCTCGATTCGAGTTGGAGCGAAACATGCTCTCTGTCTCTTTGTCCTGCCACCGAAGCGGTACGTTCATTGGAAATATGAGGATGCAAAAGGCTTCGCAAGTTTGCCGGTCATGTGCGTGGCGGAGCGCTTCGATGGACTCGGATGCCGGTTTTCGCAAGTTCCGCATTTCCGCCTCGGCGGGCCAAATCTAGCGGCTTGATGGCCGAGCCTATTCCCGATGCGCGATCTCTCAAGGATCGGCGTATCTTCCTTTTGAAGGTATTTGAAGATCATGAGCCCAACCAACACCCAATTGAAAGACGATCCGATGCCTCAGCCAAGCCCACATGAACCATCGATGGAGGAAATCCTCGCATCGATCAGGCGAATCATCGCAGGCGACCAGGCGCAGCTTGCGGGCGAGAGCGGTTTAAGCCGGGAAGCTCCGCGTCCGATCCCTAACGGCGAAGCCTTCGAGCCGGGTTCTGGTACAGACGCCGAGCGCACTCTCGTTTCAAACGCCACGAACGGTTCCGTCGGCGCCGCCTTCACCGCGCTTATCGCCAGCCGGTTTGCCCAGCAGAGCGACATCGTCATTGGTCTTACCCGCGAGATGCTTCGTCCCATGCTCAAGACTTGGCTCGACGACAATCTGCCGGGCATCGTGGAGCGCCTTGTCGCCGCCGAAATCGAGCGGGTCGCGCGCGGTGAATAGAAACCGTGGCGGGAGCGCGTTTGCTTCGTAGAAGAGGTCTGCCAGGGCGGGTGCCCGGTCTTCCAAGTGCTTGCTTTTTGCCCGCTTGTTTGCCATCGCTCCCATTTGACGCGGCTCCGGCCCCGGCTGGCCCGCCAAGGGCGCGCGAGCGACGCGGGAACAGCGATCCAATGATGGAAAAGACTTTCGATCCAAAGGCGGTCGAAGGCCGAATCGCTTCGGCATGGCAAGAAGCGGGCGCGTTCCGGGCAGGGCGCCCGGAGCGGGCAGGGGCGGCGCCGTTCACGATCGTCATTCCGCCGCCGAACGTCACCGGCTCCCTACATATGGGGCACGCACTCAACACGACCTTGCAGGACATTCTCTGCCGGTTCGAGCGGATGCGCGGCAAGGACGTGCTTTGGCAGCCCGGCACGGATCACGCCGGCATCGCTACCCAAATGGTCGTCGAGCGGCAATTGATGGAGAGCCAAGGGCGCGGCCGCCTCGACTTGGGCCGCGAAAAATTTCTGGAGCGCGTGTGGGAATGGAAGGAGCAATCGGGCGGCGCGATCATCGAGCAATTGCAAAGGCTCGGCGCATCCTGCGATTGGTCGCGCGAGCGCTTTACCTTGGACGACGGGTTTTCCCGCGCCGTCGTCAAGGCTTTCGTCGAGCTTTATAAGGAAGGCCTGATCTACAAGGACAAGCGCCTCGTCAATTGGGACCCAAAACTCCAGACCGCGATCTCCGACCTCGAAGTGGTGCAGGTCGAGACCAAGGGCCATCTTTGGCATTTTAAATATCCGGTCGTCGACGATGCTGAGAACGAGACAGGCGAGTTCATCGTGGTCGCGACGACCCGGCCGGAAACCATGCTCGGCGATACGGCCGTCGCCGTGCATCCAACGGACGCGCGCTATCTCCATCTCCACGGCAAAAACGTGCGGCTGCCGCTGGTCGGACGCCTGATCCCAATTGTCGCCGACGAATATTCAGACCCGGAAAAGGGCACCGGCGCGGTGAAGGTCACCCCCGCGCACGATTTTAACGATTTTGAGGTCGGGCGGCGTCATGGGCTGCCGTTGATTAACGTGCTCGGCGCGGAAGGGCGTATCGAGTTGCAAGGTAATTTAGCGTTTTGGGCCACTGCGTGGCCGACAGCCGCTTTGACCGTCGGCTCCCAGGCGAGTCAGGACAATAAGGACGTGGATTCGTTGAACGGCCTCGACCGTTTCGAGGCGCGTCAGCGTGTCGTTGAGATGATGGCGGCGCGTGGCCTCGTCGAGAAAATGGAGCACGTCCATCAAGTGCCGCATGGCGACCGCTCGCACGCTGTCCTGGAACCGCGCCTCACCGATCAATGGTACGTCAAGACTGAGAAGCTGGCACAACCGGCGATTGCAGCAGTGCGCGAGGGCAAGACGAAATTCATCCCGAAGAATTGGGAGAAGACCTATTTCGACTGGCTGGAGAATATCCAGCCTTGGTGCATCTCGCGGCAATTGTGGTGGGGGCATCGCATCCCCGCGTGGTACGGAAGAAGGAAAAACGGCGATGGCCAGTGGGAGCTCCTGGACAATCCAGCGATTTTTATTGGCGAGTACGAAGCCGCTGCGATTGCTCAAGCGGAAAAATATTATCGTTGTTCTGTGCGCGTCGTCGAAACGCCGCGCGGCGACTTCGACCCAGTATTTCAGCAGATAATAAATGACGAATTGGCCGGCAAACCGCGTTTAGAGCCGATCTGGCGCGACGAAGACGTCCTCGATACCTGGTTTTCCTCCGCGCTCTGGCCTTTCTCCACCCTCGGCTGGCCAGACGAGACGCCGGAGCTAAAATCCCGCTATCCCACGAGCGTGCTCGTCACCGGCTTCGACATCATCTTCTTCTGGGTCGCCCGGATGATGATGATGAGCCTGCATTTCATGCACGAAGTCCCCTTCCGCGATGTCTATATCCACGCCCTCGTCCGCGACGAGAAGGGCGCCAAGATGTCGAAATCGAAGGGCAATGTGGTCGATCCCTTGCAGCTCATCGAGACCTATGGCGCGGATGCGCTGCGCTTCACGCTCGCGGCCATGGCGGCGCAGGGACGCGATATAAAGCTGTCGACGCAACGTATCGAAGGATATCGAAATTTTGGCACAAAACTCTGGAACGCGGCGCGTTTCGCCGAAAGGAACGGCTGCGTGTTCCAGTCCGCTTTTAATCCGCACCAAACATATCTCAAGCTAAATGGCTGGATTGTCGGCGAATCCGCGAAGGCTATTGCCGAAGTAACGGGGGCGATAGAAACCTATCGTTTCAACGATGCCGCCAACGCCGCCTATCGTTTCGTTTGGAACATTTTTTGCGACTGGTATCTCGAACTCGCCAAGCCTCTCCTGCAAGGCGCCGATGGGCCGGGCAAGATCGAGACCCGTGCGACAACCGCTTTCGTGCGCGAACAAATCGTCAAACTCCTGCATCCCTTCATGCCGTTCATGACCGAGGAGCTTTGGAGCATCACGGCGAGTGACGAACTTCCCCGCGCGAGTCTGCTGGCCCTCGCCGAATGGCCGGAACTGGAGGGTTGCGAAAACCCGGAGGCCGAGTCCGAGATCGGGTTTATCGTCGAGCTTATTTCGGAAATCCGTTCGGTGCGCGCGGAGATGAACGTTCCCGCGGCGGCGCAGATCCCGCTGGTGCTCGTGAACGCCTCCTCCGGCGCCAAATCCCATGCGGAAGATTGGGACGAGACCATCAAGCGCCTCGCCCGGCTATCGCAAATCTCTTTCGCGCCGGAGGCTCCGGAACAATCCGTGCAGATGGTCGTGCGCAAAACCGCCGCCGCTCTGCCCTTGCAGGGGATCATCGATTTCCAAGCGGAAAAGACTCGTCTCGCCAAGGAGATCGCCAAATTAAAAGGCGACGCGGACAAAATTGAAGCCAAACTTCGCAATGCCGATTTCGTGGCCCGCGCGCCGGAAGAAGTTGTCGACGAAAACCGCGAACGACGAGAGGACGCTCTGTCCAGGATGGAAAAGCTCGCCGCCGCGCTGGAAAGACTTGGCGGAGCTTGAATAGGTAAGCGCCCTAACACCGGGCCAGAGGTATGGCACGCCGCAGTGGCCCGCCTTATCCCTGTGTTGAGAAGCAACCCACCGCGGTTCCGGCGATCGCCGCTACGCCCGCCAGATCAAGCGTATGCCGCCCGCTTCTACTACGAGGGTAGAATGGCATGGATAAAAGCGTAACAGACGATCGGGATGGCAATGGCGACGTAAGCTCGCAGCAGGATCAGTAAGGTCAGGATTCCGCGGCCCAGTCTGCGGCGCGGGAGGTGATGCTCCGTCGCCGCTGTGAGCTGGCTGGGTTCGAGGGCGCTGATCAACTCGTGATCGTAGTAGGTCATCTTTGTCCTCTCATTTGCCCAACAGGCCGGGAAACACGGTGATGACGCCATAGAAGGCGCCTATGAGCGAGATCGCGATGACGATGGCTCCTCCTGTCAGGTTGGTAAACCATCCGTTCGCATGGTTCCCCATGATCTCCCGGTCATTGACGAGCAGAAGAAGGAGAACGAGCGCCGGCGCCATGAGAAGGGTGGCGATGACGTTGACGGTCAGCGTCATCGCCAGCAGGGGAGCGCCGGGGATCAGCACGATCCCCGCTGCGGCCAGGGCGGAGACGATC
>Ga0073928_10006719_pt1 | contig 15346 bp, 11 predicted proteins | sample PaiPotPPA55metaG_FD_76969 | JGI IMG/M metagenome (GOLD analysis project Ga0073928, IMG submission 76969) | Iron sulfur acid spring bacterial and archeal communities from Banff, Canada, to study Microbial Dark Matter (Phase II) - Paint Pots PPA... ... | reverse complement strand
TGCAGAGTATCGATCAGGTTGCTAAAGAAAACTCGGTATGCCGGTTCTAGCTTGAATAGAAGATTCGGCGTCGGCATGGCCTTAAACGAAGACCGGATTTCGACTATGGTTTCCGCCAGGTTCTCGAGGACGACGAGATCGCCATCATGGAAGGCGAAGCTCTCGGAGGAGAAAGCTTCCAACACACCCACTACTTCGCCAGCGAAGGTGATCGGTGCCGCCAGAATAGAGCGCACACCAAGTCGGCGGCAGATTTCGCCGTCAACGCGGGAATCACTGTCCGAATTGTCGCAGCGCTGCGCTTTGGCGGTACGGACACACTCTCCAGAAAAACCAGTGCTGACATCCAGGCGAGAGCCGAGCTTAGGAGCGTTAGCTCCTACACTAGCCAGACAGATCATCGACTCCTTGTGGCCTAGCGCGATGGCCACGCCCGTGCTGCGGGTGAGCACCTGCGCGCGCTGACTGATCAACTGCAACGCGGCATTCGCATCTAAACCGTTCGCTTGCGGCACAGGATACATTTGCCTGCCTCTGCTACAGAACTACCATAGGACGCGGCTTTGCCCTTGCGGTCTTAAGCCAGCCGAGATTCGGCTCCTAGCGGTAGTCTTTTCCTTCACTCTTGGAAGAATGAGCGGATACCTGATTTGAGGTTGATGGTAGCGTGATTGCTGTAGGCGATTGAACCTGAAAGGTCCAAAACGATGTAACGAAAGTAACCGGGGGTTAACTGGAATCGACGACGAATAATGGATCCAGGCGACAGGACAGTCACTCGGGGCCAATTTGTCCGGTCTTCGTGGAGTGGGACAAATTGGCCCATCGGAGAATACAGCGCAACCTTCCAAGCTGTTGACTCTAAGACCAAACATCAGCCCTAGGACTCGGTCACGCAATTGCAACCTAGTGCTTCGACCTCTCCCGCAATTCGTCGGGCTTAGCGCCCGGCTAGAGGACACAAGCTTATGAAGAAGTTCGTGTTGTTTTGTTTGCTGGTGACGGTCACATTCGGCTATGCCGACGATACCAAGATTTCACCCGAACTGCGTGGATATAACTCCAGCCAACCGGTGCAAGTAATCGTGCAATATGCGCCCGGAACGCAGACCAGTTGCAGCGGGCTGCTCGGGCTGGTGGATTGCGTGCTAGGCGATCTCTTGAGCATTCTGGGTCAGTTGCCTCTGATCAATGGCGTTGTAGCTTTGGTAGATGGCACCGGCATCGTGAACCTCTCGAATCAATCGAATGTTGTTTACATCAGCTCGGACCGGCCGTTGTCCACCCTCGATGTTGCGCCACCGGCGGTTAACGCGGAAGTCGCGTGGCAATCGGGTTACACCGGCACCGGCGTTGGCGTGGCCTTGATCGACAGCGGTGTGAACAGTCACCCGGACCTTTACACTGGTATTCTTCCCGTCTCACGAGTGGTCTACAACCAATCTTTCGTGTCCGGGACATCGAGTACGGCCGACCAGTACGGCCACGGAACGCATATCGCGGGCTTGATCGCCGGCGATGGCATGGCTTCGACCGGAGCGGCGTTCTCTCAGACATTCACGGGAATTGCGCCGGGAGCGAAGATCATCAACCTGCGAGTGCTGGATGCGAACGGCGGCGCGACCGACAGCCAGGTGATCAATGCAATTAATCAGGCGGTCTCGCTGAAGTCGAAGTACAACATCCGCGTGATTAACCTGTCGCTTGGACGGGCGGTTTACGAGAGCTACAGGCTGGATCCTTTGTGCCAGGCGGTCGAAAAGGCCTGGAAAAGCGGAATCGTCGTAGTGGTCGCCGCGGGAAATAACGGACGCTACCTGCCAACTTCTGGATACGGGACGGTCACCGCTCCCGGAAACGATCCCTATGTGATCACGGTGGGCGCGATGAAACCGATGGGAACGCCGCAGCGCACGGATGATCTGATTGCCAGCTACAGCTCGAAAGGTCCGACAGTGGTCGATCGTATCGTCAAGCCCGACCTGGTCGCTCCCGGCAATTTGCTGATCTCCACGGATACTCCGGGGACTACGCTGGAAACTACCGAAACCAGCAACCTGGTTCCGTACAATCTTTACGAGTACGGAGGTAGTTCGTCGCCCTCGGCATATTACTTCACGCTGAGCGGAACGAGTATGGCGACCGGCGTGGTTAGCGGAGCGGTTGCTGATCTGCTGCAAGCGCAGCCGCGTCTCACACCCGATCAGGTGAAGGCGCGACTGATGAAGACGGCTTACAAGACATTTCCGCAATCGAGCAGCGTGTACGATCCGACCACCGGGAACACATACACAGACCAATACGATATGTTCACCGTCGGCGCGGGGTATCTGGACATCGCGGCGGCATTGGCCAGCCCCGACGTGGCAAACGGGACGGCAATGTCTCCGGTCGCGAACTACGACACGACTTCAGGCAACGTTTATCTGACATTCGACAAGTCGTCGGTTTGGGGAAATTCCGCGTTGTGGGGAAGTTCGACGGTGTGGGGGTCGAATCAATTCACGAGTGCAACTTCTGCGCTGTGGGGCTCGTCCGCTCTATGGGGCTCATCGGCCCTGTGGGGTAGCAGCGCATTGTGGGGTAGCAGTGCGATGTGGGGGTCGTCCGCTCTGTGGGGTTCGTCTGCCCTGTGGGGTAGCAGCGCGATGTGGGGCAGCAGCGCATTGTGGGGTAGCAGCGTAGCGGGCGGAGAATAATATAGAGTTTGTCCAAAGTCCGTGGGGTGCATTAGGAATATCCGAGAGATCTTTTGAAGACGATCTCTCGGAGAAATTCCAGCCTTAGCTTGGGAAACTCGTGCAGCTATGCTCGATGCGAAAACGAGATACGCGGCGACCGGTTCGGCGAGTTGCCTGCTCTTCGACAGCGACATGCTGCTGGAGAAGGTGCAGGACGCGTCGATTAGTATGTTGCGGTCCGCGACCGCGGCGATGCGAGTTCGAAGACCGGAGGTTGCGGCGTGTTCGGTCGATATGGCGGGCGCGTGTGTCGCTTATAGCGGCGCGGATGTGCCCCTGACCTGCGCCATCGGGGTGGGAACATCCGGCCCGATTGACAGTGACGACATCGCCGCCGTTGAAGCTTTCTACGACTCCCGCACGTCCCCCGTACGCATCGCAATCTCCGGTCGGACTGACGATGGAGTGAATGGGTTGTTAGCGGGCCGGGGATACACGGCCGGAGTGGCAATGGAGAATTGGTGGCGGCCACTCGCCGATATGCCGGCCAGGGCAATCCCGGATAACATTCAAGTTCAGCCAGCCACCATAGACGACGCTGAGCTGTGGGTGCGCACAGTGGCCGCGGGCTTCCAGGAATCCGATGCACCAGTGGACGAGTCCACGCTGCCTGCCCGGATGCTCGACACCTTCTACTGTTTTGGATTTGCTGACGGTGCGCAACCGCTCCTGGTGCGACGGAACGGTGAAGTCGCGGGCGGGGGTGTTCTCCACATCAACGGAGACACGGCGCACATGCGGACGACAAGTTGCCGGTTCGCGCACCGGCGAAACGGAGTACAAACGGCGTTGTTGACAGTCAGGTTGCAGATGGCAATCGAGGCTGGGTGCCGGTTTGTTTTCTCCAGTACCGATGGCATTGGAGCCTCGGCACGGAACCTGGAACGCTTCGGGTTGCAGCCGCTCTCGATCAGCTTTTTAATGTCCCGGATGGCGATTTATCTTCAGCAGTCCGCTTGAAGCTTGCCAACTTGCTCTCCGATGACGAGGATAGCCACAGGCGCTGTAAAACTCCGATACGGATGGGCTCGACGCGGGGTGCGATGGAAGGGCCGCTTCTAAGGACAGAAGTCATTTCTCAGTCGATAAGTGAAAACTCCTCAATCCGGTTGGACCAGGTTGGTCCGCGATTTATACAACACTAGCTTGGCGAATTGGAACCTGCCAGGAAGCCACCGTCGAGAACCAAGGACTGGCCGGTCATGAAAGATGCGCGGTCCGAGCACATCCATAGCACGGCCTCGGCGATTTCCGTCGGCCTTCCCAGACGGCCGATGGGATGGCAACTAAGAACATATTTGTGAACTGAGGGAACGCGAAGCACGCGATCCGCCATAGCCGTTTCGGTAAATCCCGGGCAAATTGCGTTGATCCGAATCCCGCTTTTAGCATTTTCCAGGGCGGCGGTCTGCGTCAGGCCCATAACACCATGTTTGCTCGCACTATACGCCGCCGCCCCTACGGCACCGACCAGGCCGGTAATCGACGCCATGTTTACAATCGCTCCAGTGCCGCCCTGCTTGAGCATCTGCCGGATTTCGTACTTCAAACAGAGCCAGACACCTTTGAGATTTATGTCGATAGTCCGGTCCCAGTCTTCTTCGGATTGTCTGACGATGGGCCCCCAGACACCTTCGACACCAGCGTTATTGAAGGCGACGTCCAGACGCCCAAACTTCTCGACTGCTTTCTGAATAAGAGTTTCAACTTCTGCGGCTTTCGATACGTCGGTTTTCACAAATAGACCGTCGCCACCCGCGGCACGGACCAGTTCGATGGTTTCCGCGCCTTCCGTTGCGCGCCGTCCCGCGACTACTACTTTGGCTCCCGCCTTTGCGAAAAGTATGGCGGTCTCGCGGCCAATACCCGACGTTCCACCAGTCACCAGCCCAACTCTGCCTTCCAATTCCGTTGTCATAGTTGCCTTCACGAATAACACGCCCCCAATAAGACCTCTCACGATTGAATCGCAGAGTGTAGGCTTTAGGCAGAGCTCCCGTCAAACGCTTATTACGAAACGGAGCGCGAGCACGGAACTCGGAATCGTGAGGTCTGTCTTGGAAAAAGCATACGATTCGCGGGGATAAAATCGAAAGAGAAATCACCATGACCGAGCACGACGACGATCAGCTTGTGGGTACGTGGAAACTGGTTTCCGCCTCAAGTACAACACGGAACGGGAAGCGAAATGAAACTCCATACGGTCCCAATCCCACGGGTCTTCTTATGTATAGAGACGGCAGGGTATTCGCTATGATTAGCTACGACGGCCGAAAGTCACTTTCTGCCGGAGGCGGGAACCGGGAGGAACAGGCTGAGGCGTTTAAGACATTTCTTGCTTATGCTGGAAGCTACATATTCGACGGTGACAAGGTAACGCATCACGTCGAAGTATCATCGATCCAGAACTACGTAGGTAAGGATCTTGTCCGCACGGTCAAGTTCCGGAATGATCAAATCATATTGGTTACACCGCCGACGCGAATTAATGGAGAAATCCAGACTCTGGAATTGATTTGGCAGCGTCTACCGGCGGGCTCGTGATTGGAAGGAGATAAGGTTGTCCAGCGCTGCGCAAAAGAAAATTGTTTTCAGCGACGAAATTCTGCAGGACCCGTATCCCACCTATGCTCGCTTGCATGAGGAAGGTCCGCTGCATTATTTGGATGTGGGCAGTAAATGGGCAGTATGGTCGATCGTCAGCCACGCCGAGTGTTCATCGATTGCTAAGGATCCCAGGTTATCCGCCAAGCGCGCGCAGCAGATGCTGTTGTCTCTGCCGCTCAGCCGCCAGGCAGAATTCAGCGAACTCGCGCGCATGCTGGGCTTGTGGCTGATTTTCATGGACCCACCGGAACACACCCGGCTGCGCAAACTTCTTAACAAAGGATTTTCGGCCGCAGCGGTTGAGGGCTTACGTCCGCAAGTTGAGGCCATTGTCGACCAAATGCTGAAGCCGCTGCAGCGTGGCTCGGAAGTCGAACTGATGCGCGATTTCGCAAATCCAATGCCTGTGCGCATCATTTTGGAAATGCTTGGAATACCGCAGGAACTGCGGGACACATTCGTCGATTGGTCGCGGGCGATTGCCGTGTTTCGCGGTAATCCAAGTCGCACAGTGGAAGAAGCACGTGCGGCGCAAAATGCGTTAATTGCGTTAACCGAATTCTTCCGAAAGACCGTGGCGGAGCGAAGGCGCAACAAAGGAAGCGACCTCATCAGCCTCCTGATTGACATCGAAGAAGAAGGAGAAGTGCTGACGGAAGAAGAACTTTACGCGCAGTGCATCGCGCTGCTTTTCGCCGGGCACGAAACCACTCGGAATCTGATTGGCAACGGCGTTTACACGCTCCTGCAGAACTCGCAGCAGACGGCGGAGCTACGAGAAAGACCGGATTTAATCCGCTCCGCGGTGGAGGAGCTTCTGCGCTACGAGAGCCCGGTACAATTTACGGCTCGCGTCCTCAAGGAAGATATCGACGTTTGCGGACAGCATTTACGCAAGGGATGGACGGTTCTGTGCATGCTCGGTGCGGCGAACCGGGACCCAAAGAAGTTTAAGGAACCCAACCAGCTGAACCTGCAAAGAATAAATAATGAACACGTGGCTTTCAGCGCTGGTCCGCATTTTTGCATTGGAGCCCAACTCGCGCGGTTAGAGGGACAGATTGCGATTCTGAATCTAGTGCAACGCTTTCCGGAGATGAAGCTCGCTGGTCCCCGACCGGAGTGGGCTTCTACATTTGGATTCAGAGGTCTGAAGGGCCTTCCAGTCATTCTGTGAAAACTGCATATAGAGCAATTTCCACATTGCCTCGCCCTTGAATCCTGGCTCCCGTCGACCTCATCTAGCAGCTATGACTTCACAAGATAGCGTTTCACCAGTCGCGGATTACTCCCGGCCAATTGTCCAGCCCGCAGAAGTAAGCATTCTTCAGGACTCGACTTTGCTGGATGCCTATTCGCAAGCTGTCGTCGGTGCTGCGGAAGCAATCAGCCCTTCGGTGGTCAAGATCGACGTGACGCAGCCGGGCCGAAGCCGTTCTGGAGAGCCTCGCGAGCGCCAAGGCGGGGGATCCGGATTTGTGTTTACTCCTGATGGCCTGGTGTTGACGAACAGCCATGTCGTGCACGGAACCAGCCGGATTGATGTTTCTTTGCCGGATGGACAGCGCTTTCCCGCTCACATCGTCGGCGACGATGCGGCAACCGATCTGGCCGTCATCCGAATCGGTTTGCCCAGTAACGATGCTCCTCATCTGGTGGCTGCGCCCCTGGGCGACTCGCAGCGGCTTCGCGTTGGCCAGTTAGCGATTGCCATCGGTAATCCTTATGGTTTTCAGTACACAGTCACCGCCGGAGTTGTGAGTGCTCTCGGGCGTTCGTTGCGTTCCTACTCCGGGCGATTGATTGAAGATGTCATTCAAACTGACGCATCGCTCAACCCCGGCAATTCTGGCGGGCCGCTGGTTACTTCGGACGGGCGTGTAATAGGCGTGAACACGGCGACGATTATGGGTGCACAAGGTTTGTGCTTCGCCATCGGAATCAATACCGCGAAGTTCGTGGCCGGGCGCCTGTTGCGCGAGGGTAGAATCCGCCGCAGCTACATCGGCGTCGAGGCGCAGACTGTGCCGTTGCTTCGCCGCGTAGTCCGGTTCTACGATCTTCCTCGCGAAAGCGGCGTGATCGTAATATCGGTCGAGGCTGGCAGCCCTGGGCAGAAAGCGGGTTTGCGAGAAGGAGATGTGATCATCTCTATGGATGGCAAGCCGGTCGCTGGCGTTGACGACCTGCATCGCCTGCTCACCGATGCACGCCTGGGAGCGGAGAGTGCGCTCACAGTTTTGCGTCACACAGAAAAACTGGAGTTGAAGGTCGTGCCCGAAGAGATGCGCGAAAAGTAGCGGGTTTGGTAAACGCGGGCGCCTGGGGTTATGCCTGAAGATGCATCCCGTAGGGAAAGAGCGCAGTCTGCTGGGCGCGAGGTTTGAACAATTGCCGGGGAAATCAAAGTGGCGTACACCAAATGCATAACCACGCAGCTACGGCCACAGTTTGAACGATCGGGATCAGGCCCTGTTCTTCAGTTCAGACTCATGCGTACTTTGTCGAGATGCGACTTTGGGTCGGATTCGCAGACTTTCATAGGCGAGAGATGCGATGCGCTGTAGCATTTGTCGGGTCACGAGGATAAACCAGGCAGATCTTCCAATGGAAGGTCGGCCCGCAATCTTCCACATGGACCGCAACATGCTCAGGCGCTCCTGATTGGTGACGCGAATTTTCACACCCTTGGACGCAATGATTTGGTATGCCCTTGCTTCCAGACGAGCGGACCAGATCCCCTTGCGAAGGTAGCTCATCAAAGATAAGGGAATCCCATGCTGGACGATGGCATCAGGAACAAAGAGTGGAAGTTCGCCGGCTTGAATTAGATTGGCAAGCAACAGCGTGTCTTCGGCCCTGAGCGCGACAGGATCAAACAGACCCGCCGCAATATTCACTCGAGTTCGTCGAACCGCAAATCCGGCTGTGTTTAAGTATCGAATGCGACCGTCTGGCTGCAGCATGTGTTCCTGAAAAGTTCTCAGCCGTAGTTCTTCCGCCTGGCCTACTCGCTCGGAGCAATCTCCGACCAGGCGCAGTTGAAAATAATCGTGCTGGGGCGCCGCTGCGATGGTTGCAGCGAGGGCTGCGAGGCAGTGTTCTTGAGCTCTGGAGTCTGCGTCCACAAATAACAATACCGAACCCTTCGAAATCTGAATACCGCGATTTCTGGCAGTAGGAATTCCCCCATGAGATTGCCTAATGATGGTTAGCGGGAGGTGACGGATCCATTCACGAATTCTCTCGGGCGCAGCTTCGCGGCTGCCATCGTCTACGACAGTCACTTCTAAAGTTGGCCCATGCGTTTGTTGCGCCAGCGAACGCAGACAGAGATCAAGCGCGACCCAGTCGTTGTAGACGACTACGATTATGCTGAATAATGGCGTTGTAGTTGAAAGTGCTCGATGCTCAACCATCTGTTCTTCCCGCGTGCCACCCGAATGCAGGTCTTTCACAATGTAGGATGGCACACTCAAACCTTAAATTACAGTTCCGTGGCATGACCTTGGTTATGTTGGTGAAAGACGATCGGCTGAGTACAGTGAATTGGCAAAGGGGACGCCCGAGATGTTCGGAAGCGCTTGCAGCGCTCTCATGGAAAAATGAACCCAGAATGGACACTGTCTTCATGGGCTTACAAAATTGAGGGCACGAATCAATAACTTTCACAAAAGTCACCACTGCCGGGGTCACCGTCGGAAAGGCTACGCTTCTGACAAGAAACGTCGCTGGCACCATGAAGGTAGATGTTAAAATTCAGATGAATCTCAGCAAAAACTATGACTATCGAATCAATGCCGGTCGCTCTATTTTCTGATCTGAAGAGCAAGATTGAAAAGAAGCAGGCGCACGTCGCCGTGATTGGCCTGGGCTATGTGGGCCTGCCTTTGGCCCTGCTTTATACCGAGCAGAAGTTTTCCGTCACCGGGTTCGACATCGATGCTCGAAAAGTCTCCATTCTGGATCAGGGAGGCTCGTACATTTTTCGTATTCCAGCGACTGATATTCAGGTGGCGAAAAAAAGTGGATTCAGCGCCACCGCCGACTATTCACGGTTAACGGAGATGGACGCGATCATCATTTGCGTGCCCACGCCGCTGAATGAATATCACGAACCCGACTTGAGTTTTATCACCGACACCGCAAAGTCGATTGCTCCGCATCTGCGGCCTGGGCATCTGGTGATCCTCGAGAGCACGACTTATCCCGGCACCACGGAAGAAGTATTGATTCCGATTTTGGAGAAAGGCAACCGGCACGGGCTGAAGGCGTCGCGCGGCGAAGGCTCTAACGATCCTGAGTTTTACGTTGCTTTCTCGCCGGAGCGCGAAGATCCCGGCAATCAGACGGTGGCCCGGCGCGACATTCCGAAAGTTGTCGGCGGTCTCAATGCCAAAGCGTCAGACTTGGCCGCCGCGTTGTATGGTGCGATCTTCGCGCGGGTGGTGCGAGTGTCCTCGCCAGCCGCGGCTGAGATGACGAAGCTTTTGGAAAACATTTATCGCTGCGTGAACATTGCCCTGGTGAACGAGTTGAAGCTGTTGTCGTTGCGCATGGGGCTGGATATCTGGGAGGTCATTGAAGCGGCTGCGACCAAACCCTTCGGGTTTCAACCTTTTTATCCCGGCCCTGGATTAGGCGGCCATTGTATTCCGGTAGATCCGTTTTATCTTTCGTGGAAGGCAAAAGAGTGGGATTTTCGCACCCGTTTTATCGAGTTGGCTGGAGAGATCAATACCAACATGCCGTATCACGTGCTGGAGTCGGTGGGGAAAGCTCTCAACCAGCACAAGAAAGCGTTGAATGGATCTAAAATTCTGGTGCTCGGATTGGCTTACAAGAAAGATATCGATGACTTGCGCGAGTCGCCGGCCTTGACCATTATCGAGTTGCTGCAAAAAGAAGGCGTTCAGGTCAGCTACAACGATCCCTACTTTCCGACCGTCGGCAAGGGACGCAAATACGATCTGCAGATGAAATGTGCGCCGCTGGAAAATCTTGGACAATATGACTGCGCGCTGATCGTCACCGATCACTCCGATTACGACTATGCGGGCATCGTGCGCGAGTCGCTACTGGTAGTGGACACGCGTAATGCGACGAAAGGCATTAAAAGCCCCAAGATTGTCCACTGCTGACGAGACATGGCTCTCGCGATAATTATCGGGTTCACTCTAAATACAGTGAAGACGCCTGTTTCTGCATATTGCTCGATATTACTCGGATGCCCAATTTAGAGCGGAAGTTAAAGACCACGCTGCAGCCGTCGTTGCTTGAATTTTGACTGCAACGCATTCTGATCGCTTCTTTAAACGATGCCTTGGAAAGATTTTCCCGCCACATCCGCGGGTCCGCCAGCGTATCGAACAATGGCAATGATTCACGACGACGTTCGTGAAGACTCCCTTCGAGCAGAATCTTCACGCACCACCGTCGAAGGTTCTCTCACCAGATAGTGTGAAGAGCCCGCGATCTTCGGATTTCTCGGTCCGCAGTCAGCAGAGAAATTCCCTCGACCAGGGCTGTCGCTCCAATAATTCGATCGGCAGGATCCTTAGGATAGGTAGGAGGAAGTGCCAGGGCGCGTACACATGCCCGGCCGCTGATCGGTAGGACAATGAACCGTTCCTCGATTTCGCGCAAAAGCGACTCGAGGCTGATGTCGTGACGAATGCGCCCTTTGCGGGAAAGCATCGTCAATTCTAGTAGGGTGATGTCGGAGATGGCCAATCCGTCGCCCTTCTCCCTCGCAACGTTAATCGCCGCTCTCGCATTCCTGGAAAGCTGGGTTTGATCAAATGCCAGCCATGCGACAACATGGGTGTCGAGCAGAATCAACTGAGTTCTCCCCAATCTTTGTTCGACATTGCGGGGGAAACGATGTCGCCTACAATGCTGCCCTTGCCCTCCAAGAAATTGTAGATTTCGTCTGTGTGTTTGTCGGCCGGGACGAGTTTCGCCACTGGCTTGCCGTGTTTCGTGATCACTATGGTTTCCCGCTTAGCTTGGACTTCATCCATCACAGCAAGGCAATGTACTTTAAATGAGCCTGCCGCCATTTTCCGCATTATTATCAACCTTTCCGATCATAGTCATTCTACCATAGTCATATTTGTACGGGCTGGCAATCGCGTTGTTGTGCTCAGCCGAGATGATCGAGAATTTCAGCCCCGGTTCGTTCTCGCGAGGGTCGCCGTCACCACAAGTGCGGCGCCAAGAGTTTCGATTGACTTGCCCGTCTTGCCTACGTAAGATTTTTTACCTGTGATCGGCCAGACTATATCGCACTACCGGATCGTCGAGAAGCTGGGCGGCGGCGGGATGGGTGTGGTGTATAAGGCTGAGGACGTAAAGTTGCACCGCTTTGTCGCCTTGAAGTTCCTGCCTGACCAGATTGCCAAGGATCCGCAAGCTTTGGCGCGCTTCGAACGCGAAGCCCAGGCTGCGTCCGCTCTGAATCATCCGAATATCTGCACCATCTACGAGATTGATGACCAGAGCGGACAAACCTTCATCGCCATGGAGTTTCTGGACGGAATGACGCTGAAGCACCGCATCGCTGGAAGGCCCATCGAGACCGATGTTCTACTCGGATTGGCTATTGAAATCGCCGACGCACTAGACGCTGCGCACTCTAAAGGAATCGTTCATCGCGACATCAAGCCTGCGAATATTTTTGTGACCGAGCGCGGGCGTGCCAAGATTCTGGATTTCGGATTGGCCAAGGTCACTCTGAAGCCGGAGAGCGTTGCCATGAGCGCCCCGACCCTTGAGTCCAACAATCATCTGACGAGTCCCGGCAGTGCGCTGGGCACGGTCGCCTATATGTCGCCGGAGCAAGTGCGCGCCAAGCAACTGGACGCACGGACGGACATGTTTTCCTTTGGCGTAGTGCTGTACGAGGCGGCTACGGGCACGCTGCCCTTTCGTGGGGAAAGCTCGGGAGTTGTTTTCAACGCCATTCTGGATGCGGAACCAACGTCTGTCGTGCGGCTCAATCCTGACGTGCCCGCCGAACTGGAACGCATCATTAGTAAGGCGCTGGAGAAAGACCGTGAACTGCGCTATCAGGGTGCGGCGGAGATGCGAGCCGACCTGAAGCGGCTGAAACGAGAAACGGATTCACGCCATCGCGCGACGAGTTCGGGATCGGTCGCGGTCGCACCGGAGAGCGGCTCGCAAGTCATTGCGCCGGAATCATCACTATCCGTCGGTACGGCGGCGATGCCGACGCAGCCCGCACATATTTCCGGACAGACCACAAGCAGTTCCGCGGTCACGGCCGCGAAAAAACATAAATTGGCAGTTGCTGTGGGCGCGATCGCCGCGCTGGTTATTCTGGGCGCGGCTGGTTTGGGTGTGTACTCCATCCTGCACCGGGCCACTGCTGTGCCTTTCCAGAACTTCGCCATTACCCAAGTTACCAATTCCAACCGGGCCATCGTTGCCGCTATCTCTCCCGACGCAAAATACGTGCTCACCGTAATGAACGACAAAGGGCTGAACAGCCTGTGGCTCCGCAACGTGGCGACGGGAAGCGACACGCAAGTGGTCCCTCCTTCGTCTGCCATTCCTAACGTCGCCTTCTCGCCTGACGGAAACTACATTTATTTCCGCAAGGCGGAGAACGCCATCGCCAGCGATTTCAATATCTATCGCACCCCGGTATTGGGCGGTACGCCAAAGACTGTGGTCCACGACGTGGATAGTGCCTTCACCTTTTCACCCGATGGCCAGCGAATGGCTTACCTTCGGGCCAACAATCCGGAACCCGGCAAGTATCGCGTGCTCAGTGCCAATCTGGACGGCGGTGATGAAAAAGTGCTGCTCATTGAGCCGATGCAGAGCGGGCTGGCACGTTCGATGACGTGGTCTCCCGACGGCAAGAGGATCGCCTATCCCGCGTTCCAGCCGGGCGATGCGCTTGGTGGAATCAATCTGCTCGATGTGCAGACAGGAAAGATACAAACTCTCGCGTTTGCCGATAAAGCGATTTTTGAAATGAACTGGTCCTCCGCCGGCGATGGCCTCTTTGTCAACTACCAACAAAAAGGCCCCAATTTTAACCGCCGGCAGATCGGCTACGTCGGCCTGGCTGACGGCCAGTTGCGTCCAATTTCGCGCGACACCAACAGCTATGCGACGTTGAGCCTCTCAGCCGATGGCAGGTCTTTGGCCACGGTGCAACGAAAAGTGGTAAGCAACTTTTATGTTTTGCCTGGCGAGGGCAGCGCGTCTGCCGACATCAGCCCGTTAACTTCGGGCGGAGAACACATCCAGTTTTTCAATTGGGCGGCCGACGGTAGCTTGCTCACATCCGACACATCGCAACTTGTGCGGACGGACGCCAATGGAAACAATCCCACCCAACTGCTTAGCGACCCGGCCGCGAACATTCTCAGTCTGTGGCAGTGCGGCGGCTACATAGTTTTTCCATGGGCATTTCACGATAGCAATACGACCAGCATCTGGCGTGTCAATGCGGACGGTTCCCATCCTGCGAAGCTGGCGGACATCAAGTTTGACGGCTTTCCAGTATGCGCGGCCAATCACAACTGGGTTTACTACTTCAACGACGCCAAACAGCTTTGGCGAGTTCCCCTGGATGGTTCTGGTAAACCGGAGCCAGTTCCAGGCAGCCGTGTTGCCGGTGGATTTCTGACGGGGAGGGGAATGGGTATTTCTCCCGATGGAAAAACTCTGGTGTACGGAGTCGAAATTGTAAATCCAGACGACGTGATGGGCACTCACAAACTTGCCCTGCTGGATGTGGCGAATCTCAGTTCGCCGCGTTTCCTGGAAGCCAATCCGCGAATTTCCAAGGGCGCGCAATTCACCGCGGATGGGAAGGCCGTCGCTTACCCTATCGCCGAAAATGGCGTGGATAACGTCTGGATTCAGCCCATCGACGGCGGCCCTGGGCGGCAGATTACACACTTCAATTCCGAGCAGATCCTGGCGTTCCACTGGTCTCCGGATGGCAAGAATCTCGGCGTCCTGCGCGGCCACACCGACTCCGACGTCGTCCTTCTACAAGAATCCAAGCCCTAGGCTACCCACGTAAATCTTAACCAACAACAGATTGCGAAAATCCCTTCGGAAAAGGAACCTCGTGATCGTCGGGTAACAGATACCGGAGCATTGCGGCGGTGTTCCACGTTGTTTAAATGAACCTAAGGAAGCGTTTCAGAGACTCACGAAGCAAGTTCCAGGTTCATCGATCCAAGGTAGTCGCGATAGTAGCGCTCCATAGCCCACTCCAGGCTTTCGAGCGGCTGTGTCTTCTTGTGTTCGGAGGTGTCTTTAAGTAGGGAAGCAAATGTGTATATTGCACGAGCCGCAAGCGGATACCATTGATTAATCCACCCCTGAATCGCGTCCCTGTTGCGGACATTATCTTCAATCGCCATTCGAACCAAGCACTCGCTCCACTGCCGCTGCCACTGGCAATCCTCATTTAGCGAATAAAATATCTGCCCGAGCAAGTAGTCGTCCTCGCGAAGAGCCAGATCGCTCACGGACTTCATGAATAACTCGTCGACGAGAGGTTTGAGCACCAGGTTTAGCCCGACGAAAGATTCTGCCCAATCATATGTGACAAGTAGTCTCTCAACCACTTTACGCAGGGGTTGCCATAGGGAGTCCGTCTCCCACAAAGTTTTGCTGTCGGCCGCAAACCCAGGGTAGATTTGCTGAAGTTGGCGGATGCGATAAGCGATCCGCTGAATGCGACGCATCTCGTCGGCTGACTGAAGTGCCGCGGCGATTGTAATGCGTCCACTCGGAGCCATTTGACCAATGTACGATGCAATCATTTGAAAACCATGGCCCGGGTACCGGAACGGAGCAACCAGTCTTGGGAAAATGTGCAGCCACGCAGGGCGAAGGTGGGCGTCGTATCCGGTAAGCTCGATTTCATCCAGGATCCCGTCCACGAAGATTTCTTTGTCTCTCTGCAACGCGGTGTACTTTGTGTAGGTTGTCTCTCGTGGGTC
>Ga0073928_10006718_pt1 | contig 15346 bp, 14 predicted proteins | sample PaiPotPPA55metaG_FD_76969 | JGI IMG/M metagenome (GOLD analysis project Ga0073928, IMG submission 76969) | Iron sulfur acid spring bacterial and archeal communities from Banff, Canada, to study Microbial Dark Matter (Phase II) - Paint Pots PPA... ... | reverse complement strand
TTGGCCTTGCGGCGGCGCGGGCGCGCTACACGTTTCGGTCGAATGTGCTACAGGGTCGCATGACCAAGCCGGAGACCCGAGCATGACATCCTCGCCTGAACGCCTTGAGGGCACCGTCGATCCCAAACTGCTGGAAATTCTGGTCTGCCCGGTGACCAAGGGCCCGCTTGAATTCGATTCCGCGCGGCAGGAGTTGATCTCGCGCGCGGCAAAGCTCGCCTATCCGATCCGCGACGGCATTCCGATCATGCTGCCGGAAGAGGCAAGGAAGATCGAGTAGCCATGCGCCTCCGCATGCTGATTGGTGCGCTCGCGGTCGTCGGCTTTTGCGGCGCGATGGCGGGCGCCTCCGGCGAGGAAGCCAAAATTCGCGTCGGCAATATCGATGCCGTGCTGACGACGCCGCCGGATGTCGAACACCCGCCCGTCGCGCTCTTGATCGCGGGCTCCGGAACGACCGACCATGACGGCAACGGGCCGCAGATCAAACCCGCGACTTTGAAGAAACTCTCCGAGCAGCTGGCCGCGCGCAAGATAGCGACGCTTCGCTATGACAAGCGCGGCGCCGGCGGGTGGAAACCGGAATTCGGGCGGCCGGAGGATTTTCGCTTCAAGGATTACGTCGACGACGCGGCCGCGCTCGTGAATTACCTCCGCAGCAGCGGGAAGTTCTCGAGGGTAATTCCGGCCGGGCACGGCGAAGGCGGCCTGGTTGCGATCCTGGCCGCGCGGCGGGTGCCGGTTGACCGCCTGGTTTTGCTGGTCACCGCGGCCCGGCGGCAAGGCGATCTTCTGAAGGCCCAGCTTGAAAGAAAACAAATTCCCCCCGACATGCTTCAGCCGATCGTGAAAGCGATCGACAGCATCATGGCCGGACAGATCGTCGATCCACCGCCGCCGGGTCTGCCGATCGCGCCCTCGATGCAGCCCGGTATCGCTTCGGCCTTTGCCGAAGACCCGATTGATCCTTTGAAACTGGTCGAACGGCCGACACTGATTGTCGGCGGCGGCCGCGACCGTCAGGTGGCCCGGCTGGATTTCCTGGCCCTTGCCGCGGCGGCGCCGCTGGCGAAGACGCTTTGGTTGCCGGACATGAATCACGTTCTGGTCGATGTCGCCAATGAGGACGACGATCTGGCCGCCTACACCCAGCCTGAGCGGGCGCTCGACCCCGACATGATCGATGCGATCGCGGCCTTCATCCTCGCCAACGATACCCGCTGATCCCTACAACGCTTCGCCTTTCAGAAGCCGCGGCACCTCGCCCACCAACCCCGCGGCCTGGCGGATGAAGATGCTTTTCAGCGGCGGCGCGCGATCGACCAGCCCAAGCCCGATATCGCGCACCGTCCGAAGCAACGTCGATTCGTTCGAGAACAGGAGATTGAGCGAGTTGGTGGCAAGTCCCATTGCCATGGTGTCGAACCGCCGCCAGCGTTGATAGCGATCGAGCACGTCGGCCTGGCCGAGATCGATGCCGAGCCGCGCGGCGTCGACGATCACCTCGGCAAGCGCTGCGACATCCTTCAGGCCCATATTGAGCCCCTGCCCCGCGATCGGATGAATCACATGCGCGGCGTCGCCCACCAATGCCAGCCGCTCGCCGATGAAAGAGCGCGCGACGAAATAGCCGAGCGGGAACGCCCGCGGTTTGTCCAGCGCCTTGACCTCGCCGAGATGCAGACCAAAGCGCCGCTCGAGTTCGCTGTGAAATTCCTGTTCGCTGAGCGCGACGATGCGCGCTGCCGCGGTGCGCTTCTCGGTCCACACCAGCGAAGAGCGCTTTCCGGTCAGCGGCAGGATCGCGAATGGTCCGGAGGGGAGGAAATGTTCTTCGGCACGGCCATGATGATCGCGTTCGTGGCCGACCGTGACCACAATGCCGGATTGATCGTAGTCCCAGCCATGGGTGACGATCCCGGCGCGCTCGCGCAGTTTCGAGCGTGCGCCATCGGCTGCCACCAGAAGGCTTGCCTCAATCACACTGCCGTCGGCCAATGTCACATCGACGCCATCGCTGCGCGAGGCAAAATCGGTCACCGCGTGGCTGCGAAGCTCGACGCCATCAACGGCGGCGCGCTCGACCAGCGCATCGATCAGATAACGGTTTTCAACCATATGCGCGAAGGGTTCGTCCGGCTCGACATTCCCTGCGAAGGTCAGGAACACCGGACGGGTCGCATCCTCCAGTTTGGAATCGGTGACGACCATGTCCAGGATCGGCTGCGCGCCGGCGGCGACCCGATCCCACACGCCGATGGCATCGAACAACCGGCGGCAGGCGGCGACGATGGCGGTGGCGCGCGGATCGCGGCTCGGCCTCGACTTAAGCGCCGGATCGGCGACGATGACGGGAAGATCGGGGCCAAGGCCCTGGCGCAGCGCCAGCGCCAGCGCCAGACCTGCAAACCCGCCGCCGCCGATGACAATGCTTCGCTGTGCCGGCATATTGGACCTTGCTCACGTCATGAAACTATACTTGCTACCTGATTATAGCTGGGCGAAACAGATGGGCGAAACAAGGGTCTTTCTGCCCTCAAGCGGACATTCCAGGGCGCGCCCGTAGCGCGAATCCGGAATCTCGCAAATATCGGCACCAGATTCCGGGTTCGAGGCTTTGCCTCGCCCCGGGCTGACGAGAAAATTGAAAGCGCTGCAATGTCCAAGGGATTGATCGACCTGATTTCCATTCTCGATCTCGAACCGATCGAGGTGAACCTGTTTCGCGGCAACAGCCCGAAGACGAGCTGGCAGCGGGTGTTCGGCGGGCAGGTGATCGGACAGGCGATGGTAGCGGCATGCCGCACCGTCGAAGGACGGCTGCCGCATTCGCTGCATTGCTATTTCATCCTGCCCGGCGATCCGCTGATTCCGATCATCTACGAGGTCGAACGCCTGCGCGACGGCAAGAGCTATTCGACCCGAAGGGTGACCGCGATCCAGCACGGCAACGCGATCTTCTCGATCATGGTGTCGTTTCATGTCGAGGAGCACGGCGCGTTCGATCATCAGGACAAGATGCCCGAAGTACCGCCGCCGGAAAAACTCACCGCCGAGGAAGTGGCAAAACAGCCGATGTTCCGTGAGATGCCGGAATTCATCCGCCGCTACTACGAATCCGACCGGCCGATCGAGCTGCGGCCGGTCGAGCTTAACCGCTATTTCGGCCAGAAGATCGAGGACGGCCGTATCCATGTCTGGATCCGCACCGCGTCGAAACTGTCCGATGACCCGGCGCTGCATATGTGTGCGCTGGCCTATGCGTCGGACTTTTCGCTGCTCGATGCGGCGATGGCCCGCTACGGCCGGACCCTGTTCGACAAGCGCATGATGCCGGCAAGCCTCGATCACGCGATGTGGTTTCACCGGCCGTTTCGCGCCGACGAATGGCTGCTTTACGCCCAGGACTCCCCGAGCGCGCAAGGCGGGCGCGGCCTGACCCGGGGCATGATCTTCAAGCAGGACGGCACGCTGGTCGCTTCAGTTGCGCAGGAAGGCTCGTTGCGCGAGCGCAAGTGAGCGATGTCATGCTTGTGCGTAAGCGCTCCGCTCGACCAGGGCAAACTGCGACACATACCACCGCGCGTACCAGCGCAGCACCCACGGTATCGGGATCAACAGCGCGCACCCGATGGCGAACAGCAGCGTGCGCCACAATAGCTCCAGTCCCGTCGCGTTGAACACGATCTCGCGCCGAGTGCCGCTGATGTTTCGGCAGATCCAGCGCATCCAAGCGGTGATGACCCACGCCCAGCCGATGATGGTAATGACGGAAACATACATCAACACATACCAGCCGATGTAACCCCATGCGCTGCCGTTGAACGTGATCGGAAGCTTCTCGCCGTTCGGGCTGAGATTTGAGGCGATCCACCGCACATTCATCCAGGAGAGCGCCGCTTGCGCGACCATCGCCACGAGTTCGAAGGTGGAGCTACCGGTCGCCCCCGCATAGCTCAACAACCCCATGGCGACGAAGACATACCAGATGTCGCCAGGCTGGCCGGTGAAGGCGATGTTGGACCGCCCCGGCACCTCGATGCGCGGGGCCAGCCAGCGATAGAAACCTGTCGCCGCCCAAGGCGCTGGAATGACCAGCAGGATCCCGATGGAAAACAGCAGGCACCAGCCCAGGAGAGACCATAGACCGACCTCGATCGAAAACTGTCCGCCGTGGCCCGTGCTCGTCAGCGCGCCGCCCCGTTGCGGCAGGGCCGGCGGACCCGAGGCGCCGGAGAGCAGTCCCGGGATGTCGGCCGCCTTTTGCCAGTTAGCCATGCCCTCGGTCCAGACCAGCGTGTCGGCGCCGACCACGCCTTTGGCGATGAATTCGCGGAGTTGGGCTTCGGGATAAGGGCCTTGCTGCTGGCCCTGGGACGCAAAAAACCAGGATCGGTCGGCCATTTTGTTCCCTCGAGGTGCTATGGCGAACGGCGGGATCGCTGGCTGAAAAATCGATTATGGGTGCAATTGAACGGCCCCGAGGCGGCAGGCTATCTAACGAAGGTCTTTCGCGGCAATCGTTTTTCGGTTTTGCTTGTAATCTTTTTGTGCCAATTGCTTAAAAAGATGCCAGTGTTGCGGGGGGCGCTGCGCCGACCGGTATCCGAAAGAAAAGAAATGAAGGCCTGAACATGAAGCTCGTTGTCGCCATTATCAAACCCTTCAAGCTTGACGAAGTCCGCCAGGCGCTGACCGCCATCGGCGTCCACGGCATGACGGTGACCGAGGTCAAGGGTTACGGTCGCCAGAAGGGTCATACGGAGATCTATCGCGGCGCCGAATATGTGGTGAATTTTCTGCCGAAGTTGCGGATCGAAATCGCCGTCGCCTCCGACCTCGCCGACAAGGCGGTCGAAGTCATCACTTCCAGCGCGCGCACCGGACAGATCGGTGACGGCAAGATATTCGTGACGCCGATCGATCATGCGTTGCGCATCCGGACCGGCGAAACCGACAGCGACGCGCTGTAAGCTCTCTTCGTCGCAGCCGGCAACGGCGCCAGGCCTGCGATCAACAAAATCATATCTGGTTGGGGAAATGCCAAAATGGGGGCGCTCTCGTGTCGTGCAGCGAAGTTGGCTGCGCCGATTAATCTTGCGGCCATCATTTCGTTTGCGACACCGGCTTTTGCCGGAACATCCGATATCAGCGCCGCCGACACCGCATGGATGATCGTCGCCACTGCGCTGGTGCTGATGATGACGCTCCCGGGCCTGGCGCTGTTCTATTCCGGCATGGTGCGGAAGAAGAACGTGCTGGCGACGATGGCGCAAAGCCTGGCGGCCGTTGCCGTTATATCCATACTCTGGGTGGCGTTCGGCTATTCGCTGGCGTTCGTCGGCCACGGTCCGTGGCTTGGCACGCTGGATCGCTGGTTTCTCGCCGGGATGACCATGGACAGCGTCAACCCTGCGGCGAAGACGATTCCGGAGAGCCTGTTCATGCTCTACCAGATGACGTTCGCGATCATCACGGTGGCGCTGGTGGCGGGCTCCGTCGCCGACCGCATGCGGTTCTCGGCCTATCTCTTGTTTTCCATTGGCTGGTTCACGTTTGTCTACGTGCCGCTGGCACATTGGGTTTGGGGCGGCGGCTTCCTGGGCACCGCGGGCGTGCTTGATTTTGCCGGCGGACTTGTCGTGCACCTCAGCGCCGGCGTCGGCGGCCTGGTCGCAGCCAGAGTGATGGGCCGGCGTCGCGGCTATGGCACTGAAAATCTGTCGCCGTTCGATCTGTCGCTCGCCGTGATGGGCACCGGCCTGTTGTGGGTCGGCTGGTTCGGCTTCAACGGCGGCTCGGCGCTCGCGGCGAACTCGCGCGCGGTGATGGCGATCACCGCGACCCATCTGGCGGCCTGCGCCGGCGCGCTGACCTGGGGTGCGATCGAATGGTCGATCCAGCGCAAGCCGTCGGTGCTGGGCATGATCTCCGGCGCGGTGGCGGGATTGGGCACGATTACGCCAGCCTCCGGATATGTCGTCCCGTGGCATGGCATCGTGATCGGCGTGATCGCCGGACTGGTATGTTTCTGGGCCTGCACCTGGCTCAAGCGCCGTTTCAACTATGACGATTCGCTCGACGTGTTCGGCGTCCATGGCGTCGGTGGAATGACCGGCATCCTGCTGGCAGGCGTATTCGCGACGGCCTCGATCGGAGGGACCTCCGGCCTGCTCGAGGGCAATCCGCAACTGCTGCTGATCCAGCTTTATGGGTGCGCCGTCACCCTGGCCTGGTCCGCCGGGGTCACTTACCTGCTGCTCAAACTCGTCAGCGCCTTCGTGCCGATCCGTGTTTCCTCGCAGCAGGAACTGGAAGGCCTCGATATTTCGCAGCATGGCGAGGCATTGCAGTAAATCTTCTTACCTGAGTACCGTTTTCCTGCCCTCCTCGTGAGCATGATTATGTCGGGACTCTGTCTTGCCTACGTTGCGGGCTGCCGTGCCTAGTGTTTGGGCGCGACCGAATGGCGCAGTTCCGAGCGACCCTGATAAACCCCGAAAAGGTCCGCGTTCGTAGTCCGTTAGGGGGTGAGGCCGATCTGGCACGGCATTTGATTCTACCGTTACTGGCTGTGCCCGCGTAGTGAACTTCTCCGCGTGGTGAACCTCAGTCGGGAACGCTCGGTCGTGTCTGGATCGAGCCAAGCGGGGATATAGTGCCCATGAAAATTGTTATGGCGATCATCAAGCCATTCAAGCTCGAAGAAGTCCGTGACGCCCTGACCGCCATCGGCGTTCACGGTCTAACGGTGACGGAAGTCAAGGGATATGGCCGGCAGAAGGGCCACACTGAAATCTATCGCGGTGCTGAATACGCGGTGAGCTTCCTGCCCAAGATCAAGATTGAGGTCGCGGTCGCCACGGATCAGGTTGACAAAACCATCGAGGCAATCACGTCGGCAGCAAAAACCGGACAAATCGGCGACGGCAAGATCTTCGTCATCAACCTCGACCATGCGGTCCGCATCCGCACGGGAGAGGCAGATGCCGCGGCACTCTGATCTCGCGCTCAACCTTATCCAATCAGGAGTAAACCAAATGACGTTCAAGCGTCCCTATCGCGCGGGATTGGCGGCCCTCGCAGTCGGCCTGCTCGCCGCGACCGCCGCCTATGCGGAACCAACTGTCAACAAGGGCGACAATGCCTGGATGCTGACCTCGACAGTGCTGGTGCTGTTGATGACGATACCCGGTCTTGCGCTGTTCTACGGCGGCCTCGTTCGTTCCAAAAACATGCTCTCGGTGCTGATGCAGGTCTTCTACACCGTATGCATCGTAGTCGTTATCTGGGCGCTTTACGGCTACAGCCTCGCCTTCACCGGAGGGTCCGACTTCATCGGCGGCTTCTCGAAGGCCTTCCTGATCGGCGTGACGCCGGACTCCAAGGCCGCGACGTTCAGCGTCGACGCCAACATCTCGGAGTTGGTGTATGTCTGTTTCCAGATGACCTTCGCGGCCATTACGCCCGCGCTCATCGTCGGCGCGTTCGCCGAGCGCATGAAATTCTCGGCGGTGGCCCTGTTCATCCCGCTGTGGGTGACAGTGATCTATTTCCCGATCGCGCACATGGTCTGGTACTGGGCCGGTCCGGACGCGATCTCGGATGCGGTCAAGGCGATTGCCGCGGCTGGAACGGACGCAGCGGCGAAGGCCGCGGCCGAAGCCAAGCTTGCTGAAGTCAATGCCGACGCCGGCTGGATCTTCAAGAAGGGCGCGATCGATTTCGCCGGCGGCACCGTGGTGCACATCAACGCCGGCATCGCAGGTCTCGTCGGCGCGCTGCTGATCGGCAAGCGTACCGGTTACGGCAAGGATCTGATGGCTCCGCATTCGCTGACCATGTCGATGATCGGCGCCTCGCTGCTCTGGGTAGGCTGGTTCGGATTCAACGCCGGATCGAATCTCGAAGCCAATGGCGGCGCCGCGCTCGCCATGACCAATTCCTTCGTCGCAACCGCGGCGGCGGCATTGTCCTGGATGTTTGCGGAATGGATGATCAAGGGCCATCCCTCGGTGCTCGGCGCCATTTCAGGCGCGGTGGCAGGACTTGTGGCGGTCACCCCCGCGGCCGGCTATTCCGGGCCGATGGGAGCGATCGTGCTCGGTCTGGTCGTCGGCGTGGTCTGCCTGTTCTTCGTCACCGTGGTCAAGAATGCGCTCGGCTATGACGACTCGCTCGACGTGTTCGGCGTCCACTGCATCGGCGGAATTATCGGCGCGCTGGGCACCGGCATCCTGGTCAATCCGGCGCTCGGCGGCGCCGGCATCATGGACTACACCACCGGCAAGATCGCCGACTACGACTTCGCCGCACAGATGATCTCCCAGACCTGGGGCGTCTGCACCACGCTGGTGTGGTCGGGCATCGGGTCGGCGATCCTCTACAAGGTCGTCGATGTCATCGTCGGCCTGCGTGCCAATGTCGAAAGCGAACGCGAAGGCCTCGACATCACCGAGCACACCGAGCGCGCCTACAATATGTGAGTTCTCCCGGGGCGCGATCTCGCAAGGGTCGCGCCCAGAACTACGGTTTGGGCACATACCCGGCAATGCCCCGACCGTTGAGGGGCTCCAGCGCAAGTTGGGGCCCCTTTCTTTTTTCCGGAATTGGGGGACTGGAGATCGGCGATGGCCGATGGTTAATCGCGTCTTAACCTCGCCGTATCTATGGTGGTTTGATCCGCTTCCGGCCGGTCTCACCATGCGATCGGCGGCTCAAGAGTGCTGGCGCGACACGTATGGCCATGACCGCTTCATCCCGCGCGCCGCAGGGCGCCGGAAGCCAAGAGAACGAACGCTCGCCGTTCGCGCGGGTCGCCGAACTGCTGGCGCCGTATCAGCCCGCTAAGCCATTGATAACGCTGTCATTGGGGGAGCCGCAGCATACGGTGCCCGAATTCGTCGGCCCGGTGCTGGCCCGGCATATCGGCGAATTCGGCCGCTATCCCATCGCCAAGGGCATCGAGCCGTTTCGACGAGCGGCGGCGAACTGGCTTTCCAGGCGGTTTGACCTGCCGCGGCAAATTGATTTCGAGTCCGAGCTTCTGGTCCTGAACGGCAGCCGCGAGGGCCTGTTTTTCGCTGCCCTGACCGCCGCCCGCTATGTCGGCGAGCGCAGGGGCAGGCCCGCGATCCTGATGCCCAATCCGTTTTATCCCGCCTATGGCGCCGGCGCCCGCGCCGCCGGCTGCGAGCCGATCTATCTGCCGACCACCCCTGCGAATGGATTCCTGCCCGACCTCGATGCGCTCGATGAGGCGACGCTGGCCAGGACGGTGGCGATCTACATTGCCTCACCGGCGAATCCGCAAGGCGCGGTGGCCTCAAGGGAATATTTCGGCCGCCTGAAAAAGCTCGCCGATCGTTTCGGCTTCATGATCCTGAGCGACGAGTGCTATTCGGAAATCTATACGCAAGACGCGCCCGGCAGCATGCTGGAATGCGCCGGAGCGGATTTTGCCAATGTCGTCGCGTTTCAATCGCTCTCGAAGCGGTCGAACCTGCCCGGCATGCGGGTCGGCTTTGCCGCCGGCGACAGAGGATTCCTCGGGATGTTTCACGAGCTGCGCAATGTCGCGGCGCCCCAGGTGCCGGTGCCGCTGCAGCATGTCGCGGTCGCCGCCTATGGCGACGAGGCGCATGTCGAGGAGAACCGGCGGCTGTACCGGATCAAGTTCGATCTCGCCGATCAGATTCTCGGCAATCGCTATGGCTATCGCCGCCCGGCCGGCGGCTTCTGTGTATGGCTCGATGTCTCGGCCAGGGGTGGCGACGAAGCGGCCGCGGTGAAGCTCTACAAGGACGGCGGCGTCCGCGTGGTGCCCGGGAGCTACCTCGCACGGCAGCAGCCCGACGGCAGCAATCCCGGGGCCGGCTATATTCGCCTGGCGCTGGTAGCGGACGGTGAAACAACAGCCGAGGCATTGCACCGGCTGGTCGAAGTTCTGGACTGAAGCATGATCCGGAACGGTGGGAACCGGTTTTCCGACAAAATCATGCGCAAACAAGAGAATGCGATTGTGATGCGATTCAATCGAATCACAATCTAGTCGCGAAGGCCTAGATGAGCATGCCAGCGATCGAACGTGTCATTCCCCTCGTCGGCCAGTTGCCGGCCGCGATCCGCGAGTCGCTGCGGCGACGGCTGCGCGAACTCACCGGCCTGGGATTGCTGACGCTTGCCGGCGGTGCGGCGGCGGCGCTGATGACATGGTCGGTGCAGGATCCAAGCCTCAGCCACGCGACATCGCGCGCGATTCACAACGTCCTCGGCTATCCGGGCGCGATCGGCGCCGATCTCCTGATGCAGATTCTCGGGCTCGGCGCGATCATGCTGATCCTGCCCGTCGCGGTGTGGGGTTGGCGCATGCTGACCCATCGTACGTTCGACCGCGAAGCGCTGCGGCTCGGCTGCTGGATATTGTGCACGGTGTTGGCGGCCGGCTTTGCAAGTTGCTGGCCGCCTGGCGGAGCCTGGCCGCTGCCAACCGGCCTTGGCGGAGTTGTCGGCGACGCTTTGGTACGGGCGCCGGCGGTGGTGTTCGGTCCCCCCGGTATCGTCTATTGCCTGGCGCTCGGGACCATCCTGGGCGCCACCATGGTCGCGACCTTCCTCGTCGCCAGCGGCATGGGCTCCCGCCCCCAGCAAGATGAATTGACGCCGATCGAGGACGACGAAACGCCTTTCGTCGAACAAGACGACCGCGGCTCAATCTCGCTGGGATGGGCGGTGCATGCGCTGATGAGCGCGAAGGCGCGGCTGTTGCGGTTGCTGAGCCTGGCTTACCGCGCGCTGGTCGCAAGCGCGCCGGCACCTCGTGCCTCCTCGTTCGAACGCCAGGAGCCCAGTCTCGGCGGCCGCGCGGCCCCCTCGCTGGCGCCGCAGGCCGAAGCAGATGACGAAGAGGAAGAAGAGGAAGACGAGCCGGTTGCCCGCGCCCCACGCAAGAAGGCCGCCGCCCGCGCCCCCGCGCGTAAATCATCCGACCGGTTCGAGCTGCCGTCGGTGTCGGTGCTGACCGCACCAAAAGCCTCGGATCGCCAGCCGCTCAGCAAGTCGGAGCTCGATTCCAATTCGCGGGCGCTGGAAGGCGTGCTTGGCGATTTCGGAGTCCGCGGAGAAATCGTCAAGGCCCATCCCGGCCCGGTGGTGACGCTGTATGAACTCGAGCCCGCGCCCGGCATCAAATCGTCGCGCGTGATCGGATTGGCCGATGACATCGCGCGCTCGATGAGCGCGCTCTCGGCGCGCGTCGCCGTGGTTCCCGGCCGCAACGCCATCGGCATCGAATTGCCGAACGCGCATCGCGAAAAGGTTTACTTGCGCGAATTGCTCTCGGTGAAGGACGGCAACGAGTCGGTTGCGAAACTGCCGCTTTGTCTCGGCAAGAACATCGGCGGCGAATCGATCATCGTCGATCTCGCGCGCATGCCGCATCTTTTGATCGCCGGTACCACCGGCTCCGGCAAATCGGTCGCCATCAACACCATGATCCTCAGCCTCGTTTATCGGCTGCGACCGGACCAATGCCGGCTGATCATGGTCGATCCCAAGATGCTCGAGCTCTCGGTCTATGACGGCATTCCGCATCTGCTGACGCCGGTGGTGACCGATCCCAAGAAAGCCGTGGTCGCGCTGAAATGGGCGGTGCGCGAGATGGAAGAGCGCTACAAGAAGATGTCCAAGCTCGGCGTGCGCAACATCGACGGCTACAACCAGCGCCTGCTGGAAGCCAAATCCAGGGGCGAGGAGCTGACGCGCACCGTGCATACCGGTTTTGACAAGGAATCCGGCAAGGCCATCTATGAGGACGAGAAGCTCGACCTCGAGCCGTTGCCCTACATCGTCATCATCGTCGACGAAATGGCCGATCTGATGATGGTCGCCGGCAAGGATATCGAAGGCGCAGTGCAGCGGCTGGCGCAAATGGCGCGCGCCGCCGGGCTGCATGTGATCCTCGCGACACAACGGCCGTCGGTCGACGTCATCACCGGCACCATCAAGGCGAACTTCCCGACCCGCATCTCGTTTCAGGTCACTTCGAAGATCGACAGCCGCACCATCCTCGGCGAAATGGGCGCCGAGCAGCTGCTCGGACAGGGCGACATGCTCTATATGGCCGGCGGCGGGCGTATCAGCCGCGTGCACGGACCTTTCGTTTCCGACGAGGAGGTCGAGAAGGTGGTGCGCCATCTCAAGTCGCAGGGTCAGCCGGAATATCTCGAGGCGGTCACCGCGGAGGAGCCGACCGACGAGGACGGCGCGGTGTTCGATTCCACCGGCATGGGCGGCGACGGCGGCGCCGGCGACCTGTTTGCGCAGGCGGTGGCGATCGTCAAGCGCGACCGCAAGGCCTCAACCAGCTATATTCAGCGCCGGCTGCAGATCGGATATAACCGCGCCGCGTCGCTGATGGAGCGGATGGAACTTGAGGGCATCGTCGGACAGGCCAATCATGCCGGAAAGCGCGAAATTCTGGTCGAAGAAGAAGAAAACCGTTTTTGAGCGGCCCCTCGAGTCCGGGAACCGCGGGGGATCGCTATTGCCTCTTCACGGAAAAACAATGTCTGCTTTGCCACAAAGCACGATAAAACGGCCGCGGGCCGAGCAGGACGATGCGTTGACTAGAAACCAGAAACCTCGAATGACCGAACAATTCCGCGCCACGCGTACGGCCTTGGCGCTGCTGATCGCGGCGTCAATCAGCGGCGTAGCGACACCGTCCAGTGCGCAGACTGGTGCGCAGACCGTTCCGATTCCCAAACCCGCGCCGAAGGGCCGCGACCCGCAGATGAGCGCGGACGGGCAGAAGGGGCAAATGACGACCGGGGCAATGCAGGCGCAACCGCCCAATCCGGTGATTCCTGATCCGCGCCGCAATGTTCCCACCAATATTTTTGCGACCTTCGATGCCAATCAAAAGGCGCAAGCCGCCAAGGTGAGCTCCTATCTGTCGTCGCTGCAGACGGTGTCCGGAAATTTCGTCCAGGTCGGGCCCGACGGCAGCAAGACCAGGGGCGATTTCTACATCCAGAAGCCGGGCAAGGTGCGTTTCGAATATGAACCGCCGAGCCCGATCGCGATTATCGCCGACGGATCGATGCTGGCGGTGCGCGACCGCAACCTTGCGACCCAGGATCTCTACCCGCTGTCGCAGACCCCGCTGCGATATCTGCTGTCGGACCGCATCGACCTCTTGAAAGACACCAACGTCGTCAGCGTGACGGCCGATGACCTTTTCATCAGCGTCACCATCGAGGAAAAGCAGATGCTGATCGGCACCAGCCGCCTGATGCTGATGGTCGGCGCCAAGGACGGTCAGCTCAAGCAGTGGACGGTGACCGACCCGCAAGGCTATGACACCACGGTCGCGGTCTACAATCTGGATACCTCCAGGAAAGTCGATCCCGGCATGTTCAAGATCGACTTCACCGACCATTCGATACCGATGCCGCCGGGTTAAGGTCTGCCGCAGCTTTTTGCTGCGCTTGATTCCTTGGGAAAAGCCGGTTTCGGCTCTTCCGGATCATGCTCCGGAAAGTCATTGTTGATTGCGGGACGAAGACGTGCGTCATCACCGCACCACTTCTTGTATTGCCGGTCCCGATGCGCCTTTCCCTGACAACCTGGAATATCAATTCGGTGCGCCTGCGCATCGATCTGGTCGCAAAATTCATCAAGGCGGCGAGGCCGGACGTGCTGTGCCTGCAGGAAACCAAATGCATCGACGACGCATTTCCGCTGAAGCGCTTCAAGCGTCTCGGCTATGAACACGTCGCGCTGAACGGGCAGAAGGGCTATCACGGCGTCGCCGTGATCTCGAAGCTGCCGTTCGAGAAGACCGACATTCGCAGCTTCTGCGACAAGATCGATTCGCGTCACATCTCGGTCGAGTTCGGCGACAGGGCGCAGCTGTCAAAGCCTCTGCTGCTGCATAATTTCTACGTCCCCGCCGGCGGCGACATTCCGGACCCCGCGCTCAATCCAAAGTTCGAGCACAAGCTCCGTTTTCTCGACGAGATGCGGGCATGCGAGCCGCTGCATCCGCGCGGCGATGATCGCCATATCCTAGTCGGCGATCTCAATGTGGCGCCGCATGACAACGACGTCTGGTCGCATAAGCAATTGCTGAAAGTCGTGTCGCACACCCCGATCGAATGCGAGAAGCTTTTGGCCGCGCAGGCACAGGGCGAGTGGATCGACGTCGCGCGCGACCGCATCCCGCTGTCTGAAAAAGTCTATACGTGGTGGAGCTACCGCGCCGCGAACTGGACGCTGGCGGATCGCGGCCGAAGGCTCGATCACATCTGGGTATCGCGCGCGCTCAAGGACGGGGTCAGCGATTTCCGGATTGCGCGCGACGCCCGCGGCTGGGAGCGGCCGTCCGACCACGTTCCCGTGACGGTGACGCTGGAGGTGTGAGCTCCACTGCACGTTGTCCCCGCGAACGCCGGGACGATGCGCAGATCAAATGCTCAGCTTCGCTCCCGCCATCAGGATATCGCTGGCGATCTGGCTGGTGCGATTGGCAAATTCATCGCGCAGCCGGCGCGCCGCGACGGGATCGCTTTCCAGCACCCGCTGAAACAGGCTGCGCGCGACCCGGATCACCGAGGAATGTTCGATTGCGAGTGCGGTGGAGGGTCGCTGCATCGCGACCACCAGCGCGAGTTCGCCGATCAATGCGCCCGGACCTGCGATGATTTCGGCCCCGCTGCCATCGTCGATGCGAAACGCGCCGCGCTGCACGATAAAGCCGGCATCCGCATTATCGCCCGCCCTGAAGAGTAGATCGCCACGCGCGACATCGCGCTGCTCGGAGCCGATCGCCAGCATGCGCAACGCCGTCGTCCCCAACAGGCGCAGTGTCGGGACGCGCTCAAGCAGGGCAACATCGTCTTCGATCGACATGGACAACCGGTTTCGCGATAACGAATCGTTGCCCGAATCGTATCACGGCACCAGCTTGTAGCCACCGGCCTCCGTCACCAATATCTCGGGGTTGGCGGCGTCCTTCTCGATCTTCTGGCGCAGCCGGTAGATATGGGTTTCGAGGGTGTGGGTGGTGACGCCCGAATTGTAGCCCCAGACTTCCTGCAGCAGCGTCTCGCGCGATACCGGCAACTGGCCGGCACGATACAGGAACCGCAGGATCGCGGTTTCCTTCTCGGTCAGACGCACTTTCCTGGCATTGGCGCCGGTCAGCATCTTGGAGCCGGGACGGAAGCTGTAGGGACCCACCGAAAAAACCGCGTCTTCGCTGGCTTCATGCTGGCGGAGCTGCGCCCGAATCCGCGCCAGCAGCACCGCGAAGCGGAACGGCTTGGCGACATAGTCATTTGCG
>Ga0073928_10006716_pt1 | contig 15348 bp, 10 predicted proteins | sample PaiPotPPA55metaG_FD_76969 | JGI IMG/M metagenome (GOLD analysis project Ga0073928, IMG submission 76969) | Iron sulfur acid spring bacterial and archeal communities from Banff, Canada, to study Microbial Dark Matter (Phase II) - Paint Pots PPA... ... | reverse complement strand
CCTTCTTGTGCTTGATTGTGGCCCACTTTGAATGGCCAGACATGGCGAGACCTCGTGTTTAGTGTTCTGTAGTGTAACGACCTGTAGTTGAGCGTTCCGTGCTCTGTAATCCGTGCTTAATGAGTCCAAGAGTGGCGCAGGATTCGCCCGAAAAGATCACAGGATTACCTCGATATTCATGCAGGCGAACACGAATTATAGCACGATGCCGGGCCAGTACTGGTTGGGCCTACTGATCCCTCTGATCCCTGGCTGATCCCTGTCCCCTATCCCCTGATCCCCGACCCCCCTGCTCTTCAACGCGCCGCCAGCGCCCCCACCACAGATTGAAAAATCTTCACCCCATCAGTGCACCCGAGCTCCGGCTCGGCGGACCGTTCCGGATGCGGCATCATGCCCACCACATTGCCGCCGGCACTGCAGATGCCGGCAATGTTGTCCAGCGATCCGTTGGGATTGGCCGCGGGCGTGATCTCGCCGGAAAGGCTGGAGTAGCGGAAGACAATGCGATTATCGCGGCGCAACTCGTCCAGCGTTGCCGGATCGCAGAAATAGTTCCCTTCCATGTGCCCGATCGGGATGCTGAGCACTTCGCCTTTGCGGCAGGCGTTGGTGAATGGCGTGTCCGCATTTTCCACTCGCACCTGCACCGGCTTGCAAACGTATTTCAGCCCCACGTTGCGCAACAACGCTCCCGGCAGAAGTCCCGCCTCACAAAGGATCTGGAAACCGTTGCAGATGCCCAGCACCAACCCGCCGCCATCAGCAAATTTGCGAACCGCATCCATCACTGGAGAAAACTTGGCGATCGCACCGGTGCGCAGATAATCGCCATAGGCGAATCCGCCGGGCACAATCACCGCGTCGCAGTTCTCCAGATCGTGCGACTCGTGCCACAGAAACGTCGCCGGCTCTTTGCAGACATGCCGAATCGTCCAATAGGCATCGTGATCGCAGTTAGAACCGGGAAAGATGATGACGCCAAATTTCATGCGCGCGCCTCATGGGTAAATTTTTTCTTAGTCTAGCACGCGCTCCCAAGGCTCGACTGGATTAGCGAGCGGGAGCATTCTGGCTAGGTTGTGGGGTGGGGCCTTGAGCTGAATTCGGTTGAGGCGGCACCGCCGGAATCGGGGCTTCCGGAGCCGGAGCCGTCGCCCGCCCCACCGGTTGTGTCGCCAAAGTCGTCGCGGCTCTGGCCCCCGCCGGTTCGGGAATATTCTGCTGCGGAGGATAGCCCTTCGCCTGCACGATAGCCCAATGCCATTCCTGGTCGGGCCCAAGCTCCACGTTCAGTGGCGCGGCGAATACAGTCACTCCAAACGGTGCCGCAGCAGCCCTCATGCGGTACAGAACAGCGGTGTCGGGACGCTTCCCGGAGCGATCGTCGCTGCGAAGGTCGTTGCTGCGAAGGTCGGCACGAAGGTCCGCGCGATTTCCCGGTTCCGGCAAAGGTTCAACGGCAGCCGCCGGAATCACCTTCGCCAAGCCGTCTTTCCCAGAGCGGTCGCGGCCGGGTTGATCGCGCAAAGACGCCTCCGGAAAGTCCGTGCGCCTTACCACCGTCAGCGCCACGGCCACTTCGCTCACATGCCACTGCGTGCCGTTGAAAACCGAGACTTCCAGCGAGTCTCCGCGAATCGCCGCTGGACCGCTGAGCTTAAGCAATTGATCGGCAGGCAATTCCATTTGCACGTAAGAGCTCGCCAGCAACGACTTGACGCTGGTGCTGAAAGAAAGGCTGCAGGTAACATCCGGCGCCGAAACCTGGAAAGCCTTTCCGGGCCCATCGATCGAGTACATCAAAGAATTTCGCGAAGCGCGATGGCTGTCCACATCGTCCATCACCTTCGACAGATTGTCGTTGTCGATGATTTCCTGTTGCGACGGAGGGGATTGCTTCCGCAAGTTACGGGCAACATCGCCCAGCGGCGTATCGCCGTCGTCCAGTTCCTGGGCGGCGATAAGGGCAGGCGTCAGCAGCGACAGCCCAACCGCAAGGCCGGCCAGCATCCGATTTGTGCGAGTCCACAACACTGAAATTCAGGTTCTGCAATTCGAAGCTCTACCAGACCAATTTCTGCGAGGCAGCACACTCGCGCTCACACGGCGCGTAAAAGAACGTCCGTCTGAGAACACGGAATCATTCCTGTTCGGGAAAACCCTTCATCAGATTGTAGTAAGAAATAGAAACAGGCAGGACGTTGCAGAAAACCTTGGTAACCAGCCCAAGGTAACTACACGATTTCAGTCAACAATCGTGGCGGGCACGCGAGACGAAATGGAGGCGCAACGGGCGCGCGCCCAAACCACGACTGCCAATTACAAAAGACCCCGAAATCTACAAAAGGCCCGACGACCGAAACCGCGAAACCGGGTCCGCTACCGGCAATGCCTGACGCCGGAAAATCCAGCGCGCCACCGCAAATCCCACCGCCGCGTAGCACAAATGCATGATCCGCATACTCACCCCCAAATCCAATCGGCTGGTTCCGTGAGGGAGGAACATCACACTCTATCGGCACAATAGCAACGCTTCGGCAGACGAACAAGGCACATCCGTGCCATCGAAATAGCACGGAAGTAATAGGAGTAACGGGCAGGCGGAGTTCGGCAGAGCGCGGGGGTTATTGGTCGCTCACCGAAAAAGTCACGCAGAAAAAGGACAGGCGCTCCTCCTCGAAATCCATTACCTTGTACTTGATATTTTCCAACTGCCTGTCCCTCATGTCTAGAGCCTTGAGGGGCCCGATCATTTGCCCCCGCCCAGTCTTGCAACGCTCAATTCACCCACGCCCTCAAAAGTCGCCGTCACAGTTCTGCCCGATCTCGGATCGTAAAGCACTACCTCGCACGTCAGAGGTCCTACGCCAGTAACTTCCAGAACGGTAAGCCGTTTCAAATGCTTACGGTCGACAGGTGTGACGATTCTGTATTCCATTTCGCGTCGTCTCGCGGCTAGAATTGCCGGCCGGGTAAGAATCAGGACGTTCAGTGCGCCTCGGCTCCCACCGCATCCCCAGTGCGTCCAGCCGGCGGAACCACCACGGTGGACAAACTCCCTTCCGCGGTCAGTTTCTGAAACGCCGCCAGATCCCCATGTTCCAGGCTTTCCCAGGAAGCGAGCGCCTCCGCCGTCTCATGGTTCAGCTTCTCGAATTGTTTTTGTTCGGCCTCGGTAGGAGCCGAATCCGCGGTGCCAACATCCATCGCCAGAAACGCCAGCCTCGCATCCAGCTGCGGAGCATACGCCAGAGAATCTTCATTCGCGCTAATGGTCAGGTTGATCAGCTGGTCGCGCAGCGCCACCAGCTTCTTCTCGAGATCATCCGCCGAAACCGCAATCTTCCCGCTCGCGTTTTCCGGCAGACGCCTTCGCAGTCCGGCCAGCTGCGCCCGCACGTCCTGAATCTGGTTGACCGTGTCATAAACCTTGTTCAGGTTTTCCCGGATACCCAGCAGTACGCTGACTTGTTGTTCCAGATCAGCCTGGCTCACGTTGACGCGTGGATCAAGCTTCACTTCCAGCGGCGCGGTCTGGCTCTGCCCGCCGGACATGAGGCGAACCTGATAGTGACCGGGCGCGGCCACCGGCCCGTGCGCTCCACCGCCATATTCCCAAAGATAATATCCAGGAACTTGATGCGCTTCGTCGTAGCGCAGATCCCACACGAACCGGTTCAGGCCCGCTTCCACCTTAAGCTCCTTCTCGGGTTTCTTCTCGTCGGGATCGAGCGGTTCCTCGAGCGGCGCCACTTCCGCACTCGAATACTTGCGGATCACCTTGCCCGAACCGTCAAGGATTTCGAGCCTGATCGCGCTCTTCGATTCCGCCTCCGGCTTGGGAGCGTCCTTGAGCCAGTAGTAAATCACCGCGCCCGCCGGCGGATTCTGCCCGGTTTTCTTCGAAGGATGCCGCTCGCCACCCGCTCCCGCCTGCATGCGATACGCTATAGCCGGCGGATATAGAAACACGTCCTTCTCCGCGATCTTGTCCTCATAGTGCCGCAACGGCGTAACGTCATCGAGAATCCAGAATGCCCGCCCGTGCGTCGCCACGATCAAGTCGTTGTCCTTCACCATCAAGTCGTGGATCGCCGTAGTCGGAAGGTTCAGTTTCAGCCCGCGCCAGTGCGCCCCATCGTCGAACGAAACGTAAACCCCCGTTTCTGTCCCTGCGTAGAGCAGGCCGCGTTTCCTCGGATCTTCTCGAACCGCTCGCACGAATGTCGTATCCGGAATCCCGTTGGTGATCTTCGTCCACGTCTTGCCGTAGTCCGAAGTTTTGTAAATGTAAGGACGCAGTTCGTCGTTCTGGTGACGATCCACCGCGGCGTAAGCCACGCCCGCATCATGCGGCGAAGGATCAATCTGGCTGATCCGACTCCATTCCGGCATTTCCCTGGGCGTGACGTTCGTCCAACTCTTGCCCGCATCGCGCGTAATTTGGATCAGCCCATCATCGGTGCCAACCCAGACCAGCCCTGCCGTAAGCGGCGATTCCGCAATCACGAAAACTGTGTCGTAGTATTCGGTGCCGGTGTCGTCGATCGTGATTCCGCCGGAAGGCTGCTGTTTCGTCTTGTCGTTGCGCGTCAAGTCCGGGCTGATTGCCTGCCAGTGCACCCCGCCATCGGTGGTTTTAAATACTCGTTCCCCGCCGTGGTAAAGCGTGTTGGGATCGTGCGGCGAAATCACCACCGGCGCAGTCCACTGAAAACGATGTTCCAGGCCGGCCGCGCCTCTTCCGTCAGAAAGCTCAGGCTGTTCGGTGATGGACTTGATCTGGCCCGTGTGCTTGTCGAAGCGAGTAATGTTGCCCTGATAATCCGCCGCGTAAACCACGTTCGGATCAAGCGGATAGGGCGCGATGTAGCCCGCTTCTCCGCCCCCAACGTCGTACCAGTCGGAACGGTCGATCGACCCCGAATCGCTGCGGCTCGCAATGGCCACGGTGCCGGCGTCCTGCTGCGCTCCATATACGCGATAGGGCGTGGCCGCGTCGGTGGCCACGTGATAGAACTGTGCGGTCGGCTGGTTATCCTGCGGTGTCCAATTCTTGCCGCCATCCAGCGTAACCGTTACCCCTCCATCATTCGACGCAATCATGCGCCGCGAATCGCGCGGATCAATCCACAGCCCATGGTTGTCTCCGTGCGGAACCTTGACCTTGTTGAAGAGGTGACCACCGTCCGTCGACTTGTAGGAATCCACGTTCATGATGTACAGGACATCCTCGTCTCGCGGATCGGCCATCACGTGCATGTAATCCCACGGCCGCTGCCACAGGCTGTGGCTCGGATTCACCAGTTCCCAGGTATCACCGGCATCATCGGAGCGGTAGAGTCCGCCGTAAGGATCGTGCGCCTCAATCAAGGCGTAGACTCGCTCCGAGCTGGCCCCGACGGCGATGCCGATCTTCCCGTAAGGACCTTTGGGCAGCCCGTGTTCTTCCAGGCGCTTCCAGGTCGTACCCCCATCGACCGAGCGATAGATTCCGCTGCCCGGACCGCCGCTGGTCAGATTCCACGAAGAACGGCGCGCCTGCCAAAGCGCTGCAAAAAGAATGTTGGGATTGTGCGGATCGAAGGCAACATCCACGGCGCCGGTATTTTCGTCCTTGTACAGAACCTTGTCCCAGGTCTTGCCGCCGTCGGTGGTGCGGAACACGCCGCGCTCCGGGTTCGGCCCGTAAGGATGGCCGAGAGCGGCGACAAAAACAATGTCAGGATTCGAAGGATTAATCACGATCTTGCCGATGGCCCGCGAATCCCGCAGTCCCACGTTCTTCCACGTCTTGCCGCCGTCCAGCGTTTTGTAAACGCCGTCGCCGTGAGAAATGTCTCCGCGAATGCAAGCCTCGCCGGTGCCCACATAGACCACGTTGGGGTTCGAATTCGCAACCGCCAGACTTCCGATGGAAGAAGTTCCCTCTTTGTCGAAGACCGGAGACCAGGTCATCGCGCCGTCCGTCGACTTCCAAACGCCGCCGCCAGTCGAGCCGAAATAATACGTGGTGAGGTCGCCGGGGATTCCCGCCGCCGTCAGCGATCGCCCGCCCCGAAAAGGACCGATCAGCCGGTACTTCATCCCTTTGAAAGGCTTTTCCTCAGGATTGGTCGAGTCAGAACCGGAATCGCCGGAGTTCGGGTCCGCAGCCTCGGCCGTCGCGGGCTTCGTCTCGTTCGCTTTCCGGTCAGTCCGAGTTTGCGCAAAGCCGGTGAGGGCCAGCAACCATGTAAGCGCGCAGAAATAAACTCCCTTTCTTCCGATCATTCCCAACTTCTTCCCGCACCGCGTGTTTTGATCCGCCATTTTGAAGTTATCCCCCGGGTAACCCAAGTGGGCCGCATTCCAATTTAGTTTGTCATTCTGATTAGTCTGTCATTCCCAGCGCAGCGCATCTCACACGCGCTGTCATTCTGAGCGAAGCGCAGGACCTATGCACTCGATTTAGCCGCCACAGGCTTCGGCGACCATAATGACAACACGCACTCTCACTTCTTCAGCAGCAATTTCTTCGCGGCCGCCAGCTCCTGGCGTTTAGCCCCGTCCACTTTGGGATAGGAAAGATCGAGGCCTTCCAGCGTCTCCACCAGGACCGCCGACACTACCAGCCGAGTGAACCATTTATTATCCGCCGGCACAATATACCAGGGGGCGTGCTCGGTAGCCGTATTCGCGATCATGTCTTCGTAGGCCTTCTGGTAATCGTCCCAGTACGCTCGCTCGTGAATATCGGCCGCCGAAAACTTCCAGTTCTTCTCCGGCTCCTCGAGCCGCTTCAGGAATCGCACCTTCTGTTCCTTCTTCGACACGTTCAGGAAGAATTTCCGGATCACCGTTCCACTACGCGCCATATGCTGCTCGAAATGCCGGATGTCCTCGAAGCGCTCCTCCCAAATATTCTTGGTCACCAGCGAAGCTGGAGTCCTCTGGCCCTTCAGTATCTCGGGATGCACCCGCACCACCAACACCTCCTCGTAGTACGACCGGTTGAAAATTCCCAGTTTTCCACGTTCCGGCAGCTTGTTCGTCGTACGCCACAGAAAATCATGCTGCAATTCCGGATCGGAGGGCGCCTTAAAGGAAAATACCTGGCACCCCTGAGGATTCACCCCCGACATCACATGCTTGATAATTCCGTCCTTCCCCGCTGCGTCCATAGCCTGGAAAATCAACAGGACGGCCCACTGGTTCTGCGCGTAGAGCCTGTCCTGCAGCTCCGCGGTGCGCACAATCCCCTCCTGCAGAGCCTCCTCGGCATGCTCCTTGGCACTCCGTCCGCCGCACTCGGTAGGATCGAAGTCCTTCAAGCGAAAGTGTTTGCCGCTGTCAACGCGATAGGTCTTCGCCAGTTTGCCAGTTTTCATCGTGAGCTCTACCTTCGGGAGACTTTCAACCCACTCGCCCGCACTCAATAACCTGAACCTGTCATGTCATGACGATACGATCCGTCATCCAGAGCGAAGCGAAGGATCCCTGCCACCACTACTGGCCTCTGATGGAGTCTCCAGCACGGCGCGTCTTTCTCCCAGGAAGAAAGATTCAAACAATCCCCGCCAACTCCCTGCGATCAAGCCTCCACCGGCTTGTCGACCACAACTGGCAGCTTCGCCTGCTGCCAGGCATCGAGGCCCCCGGACACGTCGCAGACACTCCTGAAGCCCGCTCGCAGCAACAGACTACAAGCAATCGCGCTGCGATAGCCACTCTTGCAATGAACCGCAATCGGTGCGTCGTGATCAATTTCTGGGGTCGACACCTTGAAATGATCCAGCGGCCACCACGCGGCCCCTGCAATGTGTCCCGTTTCCCACTCCGGCTCGCGGCGGACGTCGAGCACCTGCAAGCGATTCTGCCCCAACCTTTCACTGAGTTCGGCCGGCGAAATCTGCCTTAACGTCGCCAGCGGAAATCCAGCAGCCTTCCATGCACGGACACCACCCTCCAAATATCCATCGAGATCCTCGATGCCCACTCGCGCCAGCCGAACCCGCGCCTCCGCCAGTTGCTCCTCCGACTCCACGATGAGCACAGGATGCGCCTTCAGCCCCAGCACCGTCCCCGCCCACGTGGCAAACTGGCCGGAGAGCGCAATGTTCACCGAGCCGGGCACGTGGCCGGCGGCAAACTCATCGCCCGCGCGCACATCCAGCGCAATCTCACCCTCGCGCTGCATGCAATCCAGCTCCGCCGGCGCCAGACGACGAAGTTCAGCTAAATCGGAGAGCGCCGACGCACCGGCCCGATTGATCTCAGCGTCCTGCGAGAAATATTCCGGACGCGCCGGAAGATGCAGGGTGAGCTGGGTCACGAACTCATCTTTGCTGCGAATCTGCAGCGCGTAGTTGGTCAACCGTTCCGTGCCGATCGTCGACGAGCGTTCGGCGCGCATGTTCCGCCCACAGAGCGAGCCGGCTCCATGCGCCGGATAAACCAGCACGTCATCGGCAAGAGGCATTAGTTTGCGGTGCAGACTGTCGTACAGCATTCCCGCCAGCTGCGCGGGAGTATATTCGCGGGACAAGTCGGGACGGCCCACGTCCCCAAGAAACAAAGTATCCCCGGTCAGCACAGCCCATACGTCGGGAGACTTTTCCTGATCCTTTTGCTGGTCAAGGATTACCAGACAGATGCTCTCCGGAGTATGCCCCGGGGTCTCGAGCACGCGGATGCAGAGCGCACCGACGGTCAGCTCGAAACCTTCCTCCACGGGCACGTGGGGAAACTGAGCTCGGGCGCGGGCTCCGATATAGATCTTCGCCCCCGTGCGAGCCGCAAGCTCTCTGTGTCCGGAGACAAAATCAGCATGCAGATGAGTTTCGAAAATGTGTCGGATTTTGACGCCCTGGGCATCCGCGGCCTTGAGGTAGAGATCAACGTCCCGCTGCGGATCGACTACCACCGCCTCGCCCCCGGAAGCCAGCAGATAGGAAGCGTGCGCGAGACAGCCCAGATAAAACTGTTCGAAGTACATAGTCTTGGCTAGCCGCCCTGCAACAAGATACTAGAAGAAGTCAGCCCACAATGCCACACGGCGAGACCGGCGAGACCCATGTGGCCACGGGCGCCTCGCCCGTCCAAGCTCGGGCGAAGCCCGACGCCGCCAGTCCAATAAGCCGGAGCCCGTTCGCTGAAGCCCGAAGCCCAGCGCGTGTCCGGCCACCGAGGTTTATGAGATATCCGCTAGTCGGGCAGCGGGGCGAGGAATTCGAGGCCGAAGCAGAAGCCATTCTTGGAACGGACGATGGCGGTCAGGTGAGAGCGGGAGGGTGTATCGAATTCGACTTCGAGCAGGTCGCCGGGGCTCAGCAGAATGCCAGCATACAGAACCATGCCGCCCTCGCTCAGCTCAGTTCCACGGCCCGGAACCACGGTGGTAGAAAACCCTTTGGCAGTGACGACTCGGACGGGCAGATCAACGGGAACACGAGGCCAGCGGCGCGTCTTGTGGGGGATCAGCATTCTGCCGATGATCCTCTCTTCCCCCCGCGCTTTCAAATTACCGAGGTACAAGCGGACGCTGTTCAACAGTACAGTGGGTGGGGCCAGCGATTTCCCGGCAATTCTGGCCCGATAAATGCTTGGCTTGTGTGGAGCGGTTACGAACTTCGTCTTTGGGAAAATGCGGCCGCAAAAAAAACTCAAATTCGGAACCATGCCAAGGGGGGGCTGAAGCATCTAAGTTAGACTAGTGATACCGGCGACATACTGGCCAGACTGAAGAGAGATATGAAAAAAGCTCACTCTAGGGGTACGCTTGTGGTGCGCCTGCTCCTGCTGCCTTCCTGTTTTTTTCTGGTCCATACTGCTTTCCTTCTGAACTGCATCACCGCACAACCCGAGCTCGCGAGCGAACCTGCGACTTCGGTGAAAGACGCTCCCTTGCCAGTGCAAGCGGTGGTTGAGAATCTCCAGAGGAAAAATGCGTTGCGGGCAGCCGCGCTCGCTCGATTCGAGGGAACGCGCGTTTATCGCGTGCAGTACCGCGGATTCCCCGGCGATCACGATGCGGAAATGGTCGTGCATGTGATTTTTCATGCGCCGAGTTCCAAGGAATTCACCGTAGTGTCGCAGACCAGGTCCAAGTTTATTGGCGACCGCATTTTCAAGAAGCTGCTCGAAGGCGAGCAGGAAGCCGGGAACGAAGAAAACCGGCGGCGCAGTGCCCTGAGCACGGAGAATTACGATTTCACGATGGCCGGGTACGAAGACTCACCCGAGGGTGGCCGATATGTCCTCGACCTGCTGCCCAAGACGAAGAACAAGTTCTTGTATCGCGGCAAAATCTGGGTCGATGCCAAGGATTTTGCGGTGGTGCGGATCGAAGCCGAGCCCGCGAAGAATCCTTCCTTCTGGATCAAGAAAACGGATGTCAGTCACAAGTACGTCAAAGTGGACGATTTCTGGCTGCCGGCTGAGAATCACAGCGAGAGCCTGATTCGGCTCGGCGGCAAGGCGACGCTTTCGATTGAGTATCGAGACTACAAAATCGTTGAAGCAACCCCTCTCAACCAGCCCGCGCACGCGCAAACCATGGCGACGACCAACGCTCGCTGAGCGACGGAGAGAAAGCGCCTTGGTTTGTGTGGAGCGGGCACTCTTCCCCGCTGGTTTTAGGGAGCTGCAAGCAAGCGGGCAGGAGTGCCCGCTCCTCACAAACCAAAGCAGCCGAGAGCCTGCCGCCCTGAGCGAAGTCGAAGGGCGGCGGCTATCCCTACGTGAGCAGTTTCGGGGTGGTAATAATTTCCGTGGCATGCACTGCGTCGGCTCATTGCCCCGATTCCAGTCCATTGACAGCAATGAGGTTACGGCGAGCGAGCGAGTGGCCACCGTCTTGCTTGCAACAATCAATTCACCTATATAGCGCCCGTTTGTTTTGGTTCCCACACCATCCCGCGCTATAGGTAGGATGGTCACTCGTAGTGAGTCCCGATTGTTTTGCGCGGGTTATATTGCCCTTGGCTGTTGCAGAGGAATCCCGGAGGCGGCATGCGACTCCTGAGTGCTCGGCTGATTGTCTCGCTCATTCTGGGCGTGACCCTGGTTTCTCTTCTCTCTTCTTATATTGAGGTGCGCGGGGAGCAGCGCAGATTGCGTCGAGACTTGGGCCGACGAGCCGAGGTACTCGGCGAAAGTCTGGCCGGCAACGTTGAGCCTTACCTGCAGCGGCAGTCGCCACGGGAACTGGAACGCATTGTGGAGCGGTTCAGCCACCGCGAACAACTGGCCGGCGTTGCCGTTTACAACAATCAGTCGGAACCGATCGCTCTGTCTTCGGATCTGCCGAAAGAGGTCACGACCCGGCCCTCCGCGGTAGCACTGGCGATCCGGGAAGACAAGGCGCAGTCGCAGTTCCTTCAGCACGACGACGCTTCGCTTTACATCTACGCAGTGCCGCTGCACGTGCATGGTAATGACCACCGCGACGAGGTGGCCGGCAGTCTGGTGATGATCCAGGACGCCAGTTACATCGATAAGCAAACGGCACACATGTGGCGCGGAAGCTTTCTGCGAGTGCTGGTGCAGGTGTTTCTCATCGCTTTGATCACGCTGCTGATTGTCCGCTGGAGCATAGCCGGGCCTATTGCCCGCGCGGCGCAATGGATGCGGGCCTTGCGCACGGGACGATTTGTGGGACCTCGGGCCGATTTTCCTGACCTGGATCTGCTGAAGCCGCTGGCCCATGAAGTAACCACGTTGGCTGACAGCCTTAACGCCGCCCGCACCGCGGCGGAAAAAGAAGCGCAACTGCGCGAAGCCGCGGAATCGGTGTGGACCGCCGACCGGCTCTCCGTGCATATACGCAGCCGACTGAATGAAAGCCGCCTGTTTGTAGTTTCAAACCGGGAGCCTTACAGCCACGTGCGCCAGGGCAGGTCCGTGCAAGCGATTGTGCCGGCCAGTGGTCTGGTCACGGCCCTCGAACCGGTGCTGTGCGCATCTGATGGAACCTGGGTCGCGCACGGGAGCGGGGATGCGGATCGCGAAACCGTCGACCGCTTTGATCGTCTGCGCGTTCCTCCCGAGGATCCGAGATATACGCTGCGGCGAGTGTGGCTCACGAAGGAAGAAGAGGAGGGTTACTACTACGGCTTCTCCAACGAGGGACTGTGGCCACTGTGCCACATCGCGCATACTCGGCCGCTATTCCGCACCTCGGATTGGGGACATTACTGCAGCGCAAACGAAAAGTTTGCTGAGGCTGTGCTGAAAGAAATGAAAGGCGTGGAGCAACCCGTGTTGCTGGCGCAGGATTACCATTTCGCGCTGTTGCCGCGCATGGTGAAGAAAGAGCGTCCGGACGCGCGCATTGCGATTTTCTGGCATATTCCCTGGCCCATGCCTGAGGCCTTCGGTATTTGTCCTTGGCAGCGCGAGCTGCTGGACGGCTTGCTGGGCGCGGATTTGATCGGCTTTCACATTCAGTCACATTGCACCAATTTTCTGCAATCCGTAGATCGCGCGCTGGAGTCGCGCATTGACTGGGAACACTTCACGGTAAACCGGGAAGATCATCGCACCGCGGTGAAGCCGTTTCCCATCAGCGTCGATTTTACCGCGGCAGCTGCGGAGTCGCCGGCGCAGGAGTCTGCTTACTCCGATCGCGTTACTCTATTCCGTGAACTCGGCGTGGAGGGATTGTTCCTGGGTGTGGGCGTGGACCGGGTCGATTACACAAAAGGGATTCTGGAGCGCTTTCTCGCCATTGAACGCATGATCGAGAAACATCCCGCGTACCGCGAAAAATTCGTCTTTGTGCAGATTGGTGCGCCCAGCCGCACTCACATCAAGCGCTATCATGACCTGCTGGCCGAAGTGGAAGCCGAAGCGGAGCGGATCAATTGGCGTTTTCAGACTGGGAAGTGGAAGCCGATTGTGTTTCTGAAGCGGCAGCACAGTCACAAAGAAATCGATCGTTACTACCAGACGGCCGACTTGTGCCTGGTCACTTCCCTGCACGACGGAATGAATCTGGTGGCGAAAGAGTTTGTGGCCGCGCGCCACGATGAGCAAGGAGTTCTCATCCTGAGCCGGTTCACGGGCGCGGCGCGCGAATTGCGCGATGCGGTGCTGGTGAACCCTTACGACATCGAGCAGACGGCCGAGGCAATTCGGCTATCACTGGAGATGGAGCCCGAAGAGAAGACCGCGCGGATGCAGCGCCTGCGCAAAGTGGTGAGGGAGCATAACATTTATCGCTGGGCGGGAAACTTGATCGGCGAGTTGTGCGAGGTGCGTCTCGATGCGCCGGACGAGATGAAGGCTATATCGCGGGTGTCGGCGGTTTGAAAATGGTTTGAAGATAATCGCGAGCGGCGGATTTCAGGCAAGCGGCGAGTTGCGCTCGCTGGACCATTCGGCTTCGCTCACGGCAGGCTCGCAACAGTGCCCGTCCCCACACAAACCTGATCGCTTCAGGAAATGCCCCGTGCGGAGATTTGTGAGCCGGCAGAGGCTCGCGAAGGACGGGAATGAACGTGAGTCGGTGAGGCAGATCGAACGCCCAGGACGGGTAGCTAGATCGCTTTAGAGCATTCACGTAAACAGCCTGTTTTCAATGTTATACAAGTAACTTATTCCATATGACTTGAAGCTTGCACCCGCTTTGCAGTCATCGGCTTGCCGTCGGCTGCACCAACCATGGTGCAGCTAATCACCTTGCTTTGTGTGGAGCGGGCACTCTTGCCCGCTTGCTTGCAGTTCGCAAAAACCAGCGGGCAAGAGTGCCCGCTCCACGTAAGCAAAGCAAGTACGCGAAAAATTCAGATTGAGCCACCACCAACTATTCCGACGTGACCGCTTTCAGATACCGGTAATAGAAATCCACCCCCTTGTAGTAGGACTCGACACCGAGGCGCTCGTCGCGGCCGTGGGCGCGGATGTCGTCGCGGTCGATGGCGATGCCGGCGATTCCGTAGGTGGGGATGCCTGCTCCCATGGTATAGACGCCGTCGGAGGCGCCGGTGGCCATTTCAGGAATCACCGGAATGCCCGGCCACAGCTCGGAAGTGATTTTCTCGAGCGGCCCGAATACGTCGCGGCCCAGCGGCGGAGGCGGAAGACTCTTGCGGTCGGAAGCGCCGTCGGAGATGTTGCCGAAGCTGTCGACGTAGCGGACCGTAATCTTCGTATCGGCGCCCTTGGGATCGGCAAATACTTTAATCAGTTCCTGCCGGACTTCTTCCGCGGAGTGTCCCGGCAGAATGCGGCAATTTACATTGGCCTCGGCGCGCTGCGGCAAGGCGTTGTTGGCGTGCCCGGCATTGAGACGCGTGGCGACGCAGGTGGTGTGGATGGTGGAGTTGTCGATGGGATCTTTCGAGAGGCGCGCCACCGCCGCGGCGTCAGGAGGGTTTTTCAATACCCCTTTCATATCGGCGGCGCGGTCTCTGGTTTCCACCTTGGCCATGCGCTCGTAGTAAGCGCGTGTCACTTCATTCAGTTCGAAGGGAAATTGAAAGTTCTGCAGCCGCGCCAGCCCGTTGGCGAGAGCGTAAATGGCATTGTCCGGCCGGGGCAGCGAGCTGTGGCCGCCGGGATTGGTCACCGAAAGTTGAAAATCCGCATACAGTTTTTCCGTGGCGTCCACCGTCATCATCACCGGCTTGCCGTGGTCGCTCAGGATGCCGCCGCCGTCGTGGTTGAAAACAAACTCCGCGTCAATGAGTTCGCGGTGGTTCTTGAGCAGCCAGTCGACGCCGTTCGACTTGCCGCCTTCTTCATCAGCGGTGAGCGCCAGTATGATGTCGCGGTCGGGGATGTAACCCTCTTTCTTGAAGCGGATCAGCGTAGTGGCCATGATGGCGTCGCCGCTCTTCATGTCCTGGGTGCCGCGGCCGTAGTAGAAGCCGTCCTTTTCCACAAACTTGAAAGGATCGGTGGTCCAGTCTTCGCGGTGAGCTTCGACAACGTCGAGGTGGCCTATCAAGAGGATGGGCTTGTGCTTCCCCGTGCCGTGCAACCGGACAACCAGATTCTTCTTGCGGTCTTTATCGTTGGGGCCAAGGATCCGCATGTCAGCCTCGGCGAACCCGGCATCGCGAAAGCGTTGGGCCATCGCCTCGGATGCTGTCGTCACATTGCCCACAGAGTCCGTGGAATTGATCTCGATTAGTTGCTGGAAGATGTCGTGAGAAAGTTTTCTGGTGGCGTCGTCGATTTGTGACTGCGAATCGGACGTGATGAACAAGACACACAGAAGAAAAGAAGAGAACAGAACGAGCCGCTTGCTACGGTCCAATGGGGTCTCCTGGAACGACTGTTAGTTTTTCAGCCTGTGAAAAAGTGCACACATCTTACATGAAAGGAAAGCGCCAACGCTGAGGCGCAGCCGGCCCGTTG
>Ga0073928_10006714_pt1 | contig 15351 bp, 15 predicted proteins | sample PaiPotPPA55metaG_FD_76969 | JGI IMG/M metagenome (GOLD analysis project Ga0073928, IMG submission 76969) | Iron sulfur acid spring bacterial and archeal communities from Banff, Canada, to study Microbial Dark Matter (Phase II) - Paint Pots PPA... ... | reverse complement strand
TCGCGCATCACCTCCAGCTCAAATTCCTTCCAGCCGAGGACGCTCTCTTCGAGTAGCACCTCGTGCACCGGCGAGAGCGCCAGGCCGCGCTCCAGGATTTCGGACAGCTCCTCGCGGTTGTAGGCGATGCCCCCCCCCGCGCCGCCCAGCGTGAAGCTCGGCCGCAGGATGCACGGATAGCCCACGCGCTCGGCGTATTCGCGGCCCTGCTGTTCGCTCTTCACCAGCTTCGAGCGCGGCGTCTCCAGCCCGATCTTCCGCATGGCGTCCTTGAAAAGCAGCCGGTCTTCAGCTTTCTTGATGGCGTCGATGCGCGCGCCGATCAACTCCACGCCGTAATGCTCGAGCACGCCGGCCTCGGCTAGCTCGACCGACAAATTCAATGCGGTCTGCCCGCCCACCGTCGAAAGCAGTGCGTCGGGCCGCTCCTTGCTGATAATTTCTTCCAGATACGGCCGGGTCAAAGGCTCGACATACGTGCGATCCGCCAACTCCGGATCGGTCATGATGGTTGCCGGGTTCGAATTCACGAGAATGACTTCGTAGCCATCGCTGCGCAGGGCCTTGGCCGCCTGCGTGCCCGAGTAATCGAACTCGCACGCCTGCCCGATCACGATCGGGCCAGAGCCTATGATCAGGATGCGGTGGAGATCGTTGCGGCGCGGCACTAGCGCGCGTCCTCCATCAGCTCCACGAAATCGTCAAACAGGTAACGCGAATCGTGCGGCCCCGGCGCTGCCTCCGGATGATACTGAACGCAGAACACCGGGTGATTGCGGAATCGAAAGCCTTCGAGCGTCTCGTCGTTGAGGTTCATGTGGGTGATTTCGACCTGCGCGGCGTCGAGCGAATCCGGGTCCACAGCGAAACCGTGATTGTGCGAGGTGATCTCGACTTTGTTCGTCACGCGGTTGATCACCGGATGGTTCGCCCCGCGATGCCCGAACTTCAGCTTGTAAGTCCGACCGCCCGCCGCCAGACCCAGGATCTGGTGCCCCAGGCAAATTCCGAAAATCGGGGTCTTGCCGATCAGACTGCGCACATTCGCGACCTGTGCGTGCAGCGGCTCCGGATCGCCTGGGCCGTTCGAGAGAAACACGCCGTCAGGCTTGAGCTCCAGCACATCTTCGGCTGAAGTCAGCGCCGGCACTACGGTCACACGGCACCCCACCTGCACCAGCCGCCGCAGGATATTGTGCTTGATGCCGAAGTCATAAGCGATGACATGGAACCGGGGGGGGGCAGGCGCCGGCACCAACTCCGAAGGCGAGCATGGCTCGACCGGCTTGTCCCATCCGTACGCCTCCGCCGTCGAAACCCGGCTGGCGAGATCCAGTCCCGCCATGGTGGGAATCCCGCGCGCCTTCTCCACCAGCCGCGCGCCATCCGTCTCCACCGCCGACAGCACGCCGCGCATCACGCCGCGCGACCGCAAGTGCAACACCAGCGCGCGCGTGTCGATCTCCGACACTACCGGAATCCCGTGCCGTTCCAAAAACTGCCGGGCCTCCTCGCCGGACCGCCAGTTGCTCGCCAGGCTCGAAAACTCGCGCACCACCAGGCCTTCGATATAGGGCCGCGCCGCTTCGTTATCCGCCGCGTTGGTGCCGTAATTCCCTATTTGCGGATTCGTCAGAACCACGATCTGCCCGGCGTACGACGGGTCGGTGAAGATCTCCTGATAGCCGGTGATGGCGGTATTGAACACTACTTCGCCCGCGCGCTCGGCGGGCGCGCCAAAACTCGTGCCTTCGAAGATCGTGCCGTCTTCCAAGGCCAGGATGGCGGATGGCAATGTCGAGTGTCCTCCCCTGTATGGATCGTTTCATTTTATCAGGGAAGGCTGGGCCGTTCGTTTATGATCGAAGTATGCCGGCACCATCTAAGCGACCCTCACGCAAAGCGCCCTCCGCGGCGTTCGTGCGCATTTATCATTCCGAGAGCCTGCACAAGAAGGCTTTGGGAGTGCTGGCCAAGGTCGAGAAAGCGGAGGACGCGACCGCCCATCGCGCGGCCCTCGCCGACGTGATCATCGAGCTGACCGACGCCGGCCTGGAATACTGCTTCCTGCGTCCGCTGACACTGGCCCAGGCCGGCGCATTCACCGAACAATCCGCCGCGCTCGGTATGGCTGCCGCGACGCGCGTGCTCGCGTCGCTGGTGCGCAATATCATCGGGCGGATGGACGGCGAGCAGCTTCTCATCATCTGCGGCTACATACGCCAACTGACGGAGTGACACACGAAGTAGGCTCGAATGAACTCCGATGCTATACTGAACCAAGCGGTAAGTCAACTTTCTGATCAGGAAAAAAACATGGCTACTCATCGACAGGCACTGACCACTTGCGGAGTCCTCTTGGCAGGGCTCCTAATCTCCACTACGTATATCGCGGCCCAAACCCCGAAGACGCTTTACAGCTTTACCGGTTCTGACGGCGCCAATCCCCAGGCAGGCGTTACTAGTAGCGGCACCGTGCTTTACGGTACAACCCATTCGGGAGGAAGCGCGGGCTTTGGCACGGTGTATTCCCCGACCGCCCCGGCATCGCCGGGCGGCGCCTGGACCGAAGCCGTGCTCTACAACTTTAGCGGTGGCAGCGACGGCGCCAATCCCTCCGCAAGCGTCGTCATCGGCAGCGGCGGAGTGCTCTATGGCACGACCTTCTACGGCGGCCAGGGTTTTGGAACCGTGTTCTCGTTGACGCCGCCAGCATCTCCGGGGGGCGTGTGGACTGAAGCCGTGCTCCACAGCTTCACCGATGGCACCGACGGCCTGAATCCGCTCGCAGGTGTCACCATCGGCAAGGGCGGGGCTCTTTATGGCACCACCTATAACGCCAACAATGTGTTTAAGCTGAGCCCACCGGCATCTCCAGGCGGCAAATGGCACTCAACCGTGTTGTACACGTTTCCCTGCACGGTCACCAGTTGCGCCGGGGGCGGCCCCACAGGTATCGTGATCGGCAAGGGCGGAGTCCTGTATAGCACGACGGTCTACGGCGGATCTTGCTCATTTTCTCCCATTGGTTGTGGCACCGTATTCTCCCTGACGCCACCGGCGACCGCGGGCGGCGCATGGACCGAATCCACTCTCTACAATTTTACAGGCGCCGCCGACGGGGAGTCGCCACAAAGTGTAGCGATCGGAAGCGGCGGAGTTCTGTATGGCGCTGCTGAGTTCGGCGGCAGCGAGGGAACAGTGTTCTCCTTGACCCCGCCGGCATCGCCAGGCGGCGCGTGGACCGAGGCCACGCTCCACAACTTTACCGGAGGCACTGATGGAGCCGCGCCCGCCAAAGGCGTCGTGATCGGGCAGGGTGGCGTGCTCTACGGTACTACCATCGCAGGCGGAAATGGTTCACCCGGCGTGCGAGGCTACGGTACGGTGTACTCCTTGACTCCGCCGGCCTCTCCAGGAGGGGCGTGGACCGAAACCATTCTTTCCACCTTCAATGGCCGCAACGGCTCCAATCCGAACGCCGGTGTGGTGATCGGCCCGGGTGGAGCGCTCTACGGTGTCACAGGATACGGCGGCGCCTCGGGCGCCGGGACAGTGTTCGCCTTGCAGCCGTAAGGCGGCACCGCATCGTGAAATCGCGCCAAGCTCTGCAAGTTGTCGCGACTGCGTGGTGGCGCAGGCGGTTTCGCCCCGTCACCAAAACGCCGCCGCCCGAGATGCCCAACTCCTCGTGATTTGGCGGCCCCGGACGTTCCATATTGGTCGCCATCGGAAGCCAGCACCGGAACGGACCGGAAGCTATAATAGGCGCCATGGCACGTCTTGCGCGCTTCACGTTTTCCGCCGCATTACTCGCCGCTGTGACCGTCACAATCGGCGCCGCGGACAAGTCCGACACTCAGCCCGAGCTCGTCCAACGCATCGACCCGCAGTATCCGCCGGAATTGATGACGTCGTACCTACCCGCGCCGGTCAACATAACCATGACAGTTGACCCCAAAGGCAGGCCTTTTTCCCTGGCAGCCGACGGCAGCCTTCCCGACTGCGTGGTGAGGGCGCTTGCGCAGTGGCAATACAAGCCGGCTCGGGTGCACGGCCAGAATGTTGCGTTCAAGACCACGCTTTGGGTACAAGTGCATCGGCCGATGCAGCAGGTCCGCCGGTCCTGGACCCCGGCCGCAGGGCTGGTGAAAGCGATTGCCGAGGGCGTTAAATTGGATGCCGCCGGCGCCGCCGCAATCGAAAAGCGGCTTTCCAGCGATACTACTGACCTGGATGAGCGCGCCACACTATTGTCATATTATGCGCACACTGCTGGCGCGTCGCGAGCGGATGACGTCATCAAGGCCCGCGCGAGCCTGATCGCCGCCCTCGTAGAACAGCACCCGGAAGCCCCGCTTCTCAGCAGTCCCATCGCCATTATCAACGCCGGCGTAGGGCCGCTAGCCGACCCCGCCGGATATGCGCACGTGCGCGATTTATGGCTCGCAGCATTGGCCGAAGCGCCTGCCGAAGGACCGCGCCTCGCCAACGCCAGCAATTTTCTTCGCGTCGCTGATCCCGAGAAAGCCGAGCAATTTCTCAAGCCCGCAGTCTCCAAAGTGGCGAATACGGCCGCTTGGCTGGGCGATGTCTACGGCCTTGCGGTGCTGGGCGTCACATCGCTCGATCCGGTCACGGGCTTGCCAGCGTCGGCGGGAGAGCGGCTGCCAGATTCTCTATTCGCCACCCATGCACGCGCCGCCTTGAAGTCGACCGAAGACGCGCGCGTCCTGCTGTCCGCCGTCTCGAGCCTGACCGCTGGTGGCCGCGAGCTGGCAAAAGTCGGTCATCTGCCGGCCGGATACCCGGCGTTATGTGAAGAGTTGGTCAGCCGTGCCAAGGCGGTTTTTCCAGCCAATGCGGCTTCCTGCGATATCACGCCGCCGCCGCAATCCCCATTGAGCATTCCCGTCGGCGGCAAGATTCAGGCCGCGAAGCTCATCCGACAGGCCAAGCCTGAATACCCGAAGGAAGCCAAGGCCGCCCGCATCGAAGGCGAAGTGGTTTTCAATGCCATCATCGACAAGTCAGGAGCTATTACCAATCTGGAGTTCCTGCGCGGGCCGCTGACCTTCTATGATGTCTCGCGGGAAGCCGTCCTGCAATGGCAATATCAGCCCACGCTGCTCGGCGGAAGTCCCGTGGAAGTGGAAACCACGATCAACGTCACTTACACGCTCAGCCGGTAAGATTTCATCATGCAAGCTGTTGCAAGTGAAAAGAACCGTCGTCCCGAATCTTCAGGCAGAAGTTACCCCGCCGTGTGCCCAGTTGACTCCGCCGCACAGCGCTAGAAATCTTGCGGACAGTTTCGTTGGTCCGGTCTGCTTTTTGGTCATTGAATCTGACGTCTTCGACCGCGATAACATCGTAGTCGTAGCGGACGGCATCATCGATGAAGTCTTTGGAATTCTTCGTCAGGATGGCCCAACCGCGAGCCTTGGCCTTCAGAGCTTCGTCTTTCAATCCCTGTTGCGGCACGATTACCTTGAAACCGTCGTCTTCCAGCGCCGGTTCCAGGACACGCAGGTTTTCGTCGAGCATGATCGTGAAATAGCCCTGTTTGGACAATTCAACCACATCCTCTGCCGTGGCGAACTCTTGAAAGCTTTGCATGCCTGCGCCCTTACGTAGGTTTTACCACTTCTCATGAAATCGCCCGGCGCGCGGCGAGTGACCGGTCTCACTCGCCGCGCCCACGAGCCTACCGCTGCGCGTCTTCCGCCGAAAGCGTCCCCGCGATATGCAGCGAGCTCCACTTACCGCCGGTGTTACGCATAAGCTGGAATGCCACCGCCTGATTCGGCTTGGCCGCTTGCATGATGTTGCGCACTGCCGCCGCCGACGTCACCGGCTGTCGACTGTGCGGTCTGTACGCGTTCGCCTACGCAGAGCTAGACCCACGGGAGAATATGGGATGATGTGGTTATGGTCTCGCGGGAGATGACATTCAGCATTCCAGAGGAGGTTGCCGGGCGCTTAGTGGAGCGGGTGCCTGCTCCCGACCGGTCCCGTTATGTCTCCGAAGCGATCGCCGAGAGGCTGCGCCGGGGCGAGGACGCCCTGGTGCGGGCTTGCGAGACCGCCAATCGGGATCCCGATGTAATCGCCATCGAGGAGGAGTTTGACGGGCTGCCGGAGAAAATAAGTGAGCCCTGGACAGATGCCCCGACGAGGTGAGGTTTGGTGGGTCAACCTGGACCCGACGATTGGCTCTGAAATCAGGAAGAGCCGCCCTTGCTTGATATTGACTAACGACGTACTGAACGATCGGCGACGTACGGTGGTCGTGATTCCGCTTTCCAGCTCACCTCAAGCCAGTCCGCCCATCCTTGTCCCCGTGATCTGTGCCGGCCGTTCGGCCGTGGCTGTGGTGGATCAAATCCGGGCAGTTTCGAAACAACGGCTGCGCCAACGAATGGGAGAGGTTTCTGCGGCGGATCTTGCTTCCGTCGAGGATGCGGTCCGGAAAGTGCTCCAATTGGAGCCATAACCGTGCGGCCGGCGGCTGAATTGACCGGATGCTCGGCCTCGGTACGGGTGGGAAGAATGGGCGCGAGTCTCGGGAGGAGACCACTTCGTCCCCTCCCGATTTGCGAAGGTCAGCGAAAAAGCCTACCGCTGCGCGTCTTCCGCCGAAAGCGTCCCCGCAATATACAGCGAGGTCCACTTCCCGCCGGTATTGCGCATAAGCTGAAACGCCACCGCCTGATTCGGCTTGGCCGCTTGCATAATGTTGCGCACCGCCGCCGCCGACGTCACCGGCTGCCGGTTAATCGCCACAATCACATCGCCCTTGTTGATGCCGATGTCTTCCGCGAACGACCCCGGCTCCACAGCCTTCACCAACACGCCGCCGCCGGTGATGCCCAACTCCTCGCGCTCCGATGGATTCAGGTTCTCGACCGACACGCCCAGCCGGGCATGCGTGCCTTCGCCCTCATCGCTATCGGCCTGCGATTTCGGCTGGCCGTTCTCCGCCCACAATGCGGCGCGATCGCCCACGCGAACCGGAACATTGAGCGTCTTGCCGTCGCGCAGCACCTTCAGGTCGACCGTAGCCCCAGGCTGCGCCGCCGACACCATCCCGACCAGTTCTTCGCCGTCCTTCACCTCATGCCCGTTGGCAGCCACGATGATGTCTGAAGCCTTGATGCCGGCCTTGTCGGCCGGACCGCCCGCTGTCACCTGCTGCACGAATACGCCGCTCGTTGAGCCATAAGCCTTCAGCAGCGCGCTGTTCTCCTCGCGCCCAAACTGAATCCCGATCGCCCCACGCGACACTTTGCCGTTCTTCACAATCTGGTTGTACGAATCAACCGCGAGGTTGCTCGGCAGCGCAAAGCCAATCCCTTCGAAATTGCCGCTGCCGCTGGCAATCATGGTGTTGATGCCCACGACTTCGCCGTTGATGTTGAGCAGCGGACCGCCGCTATTGCCGCGGTTGATAGCCGCGTCCGTCTGCAGGAAGCGCTGCATCTGGTGACCGGGATCGCCCAAATCGCGCCCCTTCGCGCTGATGATGCCCGCCGTCATGGTCTGCTCCAAGCCGAACGGCGAGCCGATCGCCACCGCCCAATCGCCTACCTCCACCGCGTCGGAGTTGCCGACCTTCAGCGGCGTCAGCGCCTTGCCTGAGTCAATCTTCAGCACCGCGAGATCCAGCTCCGGATCCGTGCCGATCAGTTTCGCCGGATAATTCGTGCGGTCATTAGGCAGCTTCACCTGAATGCGTGTCGCGTCCTCGACCACATGGTTGTTGGTCAGTATATATCCGTTGCGGTCCACCACGAAGCCCGACCCCAGGCCCATCGAACGTTGCGAGCGCGGCGGCGTGATCCCAAACGGGCTCTCATCGCCGAACGGATTCTGGCCGCCAAATGGGTTCTGTCCCCCGAACGGCAGCCGCATCGCCACGTTCTTCTGTTGGATGGTGCTCACGATCTGCACCACGGAAGGTTCGGCCAGCTTGGCGATCCCCGAAAACGAATTCGAAAGCTGTACCGCGCTGGGAATCGCCAGCGGTGCGGCCTTGGCGGCGGCCGCCCGCGCCGTTGTGCCCGGCCGGCCGATCATATCTGCAGTCAGCAGCCCCGCGCAGAACAGTGTAAGCGCAAGGGTAGCGTTACGTTTGTTGAGTTGCATTGGTTTGTCCTTTTCTAAGAGAGTTCGTTAGATGCCGTTCAGCGCGAGCGGCGGCGGTGGTGCGAAGAAGACCACGGTGATGATTACGTAACCCGGCTGCGGCTCGAAACGCACCGCGCGCACGAGCAGCACTTCCGGCGTGGGCGGGCCCACGAAAGGCGGCGCACGCTTCGCCATCAGGTGATGCCGCACCGGCGTGGCCCTCGCAGGCGTGCGCGCAATAGCGGGTGCGCCCGGCGCCGCGATCCGCGCAAATTGGATCGGCGCCACCGGCACAGCCTCCACGCCCACCGGCGGCGCGACCTGTGTCGCCACGACCAGCGCCGCGCTCACCAAACCGCATGCGGCCAGCCAGCCCGCGCGCGAAAATCGCGCCGACGCGTTGCGATCCACTTCCAGCAGCGCCTCCACTCGCGTCACGATTTGTCCGCGCCTGCCGGCAATCGCGCCCGGCGCAAGTCGCGGCGCCGCTGCCCGCCGCGTTAGCTCGTGCAGGTGCGTCAGGCACGCCGCGTACGGCCGCGCTTTCCCCGTCACCCCCAGCACCCAATCGTCGCAAGCAATTTCGCGCTCCAACGCCAGCTTCCGGCCGATCCAATATACCGCGGGATGGAAAAATAGCACCGCCTGCGCGGCGGCTTGCACCAACTGAGTCCAATCATCGAACCGCCGAAGATGCGCCAGTTCGTGGCACAACACTTGTTCGTACTCCGCGGCACTCAGCTCCCTCAGCAGCGCCTGCGGAAAAATCACCGCGCGCCGCACGAAGCCCGCTGCCATCGGCACCCGAATCTCTGTCGAAGCCAGCAGCCCTATGCCGTCGCGCGTGCCCAACAGTGTGGCGTGCCGCTTCAGCGCCCGGATGTGCCGGATGCTCAAGGCCACGCGTGCCAACAACCCTGCCGTGATCGCCATCCAGGCCCACACCGCGTACATTGGCCACGCGGCGGCCTCGGGAAGCGCGACGGCCGCCGTGGGCTGGACGGCGGCCGTCGACCCGGGCGATGCCGGCGGAACCAGGAGGAATAGCGCAGGCATCGCCAAAATCAAAATAAGTGTCGTGAACCAGATGGCGTACCGGGTCGTCGCGTTCGAGCGCGGTATGAGACGGAGCGCCACAGCCGCCAGCGCCGTCAGCAGCAGCCCGCTCCACAAGCTATTGATCGTTCCCGAAAGCACCACCGCCGCTAACCCGCTCATCGCTCGCCCTCCGCCTCGCCGGCGATCAGCTTCTTCAGCCGCGCCAGCTCCTTTTCGTTCATATCTTCGTCTTCCAGCACATTTAGAATCAGCAGTTCTGGAGAATCCTGAAAGAATCGCTTCACAAGATTCCGTACCGCCTTTCGGCTGGCTTCCCCGCGTTCCACCACAGGATGATAGACGAATGCGCGGCCTTCTTTGGTATGCCGAACATAACCTTTACGCTCGAGGATGCGCAGCGTCGTCAAAACCGTGTTGTAGGCCCCCGCATTGGGTAGCCCTTCCACCACTTCGTTGACGGGTGCCGACCCCTTCTGCCATAGGATCTCCATGATCGGCAGCTCGGCTTCGGTGAGCGTCGGTGATTGCTTGCGTGCCATTGCGTTCTCTTAAGGAATTAAGAATTGCTCTACTTCCTTTGTACCGCAGAACGTAGAAGCTGTCAACTAATTTTTTAAGACTTCGCGGACGCGGCCAGTCGTGCTGCGCGCCCATCGTACACCCAACGGCGGTGGTCAGCATTCTTAACATTCATAATCTGCCTGCGCATGCTAAGATTGCAGCATGGCCGATGCTGCCTGGGCGCCAAGCAGAGCCTCCGCTTTTCCGGCGAACGCCGGGATTCCGAGGCACCGCGCGATCGTCCGTGTCACTCACTGGATCACGGTCGCCTGCTTCTTCGCTCTGCTGGTGAGCGGGCTGGAAATCGTGGTCTCGCACCCACGATTCTATTGGGGCGACACCGGCAACATTCTTACGACGCCGCTGTTCGTAATACCGATCCCGTCCTCGCGGTCGGCGGTGGTAACTGGCTACGGATATGTCATGCCGGATCAGAATGGCTGGAGCCGCGCGCTCCATTTTCAAAGCGCATGGGTGGTGGTGTTGACGGGCTTGCTCTATGTCGTCGCGGGGCTGGTGACGGGACATTTCCGCAAGAACCTGCTCCCGGCCAAGCCGGATCTGTCGCCGCGGGTGCTGGCTGCGTCCATCGCGAGTCACCGGCGTTTCGAACGGCCGGATGCATCGAGCGCTTGGTCGTATAACGTGCTGCAACGGCTGACCTACGTGTTCGTGATTTTCGTTCTGTTTCCGCTGGTGATCTGGACGGGGCTGGCGATGTCGCCGGCTTTCGAGTCCGCGGTGCCGGGTGCGGTCACGGCGCTGGGTGGGCACCAATCCGCGCGCACCATTCACTTCTTCGTTACTCTGGCGCTGGTGCTATTTCTGGTGGTGCACGTCGTAATGATATGGCTGGCCGGATTCACCAGCCGCATGCGCGCAATGAGCCTGGGACGCGAGCCCGATAGGGAGAATCAATGACACGCCGCGGACTCATCACTACCGGACTCGCGGCGGCAGGCGTTACAGGCTTGGGCGTGGCCGCGCGCCTCGCGCAGAAGTACGGACTCGTGCCGCCCGATCACGGCGGGCTCTATGGTGCGGGCGAGACTCTTACCTACGCAGCCCAGCGGCTGCTGACGCGTCACTCACTGGCGCGCGAGTTCTCCCGCAGCCAGATTTCGCGCCTGCCGCTCGCGAATGACACGTCGCCTCCGAACGATGCATACAAGCGCCTGCAGGCCGGAGGATTCGCCGACTGGCGGCTCGCCGTGGACGGTATGGTCGCGCAACCAGCGTCGTTCTCCCTCGGCGAGCTTCGAAGCTGGCCCGCGCGCAGCCAGATTACGCAGGTTGTGTGTGAAGAGGGCTGGTCGTACATTGCCGAGTGGATCGGCGTGCCGCTGTCGCATGTATTGCACCTGGCGGGAGCTCACCCGCAGGCGCGCTACGTCGTGTACTTCTCGATCGATCCCGAGTGGTGGGAAAGCATGGACATGGCGGACGCGCTGCATCCGCAGACGCTGCTGACTTATGCCATGAACGGCGCTGACCTGCCGGTGGGGAGCGGCGGGCCGCTGCGTGTGCGGCTGCCGCGCCAGCTTGGCTACAAGAGCGTGAAGTATATCACCAGGCTCACGGTGACGGATAACCTGAAGCGATTTGGCAAGGGGCTGGGGTCGTCGGCGCCCGAAGGTGGCTATGCGTGGTATGCGGGAATTTGACGGGATGCGACCAGCCATGGAAGTCACTTTATCAGCCGATCTCGAACAACAGGTCGAGCAAGAAATCGCTAGCGGCCAGTTTCACAGTGCTGAGGAATTGATCGAACAGGCCGTCCGGCAGTTTCTAACCGAGCAGCAGCGCGGCCAGCGCCGTCTCGAAGCACTACGCAGAATCGGTCAGGCGGTCGATCGGACCGGTTTGTATGAGCGAACCTTGATCCCCGACCAGCAATGACGGCTCGTCCTCCCGTCATTCTGGACGAAGCGCGGCTGCAGTACAAATTTGAGAGGATCGGGTGTGGAGACACCAATGGCACAAGCGTCGATCTTTGATTTAAGTCCAGCAGAAAAGCTCCAACTCGTCGAAGATCTTTGGGATGAACTTGCGGCGGACCCGGACGCGGTGCCAGTCCACGACTGGCAAAAGCAGGAACTCGCCCGGCGGCGGGCGAATCTCATGAACAATCCGGCTTCTGGCCTGAGTTGGGAACAGGTAAAACGTAACGTGCGTGCCAAGTATGGCCGCTGAGTTAGTTGTCGCTCCGGAGGCTCAATTGGATATCGGCGAGTCCTACCTGTGGTACGAGGCTCGCAGGCTCGGACTCGGGCCGGAGTTTCTGAGTTCACTCGATGCTCGTATAAAGGGGATTCGGCGATGGCCATGGTTCGCGTGACCCGGACAAATGGCGCAAGCGGGTTCCGTAGCAAGTCCGATGACCTACCCTCCGCCACACGCGCGCGGCTTATGATCAGGGTCACAACCCGAAAGAATACAGCATCCCGCGGGTGCGGATGTAGATGCGGCCGTCCGCAATGGCCGGGGTCGCGAAGCATTCGTCGTCCAGTTCGTTGACCGACAGAATCTCCTGGTCCGGGCCGGCCTTCAGAATCGTGACGACGCCGGAGTTGCCCACGAAGAAGACTTTGCCGTCAGCCGCGACCGGGGAAGCGTAGTACTTGTCTACCGCGCCGCGCAGGCGGCCCTGCTTGTAAGGCTGTCCGTTCTCCGGATTGAGAGTCGTCAGAATGCCGCCATCGTTGATCATATAGATCACGCCGCGATAGAGCAGCGCCGAGGGCAGTTGTGGTATCGACCGCTGAAATTTCCAGCGCAGCGCGGTGGCGGTCATGTCGCCGTTGCCGCCGGCGTGCAGCGCCAGCAGGCCGTTCTCCGCGGCCATCACAGCTTGGAACGTCTTCCATTCGGAGGCGTCCAGCTTGCCGTCGTGGTTGAAGTCCTCGAAGGGGAACAAGAGGCGCATGGGACCATCGGGCAGCTCCAATTGATCGAGCGCACCGTCGTGGTTGGCGTCATATTTCGCCAGCGCCTCGGCAAACGGCGGAATCGCGACATGCTTGCCCGGGTCGTTGAACGAGGAACTGTTGCCGCTGACGTAGATCATGTCGCCATCGAGCACCGGCACGGATTTCATCTCCGAGGCCAGGCCGTTGACCCACCAAACGCTCTTGCCTGAATCGAGATCGTAGGCATCCAGTCGGAATGCGCCGGGCGCAAGGATCTGAAAACCCGCCCGCTCTCGGGGCCGGTAGATGCTGGGCGTGGAATGTCCGCTGACCGCTTCGGGCCGCGGCGTTTTCCAAACCTGCTTGCCGTCGGCTTGCGAAAACGCGGCGGCGAACGAGTGGTTCTGTTGATCGCAAACCAGGACCACCTTGTCGCCGGCCAGAATCGGCGATCCGCCCATGCCATAGATATTGTCGAACGGCCCCAGCGGCGTGCGCCAGCGCTCCTTGCCATCGAAGGTGTAGGAGAGTAGGCCGTAATCGGGGAAGAACACGTAAACGTTGCGGCCGTCCGCCGCGGGCGAAGGCGATGCCGGGCTGTTCAGGCTGTCGAGTTTTTCGTGCCGGTCGCGCGGCGATTCGCGCCGCCACAGGATTTTGCCGCTGGCGCGATCCAGCGCGATGGTGAAGAGGTGGTCACCCTCGAACGCCGTGACGAAGATGCGATCGCCGCTGACCACTGGCGAAGAATGGCCAGGTGGCAGCGCGGTCTTCCAAACGACGTGCTTGTTGGGCCCGATGCTATCCGGCAGCGCGGACGTTTCCGCGACCCCTGTGCCGTTGGGTCCGCGGAAGCGGGGCCAGTCCGCGGCGGGCGATAGGGCTGAGAAGGTAAGGACGGTGAATAGGAGGGCTGTGTGCTGCATCGGTTTCATCATAATTCGGACGGATCACACGTCGCATTGTCACGAGCATCATCCGCCTTCCGCTGCATCGAGTTGCGCGCCCAACGCGTCGAAGCCCGGCTTCGGCCCGCGCCATTCCAGCTCGTCCACGTTGTCGAACAGCGGAATATCGGTGCGCAGCGTGGCGAGCGTGCGAAACAGCATGGCGAGGTCGCGTTGGCCGTTCAGGGTGCTCGCCAGGGTGCCGGCTCTGCCCACATCCACGTGCCAGTCCAGCGCGTCCGGCGGTATGGATTCGAGGTGGATGAATTTCGCCAGGACCGCGGCCGCCGATTTCGCGCCCCAACCGGGCAGGCCGGGGTAGCCATCGGCCGAATCGCCGACCAGCGCGAGGTAATCGGGAATCGACTCCGGCGTGACGCCGAACTTCTTGACGATCGCGTCCTCGTCGAGAGTCGCGCCGCTGCGCCGGTTCAACTGCACGACGCGCGTGCCACGCACGCATTGGCCGAGATCTTTATCGGGCGTGCAGATGATGACGTGCTCGACGCGTGGATCGAGGGCGGCGGCCGTGGCAGCAGCGGCGAGCGCATCATCCGCCTCGAGTTCCACCATCGGCCACACGACCACCCCGGCCGCCGCCAAGACTTCTTCGAGCAGACCGAATTGCGCCAGCAGGTCCGGAGCGACTCCCTCGCCGGTTTTGTAGCCGCGCCAGAGTCCGTTGCGGAAGGATTCGATGATGTGATCGGTCGCGACGCCCACATGCGTGGCGCCGGCGCGCATCATGCCCAGCACCGAGCGCAGCACCCCGCGCGCGGCGGCCACCTCGCGGCCTTTTCCATCGCGGGCGGAAGGCAGTGCGAAGTAGTGGCGGAACAGCTCGTAGGTGCCGTCGATGAGATGAATGTCCAGCGCGACTCCATCACAACTTTACCACCGCATGCCCACGCGCGGCTCGGAAAGGAGATTTTAATCGAGATCCGACACCGCCAAACATCCCCAAACTTGTTGTTGATAATCTCCGCGAATTTGAGTATCTTTATTGGAAATACCCGCTAGGAGGATTTGATCTCGCTTCGACGCCGCGTAATGGGAATCCGCTACGCAAAACGCTCGTTCCTCTCTCTCTCTGCCCTCCTTCTCGCACTAATGGCCGGCTCCGCGTCCTGCCAAACCACCCAACCGCCCACTGATGCCGACGGCGGCTCGACAGCGGCAGCCCCACAACTTGTTATGGCGCGCCGAGTGTGGCCAGCGGCGTACTCGTCTTTTACGAACTGCCCGAGCTAGAATAAGATGAACCACAAGAGGTCACGATGACAAGAATTCGAGTCTCGGTGCTGCTCGCGTCAGCGCTGCTTGCGCATGCCATAGCCGCCGGAGCGCCCCTCTTCAAGCTGGTATGGACGCCGCCGAACGGGAATCTTTCGGGCTTCCCGAAAACGATCTTCGAGGTCCAACCGGGGCTTCTCTACGCCGACAGCCTCCTCTACAACGTTACGGGCGGAACAATTTTCAGCCTGACCACCAGCGGAGTCTATAAGCTGGTTTATCCCTTCCCGAACGCCGGTGCGCTGGCGAGCGTCGTCCAGGCGAGCAACGGGAAGCTCTACGGCTCAGTTGATGTAGGTGGGAACGCCAGCTTCTATTACTACGCCGTTCCCGCGTCCGGGACCGGCCTTCAGCAGTACGCTATGGTGTCCGGCTGGCAGTCCGGTGTGTTCACCACCGCAGCCCCTGGGCTTCTGTACGACGTCGTCGCCGGCGCTCCTAACACATCAAAT
>Ga0073928_10006713_pt1 | contig 15353 bp, 13 predicted proteins | sample PaiPotPPA55metaG_FD_76969 | JGI IMG/M metagenome (GOLD analysis project Ga0073928, IMG submission 76969) | Iron sulfur acid spring bacterial and archeal communities from Banff, Canada, to study Microbial Dark Matter (Phase II) - Paint Pots PPA... ... | reverse complement strand
TGAATCCGCTACGGGCGGTGTCTTCGGGCGCTGGTGGGCAGCAGTGCTCGCGCCCGCGGCAGCGGCGCTCGCTATTGCCACAATCCTGCTTTGGAACCAGAACGAAAGGCTGAATCGCGAGATGGCTGATCTTCGCGCGACGGTGCTCACCCAGGAGAGAAACCTCGAAGAGGCGCACCATGTGGCCGATCTCCTGGCCGCGCGCGACACCATTGTGGTCCCACTGGCGCCTATGCCGGGGATGCCGAAAGGAATGGGGCGAGTGACATATAACCCGAACATGGGTACGCTCATGTATGACGGCACTCTCACGCCGCCCGCAGATGACAAGTGCTATCAGCTTTGGCTCATTCCGGCGCAAGGCGCGCCTATCAACGCGGGTGTGTTCCATCCTTCGGCCGGCCAAACCGACCACTGGATGATGAAGCTGCCCGAAGGAATCACGCCCAAGGCTTTCGCGGTGACTCTCGAACCCGCCGGCGGCATGCCTCACCCCACCGGCCCGAAAGTTCTCGTGGGAGCTATTTCCTAAATCCAACGGCGCTCTCTGAGCGTACTGATGCTGTATCCACTGGGCCGCAGGCTTGGGTAAGAGCCGGTTGCCCGCTACAAATCTCTTCGGGAGGAAATAGCCATGAAGAAAGTTCTCAGCATGTTTGGCTTGGTTGCGGTGCTGTTCGCCACGATCGGCCTGTCCGCAGTTGCCCAGGATGCGAACAAGGACATGAAGACCATGACCTGGACCGGCTGGATCAGCGACAGCGCTTGCGGCGCGAAGGGCGCGAACGCAAAGGCCAAGGACTGCACGATGAAGTGCGTGAAGGACAAAGGCGCTTCGTACGTGTTCGTCGATACGAAGTCGAAGAAAGTAGTGCCGATTCATAACCAGGATGCGGTGACCGAAGCGAATCTCGGCCAGGAAGTGAAAGTCACCGGGCACATGATGGACGACGGCGCGGTGCACATCGACAGCATCGCGAACGCGGCGATGTGATTCGAGGGGCGAGGGTGAGGGGTGAGGGGCGAGGGTGCACGAAGTCCCAGCCGCCCCTCCACTGCTTCGGTTCTCGCTATTCGTTGCTGCTCATCTGTGTTCATCAGTGTTCGTCTGTGGTTAAAAGGTTTTTGGCCTCGTTTGCTGCCACCTGTCACCTGATCCCTCTAACCTGTTTTCTCAGCGTCCTCTGCGCCTGTCCGCCGTTTTGCTGGGAGGGTGTCTGCGGTAGGTTTTTCTCTCATCTGTGTTTATCTGTGTTCATCTGTGGTTAAAAGGTTTTAGTCTCGTTCCCTCGCCCCACGCCCCTCATCCCTGAATTCGGTCCACTCCCATATACGGGCGCAGCGCCTCGGGAATGATGATGGAGCCGTCGCGCTGCTGATAATTTTCGACGATTGCGATCCATGTGCGTCCGACGGCGAGGCCTGAGCCGTTCAAAGTGTGCACGAACTCGCTCTTGCCGCCGCCCTTCGGCTTGAAGCGGATGCCCGAGCGCCGCGCCTGAAACGCTTCCGTGTTCGAGCACGATGAAATTTCCATGAACTCCCTGCTCGACGGCAGCCACACCTCGATGTCGTACGTTTTCGCAGACGCAAATCCCATGTCTCCCGTGCAAAGCTGCATCACGCGATAGTGCAACCCCAGCTTCTGCAGCACCGATTCCACATTGCGGACCAGTGATTCGAGCTCGTCATAGCTCTCTTCCGGGCGCGTGAATTTGAACAACTCCACTTTCTGGAATTGGTGCTGGCGCTTGATGCCGCGCGTGTCTTTTCCAGCCGCGCCCGCCTCCGACCGGAAGCAGGCGGTCCACGCGCACACTTTTTCCGGGAGCCGGTCGGCATCGAGCGTTTCGTCCCGATGCAGGCTGGTCAGCTCCACTTCCGAGGTCGGCGTCAGCCACAGGTCCGTGCCTTCCAGGTGAAACATGTCCGCCGCGAATTTCGGCAACTGGCCGACGCCGGTGAGCGAAGCGGTGTTGACGATGAACGGCGGCAGAATTTCCGTGTAGCCGTGCTCATTCGTATGAAGGTCGAGGAAGGAATTGGCGAGGGCGCGTTCGAGCCGCGCGCCGAGCCCTTTGTAAACCGCGAAGCGCGCGCCCGCAATTTTCACCGCGGACTCGAAATCGAGAATCCCCGCCGCTTCTCCCAGCTCCCAGTGTGGACGCGGCGCAAAATCGAATGCCGGAGCCGCACCCCAACGCCGTACTTCCACATTGTCGGCCGCGCCCTTGCCCACCGGGACGCTCGCGTGCGGAATGTTCGGCACCATCAGCAAAAACTGCTTCAGCCGTTCGTCAAGCTCGGCGATGCGCGCGTCGTTCAGCTTGATTTGCTCGGAGACGTCCTTCATCCGCGCGAGAATCGCGCTCGCATCGGCGCCGGATTTCTTCAGGCTGGCGATTTCGTCGCTTGCCTTGTTGCGCTCCGCTTTCAGCAGCTCCGTCGAATGGATGAGTTGGCGACGGTCGGCGTCGATTTCGCGGAAGGGAGCGAGATCGAGCGAGACGCTGCGGTCGCGCGCCATCTTTTCGATCACGTCGAGGTGTTCCCGCACATATCCGAGGTCAAGCATAGGAGAAGCAGAATACATGAAACCCGTGACTCGTGAAGGTGGGAAAATCCGCTAAGATAGCGCGCCTCAAGCCCCGCCACTTGCGGGTTTGAGGGTGGAAGCCCTGGACTTCAGTCCGGGGAGCACGGCCGCTTTTCGGCCGTGCGAAAGAAGCGACAAACAAAAACAAAAAGGGGTTAGGGTGGAAGCCCGGGACTTCAGGCCCGGGGAAAAGTTCACCGGGAGAGCACGGGCTTTAGCCCTGGGAATTTCAATGCCCCACGCGCCGCAGGAAATTCGAACGTTTTTCATCACTTCTACAACGAAAGGCCGTCGCGCGATTTTTCAAACCGAACGAATGGCACGTCTATTGACCAACGTGCTGCAAGATAATCGCAAGAAAGGCCGCTTCCTGTTGCACGAATTCGTTGTCATGCCGGACCATTTCCATCTGTTGATTACTCCCTCGGAAAATGTTCCGATCGAAAAAGCGGTTCAATATATCAAGGGCGGATTTTCGTTTCGCGCGGCGAAGGAGTTGGATTTCAAGACCGAAATTTGGCAGGAAAGTTTCGCCGAGCGTCGCATCAAAGATGCTAAGGATTACGAAAGACATCGCACCTACATCCAGGAGAATCCAGTCGCGCGATTCCTGGCTGATAAAGCGGAGAAATATCCCTACTCGTCGGCGAGCCCCGGAACAGAGGTTGATGCGCGACCGGCGTGGTTCGCACACAATTCCCAGGGCTAAAGCCCCTAAATTCGGGGAATCGTTTTCCCCGGGCCTAAAGGCCCGGGCTTCCACCCTAAACCCTCCTCGGCAAACCGCCCCTTCCGTCTTTGTGGTGGAAGCCCCGGACTCGGGTTTCAGGGTTTGTACTTGCAAACCCTGAGCTTAAATAAGTCCGGGGAGCACGGCCGCCTTTCGGCCGTGCGAAAAAAGCCCCAAACAAAAAATAAACAGGGGGTCAGGGGCGGAAGCCCCGGACTTTAGTCCGGGGAGGGTGGCCTTCAGGCCACCCGAAAGAAGCAAGAAACAAACAGCGGGTAGGGGTGGAAGCCCCGGACTTCAGTCCGGGGAGCGCGGCCGCTTTTCGGCCGTGCGAAAGAAGTCCCAAAACAAAAACGGGGCTTTAGCCCCGGGCCTCCATTGCTCACCGCAGGGCCTTTCGTCACTCGCGCTGCCGCCGTCCCCCTTAACGCTGTCATCCCGACAGAGCGCCTTCCGCGACGAGGGATCTGCTTTGAGCTTTCAGGCTTGCATCCCCGTCCAGCGGCTTATCCTGCCCGCCCCGAGCGAAGCCCCGGGGGAGCGGAGGTTTGTCACCCAAGGCTAAACTACGCCAACGACTTCCAGCCGCTAGCACTTTCAGGCCCATAGATCTGCCAGTCCACCGGCTTACGCCGCTCCGACTCCCTGGCAAGGAAATTTACTACGTGCAGATAGCTCTCGAGAAATACGGAATCGGCCTTGCCTGCCTCCCATTTCCCCGCTCCCTTCTGTGGATTTATGAGCCCGCGGTCCAGGACAATCAACCGATCGACGCAGTCCGGAGCTACGCCGGCGGATGCGGCCGCAGTCGTCAAGCGTTCGTATTCCTTCTTAGCCCATTCGGCACCGTTCCCTAGGTTGGATGTATATCCAAAGATTACGTACAAACATCTATCTCGATTATCGTCAGCGCCGCACCCATCCTGGCGCGCAGCAATGAAGAGATGTTTGAACGGCCGTAGCTCTCGCACCTTCCCTGCGGCTACGTAGGAAGTATCTAACTCCCCCTGCGTAACTCTCGTCTTCACTTCGATGACACAGTAGAGAGCTTCGCACGGCAATAATAGGTTCTCCTTTCCGACGCGGATAGGGGCGCAACGCGCCCGATCATAAATGACGAAATCTAGTTGCCCCGTCCTCGTGTCCACGTAATCGATGGCTTCTCCTTTCTCGACACCGAATCTGTCGGGAAGCCTATCCCCAAAGAAACTCGCCAAAGAAGCCGCACGCTCGTCTCCACGAATACCGCTTTGCTTGAAGTCCGCTGCGTCAGCACTCTCCAACAGAAGTCGCTGCTTCGCTTTCTCCATAACAGAGCGGAAGATATCGCTCGGGGTTCTCGTTCCTCTCGGCATCGTTTTCTCGACAGCTAGCGACCGGCGGCGCAATTCCCCGGGAGAGCCTCTGCGACCTTGAAAAGAATCGTCGCCCCGATGGAAAGCATCAGCCGACTAATTTGCCTTCTCCAACGTGGCAGCGAGATGCGCCTCCGACCCGGCTTCGACCGCGAGCTGTTGGGACCAGTTCTTGTAGTTCGTCATAAACATTCGAATGTAGTGGTGCCCCGGTCTCAGCTTGAGTATCGTTGGTGTTTTCCCTACGAACGAGTCGTCAGCGTAGACCTCCGCGCCGCTCGGGTCGGACGTGATGGGGATAGCGCTGAGAACGTCCGCGGCGCTCGTTTTGAGTGTTTCGGGTGCCAGAGCGAGAGCCGTGGGTACGTTTTGAGCGGCGGAAGTTTGGGTATTCGACTCTGACGGGACAGGTGGCGATGGCGGTGCAGATTTCTGAAGTTTCTTTGCTGTGACGGGCAAACTGGCTTGTTTTGCCTTCGGGAACTGGACATTCACAGCTTTCGAACTTGCTATCACGCCTCCGTCAGCAATGACGATCACAGTCGCTTTAACGGAGCGGTCGTGATTGGACACGGCCGTATCGGGGACCTCGACAGAAATCGGAGCGGGACTATCTTTCTCGGAGCAGTCAGCTTTTTGAGAAAAGACCAGGTTCCCGTCCTTATCGGCAAAACGCTCATCATTGGCCTGAACCGGATGGCTGTCCTTTTCGAACATTAGGACCACATTCACCGGCTCTGTCGCATTTCGGCAGGATACAGGAACTGACACATCCGCAGTGCCGCTCTGAGCGTTCGCTCTCGAGGTTGGTTCAGTGAGAAATGCCACAACCGGTGGGTTTCCGCCCGGTGACAACGCAGGATCGGGCCACAGTCGATTGTATTCGGCCAAGGCGTCCGCGTATGATTTTTCGCTCCTCTGATCTCGCGTCTCCCATCGAGGGTGGTCAGAGAAAAATGCAGCAAACTTCGATTGCTCTCCCGTCCTCATCAGCAATATGTGGTGTAGGGCGAAAACAAAATCTGGGTGATAGCCGGCATGCGCCATAAGCAGCATCCCGTGACTATCGGCCTCGTGTTCTTGTTCTCTCTCAAGCTTCTTCAGTGCTATTTTCGACGCGGCGACAAATGCTAGCAACGCCCAGTTTGCAGACTTATCTCCATTTGCCGCTCTTAGTCGGTAATACTCGATCATTCGCTGGTTGTATTGCAGTTGAAGGTAAACCCTAACTTGATGCCGCAGGCCGGTATGCGATACCTCATGAGAGAGCACTGCGGCCCAAAGTCCCTTGTTCTCCCCGATGAGATCCAACATCCCACCGTAGACGTAAACTTGGCCAGCAGCTGATGAACCGGCGTTTACAACTCCGTTTCCAACGAGGGTTAGCTTCCACGGAAACGGAATGTCGAAGCCAGTCGCTACCAGTCTTCCGAACACCTCATCCCCGACCTCGTTAAACTGACTGCCCGTTATTTCCGGCGCTCCCGCCATCAAACTGGCGTGACTGTTCAGGCCCAACTGAAGGTCAACTCCGTAGTCGGAGGGAAGTTCCTGGGCGGAAAGGGCGCTGGCAGTCAAAGTGGAAAGAGCGGCGAAAACGAGCACCACGAAATCTCGCTTCATGTGCGGGCGCTCCCTCAGAGAATTGCAAGATAGTAACACCGATTTCTCTCTGCGCTCAACACTTGCATTGGGCGGGGCGGCACAGCCGTTGCTTCTAAATTAACCTCTGACTGTGAACCTCTTGGGCCTAGGAGTTATAGAACTACTATCGTACCTTTGTTACTACCCATCCGACGAATTCTGTGCTACCATGGCCCGTTTTTATGAGATGCCAAATTGACAGGTCGCCTCTACTTGCAGGTGCCCATATAAGGAGCCGAAGTAAGGGGCCAGAGTCGCCTGTACTTACAGGCCCGCCAAAGCGAAGTCAAGGCGAGCACCGAAGGCCGCCCCTCGCCTCGCATTTTCAATCGGTACACTTTGCAAACGGAAATCCCGCTAAGTCGATGAAAACAAGCCACGAAAAAAAATTCAATCGCTACAAAAACCGGTTTCCGGGTTTCAGGATTTCTCCCGACACGAGTCACCAATCACTCCCGACGCCTCGGGACACAAGTCACGTTTTTTTCCAGGCGAAGAAAAAGCTAATCGCAACAAGACCACATTCAAAAATCGCTGCAACTATCTCAGAACAAAGGAGAAGACATTTTCTAACCGCAACAAAACAGCCTTTTCCGGTTTGCCTGTTCTTCGCCCCACCGACTATCAGGGCGAGGATTGGGAGATTGCAATTGCGGGCGAGGGTTCTCAGAATAGCGTCCGCGACACGAGGCGGCGCATCGAAGAGCTATGCATCACACCATCACAGATGTATTCGAGTTTGCGCTGATTGCGCTGACCTCTGTTTTCTTTCTGGTGGACCCGTTTGCGGTGATTCCGATGTTTCTGGCGATTACGGCAACGTCGCCAGAGGCGGAGCGGCGGGCGATGGCGCGGCGGTCGGCATGGACGTGCGCGATCGTGCTAGCGACATTCGCGATTGCGGGGAGCCTGATTTTCAAGATGTTCGGGATCACGTTGCCGGCGTTCAAAATCGCGGGCGGAATTATCCTGCTGCAAATCGGGCTGGATATGCTGCAGGCGAAGCAGTCGGGCACCAAGGCGACGCCGGAAGAGCAGCAGGAGGGCGCGGAAAAGTCGGACGCGAGCATCATTCCGCTGGGGCTGCCGATGCTGGCCGGGCCGGGTGCGATTTCAACGGTGATGGTGCTGGTAGGCGAGTCGCACTCCTGGTGGCAGCATGCGATCGTGTACGCGACGATTGTGATTACGTCGGTGGCGTCGTACATGGTGCTGGCGGGCGCGGACCGCGTGCGGCGCTACCTGGGCGAAACGGGAATTCGGATACTGATGCGGTTGATGGGGCTGCTGCTGGTGGCGCTGGCGGTGCAGTTTGTGGCGAATGGGCTGATTGATTTTGGGTTGCTGAAGCCGTTGAAATCGGGGTTTTGAGACGGCCACAGGGCCGCAGAGAAAAGCATTTACCGCAGAGGCCCTCCACCAAGACGGCGGGCGGGCGCAGAGAGCGCAGAGGAATGCGAGAGGCGTAAAGAATCTAACCACAGAGGACACGGAGAAAAGCTGGAGGGCACAGAGAAGGCTTGGAAACTACAGCGGAGAGATTCCTCTCTGCGGGCCGGCCGTTGGCTTCGCGAACGAAAAACAAGAGCCGGCCCTCCGCTCGGAATGACAAAACGGTCGTGGTAGCTGATCAGTTCTTGGGGAAGTTGGGGTCGGCTTTCACCTCTAGGATTTGCTTGGTGTGGCGGTCGCTGTGAGCGGCGATGAAGAGGAACCACTCGTAGGCGTCGACGGGGCCGAGCGGGCCTTGTGAGACGTGCGTGCGCAGGTCGGCTGCTGGCAAGCTCTTGAGCGCGTCGATATTGCGTTGGCGGCTCTTCAGGAAATGGTCGAGCGTGTCGGCTGGCGACCAGCGGCCTGTGGGAACGAGCGGGCCCGGAGCTTGCGCTTTGTGCGAGCGGTCCGGGATCATCGCGAGGATCGAGGCATCGGTTTTCTTATAGTCGCGGTCGGCCGCGGTGGGCGTGCCGGTCAAGGCCTTCTGCACGCCATTTTCGTAGAGGTAGTCTTCCGCGAGCGCGATGTGCTCGAGGGTTTCGGCGACGGACCAGCGGTCGGGCGCGGATTTGAATTTCCACTGGGCTTCCGAAAGACCCTTAGTGGCGTCGATGATGCCCTCCCGAGTTTGTTCGAAATATTTGACTCCCTTGTCCCGGTCCTCTGGGGAGAGACTCTGCGCGAATGCGATGGTGGTCAGGAACAGAACTGCAGAGAGGAACGCTGCTACTTTTTTCATCGTGGAGCTCCTTTTCTTTAGTAATAACGTTTTGGATGGAAATTTGTTACGGCAAACAAAGCAAAGGCCTCAGGTGTAAAGATCTGAGGTACATAATGCCGCAAAGTGGCCAGAAGCAACCCTCACGTACGCTGCACAGGCAAGAGTGCCTGTGCCACAAGACTGACGGCAAGCAGCTAGAAATCGTCGTCGTCGGGCTTCTTCAGGCGCGTGATTTTCAGCGCGATGCGGAAATCATGCGAGCGCGCTTCGCTTAAGATGGCGCGGCGAGTTTCGCCGGGCAGCTCCGATGGTCCCATAACGCCGGCCGAATCGCGCGGAAAATATTTTACGAACAGCGCCGCGACGTGCGCGGTGGCGTACGAAATGGGCGTTGAAATCAGGCCGCGCTGGCGAATCTGGTAGAGGGTGGGAAAGCTGGCGTCCCAGCGGACGAGCAGGGGCTGGTCGTTCTTCGCGCCACGCACGAGTACGGCTGCGGCGAAGCGGGCGTTTTCGAGAGTGCCGTTGCGGATGAGTTTGGCGACCTGACGAGGCGTGGGCGTTTTCGGGAAGCGCTTGCGGACTAGACCTTGCGAGCGATTCAACCGTCCCTGGCGATACCAACGATAGAGGCGCTCGAAATCGTTGCCGCCGATTTTCGCGTCGACGTCGCGGACGGGAATGACGTAGGGAAGCATGCAGACTTCGTCCTGCGCGGCGAGATAGACGGGCGTTTCGCCGATGGGCGGCGAGAAACGAAATTTTTCGCGCTCGGCGAAGCGCTTCGCGAGTTTGAAATGGCCGGCGCGATAGATGCGCGGGCTCGAGATCGCTTCGTCATAGGCGCCATCGGCTGACCAGGTGGAAACGGGATCCTTGCTCTCGGTGCTTTCGAAGAGGCGGATTTGGATTGAGTCGACCGTGTCGAGGAGTTCGGAGCCGCGTTTAGCGAGCAGGTTCGTAAGGCCGGGAGCGGCGCCTGTGCAAATCAGCGCGGCGCGATTTTTGGCGACGAAGCGTTTGTGGAAGCGGAACTGCTCGGGGCGAAACAGGTTGCGCGTGAGGTGCGCGTTCAAATCGAGGTAATGCGCGCGAAGACGCAGCGCCGCACGCAAAATGATCTGGTTGAAGACGGCGGGGGAGGCGTTGACGATCAAATTGCAGCCGCGCCCGGCGCGCACGATGGACCAGAGGTTGCGCGCGTTCGCTTCGACGATTCCAATTTTGCTTTTCTTACCGAGAAAGCGGCGCGCGCGGTCAACGTCGCGGTCGCCGCACCAGACCGTATGGCCCTGGCGCGCCAGCAGTTGTGCGAGCAACGAGCCAGTGCCGCCGGCGCCGAGAACGAAGATGCGCATCGGCTGGAAACTCTACCATATTCGTTGCGTTGCCGCGGCAATGGGGCCTGCGCGTGTGCTTTCGAGCGCAGATTTCGCGGTTTCGGCGAAGCGCGGTGGGGCGGCCGCGGAAACCTCTTTGCCGGCGAGCGATCGACGGCGTAGAATCTAGCTGATTTCTCCGATCCTCGAAGCCTACGGGAGAGAAAACCTACGGCTCGAGGGCGACGCCCCGGTTTCACAGGGCTGAGGGTTCGAGCGGAAACGCTCGTTCCTCCCGTTTGGAAAGGAGAGGGGTTCAGGGGTTGTTCTTGCAAACCCTGAGTCCACAAGTTCGAGGCGCGATGCGCCTTTGGACTTGTCGCCCGATTCCGAATGCGGAGTTGGGCGTTTTCATTTCACGATCATTAAATCCGATGGCGACGATTGTTGTGGATGGGCATCAAAGAAGCGAGTGGGTAATCGAAGCGGGGTTTGAATGCCACTGATTGACAAACACGGACGGCCGATCACAGACCTGCGCGTTTCCGTTACCGACCGCTGCAATTTCCGGTGCGTGTATTGCCGGTCGGCTGATCCGGATAAGCACATGGCGCACGACGAACTGCTGGACTGGGGAGAATACGAACGCCTCGTGCGGATTCTGGTGCGGATGGGAATTCGCAAGGTTCGCGTGACCGGCGGCGAACCGCTGGTGCGTCCCGGAGTGGAAAGTTTCATCGGCCGGCTGAAAGCGCTCGGCGTGCAGGACCTTTCCATGACCACGAACGGGCACCTGCTGGCGGAACGGTGCGATACGTTGATCGCGGCGGGGCTCGGTCGGATCAACATCAGCCTGGATTCGCTGGACCGCGCCAAGTTCGAGCAGGTGACGAGGACGAAAGCGTTCGATCAGGTGATGGCGGGGATTGACGCGGCGCAGAATTCGGCGTTGAGGCCTGTTAAGGTGAACGCTGTGCTGGTGCGCGGGCTAAACGACGACGAAGTGGAAGCCTTCGCGGAGTTTGCGCGAGAGCGCGAGCTGATCATGCGATTCATCGAGTTCATGCCGCTCGACGCGGACCGCGCGTGGACGCGCGAAATGATGGTGCCCGCGGCGGAGGTGTACAAACGGATTTCCGCGCGGTGGCCGCTGGTGCCGGTGGTTCACGAGCGAAGCGAAACCGCGCGCAAGTTCCGATTCACGGACGGGCGCGGCGAAATCGGGCTGGTGGCGCCGGTGACGCAGCCGTTCTGCGGCTTCTGCTCGCGGATACGGCTGACGGCCGACGGGAAACTTCGCACGTGCCTTTTCAGCAAGGACGATCACGATTTGAAGTTCCTGCTGCGCGGCGGGGCAAACGACCGCGAGATCGGGGACGAAATTCTGTCGATCGTGGCGCAGAAAGAAAAGGGGCATCGCATCAACGAGCCGGGTTTCGTGCCGCCGTCGCGGACAATGGTCTATATCGGGGGATGAAGGGGCGGACAGCACGCGGCGGTTCTACGCGGGAGCAAGGACAAGATGGCGGATGAGGATGAATCCAAGGTTTTCTCGCTGACGGAAGCGGAACGCCTGCGGTTACAGGTGGAGCCCATTCTGATCGAGGCGATGGAATCGCGGCGCAAAATGGCGGAGTTCGAAGAGAAGCTGGCGAAGCTCGCTGAGCGGATTCAGCGGTCAGGCGGCATGCAGGTGAATTACGAGGGAATCGCGCAGTGGCGAATCGAACGAAACCAGCTGGAGGATTCGGTTCGGGCGGCCATCGATCGCATACATTCGACGGGCTGCGTTGTGAAGGATCTCGACGTGGGACTGCTGGATTTTCCGTCGCGCATCAACGATAAGGAAGTTTATTTGTGCTGGCGCCTTGGCGAGGACCGGATCCGGTTTTATCACGGGCAGGACGAAGGCTTCGCAGGCCGCAAGCCCATCGATCCGCGCGACGCCGACTACAACAATCCCGTCCAGTGACCCAACAGCCCGAAAATCGGCTGAAGGATTCTGCTAGCCCGTATCTGCGGTCGGCGGCGCATCAGCCCGTGGACTGGCACGAATGGGGCGAGGACGCGTTTCAGAAGGCGCGCGCGGAGTCGAAGCCGATTCTTCTCGACATTGGGGCCGTGTGGTGCCACTGGTGCCACGTAATCGACCGCGAGAGCTACGAGAATCCTGAAATCGCAGCGCTAATCAATCAGTTCTACATTCCAGTGAAGGTGGATCGCGACGAGCGGCCGGACGTGGATGCGCGCTATCAATCCGCCGTGAGCGCGATATCCGGGCAGGGCGGCTGGCCTCTGACGGCGTTTCTTACGCCGGACGGCAAGCCGTTTTTCGGCGGAACATATTTTCCGCCAGACGATGCGATGGGCCGCCCGGGATTCCGGCGGATCCTGGTGTCGATTGCGGAGGCTTTCAAGTCGCGACGCGCGGAAGTGGATAGCTCCGCGCAGGCGCTGGAAGAGGCTGTGGCAAAGGCGGAAGTTTTTCAGGGCGCGCGCGGAAGCCTTGACTCGTCGCTGGTGGATTCTATTATCGATTCGGCCGAGCAGATTTTCGACAAGACACACGGCGGGTTCGGGCACGCACCGAAATTTCCGCATTCGTCGGTGATCGATCTGATGCTCGAGCGACAAAAGTGGCCCGGGGGGGCGAGCTTGCAAACGGTGGTGGAAAAGACGCTCAACGGGATGGCGGCCGGTGGATTCAGCGACCAGATCGGCGGCGGGTTCCATCGCTATTCCGTGGACGAGCGGTGGTGCGTGCCGCATTTCGAGAAAATGTCGTACGACAATTCCGAGCTGCTCAAAAATTACCTGCATGGTTATCAGGCGCTGGGTCTGGCGCGTTATCGAGAGGTAGCTGAAGGTACGATTTCGTGGGTCAACGAAGTTCTGTCGGATCAACTGCGCAGCGGATTCTACGCGAGCCAGGACGCGGACCAGACGCTCGACGATGATGGCGACTACTTTACATGGACGATCGACGAAGTCCGCGACGCGCTTTCACCGGAAGAAGCGCGAGCGATCGAGATTTATTACGATGTGAAGCCGCACGGCGAAATGCACCACAATCCCGAGAAGAACGTGCTGTGGATTGCGGCGAGCGCGGAGACCGTGGCTCGCGAACTGAAGCTAAGCGCCGATGATGTGGCGCTGCTGCTAGCGCGCGCGAAGGGGAAGATGCTGGAAGCGCGGCGGCAGCGGCGGCCAACTCCCGCTATCGACGAAACGATTTATGTTGGCTGGAATGCGATGTTCGTTTCGGCGTACCTCGAAGCGGCGCGCGTCCTTGGCCGCGAGGATTGCCGCGCGTTCGCGTTGAAAACCCTCGATCGCATACTCGTCGAGGCATGGGATGAATCGAAGGGTTTCGTGCATCGAGTTGGCGGACCGAGATTGGAAGGCTCGCTCGACGACCAGGTTTTTGCGGTAGCAGCGCTGCTTGATGCTTATGAAGCGACGCTCGATCGCGGCTACTTCAAAATAGCGGAACGCGCTATGAGAATTGCGGTGGAGCGATTTGGCGATTCCGAAGGCGGCGGGTTTTTCGATCGCGCCAAGGACGCGGCCCCGATGGGCGGACTCGAAGTGCGGCGCAAGCCGATGCAGGACTCGCCCACGCCGGGCGCAAATTCGGTGGCGGCGATTGTTCTGGACCGGCTGTACGCGTTCACGGGCGAGAAGCTGTATCGCGATTGGGCGGAAAAGACGCTTGAAGCGTTTGCGGGCCGCATCCCGCAGTACGGATTGTTCGCGGCAACCTATGGACTTGCGGCGCTGCTGCACGCGCGCGGCGTTTTGCAGGTGGTTGTGCTGGGGAAGGCGGGCGATGCAAACGCCGCCGAACTCGAAAAAGCCGCGAACGAAATCTACCGGTTCGGGAAGGCTGTCTTGCGCGTAACGCCGGAGAAGATTGCTTCTGCGTCGCTCGCACCTGCGTTGCGCGAGACGCTGCCGCATCTGGATGCGACGAAGGCGCAGGCGCTTGTGTGCGTCGAGACAACGTGCCACGCGCCGGTGTCGGATGATGAGAAGCTTCGGGCTCTGCTCAGTGAGATAGGAACTCGCGCTGCTGGGGTGGCCGGAGCGGCGAGGCCAACGTAGTGAACGAATCAAGATCCCAAAGCTAAAGCCAGCGCCATACTACCAAGCTTTTCCCGGGCCTGAAGGCCCGGGCTTCCATCCGAGACTGGAACTCCAGGAGGCTCTGGCAGCTTTGCACAGGTAGGAGTGCCTGTGCCACCAAAGCAAGTCTAGGGCTCTGTCGAAAAACTCGAGCTATGAGGGTGGACAATCAATTGTCCCTTCATGCCCCATGTTCCAGGCCGCAGTGCGCACAGCGAGTTGGCTGTGGCAGCCTTGCAGAGGCAGGAGTGCCTGTGCCACTAAAGCAAGTCTAGGGCTCTGTCGAAAAACTCGAGCTATGAGGGTGGACAATCAATTGTCCCTTCATGCCCCATGTTCCAGGCCGCAGTGCGCACAGCGAGTTGGCTGTGGCGGCCTTGCACAGGCAGGAGTGCCTGTGCCACCAAAGCGAGTCTGGGGCTCTGTCGAGAGACTGGCAGGCTTGCACAGGCAGGAGTGCCTGTGCCACCAAGGCGAGTCTCTGTCGAAAAACTCGAGCTACGAGAGTCTGGGAGTCCGTCGAAAGACCCGAGCTATGAGGGGTCGACGATCAGTTGCCCCTTCATGCCGCCATGTCCCAGGCCGCAGTGCACACAGCACTTGAACGTATAAGTTCCGGGCGACTTGGCCTCAATTTCCACAGTTACTTGCTGCCCTTTCTCGAGGCGGTAACACTCTTCCGCTGGCGGGGAAGTGAGCACCAGACCGGGCTGCGCGCCCTTCGATGCTCCGTCCGGGACCGTTGAAATCTTGAATCCGTGCGGGCGATCCGTGGCCGTAATCTTGAGCACTACTTTTGAGCCAGCCTTCACGTGCACTGCGGACGGGCCAAAGTCGTACTTTTTCGCGGTCATCTCGATGACCTGCGGACTTTGGTCTTGCGCGCGCGTCACACGAGATTGGAACGAAAGCCAGATGGAGGCGAGGGCCATCGCCGTCGTGGTCAAAACGAAAATCCTGAGTCCAGTTCTCACTGTGTTCCTCCTTGCGAATTAAAGGGCACCTCTTTGATGGCGAAAACGGCTATTGCTGTTGGCCGCGCGATTCGGGCGGCACGAGTCCGTTGAGGCGGTAGTAGACGACGCACTGACCGTAGTGGTCGTTTGCGTGTGCGATAGCAGAGGCGAATAGCGCCGCGCGGGTGCTCATCTCGTTGCCGAAAGGAGATTTCACGGCTTCGAGCATGCCTTTGTCGCCCTGCCGCGTGATCACGGCGGCGCCGTCGGCGTAGACCTTTTTGATGTATTCGACGATCTGGGCGCGCGTCTTGTAGGTTGAGCGCGGCGGCTGCTCGACGTCTTTCGGTGGCTTGGTGCCGGTTGCGGCTGCGATGAAGTAGTAGTTCGCGCCGGCGGCGTGCAGGAGT
>Ga0073928_10006711_pt1 | contig 15353 bp, 14 predicted proteins | sample PaiPotPPA55metaG_FD_76969 | JGI IMG/M metagenome (GOLD analysis project Ga0073928, IMG submission 76969) | Iron sulfur acid spring bacterial and archeal communities from Banff, Canada, to study Microbial Dark Matter (Phase II) - Paint Pots PPA... ... | reverse complement strand
TCTGTGCCAGCTGGCCGAGCGTCACCTGTTCGGCGTGCGGTATCTCGGGCAGCCATTTCGACAGTTTGTCGTCGAGACTCACCTTCTTCTCGTCGACGAGCTTGAGCAACAGCGTGGAAACATAGGAGATCGCGACGGCGCCGTTGCGGAAGTGCATGGCGGTCGTCGCGGGTACTCCGGTCATCGACTCGCCGACGGCCTTGGTGACGACGTCCTGGCCGTCGATGGTCACCCGCACGATGACGGCCTTCAGGTGCGCCTGCGCCATGATGTCGCCGACGATGCGCATCACCGCGTCGGCCTTGGTGGTGTCGGCGCTGAAACTGGGCGACACCGGCGCAAGAGCGCCGGGTGCGCATCCGGTGAGCACGGCGAGGGCGCACATCACCGCGAGAAAGCGCCGTAGGGCGGGCATGCCCGGATCTTGGCACATCGGCGGACCTGTCGGAGGCCGCATCTATAATCGAATGTATGTTCGATGTCGAGGAGTTGGCAGCGGTGGATCCGCATGCCGATGAGGCGGCATTGATCGCCCGGATCGCCTGGTTGGAGCAGGCGAAGTCGGCCGCCGCCGCGGGTCAGGCCCGGGCGGCAGCGGCGCTGGATGAGAAGCGTCGAGCCGATGAGGCTGCCGCCGGGGTGCCCAAGGCCAAGCAGGGTCGTGGCGTGGCCGGTGAGGTCGCGTTGGCGCGGCGGGACTCCCCGGCACGCGGCGGTCGGCACCTGGGCTTCGGCAAAGCCCTGGTGCACGAGATGCCGCACACCCTGGCGGCCCTGCAGTGCGGGGCGCTCTCGGAGTGGCGGGCCACCTTGATCGTCCGCGAATCGGCCTGCCTGGACGTCGAGGACCGGCGCAAGCTGGATGCCGAGCTGTGCGGCGACGTCAGCAAGCTTGACGGTTTGGGGGATGCGCGGATCACCGCGGCGGCCAAGGAGATTGCCTGCCGGCTGGATGCGCAGGCCGTGGTGGACCGCACGGCCAAGGCCGAGGCGGACCGCACCGTGACCATCCGTCCCGCGCCGGACTGCATGACCTATGTGACGGCGCTGTTGCCGGTCGCCAAGGGGGTCGGCGTGTATGCGGCGCTCAAGCGCGCCGCCGATACCACCTTTGATGACCGCTCCCGGGGACAGGTGATGGCCGACACCCTGGTGGAGCGGGTTACCGGGCGGCCAGCCGATGCTCCCGAGCCGGTGGCGCTGAACCTGGTGATGTCGGATCAGACGCTGTGGGGCCAGGACAACGCGCCTGCGGTCCTCGACGGTTATGGACCGATTCCTGCGTCTGTGGCGCATCGCCTGGTGCAGGATGCAGTGGCCGACGAGCGGTCGTTGGCGACGCTTCGGCGGCTGTACCGCCATCCCACGTCCGACGCGTTGGTGGCGATGGAGTCGCGATCGAGATTCTTTCCCAAGGGCTTGGCCAATTTCATCGGCGTGCGCGACCGAACGTGTCGCACCCCGTACTGTGATGCGCCGATTCGGCATCGCGATCACGCCACACCGCGCAACCGTGGTGGGCCGACCAGTGCCACCAATGGGTTGGGCGAGTGTGAACGCTGCAACTACACCAAGGAAGCACCGGGCTGGCGCGTCACCGCGGCCGACGAAAACGGTGTGCACACCGCCGAATTCGTCACACCGACGGGAGCGCGATACCGCTCGACGGCGCCACCGCTGCCAGGGACACCCTTGGTCACGGTCAGCGAAGTGGAAGTCAGGATAGGCGTCGTCCTCGCCCACCTGCACGCGGCCTGACCGCTCCTCACGGCGGCGGTTTTCGCCCGGTGAGAACCAGTTATCTTCGCGATAACGCGCAGGGAAACAAGCCGGAACAGGGTCAAGACACCATCAATTGCATGGCGGTGACCAGGACGGCGTGCTCGTATTGCGGCGTCGGCTGTGGCATCGAGGTCGAAACCACCGCCGATCGCGATTCTGGCAGGCCCGTCATCGCTCGGGTCTCTGGCGACAGGCTGCACCCCGCCAACTTCGGCCGGCTGTGCACAAAGGGTGTCACCCACGCCGAGATGATGGCGGCCGACGATGACCGGTTGAAGTCGGCGTTGCTGCGGCCGACGCGCGACGACGACCTCGTCCCCACCCCAGTCGACGACGCCGTGGCCGAGGCCGGCAGGCGGTTGGCGGCGGTCATCGACGAGCACGGCCAGGACGCGGTCGCGCTCTACGTCTCCGGTCAAATGTCGATCGAGGCGCAGTATCTGGCCACCAAACTGGCCAAGGGTTTCATCCGGACGGTGCACATCGAGTCAAACTCGCGGCTGTGCATGGCCAGCGCGGGCACCGGATACAAGCAGTCCCTCGGCGCGGATGGCCCGCCCGGGTCGTACACGGACTTCGACTGCAGCGATTTGTTTTTCGTCATCGGCTCGAACATGGCGGACTGCCATCCCATCCTGTATCTGCGGATGGCCGACCGGCTCAAGGCGGGCGCAAAGCTGATCGTCGTTGACCCCCGCCGCACCACCACCGCAGCGCGCGCCGACCTGTTCCTGCAGATCAAGCCCGGTACCGACCTGGCGCTGCTCAACGGGCTGCTCCACCTGCTGGTCCAAAACGGGGATATCGACGCCGAATTCATCGCCGAACACACCGACGGCTGGGACACCATGCCGGCGTTCCTGGCTGACTACCCGCCGCACCGGGTTGCGCAGATCACCGGCATCGATGAGTCCGACATCCGCACCGCCGCCCGGATGATCGCCGAGGCGGGGGAGTGGATGAGCTGCTGGACCATGGGGCTGAACCAGAGCACGCACGGCACCTGGAACACCAACGCGATCTGCAACCTGCACCTGGCCACCGGTGCGATCTGCCGGCCGGGAAGCGGGCCGATGTCGCTGACCGGTCAGCCCAACGCGATGGGCGGTCGCGAAATGGGCTACATGGGGCCAGGTTTGCCGGGTCAGCGTTCTGTGCTCTGCGCCGGGGACCGGGCCTTCGTCGAGGAACAGTGGGAGTTGCCGGCCGGCACGATTCGCTCCGATGTCGGACCCGGCACGATCGACATGTTCGAGCACCTGGCCGACGGTGCCATCAAGGCGTGCTGGATCATCTGCACCAATCCCGTTGCGACCGTGGCGAATCGGAAGACGGTGATCACCGGGCTTGAGAACGCGCAGCTTGTCATCACTCAGGACGCCTACCGCAACACCGCGACCAACCGTTATGCGGACATCGTGTTACCTGCCACGCTGTGGGCCGAATCCGACGCCGTCATGGTCAATTCCGAGCGGAACCTGACGCTGCTGCAGGCGTCCATCCCGCCGGCCGGCCAGGCGCGGCCGGACTGGCAGCTGATCTGTCAGGTCGCCGCGCAGATGGGATTCGGCTCGCACTTCGGCTACCAGTCCAGCGAAGAGATCTTTGACGAGATCCGCCGGTTCGCCAACCCGAAGACCGGATACGACCTGCGCGGCGCCAGCTATTCGCGGCTGCGAGAGACGCCGCTGCAATGGCCGTGCCCGCCCGCCGACGACAATGACCGGCATCCGATCCGCTACCTCAATGACGGTGTGAGCCAGGATCTGTACGTCGACGAGAGCGGGGGGCGCCCGCGGCTGGCGTTTCCGACCCCGTCACGGCGCGCGGCCTTCCTGGCCCGCCCGCACATGGCTGCGCGCGAACTGCCCGATGACGACTTCCCGCTGGTGCTCAACACCGGCAGGCTGCAGCACCAATGGCACACGATGACCAAGACCGGCAAGGTCGACAAGCTCAACAAGCTCGACGACGGCCCGTTCGTCGAGATCCACCCCGTCGACGCCGTCGCGCTCGACATTGTCGGCGGCCAGCCCGTCGAGCTGACCTCGCGCCGCGGCCGCGCGGTGCTGCCCGCCGTCGTCACCGACCGGGTGTGGCCGGGCAATTGCTTTGTGCCGTTTCACTGGAACGACGAACACGGCGAATACCTCACGATCAACGCTCTCACCAGCGACGCCGTCGACCCCGACTCGCTGCAGCCCGAGTTCAAGGTGTGTGCGGTGAGCCTGCGCCCGGTGAAGTACGTCGGCATGCCGGCGACAGCTTGCAAGCCTGCGCCCGTCGAGCCGCAGGCCAAGGACGGACCGCTGGTGTTGTGGGCGTCGCAGACCGGAAACGCCGAAGAGTTCGCGGCGCAGCTGGCGGGCCGGCTCGGCGACTCCCAGCTGGTCAACATGGACGACATGGCGCTGGCGGAGCTGGCCGCGGCCCGCGACGTGCTGGTGATCACCAGCACGTTCGGCGACGGCGGGCCGCCGGACAACGGCGCGGGGTTCTGGGATCGGCTGCATTCGGCCGACGCGCCGGCGCTGGACGGGATCCGGTACGCGGTGCTGGGCATCGGCGACCGGTCGTATGGCAACTTCTGCGGCCACGCGAAGGCGATCGACGGCAGGCTCGCGGCGCTGGGGGCGACGCGGATATTGGCACGTGCCGACTGCGAGGTCTACGACGACGAACCGATGGATCGGTGGGCCGAACAGGTCACCGCCATCGTCGGCGTCTCGGCCATTGCCAGGCCCACCACGGTGGCCGAGCCGTTCACCCGCGCCAACCCAATCCTGGCGCCGCTGTCCCGCAATATTGTGCTGACCGCACCGAATTCACGAAAAGAGGTGCGCCAGTTCGGCTTTGACATCTCCGAGTACGACGTCAGCTATGCGGCAGGCGACTCGCTCGGGGTGTATGCCACCAACGATCCGGCAACGGTCGACGCCTGGCTGGCGGCCACCGGATTGCGTGGCGACACCTCGGTGGAGGTCGACGGCAAGGAGCAGAGCCTGCGCGACGCGCTCATCGTGTCCTACGACATCTGCCGCGTGACGCCGAACCTGCTGCGCTTCGTCGCCGAATCCTGTGTGGACAGTGCGGCCGTGAAGGCGCTGCGCGCGTCCCTGGACAAGAAGGACAAGCTCGACAAGTGGCTCGTGGACCGAAACGGGCTCGACATCGTCCAGGAATTCACCGTCCGCGCGGCGCCCCAGCAGTGGCAGGAGGTGCTGGTGCGGCTGACGCCGCGGAACTACTCGATCTCGTCAAGCCCACTGGTCAGCCCGCACGAGGTGCAGCTGACGGTGTCGGTGGTGCGCTACCGCGGCGCCGACGGTGGCCGGCGCGGCGGGGTCTGCTCGACGTTTTTGGCCGATCGGGCCGCCGCTGCGCCGGTGTTCCTGCAACGCTCACCGCATTTCCGTCCGCCGGAAGACGGCGTGACACCGATGATCATGGTCGGCCCGGGCACCGGCATCGCGCCGTTCCGCGGCTTCCTGCAGGAACGCCGCGCGCTTGGCCACACCGGCCGCAACTGGTTGTTCTTTGGCGACCAGCACCGCAGCGAAAACTTCTACTACCAAGACGATTTGGAGGACATGTCCCGCGACGGCTTTCTCAACCGGCTTGATCTGGCGTTCTCCCGTGACCAGGCCGACCGGGTCTACGTCCAGCACAAGATGCTCGACTACGGCGCCGATGTGTGGCGATGGCTCGACGAGGGCGCGCACTTCTACGTGTGCGGGGACGCCACCCGGATGGCGAAGGGCGTGGACGCCGCGCTGACCGCCGTCATTCGAAGGCACGGCTCGATGTCTGAAGAGAAGGCCCGCGATTACAAGCGTGAGCTGGTGGCCTCGAAACGCTACGTCCGCGACGTGTACTGATATCTCGGCGGGGTAGCCAATACCCTGTCGGAATGCGGTTCTCGGGGCAGATCGCGGTGGTCACAGGTGGCGCGCTGGGCATTGGCGGTGGCATCAGCAGGCGGCTGGCGGCAGCCGACGCGCACGTGGTGCTTGCCGACATCAACTCCGACGCGGCGTCGGCCACCCATGACGAGATCGTCGCGGCGGGTGGGCGCGCCACGATCGTCGTCGGCGACATCCGCGACCGCGCCGTGGTGGCCGCAGTGACCGAGACCGCGCTGGCCGTCGATGATTCGCGGATCGACATCCTGGTGAACAACGTCGGCGATTTCCGTCCCGCGGCAAGGGATTTCCTGCACAGCACCGAGGAGCAGTGGCAGACGCTCTACGAACTGAACCTGCTCCATGTGATGCGGATGTGCCACGCCGTGTTGCCCGCAATGGTCAATCGCGGCAACGGCGCGATCGTCAACGTCGCGACCGTGGAGGCGTTCCGCGGCATCCCGTACGCCGCCCCCTACTCCGCCTTCAACGCGGGCGTGGTGGGTTTCACCCGCAGCCTGGCCGTCGACGTGGCGCAATATGGGATCCGGGTCAACGCGATCGCCCCCGACCTCGCCGACACCGCGCAGACGCCGGCGGAGAAGATGCTGCGGGGCCGCGACCCCGACTTGATCAGGACGTGGATTCCAGTGGGCAGGTTTGGCCGGCCCGATGACTACGCGGCCGTCGTTGAGTTCCTGGCGTCCGACGACGCGCGGTTCGTCACCGGACACACGGTGCCGGTGGACGGCGGCACGCTGGCCGCCTCCGGGTGGTACGCCCGTGCCGACGGCAAGGGCTGGACCAATATGCCGAACGAGGCCTGATCGGTGATCGATTTCTCCGCCACGGCGGCGCCTCCCATTGCTTCCATCCGACACTCCAGGCCGACACTCCCAGCGCAGATTGACGACGCGCTGCGCCGCGTCTCGGCCTCCACACCGGGCCGGATGGCCGTCGCCAAGGCGGAATACGCCGATCTCGTGGAGGCGATCCAGCGCCGTTCCGCCGCCGATGCAGTGGACACGGCCCGTCAGCACATCACCGCAGCCCGAGCGTCCGCGAAAATCGCGATGGGACTGCTCATGCAGGATCAGGGCGCCGCATCGGCGCACGTATGAAAGACCACGAGCGAGGACTGAACCATGCCGCAGGAAAGATCACTTCATGATTCGCCGGTGAATGCCCAGGCCGAGACCGACTACACGGTCGGTGACTATCTGCTGGACCGGCTGGCTGAGCTTGGGGTTACCGAGATATTCGGCGTGCCCGGCGATTACCAGCTCGAGTTCCTCGATCACATCATCGCGCATCCCCGGATCCGTTGGGTCGGTGGCGCCAACGAACTCAACGCCGGTTACGCCGCTGACGGCTACGGCCGGCTGCGCGGGATGGCGGCGCTGGTAACCACGTTCGGGGTCGGCGAGTTATCAGCAGCCAACGCGGTCGCGGGCAGCTACGCCGAGCACGTGCCCGTTGTGCACATCGTTGGCGCACCCTCGAAGGACACACAGGGCGCGCGGCGGGTCGTGCATCACACGCTGGGCGACGGCGACTTCGAACACTTCTTGCGGATGAGCCGTGAAATCACCTGTGCGCAAGCCAATCTCGTTCCGGCCACCGCGACCCGCGAGATCGACCGGGTGCTCTCGGAGGTACGTGAGCTGAAGCGACCTGGCTACCTGCTGATCGCCACCGACGTCGCGCGCTTCCCGGTCGAGCCGCCGACCGCGGCGCTGCCCCGCTACACCGGCGGGACTAGCCCAAGGGCGGTGAGGTTATTCACCGAGGCGGCCGCCGAGCTGATCGGTGATCACCGGCTCACCGTGCTGGCCGACTTGCTGGTGCACCGACTGGGCTGTGTCGACGCGCTCAACACGCTGCTGGCCGCTGACACGGTCCCGCATGCGACGCTGATGTGGGGCAAGAGCCTCGTGGACGAGAGTTCGCCGAACTTTCTGGGCATCTACGCCGGCGCCGCCAGCCAGGAGCCTGTGCGCAAGGCGATCGAGGATGCGCCGGTGCTGGTGACCGCCGGGGTGGTGTTCACCGACATGGTCAGCGGCTTCTGGACCCAGCGCATCGACGCGGCGCGCACCATCGATATCGGCGCCAATCAGAGCGTCATCGCCGGGCACGTGTATGCCCCACTGGACATGGTCGCCGCGCTGGCTGCGATCTCATCGATCCTCGCCGACCGCGGCATTAGGTCTGCGCCGCTGCCGCCCACGCCTGCGCCCGCCCCGGGCAACCCGCCGGACCGCGACCAATCACTGACGCAGGAATCGTTGTGGGACAGGCTTTCTGAAGCCCTGACTCCCGGCAACGTGGTGCTGGCTGACCAAGGCACCTCGTTCTATGGGATGGCCGGACACCGGCTCGCATCGGGTGTGACGTTCATCGGTCAGCCGTTGTGGGGCTCGATCGGCTACACGCTACCGGCCGCACTGGGGGCGGGCTTGGCCGAACGCGACCGCCGCACGGTGCTGTTGATCGGTGACGGTGCTGCGCAATTGACAATTCAGGAACTGGGCGCCTTCGCGCGCGAGGGGCTTGCGCCGGTGGTGGTCGTCGTCAACAACAACGGCTACACCGTCGAACGCGCGATCCACGGCGAATCCGCCTATTACAACGACATCGTCGGATGGCGCTGGACGGAGCTGCCCCGGGTGTTGGGCGCGGATAACGTGCTGGCCGTGCGGGTGAGCACCTACGGTGAGCTCGACGACGCGTTGGCCGCCGCGGCGGCCGCGCAGGACCGGATGGTGCTCATCGAGGCGGTCGTGGGGCCGATGGACACCCCGGCACTGCTCGCTGAATTGGCGCATTCGCTGGCAGCGACCAACGAGGGCCAGCCCGACGGTGCCAGGCGCAAGGCCTAACGGCCCTCCCTCACCGCCAGTACCCCCATCCACCGGCCCTGCGCCACGGAATCAATGACGGCCCTGACCGATTCTCTGATGCGCCAACGTCGGACGTCGTACTCCAGCTGCCATGCATGCCCTCTTGGTGGCACCGCTAGAAGGTAGCGTCGGCGCGGCCCTCTACCCGCCTTAGGGTTGTGTGGTGGCGTCAATCATCCGGGTCGAGCCGGAGGAATTGACTGCCGACGCGCTCGGGCTGGCCGACGCCCAGATACCGATAGCGCCGCCGCTGGCAGTGCCTCCGGCCGCCGACCCGACCTCGCAAGGCGTTTCGGCGGTGCTGGACTCTCATTCCGGTGCGCTCACGATGGTGGCAGAGCACTCCGGGGCGTTGCGCGCCCACGGCGCAGCCGTGCTATCGCTGGCGGCGGCAGCACTAGGCAACGCTGATGAGGAGAACGCGGCCATGATTGCCGCCGTCATCGGCGGCACCGCGAAATCTTCCGCGCCATCAGTGGCAGCACTATCGGTGCGGCCCGCACCGCCAGGTGTGTTGCTGCCCGAAATGCCAACGATGACTCCCCCTCCGATGCTGCCTGGCGAGCAGCTCTCGGTGCTCATCCACCGCGGCGAAGGCTCCGCGGCTCTACTCGACTTCGCCGATACGTGGCGCGCCCACGCGGCGCGCCTCGACGATCTAGCTGGCCAAATCCTCGCCCGGAGTGCCGCGATCGATGAACACTGGGTTGACGGCGCTCAGCGGGCCGGGGCCAACACCCGCGAACACGGTGCCTGGTTGCGCGCGAGCGCCGACCAGGCCCACAAGATCGCCGGCGTCGCAACCGATGTGGCTGACGAGTTCGGCGCGGCCAAACGTGCCACCCCCACTCCGGAGGAGTTCGACGAAGCCCACAGTAAATACATGAACGCTCAGGCCCGTCGCGACCCGATCGGCATGGCTGAAGGCGCCCAAAGATATGCCGCCTTGCAGGGCCGGGCCGCCGAGGCGGCGGTGAATTATCACGGCGGTGTCAGCGCCGCGACCTACCGGCCGGGCGAACCCTTGCAGACCGCGCCGGCGATCGCCCGCACCGGCTTTCAGCCACTCAGCGACGGTGTCCCCGGCGGCTTCAAACTCGACGGCGAAGGCGGCGAGGAGACCGATCCCTATACGGGCGCGAAAACCCATGGGCCCGTGGCTGTCACGCCGATGCAGCCGCAGTTCGATCCCAAAACCGGAGTCGTCGAGGGCGGCGGCCGAGGCGGCGAAGGCGAAGGCACTGGTAAACCGAGTGAGGCACCGCCAGCGACCCCGCCGCCTTTCTCACCGCCTACGAAGATCAATGGACTAACACAGCACGGAGAAGATCAAGCCCAGACCAGAGGCGGCGGCCACGGAGTCAATGACGGCGCCATGCAGGATGCCGTCTCGCACCCGGTCGCGCCGCCGAAATTCAAGCCGGACCAATACGGGGGCACCTATCAATATGTTGGTAAGGACGCCACCGTGAACTTGAATGAGAACGGCCAAGTGACCACCACCTGGGCGAACAACCACGACGGATGGAGAAATCCATGAGCGATGTTCTCGACGCGATTCCGGCGGACCATCGCGCCCTCATCGAAGAAGAACTGGCGCACCGTCGACCCGCCCTCCTCGCCGAACTCCGCAGCAGCCAGAAGCCAACCAACGACCAGAGCGATGCCGTCGTGGACGCCCTCTCCGACGCACTAAGCGAGAACTACGGCCCCGGTCATATTCCCAACGACAGGGGTAAGGCGATCGACAATGCGATCGGCGCCTACCTTCTGGCGTGGCCGATCTACCGGTAGAACCCCGCCACTGCACTCGTTGGTGAGCGCAAGCCGCCAACCCCGCCATCGTCCAGCTGGATGTGAACGATGCCGTCCGTGTTGTGTGATCGCGGCTTCGCCGCTCAACACACTCCATCGGCTCGGAAATGAACGCAAGCGTTCATTTCGCTCGCCTCAGTTGTGTGTCCGAGGGGGGACTTGCCCACCTGCGACACGAGTTGAAACCTTTCAACTGAGTCGTTGACCAGCGATCTCACGGCTGGTGAAGGGACGTTCTCGTGCCTGGTGGTGACCTTGATTCATAATGAATCAGGAGGTGTGATGATGTCTACCGAATCCGCCAGCCAGAACATCGCCCAACAGGCCGAGCAGCGACTGGCAGCTATCGCAGCCCGCCGGCGCGTAGCCGATCGCGAACTCGAACGCGAAATCTACAAAGCCGCCACCATCAAGGGCCTCAGTCAACGCCAGATCAGCGACCTGGTCGGCAACCAATCCCAGGCCACGATCCAGCGCATCCTGCGTCGCGTCTCCGACGACCCCAGCCAGCTTGACGTCAAGCCGGCCGAGATCATCGACCAGCGCACCGCCGGACTCATCACCACCGAGCAGATGATGGACCAGCTCATGAACTGGCGTTACACCTTCGGGGGTGTGGTCCGTATCGGTGGGGTCGCCACCGACGCGTACATGACCGGCGACTGGGACGCCATCGAGATGGCCTTCTACCGGGGTCAACTCAGCGACGACGAATTCCAACAGCTGGCCGACCGCCAACGCGATGCACCCCTTCCCTGATCTGCGTGCGCAAATCGCTGGCCAGCTCACCGCCTTATCGGCTCCCGGAGCGCCTCTGCATCGTGATTCCGACCAAAGCACCGCACGCCTCTACCCGCGCGGCGACATCGGTCGGGCCCGGTTCCAGAAAGACACCATCGACTGGCATCTGAGCCAGGCCAATCCCCGTCTCGGCGGCCGCACCGCCATCGTCACAGCGGGGCCAATCCGCCAAAAAACTACCCTCACGTCAATCTCGATGAATGGGCGCGTCATTTCCTTCTCGCCGCAAAGGCAAGAGTAGCGTCAGCCTCTCGCCTTGCTGTTCCGGATCGGATACTGGGGAAACATCTCATGCCGGCGAGTTGCGCCATCCGCGGGAGCTTCTTCGATTTCGTAGACGACCCGTGGCAGCACCCCGGCCATGAGGACCGGACCGCGCGCTTCGTCGGCGATGGCCTGCTGGTTGTCAGGGACGGCATCATCGAGGACTTCGGCCCCTTCGCCGACCTCTCCGGGCGCCACGCCGGTCTGCCGGTGACGCACCTGCAAGATCGTCTGATCCTTCCCGGGTTCATTGACGGCCACATCCACTTCCCGCAACTCCGCGTCCTCGGCGTCTTCGGCAATCAACTGCTCGAGTGGTTGCAGAACTGGGTCTTCCCCGAGGAACTCAAATACCGGGACCGCGACTACGCGCGCACCGCCGCCGGGCACTTTTTCGACGCACTGCTGGCCGGCGGCACGACCACGGCCGTGGCCTTCACCACCAGCAGCCCGGTGTCCACCGAGGAGTTTTTTGAGGAGGCGACCCGGCGCGGCATGCGCGTCGTGGCCGGCCTGGCCGGGATCGACCGCATCGCACCGGACGATTTCCTGATCACGGCCGACGACTTCTACCGCGAAACCAAGCGGCTCATCGAGCGCTACCACGGCCGGGGCCGGAACCTTTACGCCATCGCGCCCCGCTTCCCGGGCGTCTGCTCGTCCGAGATGCTGGAGCGCTGCGGGCAGCTGAAGCAAGAGCATCAGGACTGCTGGGTCAACACCCACGTCTCCGAGAACCCCTCGGAGGTGCGGTTTGTGCACTCCGAGTTCCCGGATTGTCAGGATTACACGGCGGTGCATGCCAGGTACGGCCTCCTGGCCCCCAAATTCGTGGCCGGGCACGGCGTCTGGCTGTCTCGCGACGAGTTGCGCCGGTTCTCCGCGGCGGGGGCGGCCGTCGCTTTCTGTCCACTGTCCAACCTGTTCCTGGGCAGCGGCCTGTTCCGCCTCGGCCGCGCCCTCGACCCCGAGCACCCCGTGCGCGTTGCGCTGGGCACGGACGTGGGCGGCGGCAACGCCCTCAGCATCGTCCGCGTCCTGGAGGAGGCCTACAAGGTCGGCATGTGCAACAACACCATGCTCGACGGCTCGGTGGACCCACGCGATCAGGACTTGGCGGAAGCCGAGCGCAACATCCTGTCCCCGTACCGGGCCTTCTACCTGGCGACGCTTGGCGGCGCCCGCGCGCTCTACCTCGATGACCTCCTGGGGAATTTCGGCAAGGGTAAGGAGGCCGACTTCGTGGCGATCGACTGGAACGCAGGGCAGTCGGCCATGCGCTGGCGCCAATCGCTGATCGTCGAGGGTCGCCCCGAGACTGTGGATCAAGCCGCGCAGCTGCTCTTTGCCGTCATGATGGTCGGCGACGACCGCAACGTCGATGAAACCTGGATCGCCGGCGAGCGGGCGTACAAGAAGACGCCATGACCGCCGCAGCCAGACGAGTCGGGCACTGACATAAAAGCATCGGATCGCAACGCGCAGGAACTCTCTTGAAGGAAGTGATGATGTCGGAAAAGTACGAAGATGGCTACGTCAGTCCTGAGTGCTTTCAGGCCTATGTCAGCGCTGAAATCAAGGTGCCCAATACGCTCATCGCGGTGGGCCCCTACGTCGGCCGTGCCGCGCTGGCATCGCTGCGAGCGGGCGATGACTTCCAGCCTGCCGTGACGAGGTTTGCCGAAACTTACACTTTCAGTCGCAGCCAAATGGACAGTGTAATCAAGACGGCTCGTTTTATGCATCGGAGGTTCGGGGTCGCCGCTCTGCCGGAGGGCGCGAACTTGCAAGGGGCAGAAGGAATCAGAATTTTCCCGCAGAAGAGATTTGAAGTCGTGTACATGGAAGGCGTGATGAACATCGTGGAGGCAATTCTCCGTTTGCACGGAATGCAGGGAGAGAAGGGTTGCTCTCGCGGTTCCCGAGTCGCGGGACTCCTGGAGCATCCCGACAATCTGGCAGTAACGGTCGCAGCATTTGCGGCAGCGGAGAATGCAATAAACAGTCCGGCAGCCACGGAGAGGTCGGAAGCCTTCAAAGAGAAATTCAACTTCGTCAAGTCGGGTCAAACGCCACGGGCCATGGCCCCAGCTGACAAAGATGGTATCCAAACGGAAGTCCTGCCGCTTATATTCGCGGCAGTCAACCAAGCTTTGGCTGAGTGCAAATCGAATATTTCAGATGGTCAAGCAGAAGAATTCGTGCATGTCTTGACCAGTCCGGAGCTTCACGAAGAGGCGGCATAAGCTCGAACGGTTTGCTCAGCCTGGCGGGTAGGGCCGGGTCGCATACTTTGCCCTGAACTGGACAAGCATGTCGTCGGATATATCCTCTCCGCGCCCGATTGCGGCATGCACGTCGCGGAAGTAGTTCTCATAGCCCGCCGGTGTGTAGAGGCACAGCGCCGTCGCGGGCTGTTCGGTGTTGTTGCGGTAGCCGTGGGGCATGCCGCGGGGAGCGGCGACGACAGCGCCTGCATCGGCGACCACCTCCGCGTCACCGGCCCATAAGGTGAGTTGACCGTCGAGAATGTAGAAGTACTCGTCGTGCGCGTCGTGAATGTGCGGCAGCACGCCTGTCGCGTTCCGCGGGACGGTGAATTCCTCGATCGCGAATCGTCCCTCAGTATCCTCAGCGGTGAGGCGGAAAAGGTGTCTGATCCCCGAGATGTCAAGACGTTCACCGACACCGGGCAAACGAAATATCCCCGCAGAAGCACTCGGTGCCGTTGCGTGAGTTGGTGATTCGTCAGAGAATTCGGTCATACGTGATCATGGCATGCGTCCCAAGCGCGAAGGGGTCGGTCCCGCAGAAAGTCCAGCGCGGACGCAACACATTCACCGAGATCGACACCAGGGCAGTAAATCCGCAAAAAAACGACCCTCACGTCGATCTCGCTGAATCACCTCCTCAATCCCCGCAACGCCAGCGCCTCACCGACCCGCGCGATGACGTCGTCCGGCCGATCCTCGGCGATCACCGGATTCACGATCCAGCCCAGCCGTTGCAGCGAACGCAGCTGTCGCATGTCCTTGATCCCAGTAAAGAAACTCCTCACACCGCAGATCACGCAGATCACGCAGATCACGCAGCACCGCCGGGCGTGACGAGCTGAAGGCCCTTCTTGAGCGAGCCGAAAGCCCCTGCGCCATGTCTGCCGCGCAGATCGGCGAATTGGTCGACGAGTTGGGCGGGCTGTCCGCCGAGCTTGGTGAGGCAACCGGGGCCGAACGCGCTCAGGTGTACGCAAGCCTAGGTTTGCGTCGTGACTACGACCCGTACCTGCGGTGAGTCAAGGCGACGGCCGACCTGAGTCGTGTCGCCGGTTGTGTGCTCCTCGCGGGTTCTGAAGAACCCGCTCGTCAACACACTCCATCGGCTCGGAAATGAACGCAAGCGTTCATTTCGCTCGCCTCAGTTGTGTGTCCGAGGGGGGACTTGCCCACTAACCCTACGCATCGATTTGAGCCGCTAGCAGGGCCGGTTAGATGTGGCGAGGAGATGGGGTCTTGGACGCTGGAAGCCGCCGAATTGCAGCGCCGTGACTAAATGTCGTCAGTGGCGATCGGAAGCTCTGGACAGGCCGGCGTGTACTCAATGTCCGGAGACAGCCAGTCCCGCCACTGCTTACGGCTCATGTTGGCAGTGAGCTTGTCGCAAAGCTTTTCCGGCCTGACTTCGCTCAGCCACAGCCGCACGGTCTTGTCGAGGCCAGCAGAAGCGAGCAGCCGGCCATCGGGGCTGAACGCCACACTCACGACCGCGTCGGTGTGCCCACCAAGGGGGTTGCCCATTGCGCGCCCGGTGTCCGCGTCCCACACTCGCACCCTCGTGTCGGAGCCGCCGCTGGCGAGTCGATGCCCGTCGGGGCTGAAGGCGACGCTGT
>Ga0073928_10006710_pt1 | contig 15353 bp, 11 predicted proteins | sample PaiPotPPA55metaG_FD_76969 | JGI IMG/M metagenome (GOLD analysis project Ga0073928, IMG submission 76969) | Iron sulfur acid spring bacterial and archeal communities from Banff, Canada, to study Microbial Dark Matter (Phase II) - Paint Pots PPA... ... | reverse complement strand
GGACGCAGGCCTCGCGCCCGCTTCCGCATTCCTGCATCGCACGCAATTCGCAACCGTGCTCGCCGAACGAATCGAAGGCCTGGAGTCGCCCGACCACAAATCGGCGCTGCAGGAAAGGCTTCAACGGAGCGGGCGTGGCCCCGTCGAGTATCGGGTGCAAAGCGAATCTGGTCCGCAGCACCAGAAAACGTTCGAAGTGGAAGTTTGGCTTGGCGGCAGGAAATGGTCTTCGTCCACGGGTCTCACCAAGAAGGAAGCCGAGCAGTCGGCGGCGCGGCTGGCGCTAGAATCCATGGAAGCCAGCGGGGAAGTAGCCTGAGCGCGATCGATGGAAGTGGAAAGCCCGACATTCGAGCCTGATTTCGTGGCGCCGCCGGTTCACCGCGCGGAGCGGAAGAGCACTTTTGCGGAATATGCCGAATCGCTTCTGGTCACCGTGCTACTCGCGCTTTTCGGCACCACCTTCATCGTCCAGGCGTTCAAGATTCCTTCGCAGTCCATGGAGCCTACTCTTCTGGTCGGCGATCATCTGCTCGTGAACAAGTTTATTTTTGAAGGGCGCGGCGCGTGGTACGAAAAACTGCTCCCCTACCGGCCGATTCGCCGCGGCGACATCGTCGTATTTAAGTTCCCATTTGACGATCATCCGCACTACGTGAAACGTGTAATCGGCTTGCCGGGCGACCGCATTCGCATCGTGAACCAGAAGGTGTACGTCAACAAGGAACGCCTGGAGGAGCCATACGTGGTCCACGATCCCCTGAGTGACGATCCCTTCGGCGACAATTTTCCGCCAGTGAGCCGCTACTCGATCGAGTCCGGTGTGCGCCCGGAGTGGGGCGCGCGGCTCATGGACTACGTCGATCATCGAGATATCGTCGTACCGCCGCGGCGATATTTTGTAATGGGCGATAACCGCGATCGCAGCTGGGACAGCCGTTACTGGGGATTCGTCGACCGAGACGCTATCATGGGCCGGCCGCTGGTCATCTACTGGTCTGTTGATGCAACTTCCGAGGACTACGCGAATCGCGGTTTCGGTGGCACTCTTCGTGGCGTTTGGGATACGCTGCTCCATCTTCCCAGCCGCACGCGCTGGAAACGCATGATGCATGAAGTTCATTAACGGACGAACCACTCCACTCGCCGTGTCGAACACTCTTTCCGATACCGTGCTGCAAGCTGAGCCGCTGGAACCTGTCAGGGCGCAGTCCGTTCCCTGGAAGCGTAGGCTGAAACGCCTTTTGTTCGTCGTGCTGGCATTCTGGGCCGCCGACTATGGGTTTTCGGTGCTTATTCAGCACAGCCGTTTGAGAAGCGCACTGACAGGGAAGCTCGAATCCGTTTTCGGGCGTCCTGTCGAAGTGGGCAGCTATTCATTTAGCCTGTGGCATGGGCCCGCTCTGGAGGCGCGGTCTCTTGAAGTCGCCGAGGACGCGCGCTTCGGCCGGGAATATTTTCTGCGGGCCGAATCGCTTACCGTGCGGCTTCGCTGGCAGAGTCTTTTCGCAGGGCGGCTGGAACTGGGAACGCTTTCGCTTTCGCATCCGAGCCTGAACCTGGTTCGCAACCCGGACGGGGATTGGAACCTTGCGGAATGGTTGCCGCGTCCGCCGATACAGGCGGCGCAGGGCGGCCAGAGGGCTGCCGCGGCATCCCTTCCGGCTGTGAAGCAGCCGTTGCGAATTGGGCGGATCGAAGTGGATTCCGGGAGAATTAATTTCAAGCGGGCCGAGGACAAACTTCCGTTCGCGCTCGCTTCCGTGAATGGCTATCTCGAGCCCGACGGTCCGGGCCGCTGGCGAATGGATCTTGCGGCAATACCTTCGCGTGCCGCAGTGATCGTTCAACAAGCGGGCATGCTTCACCTGGCGGGACACCTGGGCGGAACGTCGTCGCGGCTTCGTCCCGCGACGATCGATTTTTCGTGGCAGGGCGCCTCGATATCGGATGTGCTGCGCCTCACGCGAAGCCGCGACTACGGCATTCGTGGCACGCTGGCGCTCGCCGTGAATGCGCAGACGCTAGGCGACAACTGGACGCTCGAAGGCCGCGCTGAAATAAGGCAACTACACGGCTGGGACCTGGCGCTTCGCCCCGACAATCCCTCGGTAAACGTGATCGCAAAGGCGAAACTGGACTCGAGCGGATCGCGCCTCGAAATATTGGATGCTACGCTCGAGGCCCCTCACTCGAACGCGCACGCGGCGGGCAGCCTCGATTGGTCGCGCGTGCGCGCCCCGGATTTCAGCACTGAGGCGGGCGCTCAGGCCGACGGGCAATTGCAAATCACTTCGTCGGAGATTGCGCTTGATGACGCGCTCGCATGGATTCGCGCGTTTCGCTCCGGCGTCGCAAATGACGTTTCGCTGCGAGGGGTGGCGAAGGGCGCAGCTTCTTTCGGCGGCTGGCCTCCGCAGCTTGGCGCCGGCACCCTCGCGATCAGCAGCGCTGAATTGAACGGAACCCGCCTCCGCGTCCCGGTACGCCTCAATGCCACCGAAATTCGATTTGACCCGCGTGGCCTCCATTTTGCTCCGGCAGCAGTTACTTTCGGCGCCGCGGGCGCTTTACAAGGCTTGGTGGCGATCGACAGCTCCCTTGCGCCCGCGCGAACGGGTTACTCGAATCTTCGGATCGCGGGCCACCTGGCGCAGGTTCGCGACGTTCTCGCCGGCGCGAGTGCTTTCGGGTGGAATATTTCGCGCGGATGGGACGTGGCGGGCCCCGTTAGCTTTGATTTCGTTTGGACAGGCGCGCGCTACCCGTGGCAAGCCCAACCGAAGGGAACCATACTCTGGGGCGACGATGCGCACGGCATCTCGCTCCACGCCCCGTTTCTGAATCTTCCCGTGGAAGAAATCAGGGCTCGCGCTGACGTCACTAACAGCTCGCGCCACATCGTGCTCACGTCGGCGCAAGGCTTCGGCGCACGCTGGACCGGAACGTTTGACCGCCGCGTCCCGGATGGCGAGTGGCAATTTGCGGTCGCGGCCGATCGTCTTGTTGTCGCGGACATCGACCGCTGGCTCAACCCGCATTGGCGGGAGACTTTTCTCGATCGCATGCTTCCATTTTTGAACTCACCTACAACGGTAAACGCGGTGCCGGAAGGCCTGCGGGCCAGTGGCCGGATCGATCTAGGCCAATTCGCGCTGGAGCCTTTCGTAGTGCGTGGCCTAGCGGGAGATGTGAAGATCGCCGGCCGCAAAATAAATTTGACGAATGCGCGCGGCGATTTCTACGGGGGAGAAATTGCCGGCACGCTCAGAGCGGAATTGGCCGCTGCGCCCGTTTATCACGTTGGCCTTGATTTTTCTCGAGTTGACCTGAAGGCACTTTCCGCAACGACAACGAATTACACAAATCTGTTTGCGGGCGACGCTTCGGGCGAAGTCTCGTTCGACGCGACCGGAATGACTCGAGTCGATCTGCTCAACTCGCTGGCGTGCCAGGGAACGGCGCGCGTAAGTGCGGCGGAGATTCGAAACATTAGTTTGGAGGACTCGTTTCACGACGCGGCCCGGCGGCCGGGAACCAGCGCGTTCCGTGAAGCCACCGCGACATACTCGTGCGCGGAACGGCAAGTTCAATTCGAAAGCCTTCTGCTAAGTGGTTCGAGCCAAAAAATTGAAGGTTCTGGCTCAGTCGATTTCAGCCAGACTCTCGATTTTCGCTTGCAACAGCTCGCGGACGAATCGGCGCCGCGCGCCCCACACGCTACGAGTACATCGTTAGTCTCAGGAAAATCGGATAAACCTGACAAACCGGGCAAATCGAAGCCTCCACAAAAACCGGAAGGCGCGTTGTTCCAGCTCACGGGCCCGCTCGCTGCGCCCGTAATCTCCCGCAAGGCGGCTGCTGCGGGGCCTCACTGAGGCTGGTTTGCGAGGCTTCACTTCCTGTGCTAGCGTCCAAAGCATGCTGCGTCTCGGTCGGTTCTATTACGATCGCCTGAATCACGATCGGCCGTTCAGAGCGTTCTGCCCGGGCAAGATTTTTGCGATTGTGCCTGGCGTGGTGCTGATAACAGTCACTCTCCTTGCCGGTTCCAACAAGCGCATCCATCTCGCGCCAACTTTTGCCTTGGGCGACACACTCCGTTTTCAGATCGAGATGCGCACAACCACGAAGGCCACGACCACCACGCCCATAGCCAATCCCGAAGGCGGCTCGGAGTGGAAGCAGTCCGCCAGTATGATCGTTCGCCTCGATGTGCTCGACTTGGAGCGGGTTGGCCCCGGTTCAGCGGCTGCCATACGTTTTCGCGCCACCTACGAAAAATCCGCCGCCACATCCCAGAGCGACGCCTACGATCCGCAAGCAGCCGCGCTCGGGGATCAGTACAGTCGGCTCGAGGGCCGCTCGCTTGATTTTACGATCGATCCGGACGGCAAGCTTTCGGGCATCCAAGGAATCGAGGATGTGCAGGCAAACCCTTCCGCTGCCTCGGCGGCGCGCTCCTGGATGTCGGAGCTATCGTCGGGAGTGGGATTTCCGAAGCAGGGAATCGAGATCGGCCAGAAATGGACGCGCGAACAGCCCTTTATCGGGACGCCCATTGCGGGCCTAGTTTCGCGCACTGAATCTACTTATCTTCGCAACGAGCCTTGCCGCGTGGCTAGTTCGAGTGGAGTGGAGGCGCAGGCCGCCTCTGGCACGAGCAACGGAAGCTGCGCCGTGATTCTGACGCGCTTTGAAATCCTCCACCGCGGCTCCCCGAGCAGTGATACTCCGCAGGACTACCTCCGCAACGGCCTCCGGACGTCAGGCACTTGGACCGGAAATGGCCAGAGTCTCGACTCCATCTCGCTCGCCAGCGGTTTCCTCATCAGCTCGACGCAAACCAGCTCGCAGAACATGAAATTCGAAATCGTCAGCGCCACATCTGGCTCGAAGTTTCGCTACTCGGGCAAGACCGATACCGAAACGCAAATCGTGCTCCTCCCGCCGCAAGCACCTGAGCCCGCGCCCACGCAGAAGCAGCCTTGAAACTTGTTACGGTGCGCATCCGCCGGCGTTTTCGACGCCGCTAGACACATGCGGTATAATTAAAGTTTTCAGCAGCACCGATTTAACGCGCTGAGGCGCCCGCATCATGAAATTCAAGCTTGCCAGCGATTACGAGCCTCGCGGCGACCAGCCGCAAGCGATCTCGCAGCTTGTCCACGCGGTCAACGATGGCGAGCGCCAGCAGGTTCTCCTCGGCGTCACTGGCTCGGGTAAAACGTTCACGATGGCGAAAGTCATCGAGGCGGTCAATCGCCCGGCCATTGTCATGGCGCATAACAAGACGCTCGCCGCGCAACTTTTCCACGAGTTCAAATCGTTCTTCCCGAGCAACGCCGTGGAATATTTCGTCAGTTATTACGATTACTACCAGCCCGAGGCCTACGTCCCGTCGAGCGACACTTATATCGAAAAAGAAGCCACGATCAACGACGAGCTCGACAAGCTGCGCCTTAGCGCCACGCGCTCGCTTTTCGAACGCCGCGACGTGATCATCGTCGCCTCGGTCTCCTGCATCTACGGCCTCGGCTCGCCCGACGCGTATTACGGCATGGTGCTGACGCTCGAAAAAGGCCAGGACATCGCGCGCGAAGCGATTTTGCGCAAGCTTGTCGAAATCCAGTACGAGCGTGCGGAAGATCTCCGCCGCGGCACGTTCCGCGTTCGCGGCGACATGATCGAAATCCATCCGCCGTACGACGACCTCGCCGTGCGCATCGAGCTCTGGGGCAGCGAAGTGATCGCGCTGCGAAAAGTCGATCCGCTCACCGGCCAGATTCGTTCGCAGGATGACGAAAACGCGCGTTTGATCGTCTATCCGAAAACGCACTACGTTCTTCCCGCTGAGGAGCGCGAACGCGCAATCCAGGGTATCTACGAAGAACTCGATTGGTGGAAAGGCGAGCTCGAGCGCAAGGGAAAAATCGTCGAGGCGCAGCGCGTCGTTCAGCGCACGCTGTTCGACATCGAAATGATGCGCACCATCGGCTATTGCCACGGAATCGAAAATTACTCGCGCCATCTTTCCGGACGCCTTCCCGGGGAGGCGCCGCCCACTCTGTTCGATTACATCCCGCAGGATTTCATGCTCTTCGTCGACGAGTCGCACCAAACCGTGCCGCAGATCCGCGCGATGCATGCCGGCGATCGCTCCCGCAAACAAACGCTGGTCGACTTCGGCTTCCGCATGCCGTCCGCGCTCGACAATCGCCCGCTCACATTCGAAGAATTCGAACATCGCACCAATCAAGTCATCTACGTTTCTGCCACGCCGGGCCCATACGAGCTAACAAAATCCGGCGGGATCGTGGTCGAACAGGTGATTCGCCCCACGGGCCTCGAAGATCCCCAGGTGGAAGTGCGCCCGGTGAAGGGGCAGGTAGACGATTTACTAGAAGAAATTCGCGTCCGCGCAGCGCGCAATGAACGTGTCCTCGTCACCACGCTCACCAAGCGCATGGCCGAAGATCTCGCCGAATATTTCGCGGAGGTCGGCGTCCGCTGCCGCTATCTTCACTCCGAAATCGAAACGCTCGAACGAGTGCGCATCTTGCGCGATCTTCGCCGCGGCGAGTTCGACGTTCTCATCGGCATCAATCTTCTCCGCGAAGGCCTCGACCTGCCCGAAGTTTCGCTCGTCGCCATTCTCGACGCGGATAAAGAAGGCTATCTCCGCAGCGCCACGTCCTTGATCCAATCCATGGGGCGTTGCGCCCGGCACATCGAAGGCCGCGCCATTCTCTACGCCGATCGCATGACCGATTCCATGCGCACCGCCATCGGCGAAACAAATCGCCGCCGCGAAAAGCAACAGGCCTACAACCGCGAGCACAACATTACGCCGCAATCGATCATCAAATCCGTCGACATGCAGCTCGCCAGAATCATCGAGGCCGACTACCTCACCGTGCCCACCGAGGACGCCGTAATCGGCGACATCCAGAACGAAGAGCAACTAGTGAAGGCCATCGCGCAACTCGAGGCCCAGATGCGCGAAGCCGCAAAGAATTTCGAATTCGAGCGCGCGGCGGCTATTCGCGACCGCGTTCGCGCGCTGAAGCAACGCGATCTCGGCGCCATATTTGCTTCCATGCCGCCGATTGAAGTAGAAAGTTCCCCGGCGCTCTCGTCCGCTGCGACAGCGCCGGATGTCCCGCTTCCAGCTCCGGCAACTCCAGCCGCAATCGATGCGCCGAAACGCATGGCGAAGCGGCGCAATACGTGAGGCCCCAATTGACTCCGATCTGCATTCGTCGATCGTTAAAGTTGTGCGCTCTGATGTTTCTTTTCGATCTTTTCGCGTTCGTGCCTGCGACCCGCGCTCAGGAGCCAGCCAAAAACGAATTTGGAATTTGGGGCGGCTACTCGATCAACAATCCGCACACGATTGGCATCACTGGCGACCGCCCGTTCGGAGAATTAGCTCTGCGCTACGGCCGAACGCTTTGGACCAACCACAAGTTCGCGCTCATCTACACAGCAGATATTCTTCCAGTGGAAATCATCGTTCAGCCGAAAATCTCCAATCTCGTCATCAGCGGCAATCCGCCCCGCTCCACCTTCACCGCCACGGACCGCCATGCCGTATACGGCGGAGGAATTAACCCCGTCGGACTGAAATTAAATCTTCGACGCGCGCATCGCTTTCAGCCCTTTTGGGCCACCAGCGAAGGCTTCATCGCCTCCGTCGAGCCGATTCCTTTCGACGTACCCAAGGCCACGCTCTTCAATTTTGATTTCGACATGCAGGTGGGATTCCAGATATTCAACGATTCGCGCAGCCGCGCCTGGACGGTTGGATACAAATTCCAGCACATTTCCAACGCCTACCGCAGCAGCGTGAATCCGGGCGTCGACCTGAACGTGCTGTTCGTGGGCTATTCGTTCTTCAAGTAAAACGGTGGCTTCGCTACACCACTCCGCGCTTCAATTCTTCAAGGGGATAAAAAGTTCCGCGCCACGTGATTCCGCCCTGCCAAAGCGTTACGATCGTCGAGCGCGCCAGCATCCAGCAGAAAATCAGCGCGCCGATCGGAAACGTCAGCGCGTACAGCGGCGAAACTTCGAATTCAAGCGCCGCGCCGGCTTCGGCCATCATGGGAATTCCCAAAGCAATCACATCGAGAAAAAGCGCCCAACCCCGCGCAAACGGAAGCGCCGCAAGTGGAAGCACGAACATGAACAGAATTCCGAAAAGCTGCGCGCAAGTGAGCCCGAGCTGAAACCCCGAAGCCGCGAAGAAATTCTTCGTCGTTCCTCGCACGATGTTTCCCACGCCCGAGTGCCAGTGAACGCTCACGTCCGAGCCAGCCCTTGCCACGCCCGACCGAATACCCGCTTCCTTCGCGAGTTTGCCTAGCTTCATATCATCGATCACTTCCATCGCCAGCCGCCGGTGAGTCCCCATGGCCTCGTAGGCGCTGCGGCGGATCAATTGGAACGATCCGATGCCCGCATAAAAACGCGGGCTTGCGCCGCTCACGCGCCACGGCCGCGCAGCCATCAAAAACGCCAGCCCGAAAAATGTCATCACTATTTTTTCCCCGACACTGTACATTTCCGCCCGCCCGAGAAGCGTCATGTGTTCCCACCCCTCGCGTTTGGCGAGCGCGATTGATCGACGAAGCAGGTCAGGCGCGAAGTGTACATCCGCATCTGTAAAGACCAGCCATTCACCGGTGGAATGCTCGTAAGCTTGCTGCAATGCGTGTGGCTTACCCAGCCAGCCCGGGGGAAGAGAATTCACTTGGACGAATTTCAACACGGAGTTACCGCGGGAAACGTCTTCCAGGATTCGCGCCGTGCCGTCTTCCGAGCGGTCGTCCACGGCCACCACCTCGAAGCTCGGATAGTCGAGCGCGAGAAGAGTGGCAATCGCACCCGGCAGCTTTTCAGCTTCGTCCCGCGCCGCGAACAGAATCGAAACCGATGGGCAATCCGCGTCCGCAAGGGGAGTCGCATCTTTGAGCGAACGCAGCGACGGCACCCCTAGGCCGATGTCGATGGCCTGGCCAATCCACGTAAGCGCTGCGAGCCCTAGGAGTCCCAGCCAGAAGTAGTGCAACACCGAATTCCTCCACCGGAGCGGGAACGAACAAGTTATGCTATCACGCTGCATGGCTCGCACTATTTCCATCATCGGGGCAGGACGCGTGGGAGCGGCTCTCGCCAAGCGTTTGCGCGAGCTAGGATGGCGCATCGGAGCGGTCGTCACGCGTTCGGCTGCCTCATCGCGCGCTGCCGTCCGCTCGATCGGCGCCGGCACGCCTCACGCGGGACTGACGCGGCAGGCTCTTGGTGCCGATGTGATTCTTTTTACTACTCCCGACGGCGCGCTCGAACCGGCGGCGCGCAAACTCGCGGTAATGGGCCGCGACGAATGCTTTGGCAAAGTCGCTCTGCATACCAGCGGCGCGCTCGACCGCAGCGTTCTCGAACCGCTGGCTCGCCGCGGCGCCGCCACGGGCTCTCTTCATCCGATGCAGACGTTTAGCGGGCGCGGCGTGCCGCAACTCGAAGGTATAATATTTGCTGTGGAAGGCGATCGTCGCGCTCAGAAGGTGGCGCAAGCGATTGCGCGCTCGTTGGGCGGCGTTCCGATCACGATCGAAGGTCGCGACAAGCCCGCATATCACGCGGCAGGTGCTTTCGTAGCCGGCCAGGCCCTCGCGCTGGTGGAAGCCGCCACACAAATGCTGATGAAGATCGGCTTCAAGCGCCGGCGGGCAATACAAGCTCTGCTGCCGCTGATGCGTCAGATGCTGGATAATTTCGAGCGTCTCGGCCCGCGGGCTGCGTGGACCGGTCCAATTTCGCGCGGCGATTACGCCACCGTCGCAAAGCACATGACCGCGCTGCGCGATTATCCGCGCGAATTTCAGGATTCTTACGCCGCGCTCGCGATGCTGGCGGGGCGCGTGCTCTCTACAAAACCGGACGAAACGCTCGCGAATCTCGAGCGCGCACTCAACGAACCCATCGGAGGCTCGAGTGGAACGACTTCACATTCCCGTTGAATACACCACGCTCGCAAATGGCTTACGGGTTGTTGCATCACCGGATCGCAGCGCTCCCGTGGTCACCGTCGGCGTCTACTATCAGATCGGATTTCGCCTCGAGCCTCGCGGACGCAGCGGTTTCGCGCATCTTTTCGAGCACATGATGTTTCAAGGCTCCGAGAACGCCGGGAAAATGGAACACATTCGCCTGATCAATTCCTCGGGCGGCCTTTTGAATGGAACTACGAATTACGACATCACGAACTATTTCGAATCTGTACCCTCGAATGCCCTCGAGCGCGTCCTCTGGCTTGAAGCAGACCGCATGCGCGCGCTCAAAGTGGACGATGAAAACCTCCGCAACCAGCGCGACGTGGTAAAAGAGGAAGTTCGCGTCAACGTGTTGAATCAGCCTTACGGCGGATTTCCGTGGCTCGATTTGCCGCCCGTCGCTTTCCGCAATTGGCCCAACGCGCATAACTTTTACGGCGACTTCACCGACCTGGATGCCGCAACTCTCGAAGATGTTGGCAGCTTTTTTTACACCTATTACGCTCCCAACAATGCCGTGCTGCTGATGCTCGGCGATTTCGAGCCTGCCGAAGGGTTTGCACTGGCCAAGCGCTACTTCGAGGACATTCCGGCGCATCCGTTGCCTCCGCGCGCCAACGTCAGCGAGCCTGCTCAGACCGAAGAGCGCCGCGGGGAAGTCGAAGAAAAGTTCGGTCCTCTGCCCGCGATGGCGATCGGCTATACGGCACCCCCGCGCGGCACCGATGATTGGTACGCGGCAACCATCCTCGATCGCGCTTTGCACGGCGGGCGTTCCGGCCGCGTCTATCGCGAACTTGTTCTGGAAAAGCAAATCGCCGTTGAAGCAGATGGCAGCGCTGACACCTTCGATACAAACGGTCCCACGCAGATGGTGACCCGGATTTTTCACAAACCTGAATTCACCTCCGGCCAGACGCTCGCAGCCTTCGATGAAATTATTCGCAGCGTTCAGGACCACGAAATTCGCGAAGACGAACTCGATCCAGTAAAAGTTAAATTTCGCGCTGATTTTTACTCCATGCTTGAAGGCGGCATGGGCGCCCATATGCCTCGCTTCGGCCTGATGCACTACCTCGCGTGCTTCACGCTCTTCGACGGTGATCCGCAGCGCATCAATACGATCCTCGACGGTTTTCTCGCCGTCACTCCGAAGCAGGCCCAGGCTGCGGCGCGAAAATACTTGGTGCCGCAAAATCGCGCCATCGTGGTGCGGCGCCCGGTTGCAAACGGAGCCGCCCGATGAGCGCGAAAACAGTGAGCGTGCCCGGCGCTCGCCCCGCGACTGCCCCTGCCCTCGGCCCGGAACGCCCGGTCGCGTGGCCGCGGCAATCCGTTCGCACTCTCTCGAACGGTTTGCAGGTCGTACTCGCCGAATTGCACACTTTTCCGAAAGTGGCCGCGCAGCTTTTCTTCCGCAGCGGAAATGCAGCCGTCGCTTTGACCGCCCCGGGCCTTGCTGAAATCACGGCCACTGTGGTCCGCACCGGAACGGCCTCGCGGCCAAGCCGCCGCATCGAGGAAGACTTGCGCCGAATGGGAGCTGACCTTGGCACTCACGCAGGCGCCGACTCCAGCGCGATTTCGATCGCGGGCCTCGCCGAGTTTTCCGGCGGCTTGCTGGAAATGGTCGGCGACCTCGCGCGCAACGCATCGTTTCCCGCCGAAGAATTCGAGCGCGAGCGGCGCCAGAAAATCGAGGAACTTCGCATCGAACGCACGACGCCCGGTTTTCTCGGCACCGAACGCCTGCGCCAGGTGCTTTTCGGCCCGCATCCTTACGCCATCGTCGCACCAACCGAAGAGCAGGTCGGCGCGTACACGCGGGAACAGCTCGCGGATTTCTATCGGCGCTATTACGTGCCAGAGAATGCGCTGCTGCTCGTCGTGGGAGATTTTAAGACCGACGCGATGTTCGAGCAGATCGAGAAGGTCTTCGGAAGTTGGAAAGCTCCCCAGCCGGAGGTGCAAAAATCTCCCGCGCCGCCGAAAAATATCGGCCGCCACGTCCACCTCGTCCATCTTCCCGGCGCCGTGCAGACGCAAGTGCTGGTCGGAAATCTCGCCATCACCCGGCGCGATCCCGATTGGTTTCGTCTTACGCTCGCGAATTCAATCTACGGCGGAGCGTTTCATTCGCGCCTCGTCATCAATATCCGAGAGCAGAAAGGCTACACCTACAGCCCCCGCAGTGGCGCGCATCCGTTGCGCCAGCAGGGATATTTCAGCGTGCACGCGGCGGTGCGAAACGAAGTCACCGCCGCTACGCTCACCGAAATTTTCTACGAAATCGACCGCATGCGCTCCATCCCCGTCACCGCGGAAGAGCTCGATAGCGCGCGCAGCTATATGACGGGAGTTTTCTCGCTCGGCGTCGCCACTCTCGACGGCGTCGTAGGCCAGCTTTCGAACGTCTATCTCGAGCGACTGCCGGCTGATTACCTTGAAACCTATCGCGAAAAAATCCGCGCGCTCACCGCTGATGACGTCCTGATCGCGGCGCGGCGCTACTTTGATTCCGCCAACGCCCAGATCGTTCTAGTCGGCGACCGCGCGCAAATCGCCGAGCAGGCCGCGCTTTTCGCCGAAGTCACGGAGTACGACGCGCAAGGAAAGCAGGCGTTGAAATGAAGTGCCGCATGCCCCAGACCCGCGCGGTTTACCTGCTGGCCGCGTCGTTGCTGCTCGCGGGCGCGCTGCATTCGCAGAAAGCGCCACCTGCGGCGCCGCTCGATTTGAATTCAGCGACGGTCGAACAGCTCGAACAATTGCCGGGAGTTGGCCCCACCATCGCCGCGGCCATCGTTCGCTTCCGCGAAAAGAGCGGCCCGCTGCATCGCGTCGAGGATCTGCTCGCGGTTCGCGGCGTTTCAAAAAACAAACTCGCGAAACTCCGGCCATACGTCTTCGTCGCTCAGCAGCCGAAGAAGTCTTAATCCTCTCATTGAGGTACAATGCATCCGCCAACAGGAGGCGAAAGTGAAAAGTAAGATTAAGCGATCGGCAGTCCCCGCAGTTCTGGTAGCCATCATCGCAGCTCTTTTTGTTGCAGTCGCAGTCAACGGCGCGCCACCCGCTGCACGTCCGCGCGGAATTTCCTCATCCGCGTCCGTCGCAGCCGGACCGTCCGGCTATCACTTGATAAAGAAAATTCCGGTCGGCGGCGAGACTGGCTGGGACTACCTCACGTTCGATTCGCACACGCGCCGGCTCTTCATCTCGCGCGGAACGAAAGTAATGGTCCTCGACGTGGACTCCGGAAAAGTGGTCGGCGAGGTTCCGAACACCGAAGGCGTGCACGGCATCGCGCTCGCTCCCGACCTCAACCGCGGCTTCACGTCCAACGGCCGCGCCGGCACCGTCACGATCTTCGATCTAAAAACTTTCGCCGTAATCGGCCAGGCCCCAACGGGCAAGGGTCCCGACGCCATCGTCTACGATCCTTCGTCGAAGCGCGTTTTCACTATGAACGGCGGCAGCAATAACAGCACCGCAATCGACGCCGCCACGGGCAACGTCGTTGGTACCGTCGCTCTTGACGGAAGGACGGAATCCGCCGGCGTCGACGGCGACGGCCGCGTCTACGTCGACATCGAAGACAAAAGCGAAATTCAGGCCATCGACGCGCAGAAGCTCGCCGTCGCCGCCACGTGGAAAATCGCCCCGTGCCAGGAGCCTGCGGGCCTCGCCGTCGACTCCGCGCATCGCCGCCTCTTCGCCGGATGCGACAACAAAATGATGGCCGTCGTCGACGCCGACTCCGGAAAAGTTCTCGCCACTCCCGCTATCGGCGAAGGCGTCGACGCGGATGGATTCGATCCCGGCACCGGTTTCGCGTTCGCCTCCAACGGCCAGAGCGGGACGCTCACCGTGGTCCACGAAGACGCGCCGGACAAATTCTCCGTGGTCGAAGACGTTCCGACGCAGCGCGGCGCGCGCACCATGGCGCTCGATACCAAAACGCACGAAGTTTTCTTGGTGACCGCCGACTTCGGTCCGCGCCCGGCGGCCACGCCGGAGAATCCCCGGCCGCGTCCGCCGATGGTCCCTAACTCATTCGTAGTTTTAGTTTTCGGCCGCTAGATTTGCGCGCGCCCAAAAAAATAAAACGGCGAAAAGAAATTACAAAACTTGGTGGCTCGATTTCGACGGTTCCACGGCCAGGGGCACTTGGTCGGTGATTTCCAGGCCGTAGCCTTCGAGCGCCACTACTTTGCGCGGATGATTCGTCAGCACGCGAATCCTCCGCAATCCGAGATCGATCAAAATCTGCGCGCCGATTCCGCTTTCGCGCTGCACCAGCCGCTGCCGGCCCAAATCCTGGTCCAACTCGCCGCGCCCGTGAAAGCGGATTTGCGGCAGCCGCTCGCCTTCGTCTACGCGCGAATCGATTTGAAATCCGCGGCCCGTATGATGCAGGTAAACGAACACGCCGCGCCCCGCCGCGGCGATCGCGCCCAGCGACCGCTCGATAATCGCGCGGCAGTCGCACGACGAAGAGCCAAACACGTCACCCGTTAGACAGTGTGAATGAACGCGCACCAGCGGCCCGTCATTTTCACGCACTCCTTCACGTACTGCATTCTCGCGCACTCCATCCTCGCGGGCGCCGCCAAGGGTCGCAGCGCCGGCCGCGGACGCGTCCAGCTCGCCGCGCACCAGCGCGACGTGCAGCTCGTTGTCCACATCGCTCGAATACGCGATCATGCGGAAATCGCCGTGGCGCGTCGGCAGCACCGATTCCGCGATTCGCCGAACGTACCGCTCGTGCTGCATGCGGTAGCGGATCAAATCCGCCACCGTGAGCATCTTCATTCCGTGGACGCGGCAGAATTCCGCCAGCTCCGGCGTGCGCGCCATCGTCCCGTCGTCGTTCATGATTTCGCAGATCACGCCGGAATGGTCCAGCCCCGCAAGCCGCGCCAGGTCCACGCAAGCTTCCGTCTGCCCCGCGCGCACCAGCACTCCGCCGCTGCGCGCCTTCAGCGTGTGCACGTGCCCTGGACGCGCCAGGTCTTCGGGACGCGTATTCGCGTCCGTGGCCGCCAGAATCGTCGTCGCGCGATCCGACGCGCTGATCCCCGTGGTGGTGCCCCGCCGCGCGTCAATCGGCTCGCAGAACGGCGTGCCGAACATCGACGTATTCCGCTGCGTGATCGGCGCAAGGTTTAGCGCGTCGCAGCGCTGTTCGGTCAGCGACAGGCAAATCAAGCCGCGCCCGTATCTGGTCATGAAATTGATGGCTTCCGGCGTGATTTTCTCCGCCGCCATCGCCAGGTCGCCTTCGTTCTCGCG
>Ga0073928_10006709_pt1 | contig 15356 bp, 9 predicted proteins | sample PaiPotPPA55metaG_FD_76969 | JGI IMG/M metagenome (GOLD analysis project Ga0073928, IMG submission 76969) | Iron sulfur acid spring bacterial and archeal communities from Banff, Canada, to study Microbial Dark Matter (Phase II) - Paint Pots PPA... ... | reverse complement strand
CGCTTCGACGCTGCTCTTGCGAACAGCTCCGCATGACTCGGGGCCGATGTGGGTCGCTATTTCACATTCGTATGACTTTTGCATTCACTACACCTCGCCGGTTTAGCCGGCGCACAGGAGAAAGGTGATTAGGAAGCGCGGCGAGACATATGGTTCGTGGGTAGCCGGTAGTTGGTGAGGCGAGAAAAGAACCACGAAAGCAAAGCCAGTGAAGAACTCAGTGTTTAAGAAAGTGTGGACTAGGAATTGTCTTCGGGCGGCCAGGCTGAGTGGTCTTCGCCGAGGTGGACTTCGAGGTAGCCTTCCGCGGGTAGGACGTCGACGGGCAAGCCGCCGTGCCATAGTGCGACGCCGAGCTTCAGCTTAGATTGGCCTTTCAGATCGATTTCGCTACGCTGAATGGCGACTTCGAGAATGCGGTCAAAGGAGGCTTCGGCGACAGTTTTGGGATTGAGGAGGCAGAGGCGTCCTTTTTCCACGGCGAATTCCTGCAGGTGGCCGCGTATCAGCTTCACGACTATGTTTATCTCTTCGGCTGCGCCGATGGTGATGCGGAATTCCGAATCTTCAAGTTCTCCTAGAAGAGCGAGGAACGGGTCGACGCGGACGCAGAAGCGGTCCTCTTCGAAACCATAACGTAATTCATGAAGATAGAAAGTGCGGCCGTGCATTGCGCCACCGCGGCGTTCGGGAGAATAGAGGCCAGCACCCAGCCATTCGAAATAGGAAGTATCTCTTCCATCCACCGCGATTTTTAGAAAGCCTGTGGGAGCCAATTGCAAGGCGTGTTCCGGCTGACGCTTGATGGGCTTCGCGAGTTCTTGGGGTGCCACTTGCCCTAGCGCGAGGTAAACCGCCGTCAGATGCTTACGATAGAGGGCATCGAATTCCGCATCGTTTGCCGTGCTGTGTTCCGGACCGTACCACCAGCACCAATCACTTCCTTCCGCGGCCAGGAGGGATTCTTGCGCTTCGGCGAGCGCGGTTTCCGTCGGCGCACCGTCGCGCCCTTGTTGGCGGGCCTCCACGGCGCGGCCATACGCTTCGCGAGCATCCCATAGGAGTTCCCACGCGGCCACGTCTTCGCTATGTCCGATCCACACATCGAAATTCGCGTTGATCCAGGAGGCGGGGAAAATTCCGGCGTTTGTTGGAATATCTCCGGCGGCGGCGATCGCTTCGGTCGCGGTTAGCGCACGAAAATCCTGATCTCCCTGTATGCGGCCGTAAAATTCGCGCAGAAATTCGCGGCCGTTCCCGGGATAGTATTCCCAGGCATTTTCGCCATCGAGAAACAGGCAAACCGTTAGCGGCTGTGAGGTCTGCACGCGCTCGCCAAGCTCGCGAAGCCTGCCATGCAAATCCGCGGCGGCGTCCTTGCCATTCATGCGGCTGTAGACGAAACCGATGAGATCGGAAAGATGATGATCTCGGAATAGTCCCGTCATGGGTTTCCCGCCAAGCTGCACGCGCAGTGGCTTATATAGACGTTCCGCATTCGCCGGTACGCCCTTGGCATCGCGAAAGAATCCCGCGTTCAGCGTTCTGCCAAGGACACCTTCATCCGTGCCGAACCACTGGAAGCCTTCCTCTGCGGCGATAGTTAGCGCCTGATCCGAGACGGAGCCTTCCGAGGGCCAAAGGCCTGCGGGTTTCGCGCCGAAAACGCGCTCGTGGTAATCGCGGGCGCGGCGGAGTTGCTCGCGCGCATCTTCGGGGCGGCGATAAGCGCGACGCGGGAGTGGGGTACCGGGATTGGCCACACGCGCGATGTCCGAATCGCAGATCAATGGAAGGATGGGGTGATAAAACGGCGTGGTGCTGAGCTCTATCTGGCCGGTCTGAGCCACTGCGCGATACTCAGGCAAAACCAAGCCGAGCAGTTCCAATTGCTTTGCCTTCAGAGCGTCTTTGTCTTTTTCCGTGAACTCCTTCCCTTTGCTCGCGAGACGGCTCACGACCGAATCTTTCTCGAACCAGGTTTCCTCCATCCAGACCAATTGGGAGAGCAACTGCAGGTCGCGCCAGTCACGCTGAGTAAACGAGACTTGCGCCTGAGCGCCGCCGGCGGGCTGCGCCCATTCGTGCAGCTCGACTAAACGCGGCCATCGCGACATCAAGCGCTCATGATTCACTTGAAACGCCCGAGCCAGAATCTCCGCTTTGTCTTCTCGCGTTAAATCATCGGCTGACTTGAAGGCTAGCGAGAACCACGGCTCATTGAATTCCCCGCTGGCGTATTCCTCCAGCTGCATGCCCAGCGAGGGCACGACGTTGAAAGTGGCGTGAAATTTGGGGAATTCTTTCAGCATGGCCACCATCCCCCAATAGTCCTTTAGAGCATGCAAGCGGGTCCACGCCAGTACGTACCGGCCCGTTTCCGGATCCCGATATTGCGGCTGATGCATGTGCCACAAGAGCACCACATGGACGCGATTCATCGCGACTCTCTTTCCCGTTCCCACCGCGAGGCCGTGTTACACTCACGGTTCGCGCCATGCGCATCCTGGACCGCTATATCGTTCGTGAAGTTTTTCGTCACGCACTCCTCGGAATCGCCGTATTTACGTTCGTTTTCTTCGTGCCCCAGCTGGTTCGATTGATGGAGCTGTTTGTCCGTCATAGCGGCTCTGGTGGTCAAATACTCGAGCTTTTTCTGTGCATTTTTCCAGGGGTCCTGACGTTTACGCTTCCCATGGCCGTGCTGATCGGCGTATTGCTCGGGCTTGGCCGCATGTCCGCGGACAGCGAAATCATTGCCCTTACGGCGCTCGGTATCGGTCGCCGGCGGATTCTTCTGCCCGTGGGTGTGCTCGCCTTGGCCGGCGCGCTTGTCACGCTGTGCATGACTGTGTGGCTCGGTCCGATAGCCTGGCATAGGTACCGCACTCTCGAGACCGAACTCGTTGCCTCACAGATTTCTTTCGCTGTACAGCCCCGCGTTTTTGACGAACGCTTCCCCAAACTAGTCCTATACGTTAACGACGTGTCTGCCAGCGGCACACAATGGCACGGCGTATTTCTCGCTGAAGCCGGAAGAGAGAACGGCTCGCAACTCACCCTGGCGGAGAATGCGATTGTAATTGCCGAACCCAAAGAGGGCAAGCTGGAGCTTCACTTAAAGGGCGGCACGACGCACGAATTTTCGCGGGATGATCCCGACCGGTACTCGGTGACGGCGTTTGGGCAGAGCGACTGGCCAATCGAGGTGAATGGCCTCGTTCCGGCGCAGCCCAGGCAGGTGAGCAATTCGGAGCGCTCTCTGCGAGAGTTGGCTAATACAAACGATCCCGGCTGGCGCGAAGCGCGCGTGGAATTTCATCGACGGCTCGCGTTTCCTGTGGCGTGTCTCGTCTTTGCTCTCGTCGCCGTACCGCTCGGAGCCCAGCCTCGCCGAGGCGGACGGGCTGCCGGATCACTGCTCGCGGTCATTATTATCGCCTCGTATTACCTGCTTACTGTGATTGGGGCAGGTTTAGCGCGTCAGGGCGAAGTGCCGCCTGCCTTGGGAATCTGGGGCGCAAATATCCTGCTGGCGATTCTTGGACTTGCGCTGCTTCCGCGAATGGAACAATTCCGCGGCGAAAGCCAGTGGCTGAATCCTGCGGTCCGATTCCGGAGCTGGGCCAGGTTGCTTCGCCGCCGGAAAGCGCGCGCACGCGCTGCAGCCATAGCTGTAGCCCGCATTCCCAACGGCTTGATCGAGCCCCAGGAGAACGGCATGCAGTCGAGCGGCAGCTTCCCTCGATTGATGGATATCTATCTCTTGCGCCGCTTCTTTTTTTATTTCTCGCTGCTTATGACGGTCTTCATTTTCCTGTTTGAGGCTTTCACCTTCTTCGAGCTGCTCGATGACATCGCGCGTCATCGCGTCCCATTTCTCGTTGTCGTGGATTATTTCCGCTTCCTGACTCCCTACCTGATTTACAACCTCGCGCCGCTGGGGGCGCTGGTAGCCGTGCTTGTAACACTCGGCGTAATGAGCAAGAACAACGAAATCGTAGCCTGTAAGGCCAGTGGCATCAGCCTCTACCGGCTTGCCGTGCCGTTGCTTTTCGCCGGACTGGCCCTTGCCGCCAGTATGATCGTGTTGGATGAAACCTACCTGCCCTACGCCAACCAGCGGCAGGACGCGTTGCGCAACCAGATCAAGGGCCGCCCAGCGCAAACTTATGCGCACCCGCAACGGTGGATTTTTGGCAATGACGAGAAAATCTACAACTACGACCTCTTTGACCCGGCGCAAAACCTTCTTGGAGGTCTCAGCGTGGTTGAACTCGACCCCGCCACATTTCAGATGCGGCGGCGCGTGTTTGCCGCGCGCGCGACGTGGTCCGATTCGCAGAAAGTGTGGGTTCTGGAAGGAGGGTGGGTGCGCGATTTCGCCGATGGCACGATCACGCGTTATGAGCGGTTCCCTGTCACGTCGCTTGCAGAGCTATCCGAGCCGCCCAGTTATTTCAACCGAGAGGTTCGCCAAGCCTCTCAGATGAGCTTAGGGGCGCTGCGGAGGTATATCGCGGATCTGCATAAAGCCGGATTCGACGTCGCCAACCTGACGGTGCAGTGGCACGTCAAGCTGGCTTTCCCACTCATCGCGCCGATAAGCATGTTGCTGGCGATCCCGTTCGCCTTGTTGGTCGGGACACGCGGCGCGGTTGGCGGAGTGGCGCTGGGGGTGGCTATCGGAATTGTGTATTGGACAGCGGCTCGCTTGCTGGAAGCGATGGGCGGCGTTGGACAATTGCCGCCATTTCTTGCGGCTTGGTCCACGGACATTACATTTCTTTTTTTGGGTCTCTACTTTTTCTTTAAGATGCCCACGTAAGAAAAAAGAAGCGGCCGAAGCGCAGACATTGCTTGAGGTGTCCGCACGCCGACGCCTTAAACCATCACTTTAAATTAATGAAGAGCGATTTATTTTACTACTTCTTCTGCTTTTTCTTGGATTGCTCTTCTTCAACTACTGCTTGAGCTGCGGCAAGGCGCGCCACTGGCACGCGGAACGGCGAACAACTCACATACGACAAGCCAGCACGGTGGCAGAACTTGACGCTATCCGGGTCGCCGCCGTGTTCGCCGCAGATGCCCAGCTTAATGCCGGGACGAGTTTTGTTCCCCTTCGCGACAGCCATTTCGATCAGTTGTCCGACACCCGCTTGGTCGATGGTAGCGAACGGATTCTTTTTGACGATCTCCAATTCCTGGTAAGGCCCGAGGAAGGAGCCTGAATCGTCGCGGCTCATGCCGAGGCAGGTCTGTGTCAGGTCATTGGTGCCAAAACTGAAGAACTCGGCCGTCTGCGCGATCTCATCGGCAGTGAGCGCGCCACGCGGAACCTCAATCATCGTGCCCACCAGGTAATTCAGCTTTACGCCCTTTTCCTTCATCACCTCGCGTGCAATCCGATGAACGACCTCGACCTGCAGGTCCAGTTCTTTTTTAAAGCCCACGAGCGGAATCATCACTTCGGGGTTTACCTTGATGCCCGCCTTCTGAACCTCCGCCGCGGCTTCGAAGACGGCGCGGGACTGCATCTCAGAAATCTCAGAATAGACAATCCCTAAGCGGCAGCCTCGGAAGCCAAGCATCGGGTTAAATTCATGTAATTCTTTAACTCTCTGCTGGACTTTTTCAACCGGCACTCCCATCTTTTTTGCCAGAGCGCTTTGCGCGGAACCTTCGTGCGGCAGGAACTCATGCAACGGCGGGTCAAGGAACCGGATCGTCGCCGGAAATCCCTTCAATTCGTTAAACATGCCGACGAAATCCTCCCGCTGATAGGGCAGGATCTTGGCGAGTGCCTCTTTCCGGTGTTCCTTGGTGTCCGCCAAAATCATCTCGCGCATGGCGTCGATGCGATTGCCTTCAAAAAACATGTGCTCGGTGCGGCAGAGTCCAATGCCAACGGCGCCGAACGCGAGGGCATGAGCCGTCTGTTCGGGCGTGTCCGCGTTGGTGCGCACCTGCATGCGTGTGACCTTGGCACACCAGTCCATAAGTTTTTTAAAGTTTTGATAAGTCTGGCTTTTGTTGGCGTCGAGAGATTTCTCAATAAGAACTTGAACAATCTCGGAAGCAGCGGTCGGGATCTGACCTGGATAGACTTCGCCAGCCGTGCCGTTGATGGAAAGAAAGTCTCCTTCTTTATAAGTTACGCCATCGACGGTCATGGTCTTGGCAGCGTAATCAATCTGCAGCGCCGCTGCGCCGCAGACACAGACCTTGCCCATCTGCCGAGCGACGAGAGCTGCGTGTGAACTGACGCCACCCTTTGCCGTGAGAATGCCTTCAGCGGCGATCATGCCGCGCAAATCTTCTGGCGAGGTTTCAGTGCGGACGAGCAGAACCTTTTCTCCCCGTTCGGCAGCCGCGGCGGCACGGTCCGCGTTCAAATACATCCTGCCGGCAGCCGCTCCCGGCCCGGCCGGCAGTCCCTTCGCAATGACTTTGGCAGCCGCAACAGCCTTGCGATCGAACACCGGCGCCAGCACTTGGTCGAGCTGGTCAGCGGGCACGCGTCGGATGGCGGTCTTCCAGTCAATGAGCTTCTCTTTCTCCATTTCAACGGCGAAGCGGACGGCAGCCAGTCCTGTCCGTTTGCCGTTGCGCGTCTGGAGCATGAAGACCTTGCTATCCTGAATGGTGAACTCGAAGTCCTGCACATCCTTAAAGTGTTTCTCCAGGGTTTGCCGGATTTTCTCCAATTCGTGGAAGGCTTTGGGGAGGTAGTTCTTGAGCTGTGCGACGGGTTCGGGTGTGCGCACGCCCGCCACCACGTCTTCCCCTTGCGCATTGATCAGGAACTCGCCGTATAAGACTTTCTCGCCGGTCGCGGGATCACGCGTGAAGGCCACGCCCGACCCGGACTGGTCACCCGTATTTCCATAGACCATCGCCTGCACGTTTACCGCGGTGCCCCATTCGGACGGGATATTGTATTTGCGGCGATAAACGATGGCGCGATCATTCATCCAAGAACCAAACACGGCGCCCACCGCGCCCCACAGCTGCTTCCAGGCGTCCTGCGGAAACTCCGTCCCGGTGCGCTCCTTAATAAGTTTCTTGAACCGAGCGACCAGTTCCTGAAGGTCTTTTACCGTCAGTTTCGGGTCGTCGACATCGGCATGATACCGTTCATGCTTCAGGCCATGAATGACCACCTCAAACGGTTCGTGGTCCTCGTGCGGGCGTTTCTGCACGTTCATCACAACGTCGCCATACATCTGAATGAACCGGCGGTAACAGTCCCAGGCAAACCGTTCATTCTTGGTAGCCTTGGCTAAGGTGAGTACGGTTTCATCGTTCAGCCCGAGGTTCAAAATCGTATCCATCATGCCGGGCATTGAATCGCGGGCGCCCGAGCGGACGGACACCAGCATCGGCATGGCTTCGTTGTCCCCAAACTTCGTGCCCATGATCTTTTCTACGCGCGCGACCGCTTTCCTTACTTCCGCGTCGAGGGCCTTCGGGTAAGTCTTTTTATTTTCGTAATAGTATGTGCAAACTTCCGTCGTGATGGTCAGACCGGGAGGCACGGGCAAGCCAATCCGGCTCATCTCCGCAAGACCGGCGCCCTTTCCGCCCAGGAGAGCGCGCTGAGTTCCTTCACCTTCTGCTTTGCCTGCTCCGAAAAAATACACCCATTTAGCCACTGTGCTCCTCGCTTGTCGTTTTTTGATTTTTGAGAAACTTCCTAGCGTTTACCTGACTGCATCGCGCCGGAAAAATTTGTCGGCACGCCGACCCAACACACTTTTTACAAATTAAAGCAAAACTTTATCTTCTTACTTGCGTTCCTCTCCACCCAATTCGGAGAAATCCGCGATGGTCGTGAACTCGCGCAGAATTTCAGACAGCAAAGCCAGACGATTTTTTCTCACCGCTTCGTTCTCTGCCATCACCATGACCTGTTCAAAGAAGTCGTCCACCGCTCGGCGCAGCCCCGCAATGACTTCAAGTGCTTCTTGATATTTTCCCGCACGCTTCTCTGCCTGCACTTTAGACGCAGCCGCGCGTACTGCGGAGAATAATTCGCGCTCGACTCCGGTCTCGAATAGCTCGGTCTGGATTATCCGCGCTTCTTCCTTCTTGAAATTGGACTTCTCAAGAATATTCCGGATGCGTTTAAACGAGACGGCGAGTGGCTCGAAGTTCTTCGATTTACGGATGGCCTTGAGGGCCACGAGTCGCTTATGCGCATCCACCAAGTCGTCGACTCCGGCACGGAAGACAGCGTTCACTTCGTCATAGCTGAAGTTCTCGCGCTCGCGAAGAACAAACTTTGCCCGGTCCAGAAGGAACTCAAGCACCAGGGCCTCCTGCTCAGGCGTCACTCCCCGCTTGGGCGGATTGGTTAGAAGAGCTTTGGCGGCTGCTCCGACCGCCAGCGAGATCGAGACCGGGAGCTTCCTTTCGAGGATGATTTTCACGATTCCTAAGGCGGCTCGCCGCAAGGCGTATGGATCGCTGGAACCGGTAGGCACCAATCCCACTGCAAAGCAGCCGACAATGGAATCGAGCTTGTCGCCCAAGGCGACGGCACACCCGGTGAGATTTCTGGGGATGGGATCTTCGAGCCCTACGGGACGATAGTGATCGTAGATCGCGTCGGCCACGTCGTCCGGTTCGCCTTGCGCGCGCGCATAAAGCCCGCCAACGATTCCCTGCAGCTCAGTGAATTCCCGAACCATCTCGGTAGCGAGATCACACTTCGACAGTTCTGCGGCACGGTCGGCTTCCGCCACGTGCGCCTGAATAAGACCACTGTTGAACCATTGCTCGGAAAGCCAGCGAGCAATGGCGCGGATGCGTTCCACTTTGTCGCGGTAACTCCCCAACCGCGATTCGTACGTGACGCGTTCGAGTTTCGGCAAGTAGTCGGCCAGCCGACATTTCTGATCCGACTCCCAGAAAAATTGCGCGTCCGCCAGGCGGGCTCGCAGGACTCGTTCGTGGCCAGCACGCACCAAACCCTTGGGATCTTTGGACAGATTAATGACCGCCAAAAAATGCGGCGCAACTTCCCCGCCCCGCTTCTCGACGGCAAAATACTTTTGGTGCCCGCGCATTACGGTAATAAGGATCTCGTCAGGCAGCGCGAGAAACGCCGGATCGAAATCACCTTCCAGGACACTCGGACATTCGTTGAGGTAGGTGACGAGCTTTAGAAGTTCCGCATCTTCGTGGATTCGATACGCCGCCCTCCCTGCATGCGCCGCCAACTCTTTCGAAATCTTCTCTCCCCGCTCTGTTGACCGAACGATGACACCATTCGCTTTGAGCTTCTTTTCGTAGTCCGCGAAGTCTTTGATGCGAAGCGGGCCTTTGCCGAGAAACCTGTGACCGTGCGTTATGTCTCCCGCCGTAACACCTGCGAAAGAAAACTTCAGCGGCTTGCCATTTACAACGGCGACGATCCAGCGAATCGGCCGAATGAATCTGGCGCCATCGATACCCGTCCAGGTCATCGAACGGGGCCAGGACAAATCATGAATCGCGCGGGGAAGCATCTCGGTCAGGATCTGCTCCGCCGTTCGGCCGCGTTTCACCTGCTTTGCGGCCAGGTACTCCCCCTTGGAGTTCTTCACGATGTACAGGTCCTTCAGAGAGAGCCCCTGCTTCTCCGCAAAGCTAAGCGCCGCCCGAGTCGGCTCGCCGACCGCATCGTACGCCACCGACTTCGGCGGACCCGTAACTTCGCTCTCGACGTCGGCCTGTTTTTCTCGAAGGCCACTGACGTGCGCGACGAGACGGCGCGGCGCGCTAAAAGTTCTTACGGTCACGCCGTCTGAGAGATTCTCAGCTGCCAGTAGTTTTTCCAAATTCGCGCACAGCTCTTCTTCTGCTTTGGGTAACATGCCCGCGGGAATCTCCTCGCTGCCAACCTCAAGCAATACTTCAACTCGTCTCTCAGCAATTTTCCCCTTGGATTCCTTCGGCCGGTTCATGCGCGCACCTCGCGGCGCACAGCAGGTCCGCCAATTTGCTCCAAGTACGCCGTAGCTGTCCGGCATGCCACAGTACGAACGCGCGCCATAAGCGCCGCTCGTTCCGTGGTCGAAATGACGCCCCGCGCATCCATCAGATTAAATAGATTGGAGCACTTGAGGCAGTGGTCGTAAGCCGGAAGAAGCGGGTACCGCTCGCGCTCCTTCCCTGCCGCCGAGCCAAATCCGTCAAGAAGCTCCTTGGCCTGTTTCTCGTGCAGTTCAAATTCAGCGCGGATGGCTTTGGCATCGCTGCGGTTGAAGCTGTACTCCGAGAACTGCTGCTCCTCGGCCAATCGGATATCGCCATAGGTTTTGTCCGCGGACCACCGTAGATCGTAGACGCTCGCCACATCTTGGAGGAACGCGCAGATGCGCTCCAAGCCGTAGGTCAGTTCTACTGAAATCGGATCGAGGTCGATGCCGCCGCTCTGCTGGAAGTAAGTGAACTGGGTGATCTCCAATCCATCTAACAACACTTGCCAGCCAATGCCCCAGGCTCCCAACGTCGGCGATTCCCAGTTGTCTTCCTCAAAGCGAATATCGTGTTCCCTTAAGTTGATGCCAATAGCGCCGAGACTCTGGAGGTAAAGATCCTGAACATCGACCGGAGAAGGTTTGAGGATGACTTGAAATTGCGTGTGCTTGTAAAGCCGGTTGGGATTTTCGCCATATCTTCCGTCGGCGGGCCGACGGCTTGGCTGCGCGAAAGCCACTCGATACGCTGCGGGCCCGAGCACGCGGAGAAATGTTTCCGGATGCATCGTGCCGGCGCCCACTTCCACATCGTAGGGCTGCTGCAACACGCATCCCTGCTTCACCCAGAAGTGCGAGAGTTTCAAAACTAGATCTTGAAAGTTGAGGCCGACCGATTTTTTCTCAAGTTTTACTTTAGCTGTCAAGTGGTCTCCAAAAGTCTTCGTGTGACTAGCGGCTTTTCCGTGTGATGCTCGATCCAATTCAGCGAAGCTTCTCGCAGTTCGGCCGCAGGCTGTTGCATCGCGGGCAGGAACTCTATCTTATCGAGTTTCTCTCCCGCAAACCGCTCGGCAAGTTGCCTCGCCGCCAAGTGTAGTGGCTTCATGCCGCCGCGCCGGCACTTGTCGCAAAGCAGCCCCGCTTCCCACGGCGCATGGAAAGCTGCCTGCGAATCGAATGACGCACCGCACGACGCGCACCGATCAAACTGTGGCAGCCAGCCACCCAGGCGCACGACCCAAAATGCGAAGTAGCTGAGCGGCAACTGCCATGCACCCGTTCGTTCGATCTCGCGAACTGTGAGCAAGAGAAGCCGAAACATGGACTCGGCCGTTTCATGCTCCGGGAGGACCTGCTCCGAAACTTCACTGACAACAGCCAGCCCGGTACTCAGTTCGTAATCGCTCTGCGACTTATTAAAAGATTCGAGCAGCTCGCACTGCTGGATGCGCACCAAATCGCGCGTTTCTTTTTCGATATACCAGAGCTGAACGTGCGACAAAATCTCCAGCGTCGAGCCATACCGGTTCTTGATCCGCCGCGCACCGGAAGCCACACCGCGCATCCGTCCCGAACTCCGTCCGAAGAAACTCACCAGGCGGTCGGCCTCTCCCAGCGAAAAGGTCTTCAAGATGATGGCTTCCGTTTCCCTGGCAGGCATGAGCTGTCGGCGCGCCGACGCTTCGCCGGACACGATGCAGAGTTACGTCCGATCCCCGCGCACACGCAGAACTAATTTAATTACCACACACGCTCGCCTCACGCAATGCTTACATAAGGAAACGCAGAAAAACGCGTCTCATCCTTTCACAAAAACAAAGCCACTATCCGCCATCTCAAGCTGCACTTGAAATGCGCTAACACGCGCGCTGACGCACAAAAAGTCGCACCGCCGGATTCTGTTAACCAGCCCATCCGACGCGCTCATATTATCGGACGCAGATTTCTCTCTCATCGCGCTTTGCATTTTTCCTCTCTTCCGATACCCTGCACCACTACCTCATGCGCGCGCCACGCTTCGACATACTCGGCATCGGCGAGAACGCCACCGACACCGTCTTGCAACTCTCGGAGTTCCCCGCCCTGGGTTCCAAGGTGGAAATGCTCGGAGCCCATATCTTGCCGGGCGGCCAAGTCGCCACAGCACTGATCGCCTGCCAGCGTTGGGGGCTCCGGACCCATTACGTCGGAGCCGTTGGCGACGACTCGGCCGCCGAGCTTCATCGTCGCGAGCTTAGACGCGCGGGTGTGCACGCGGATCTTGTCCACGTACCGCGAACCCTGAGCCAGATGTCGTTCATCCTGATTGATACTGGTTCAGGGGAGCGCACGATTGTCTGGAGGCGCGATCCCCGGCTGACGGTCACGCCCGGTTTTCTGCAAAGGGGCTGGGTTACTTCAGCTCGTTTATTGCACGTCGACGGGCACGACCCGGCAACGACAAGCGTGGCCGCCTCCTGGGCGCGCGCGTCTGGCATCCCGGTTGTAGCCGACCTCGATCACATGTCGCCGGGTTTGTTGCGCCTGCTTCCCTTCGTCGATTTTCCCGTGACGTCGAAAGAATTCCCTGTCGACGTAACCGGCGAGAAGAATCTCTTGAAGGCGCTCCCTCAGCTTTACAGAAAATACGGCCTTCGCGCCATCTGTGCGACCCTCGGGGTGAATGGCGCACTCGCTTGGGATGGCAGCCGCTTCTGGTATGCTCCCTCCTACAAAGTCCGCGTCGTGGACACCACGGGAGCCGGCGATCTTTTTCACGCCGCATTCTCCTACGGAATTCTCCACGGATGGGACTTGCAACGGATCCTCGATTTCGCTTGCGCTGCCGCGGGCCTGAATTGCGAGGTTCTGGGAGCCCGCGGCGGTATCAGCAACCTGTCCAAAGTGAAGGACCTGCAGCGCAAAGCGAGCCGTAACCGCGCCCTATTTTCAAAGACGCAACTCGAGCGCGCTGCCGCTGCTGCCCCGCGGAAGAAGCGCGGTTAGAATCGTTCATGCGAAGCGCTGAATCTCCAGACGGAGCCTGCACCCAGCAAACTGGCAAAACTAGCGAATGTTCATCCCTCTCAAAGACCTGAACCCGCGCCGGACCTATCCGGTCGTCAACACTCTTCTCATTTTGTCGAACGTAATCGTATTTCTCTACCAGATCACGCTTCCGCCGCATCAATACCAGTCCTTCGTGTTGGCCAACGCTACCATCCCCTCCCATATCCGCTTGGCCCTCGGCGGCCACGGCAACCTTGAAGCCGCCTTTCTCCCTATTTTCACCAGCATGTTCCTTCACAGCGGCTTTATGCACATCGCTGGGAACATGCTTTTCCTCTGGATTTTCGGGGACAACGTGGAAGATTACTTCGGCCACTTCCCCTACCTGCTCTTCTATCTCGCTTGCGGCGTAGGTTCGGGGCTCGCTCACATTATTTTTAATCTCCACTCGGCTCTTCCCGCGCTCGGGGCCAGCGGCGCCATCTCTGGCGTAATGGGGGCCTACATCATTCTCTATCCGCGGGCTCGGGTGCTGACTCTCGTGTTCATCTTTTTCGTACCGATTCCGGCTTTCATAATTTTGGGGTATTGGTTCCTGCTTCAATTCCTGGCGGGAGTGAGTTCCGTAGGAGCCGCCGAAACGGGAGGCGTCGCCTGGTGGGCGCACATCGGCGGATTCTTAATGGGCATGGTGATTACAGGATTGAGTCTGGGCGACCGAAAGCAGAGCGTGAACTATTCTTAGCCGATAAAGATGTGTCCCTCAGCACCTGAAGTCGTACTTTAAATATAATTATTGTGCCTTGCCAGCGTAGCTGGCCAGCCAATCCCCTACTTCAACTGTTTGTTTAATTCCTCCAAGATCAGGTGTAACGAAGTTCTCGCGCAACGCGGCTTTCACGGCTTCGCGTAATACTTGAGCCTCCTGCTTCCACCCAAGAAAATCCAGCATCATCGCCGAAGCCAGGACCGACCCGAAAGGATTCGCGATCCCTTTCCCGGCAATGTTCGGCGCCGACCCATGCACAGGCTCAAAAAGTGAGGTCCTGCCAGGATGGATGTTCCCGGACGGTGCGAGACCAAGCCCGCCAGCAAGCTGCGCCCCGAGGTCGCTGACAATGTCGCCGAAGAGGTTGCAGGTCACGATGACGTCGAACTGCGCCGGGTCGCGCACGAGTTCCATGGCCAGTGTATCGATAAAGAGGTGCCGCGACTCAACCTTGGGATACTCCTCCCGGACTTCCTTGAACACCCGCTGCCAAAGATCATGTGCAAACGTCATCGCGTTGGACTTGTCACTCATACAAACGCGCTTCAAGCCGTTCTGCCGGGCATAGTCATACGCATAGCGAATGATGCGCTCGACCCCTTTGCGCGAGTTCACGTCCTCTTGGACGGCAATCTCATCCGCCGTCCCTTTCTTAAAAAATCCTCCCACGCCGACATACAGCCCTTCCGTGTTTTCGCGGATGACCATTAATCGGATGTCTTTTTCGGTGCGATCACGCAACGGTGTCAACCGGTCATGAAGCAGCTCAACGGGCCGGGCGTTCACATAAAGGTCCAACTTGAAGCGCAATCCCAGCAAAATATCCGCAGCGTGCTGGTTGGAAGGAACTCGCGGGTCGCCCAGCGCTCCAAACAGAATGGCGTCGAATTCGTCCCGCAGAATCTCAACCGCCCCAGTGGGCAGCGTCACGCCATCCTTTAGATACCGGTCCGCTCCCCAATCAAACTCCACAAACTCCAAAGGTCTCCTCGCCGGAGCCGTCGCCGCCCGCAACACCTTGACCGCTTCCGGCGTCACTTCCTTCCCAATCCCGTCCCCAGGAATCACCGCGATGCGCGCGACTTCCCCGCCCCACCGCAAGGGAAGTTTGCCACCCGGATTCGTCGGCCTTGTCGTCATCTCGGTCCAATCCTCATCATTGTAGGGGCACGATTCATCGTGCCCGCCGTCGCCAGCAATCAACCCAGAATAAGCCACCCACCACCAACTACCTGTCATCCCGATCGAAGCGCCAGCGCCTTTTGCTGGCGCGCAGTGGAGGGACCTCTCTTCTCGTGGTCACAGTAAGATGCCCCGAAATCGGCAACCTAACACGCCCCACCAAGCAGGTCAACGAACCGGACAGCGCGGTACAGTGTCAGCTTCCGGTAATCCGACAAATCAGGCAAGTTGGACTAAACGCCGGGCGACAATCCATGAAGTCTGGAAACCGGTTGGAAGCAAGTAGGGCCGCATTCGATGAAGAGCATTCGCAGACAGGATCAAGGAGGGTAGCGTAACGTCTTTTGTGTAAATTCCGGTTTTGAGAAGAAAAGAAAAGGGCGTACTTTCCTTTGGAGCGCGAACTCACAGAGGAGGTACACCCTAATGCGAGAACTGGAAGTCCTCGT
>Ga0073928_10006708_pt1 | contig 15360 bp, 12 predicted proteins | sample PaiPotPPA55metaG_FD_76969 | JGI IMG/M metagenome (GOLD analysis project Ga0073928, IMG submission 76969) | Iron sulfur acid spring bacterial and archeal communities from Banff, Canada, to study Microbial Dark Matter (Phase II) - Paint Pots PPA... ... | reverse complement strand
TGGGCGCGCCTCGATCGCATTTATTTTGCCGGTACTGCAGCCGATGCCACGCAAGCAGGTTTCGACGACTCTTTCATCTATCAGGAAATTGCGAAGCCTCATGGTCAGCGAAAAATCCCGATGCTCCAGCTGATGCGCGAGGATTCGCGAGCCCCATTTCGCGCCTGGGCACAAAAGCCAAACAAAATCGGTTACTAAGGACCTGCACGAGCAATCTTGACAGCGCCGTAACTACGGGTTGCACCCTGGTTTGCGCTCGACCCAGCGAATCCCTCTGCGCGTAATTTCCAGCGCATTGATGGGCCCTCCCACATCAGCCTTCTGCGGGTGATACTCCATGGTGAGTTGCACCAACCGGATTGCCCAGCGGACGTCCCTGTCTCTTAACGGAATCTTTCTTTCAGCCGTTGCCCACTTTCTCTGTTCGGCTTTCGCGAAATTTGTTTTATCCGCCACCACTTCGTTAACGATTTCATTTCGCCCCAGCGCTCCAAACACAACTGTTGTCGCATGACGTTCTGTATAAAAATTCTGTTTGGCCCGTTGAGAGGCGGGGTCGAATACAATTTCCACCTGATACATCGCCGTAGCACCGTTTTCGAAACCCGCGAACACGCCGGTAAGAAATATATTTTTCTCCAGCATGTGCTTGGAACCAGTGAAGTCTTCCTGAAGAGCTTGATCGATCTCAGTGACCATACTGTCGCCCCAGCTTCTAGCCGCCGTTCTTAAAAGGCGCGGACTATTGGTCCCCCGCGCTTCTTTGAAAGCGTGCAAGGCCTCTTTCTGGGCGTCCCAAAGCGCTCGCCCCTTGTAGGCGTGGATAATATTCCCGGCAGCCGTAAACACCGAATGGTCACCCAGCCGTACGATCTTGCAAATGTCGTCGCGATACTTCTCATTGTCGTCGTACCCGCGGCTATCAACCGCGATCGCAATTTTTGTTCGCGACCACCCGATAACCACAACTGTACCGCTCGTGCTCTGCACTCCAACGCTCGCACCCATGCTACGCGCGATAACCAGAAATAAAACTGCAACCTCTGTGCTCTTCATTCGTCCGAGTCACCGCCGAAATTTTCAAAGTTTGTGCGTATCGCTACAGGAGGCTTCCCTGAGCCCGCTTAGTGATTTTATCCGCACTATCAGAGGAGACCTAGTGGCAAGGCCAATCGGAGATTGTGTACAATGCCGGAAACTCTGACTTCCAAGAATGAAATCGCAACTGGAACCTAAAGTGGAAATCTCGGGCGAGACGCTCGTCGATCTCCTCCGTGCAAGGGCCATGCGGCAGCCCGACCGCCTCGGGTATTCTTTTCTGCCGAAAGGCGAGGCCGAAGAAGCCAGGTTCACCTACGCTGAGTTGGATCTTCGCGCGCGAGCGATCAGCGTCTGGCTGAGTTCAGTCTCGGCGGCCGGCGACCGCGTGCTGCTCTTGAGTTCTTCAGGACCGGAGTTCGTCTCTGCTGTTTTTGGTTGTCTTTATCGCGGAGCGGTTGCAGTACCCGCCTACCCGCTCGATCCCGCTCGCATAAGTCGAACCGTTTCGCGCTTGAACCGTATCGTGAAAGACGCTCAGCCCGTGGTAGCTCTGGCCTCGGGAAGCTCGCTGGGATTCGTGGAAGACCTCGTCCGCATCCATCCCGACTTGGAGAGCGTCCGCTGGATGGCAACGGAGACTATTCCGTCGGAGCTTGCCGGGAATTGGAAGTCTCCGGTTATTCACCCGGACACGCTCGCGGTTCTGCAATATACCTCAGGGTCTTTGGCTGCGCCGAAAGGCGTTATGGTCAGCCACCGCAACATCCTGGAAAACGAAAAGATGCTCCAGGAAGTGCACGATTACACCGAGGACAATACCTTCGTCGCATGGATACCTCTCGCGCACGATTGGGGCTTAATCAATAATGTTTTCCAGCCTCTTTACTCCGGAGCGCTCAGCGTGCTCATGTCGCCGGAAGCCTTCCTGCAAAAGCCCGTTCGTTGGCTGCGAACGATATCGCGCTACAAAAATGTAACCAGCGGCGGCCCCGGGTTCGGCTACGAGTTGTGTGTGAGCAAAATTCCGTCCAGCGAGCGCATAGGACTTAACTTGGAAAATTGGATATCCGCCGGTATTGGCGCCAGCCCTACGCGTCCCGAAACTCTCGATCGTTTTGTGTCCGCGTTCAAAGATTGCGGTTTTCGGCGTAATGCGTTTTACAGTGGCTATGGTCTTGCCGAAGCCACCTTGCTGGTCAGCGATTCGGAGAAGTTTAGGGGACCAGGAATTCTACGAGTGCAGAAAACGTCACTCGAGCGGAATGATGTGATCGTTGATCCGCCCGAAGGCGTTCCAGCCAGTTCCCTGGTTACTTGCGGCAAGGCAGCATCCGGAGAAAAAATCGTAATCGTTGATGCACAGTCATGCACGCCGTGTCCTCCCGGAAGGGTTGGCGAGATATGGGTCTCCGGCCCCAACGTCACCCAGGGGTATTGGAACAACCCGAAAGAGACTGCCGAGACCTTCCGTGCGTTTCTAAAAGACTCCGGGGAAGGCCCCTTCCTTCGCACTGGAGATCTGGGGTTTCTTCATGAGGATGAGCTTTTTGTTACCGGCCGCCTTAAAGACCTGATCATTCTCAGAGGACGAAATCTTTATCCCGAGGATATTGAGCTGACCGTAGCGCGGTGTCACAAAGGACTGCGGCCAGGCTGCACGGTGGCATTCTCTGTTCAAGACGAGTTCGACGAAGGCCTGGCAATCGTTCAGGAAGTCCGAGGCTCTCACCAAACCGAACTGGTTGACATCATCGATGCAATCCGCCAAGCGGTTTTGCTGGAGCATGAAGTAGTTGCGCACACCATCGTATTGGTTCAAGAGAGAAGCATTCCGAAAACATCCAGCGGAAAGCTTCAGCGCCCGGCGTGCCGATCAGCCTTCTTGTCCGGAAGTTTGGAAGTCCTGGAACAAAGCATCCTGGCTCGCGATCGGAACGAACCGCGAACGGGATTTGTCCCGCCGCGTACACCCGTTGAGACTAATCTCTCAAGAATCTGGGCTGAAGTTCTTAACGTAGAACAGATCGGTATTCACGACCGGTTCTTCGACCTCGGTGGCGATTCGTTAGCCGCCGCTCAGTGCTTGGCTAGGATTGCGCAGGAGTTTGGAATCGAGCAGTTCACGCGGGAAATTTTTCTGTACGCACCCACACTGGCCGAGATGGCGAAAGCCATATCTGATCCCATCGAGTGGATGGGCCGCGGGAATGAGGTCCTGTCTCTGCAATCCAACGGCGGCGGTGTTCCGCTGGTTTTCATATTCCCTGGAACGGAATATCTAAGTCTGGTGCGAAGTTTAGGTCCCGATCACGATGTCCTTGGTATCCGCGACCTCGGCATGGAAGCTTTACCGAGTCCCCATTCACCCGGTTTCCACTCAATCGACCAAATCGCCTCCGAGTGCGTCACTCGCCTGCGTCGCCATGTTCCTAGCGGACCGTATGCCCTGGCTGGATGGTGTGCGTCCGCAATCGTCGCTCTGGAAGTGGGCCGGCAATTGGAAGAGAAAGGCGAAGAAGTGGCTTTTGTGGCGCTGCTCGACGCGCGCGACATCTTCCTCCCTCCCATGAACCAGCTTCGCCGCACAGTGGTCCGCTCCTGGCGTTTTGCTCAGAGGATTGTTTTTTTCGGGTCCGAGGCGCGTTCGTTGTGGCAGAAAGCGGCGGATTGGAACGCCGGAGTTCGCAATACTGCCAGTAGGATCAAAAAGCTCGCGGGCGACCCGAACGGCATTCTCGTCGAGCCTTTGCGGCATTATCAGCCGAAACCGTGGTCCGGCCGCACGATTCATCTGTGGGCCGCGAATCGCCCTAAGGGCGCGTTCCGTGGCCCGGAGTTTATCTGGGGGCACCTCTCGCCAGCCGGATTTGAATTTCACGAAGTGCCCGGCGACCATGACTCGATTCTGCGCGAACCGAATGCAGGTGCGATTGCGGAGATACTACGCGCGGAGCTTTCGAAAGCGTCCGCCGTGAGACAAAAAGCGTAAAAATCAATTTGCCCGTTCCCAAGTGGGGATTCGCACTCACCAAGTACTAGGACGCACACACACACGACTCCTTGAAATTCAAATAACCGCGTGCTAGCGTTTCACGTGATTAAAATTGAACAGTTTCGGGCTTGCAGTCAGAACGCAACACTGGAAAATTCTCCACGCCTTTTTTCAGTCTTTTCGCCTTATCACATGCCGCGATTTTCTGCCTCCGGAAATGCATTTCTACCCGGTTTTGCTAAAAAAGTAGAATGCGACGTAACTTCTAGAAAACAAACGACAGACGAATTTCTACCCGGGGCCACAACCACATACCACCGGATAGCGTGCGCAAGTGCCGCCGGAGCCGAAACATGGCTGTAAAACTCGCCGAAAACAATTACGGCGAATCGCGCGTTCGCTTGCTCCGCGTGGTACGCCAGGAAGGCCGCCACGACATCAAAGAGCTTACCGCCGGCATTCGCTTCGAAGGCGATTTCGAGTCCGCCCACACTAAAGGCGAAAACAAAAAAATCCTGCCCACCGACACGATGAAGAATTCTGTCTATGCCATCGCCCGCCAGTATCCTGTCGAAGCTGTGGAAGATTTTGCGCTGCACTTGATCGAGCACTTTCTCACCTACAACGAGCAGGTCTCCCGCGTGCATGTTGAAATGTCCGAAAGCCCGTGGTCGCGTATTCCACACGGCGCCAAGCCTCATGCCTTCGCGTTTACTCGGACCCATGGACAGGAAAAGCGGATAGCCAATTTGCTCGGAACTCGCGAGGAAACCACCATTCGTGCCGGCATCGAGGGCCTCGACGTGCTGAAGACAGCTAAATCAGCGTTTGATGGTTTTCTACGCGATCCCTATACAACGTTGAAAGCGGATCACGACGGAATCCTTGCAACTACTATCCAGGCCGATTGGCTCTACGAAGGAGACGAAGTCGAATTCAGTCCGCTATGGCACGGAGTACGCCAAACGCTCCTTGAAACCTTCGCCGAGCACGACAGCAAATCCCTTCAACACACGCTCTACGCCATCGGCGAGGCGGTGCTCGCCACTTTCGACCGCATACGCGAAATCCACCTCTCGCTCCCCAACAAACATTTCAACCTGGTGGATCTCGCGCCTTTCGGAATGGACAACCCCGGTGAAGTTTTCCTCCCAAGCGACGAGCCCTACGGCCTTATTGAAGCGACACTCCGAAGAGAATAAACGCAAATGAACGGCCGAGGAAAATCCGAACGAGCGCGAATGAAAGCAACCAGATATCCTGCCGCCGGAACCGCACGGCCTCGCCTGTTCCCGAGACTTAGCCTGGAGAACTTAGCGTGACGCGAAAACCGCACATGCTCAATCTCACCAAGGTCTCTGAGTGGGACGACGGACATTTTCTCCGCAAAGATGATTACCTGGCCGCCGAGGAACCGCTAGAAATTCGCGTCGGCACGGAACCTCTCAGCGTAACGATGCGAACGCCGGGCCACGACCTGGAACTCGCTGCTGGATTTCTGTTAACAGAGGGCATCGTACGCTCAGCCGATCAAATCGTTTCGCTTCAACCCGGGGTGTCGAGCGAAAACCCCAATGTCGGTAATTTAGTCCAGGCAGAACTTGTTCCCGAAGCCATTCCAGACTTCTCGAAGATGCAGAGGCACTTTTTCGCAGCTTCGAGTTGCGGTATTTGCGGCAAGGCCTCAATCGACTCCATTCGCTCGCGATTGCTCAAAGCGCCGAATCCTGATTTCAGGTGTACGCCGGAGCTTCTTGTAAAACTTCCGGACGTGCTGCGTTCCTCGCAAGACGTTTTCCAGAGGACCGGCGGATTGCATGCCGCCGCCCTTTTCGACTCGACTGGGGCGTTACAAGTCTTACGCGAAGACATCGGCCGGCATAATGCCGTAGATAAGGTGATTGGGTGGGCGCTGCTAGGCGGCCAGATTCCTTTGGCAAACTCAGTGCTGCTAGTGAGTGGCCGAGGCGGCTTTGAAATTGTGCAGAAGGCCATTGTGGCGGGTTTGCCGGTTGTCGCGTCGGTGTCTGCACCATCGGGCCTGGCAGTGCAGCTCGCGCGCGAGTTGCGGCTGACGCTGATCGGATTCCTACGGGGAAGGCGGTTTGTAATTTACTCGGGCGAGGAACGAATAGCCGAAGCCAAGGATGACCGTAAATGAACGCCCGTCGGGCAAAAAAGGAACTGGCTCGAACCGACGGGGAGCGGCTCGAGCCAGGGGGTTATGGTAGTGAAGGACTGCGGGAATCTCGTTGTGTCGCCTTCCTCGCAGTAGCGAGGCGAATTTTGTACAATGGTTGTTACTGCTAAATGAAAGGCTTGTAAAAACCTGATACGGTGGAAAAAGGCCATTGGCCGGTGTAGGATAGCCAGCCTAAACCTCCCCTGCGGGATGTTGAATACCCTGTGACAGTTACGATTAATTTGCCCCCCAGTATTCCGGCTAAGCGGACCGGCCTAGAACTCTGGATGAACCGTGTCTCGGAGATGGCGGATAAGCTGGAGGACGGCTGGGACTCGGACGGCGTCCACGATTTGCGCGTCGCGCTTCGGCGCTGCCGAACCATGGCCGATGCTTTGAGCGAAGTGAACCCCTCGCCGAGCTGGAAGAAACTTAAGAAATCCACGCGCGATCTATTTCAGGCACTGGGCGAGCTCAGAGATACCCAAGTCGCGAAGCAGTGGGTGAAGAAACTGGGCGGGGCGAAAGACCCCGTTCGCAGAAGCCTGTTGAAAGTCCTCGACCAGACGGAAGAGCATCAACAAAAGATAGCGGAGAAAACTCTCGCGCAGTTCGATCGCAAAGATTGGAAAAAATGGTCGCGAAAGTTTCCGGCCAAGGCCGAATTCTTTCCTGCCGAGAGCGTGGTTTTCCAGCGCTTGGCGCTTATTAAATTGAACCAGGCGGTGGATCTTTACCAGCGGGCCAAAAAAGTTCGAAGCGGAGCAGCCTGGCATCGTCTTCGAATCGGGCTCAAAGAATTCCGCTACATTCTGGAGAATTTCCTGCCGGAACGATACGAGCGCAGCAGCAAAGAGCTGAAGCGTATGCAGGATATCCTTGGTGAAGTCCATGATTTAGATGTGTTGCGGCCTTTGGTAAGAAAACAAGCAGCGGGCATGGACCCCGAAATCATCGGGGACTGGATTGCAAGAATCGAGAAGGAACGGAAAGATCGTCTCGAGGAATTTCGGACAAAGTCCATCGACAAAGAATCTTATTGGGTGTTCTGGCACAAGGGACTGCAGTGGGGCCACAACCTCAAGACGGTTTCTCCGCCGGAACTCCAGCAGGTTTACTCCGCAAGCTGACGAAGCATCTTAGGCGTTACAAGCCAGCGAAGATTCCATTTTCCCCGGGTGGCAGTATGTTCAAAGCAAACAACACCGGCCTTTTTTAACTCGGTGACGGCTCCGCGTGCGCCAAGCAGGTGCGCAATCATCAAATCAAGCTGGGGCGCGTGACCGAAGCACATGACCTCTTTGGCGCGCAGGCCCACTACTTCCTTGACGACTTCAGCGGGGTTCCCGGCGGGCTTTAGCGCATCGTGTACGCGAATCTTGGCAGGAGCGAATCCAAGGGTTTCGGCGAATATTTCCGCCGTTTGCGCTGCGCGGACAAAAGGACTCGTGATCATGACGTCCGGCTTAATACCCAGCACGCTGAGGCCGAGCGCGGCCGCGCGCGTCTTCTGCACGCCCTTCGCGGTAAGCGGGCGTTCCGGCTCGGCTGGTGACTTTGGATCGTTGGGATCCACGGCGATGCCGTGGCGCACGAGATAAAGAATCATAGTTTAGGCTACCTCTTTTTCCTTCTTTTGCACGCGGCGAAATTCCACATTCAAATGAAATTCTCTTTCGAATAATTCCGCCTTGCGTTGAAGCCCCGCAATATCCAAGCGCGTGCCATCGGCGGCCCGAATCATGAATATAGCTTTGTGGCCCACGATCTGCACGTCAACGCCCGTCACTTTCTGCTCATGCTCGGACTCAAGTTTTTCGGCAATGCGCAGCAGGGAGGTAAGCAGGCGGCACTGCCGGCGTCTCTCGCCGTCCATTGCGGCATAGGATGAGTGTTCGAGCGCGGGTTCCGACTTCGAATTGTGGTACCGCACGAGCGCAGCTACCATCTCGCAACGCCAGCCGCGCAAACCAGGAACTTCTCCATTGCGGATCAAGTATTCACCGTGCCGATTATGGTTCTTGCGATGCACGAAATGGCCGATATCGTGCAGCAAGGCGGCCACTTCGAGAAGGAGCCGAAGCTCCGCACCCATTTCGTGGATGGGACGAAGCTGATCGAACAGCGAAAGAGCCAGCCGAGCTACTTGTTCGGCATGTTGTTGATTGTAATTGAGGCGGCTTGCGAACCATAGCGCGCCTTGCCGGATTTCGGCGGCGCGTCCCCTCTCTTCATCGGAAACAATTCCGCCGGAGTATTGCTGTGCCACCAGATCGAGAAGAATACCTTCCCGAACGCCGACCCCGGGAACGAGCATGGTGCGGAGGTCCAGCCATTTGGCCAGCGTCGTAATAATGATGGCTGCAATTCCGATGACTTCAGCGCGGTCTTCACGCACGCGAAAGGTCCGCATACGGCCGGGTATATCAAGCGCCATCATGCGCCAGGTCTGATCTTTTAGCAGTCGTACATTGATCGACGGAACTCGCTCGACCATTGGTCCTGCAGCGATTCGCACCAAGGCTTCGGCATTTCCTCCGCAGGCCACAGCAATCGCCCGGCTCAGTTTTGGAGGTGAGGGAAGCGCGCTCCGAAGAATCGCGAGGACGTGATGGCGAAGGCGGTTGGCATCGTCTTCGTCTATCGCGCCGTGAATGGAATACGTTTCCATCAGACGTATGGTGCCGAGTGGGAGCCCAATGCGATGCTCGAGAACTCCACGCTGAAAAAAATTCAGCTCCAAACTGCCGCCGCCCAGATCGAAAATCAGTCGCGGCTGCAAGCGATCGTTCAACGCCCATTTCACCGCGGAGCAGACCAGCCGGGCCTCTTCCTCATTACCGATCACTTCCAGCTCGAGGCCGGATTTCCGCCGGATGCGGTCCATCAATTTGCGATAGTTGCGGGATTCGCGGGCGGCTGCGGTTGCGACCGCGCGATAAGCGCCAACCTGATAGCTGTCCATTCGATCGCGAAATTGTTTAAAGGTGCGCGCTGCTCGAGAAATGGTGTCGTCATCGAGCAATCGGCGGGTAAAGGCGTTGTGACCCAAACGGACCGCGGCACGCTCGTTGTCTAGTATTTGGATATGCTGCGGGGAAGTAGCACGGGCAATGACGAGTCGAATGGCATTGGAACCCGCATCGATCGCGGCTAGTTGGACGGGGGCAGCCACTCTTTAGCGCCAGAGATGCGACAGCGCGTGCGAAGGCTTGTATTGCGTGCTGCGTATCCCGAGGTGCGAAGCGATTCGCTTGCGCAGCACCCGGTTCACCGCAGAGACGCTGCTTTCGCCGTCTAATTCAAGAAAACTGTGCCGCTTCGAAAGATACTCGAACTCACGCTTGATCATCGACTGATATCGAATGAAGGATTGAAATAGGTCATTCGAGAGGGACATGTCGCGGCCGGACTCCCAATAACTGATGGTCTGCGATTTTTTGAATTCGCGGTCGAAAGCAATTTCGGGGCGCACGTTCAGCCAAAACGTAAGGTCCGGCCTCAGCGCGGTTTCGTAAATTCCGTGCAGGTAATCGCGAGCGATCCCGCGGACAGCCGCGCGCGCGATTAAGGTGAAAATATAGCGGTCGGCCAGAACGATCAATCCCGATCTCAAGGCTGGGAGAATGCGGCGTTCCAGCTGGTCAAAAAAATCGGTGCTATACATCAGCGCCAGGGTCATGCGCGTGACCGCATTTTCTGCGAGCAGCGCGTCGATGTCTTCGCCCACCAGGTACGATCTGCGCAGACCCATGGTCTGCACGGCGAACCCTTGAGATTCCAGCCACTCAGTAAGGAGATAAATTTGCGTGGAACGGCCGGAGCCGTCAGTTCCTTCAATAACGATGAGCGTTCCGCTGAGTTCCTCAGGCCTTACGCCCGGCAGCGGCGTTCCGTAGAAGCGCGATGGAGGCGCTAACGGGCTTTTCGTCTGCTTCTTTTTTGCAGGGCGGCCATTGCCGGAAACACGGGCAAGCGAGTTTTTGGCTGAACGGGTCATTTTTTCTTCGGCGCAAACTGTTGCAAGGAAATTTTCTCGCTGACAATTTGGCGCATCAGTTTTTGGAGTTTGTTCACTCGCACCGTACCGTCCATCAGAACGAAATTGTCGGTCTCTACCATCTGGTCGTAGTTGTTCAGGATGCGCTCCTGAAAAATACGGAAGCTTTCGGAACGGTCGAGCGAGATTCCGAGATCCATACCGGCCTCATAATATTTCAGCTTGGGACGCCCGGCAACGATGCGGTTGACCGCGACGTCAAGCGGAGCACGGAAATAAAACGTGATGTCGGGCGCCGGGGCGAAGCTATAAAGATTGCGCAGCCAGTGGGGAGAACATCCTCGAGCACCATCGCGGGCAAACGCGGTGTAGATGTAGCGGTCAGCGAGAACCAGATAGCCGCCGTGAAGTAACGGCATGATTTGCCGCTCACAGCGATCGGCGAAATCTGCCGCATGCAGCAGCGAAAATGTGGTCGCCGTCAGCAGGCGCCGCTGTTTGCCGCGTCGGGTCGCCGATTTCACCAGCGGCGAAGAATTCCATTCGGTGAAGTGGATACGGTAGCCGCCGATTTCAAGCCAACGCTTCAGAAGGTAGAGTTGGGTGCTTTTCCCGGACCCGTCGATGCCTTCGACGACGACCAAGGCGCCGGGATAAGCGCGTTTGGTAGTAGGCTGTTTAGCCGGGGCGGGATCGGCGACAGTAGCAACATCGGGAGTGCTGGTGGCCATATGAATAATTTACACAGAATCATCTATCATATCTCGGAACAATGAACGGGAAGTAACAAAATGATGACACGCTGAAAACAGTGTGAAGAAGCACGGTAGCTGGTTACACAAGATCTTTCGGAGAACGTATGAAATTTAGCAAAGAGATGGCGGTGGAACCAGGGCGTAAGGTGAAGCTGTCCAAGTGGGATCCCGACGATACGTTTGGGTTCGAAAAAGACCACGAGACGAAAACGAGCCTTGAAAAGGCCATCGAAAGACTGGTGGGATTTCAATACCGGCTGTACGCGGAGAAAAAGCGCGCGTTGCTGCTGATTTTTCAGGGACTGGATGCGGCGGGTAAGGACGGAACCATACGCCACGTGATGTCGGGAGTGGATCCGCAGGGATGCGTGGTGAAATCGTTCAAGGTGCCTTCCGCGGAAGAAGCGGATCACGATTTCTTATGGCGGGTTCACAAAGCGATTCCCGGGTACGGCGAAATCGGCGTGTTCAATCGTTCGCACTATGAGGACGTTTTGGTTGTGCGGGTTCACGAGCTTGTGCCCAAAGAGGTTTGGTCACGCCGGTACGCTCAGATCAACGAATTCGAGGCCATGTTGGAAGAAAACAGGGTGAAGATTTTGAAGTTCTTTTTGCACATCAGCAAAGAGGAACAGAAAAAACGCTTCCTGGAACGAATTGACGATCCAGACAAACGCTGGAAAATTTCCGAAGACGATTTCAAGGAACGAAAACGTTGGGACGACTATACCGCCGCCTACGAAGACGCCCTGGAACGTTGCAGCACCAAGCAAGCACCCTGGTTCATAATTCCGGCTAACAGGAAATGGTTCCGCAACCTGGCCGTCTCGCAGATCATCGATGAAACGTTTAGAGAGATGGACATGAAATTTCCGCCGTCGACCATTAATTTGAAAAAGTTAAAGTGGAAGTGAGCTGGTAATGGTGCGCATGAAGTTTCCTGCTAGAATCGCTCGGCTATAAGCGAACCACGATGGGCGAAGCAATTTTTCCGCGAAATTTCCTGAAGAAGTACCCGCACGCGACGCGCGCAGAGGGATGTTTTGTCTACACCGACGACGGCAAGCGATATATGGATGCTTCGGGCGGCGCGGCGGTGGTCACCATAGGTCACGGCGTGGAAGAGATCGGCCGCGCAATGGCAGAGCAAGCCTCACGCCTTGCCTATGTGCACTCCTCGCAATTCCAGACGGAGATTGCGGAGAAACTTGCGCGGCGAATTCTTGCGCTTGCGCCTGACGGAATGCGGCCAGACGGCCGCGTTTATTTCACTTCGGGTGGATCCGAAGCCACCGAAACAGCGCTAAAACTTGCGCGCCAATATTGGCTTGAGCGCGGCGAAAGAAAACGCTTCCGTGTGCTTTCGCGTTTGCAGAGCTATCACGGGAGCACATTGGGAGCCCTCTCGGTTTCCGGAAATGTGAGGAGGCGTGAGCCATTTGCGCCGATGCTCGCCGAGTGGGGTCATATTCCGCCCTGCTATTGTTACAGGTGTCCGTACGGACTTCGTTTTCCAGAATGCAACGTGGAATGCGCGGACGAGCTTAATCGTATGCTGGAACGCGATGGCTCCGAGGATGTCGCTGCATTTATTTTCGAGCCAGTGGTGGGGGCAACACTGGGAGCAGTCGCGCCTCCGGAAGGCTATGTTCAACGAATTGCGGAAATTTGCCGCCAACACGGAATCCTGTTAATTGCGGATGAAGTGATGACCGGCATGGGGCGCACGGGGAAACCGTTTGCGGTGGAGCATTGGGGCGCGACGCCGGACATGATTCTTGTGGGCAAAGGAATTGCGAGCGGCTACGCGCCGCTGGGAGCGGTGATCGTCAGCGGACGTGTTGCTGAAACAATTTCCCGCGGGTCCGGCACGTTTCTTCACGGATTTACGTACAACGCGCATCCTGTCGCGACGGCGGCGGGAAATGCTGTGCTGGATTACATCGAACGTGAAAGTCTATTTGCGCGGGTCGATGTTGCGGGGAAGGAGATGCGCGCAGCACTGGAGCTGCTGAAGAAATTCTCCGTTGTGGGCGATGTGCGGGGCATGGGATTGCTGTGGGGAATCGAATTTGTGCAGGACAAAAAGACTCGAGAGCCTTTTCCGTCCGATGCGCGAATCGCGTATCGAATTCAGGAAGATGCGCTGGAAGCCGGAATCATGTCGTATCCGATACAAGGATGCGTCGATGGAACTCGGGGTGATCACATTCTGTTGGCGCCGCCGTTTACGATTACATCCGCGATGATACAAATGCTGGCCACAGGACTCGAGAAAGCGATTGCTCCGCTTGAAAAAACGCATCTTGCGGGAATCGGAGGCTCATCTGTTCGGAGCTAATTGCAAGGGCTACCGTTGGACGCTTGCAGCGTTAGTTTTGGCTATGTTTGTTGGATTTGCGGCGTTCGCCAGCTCTGGCGATAAGGATGCACTAGTGGGATTCTCCGCGCGCGGCGCGGCGGAGGAAATATCTATCGAGCAAAGATTCCGGTCTCTGGCTTCTACCGAGCAAATTTCCAAATTTCATCGCTATCTTACTTCCGAGCCGCATCCGGCGGGGTCTGTGCGCAACAACGAACTCGCGCAATGGGTGGCGGAGCAATGGCGTTCGCAGGGTTTGGAAGACGTGATCGTGCACCGATACGATGTGCTGAATTCACGGCCACGCGAGATTTCTCTCGAGATGGTGCATCCCGGACATTACCGCGCGAGTCTGCGCGAAGATCCTTACGAAGTGGACCCGGATACCAAGAATCCAAAAGCCGATGGGGCATACTTGGGATATTCGGCGTCCGGGGAAGTGACGGCGCCGGTGGTTTATGCGCACAGCGGCAACCCGGAGGATTACGAATATCTTCGCGCGCATGGAATTGATGTGCGAGGAAAAATTGTGTTGGTGCGCTATTCGAATCCCTACAGCTATCGGGGATTCAAGGCGTTGACGGCGGAACGGCTTGGCGCTGCGGCAATACTGATTTATTCCGATCCGCGGGAAGATGGTTACACTCGCGGAAAAGTTTTTCCGGATGGCCCGTGGGGACCGGCGAGTCATATTCAACGCGGGGCAATCACGTATGACTTTCTCGAGCCTGGCGATCCGTTGACGCCGGGTTGGGCCTCCGTTCCCGGCGCGAAACGAATTGCTCCCCAAGACGCAGTCTCGTTGCCGAAAATCATGGGCGTGCCGCTTTCCTGGCGTGACGCTAAGCCGCTGCTCGAAAAGTTAGACGGGCCAGTGGCGCCGGATTCGTGGCAAGGGGGCCTGGCACTAAAATATCGGCTCGGTGGGAAGCGCGTGCAAGTCCATCTGAAAGTTGACATGGATACGAGCGTGCAGCCTTATTACGTGACGGAAGCGCGCATTCGCGGCAGTGAAGCGCCCGATCAATGGGTAATTTTGGGCAATCACCGCGACGCCTGGGTGTATGGCGCAGTGGATCCGTCCAGTGGAACGGCCTCGATGATGGAGCTGACACGGAATCTCGGCGAAATGTTGCGCCAGGGGATCAGGCCGAAACGTACTCTCGTGATTTGTAGTTGGGACGGCGAAGAGTATGCGTTGACTGGTTCCACAGAATGGGGTGAAGAATTCGCCGACGAACTGAAACAGAAAGCTGTCGCGTATTTAAATGTGGATGAGGCAACTTCCGGGTCAAACTTTCAGGGCGATGCCGTAGGTTCGCTAGCACCGATGCTTGTTGATACAAGCCGGGCTCTGACGGCGCCTTCCGGCAAGACGCTTTATGATGAATGGAAAGTCTCGCGGCAAGCGGAACTGAAAGAAAAACAACCGGTGCCGGACCTCGAGCTGGCGAATACTCGCATCGGCAGCGGCTCGGACCACACCGTATTTTTGAATTTTCTGGGAGTCCCGACGGTCGGGCTTACGTTTGTGGGACCTTACGGCGTGTATCACTCCTTATACGACGATTTCTACTGGATGAATCATTTTGCCGACCCAGGATATCGGTATCATTCCCTAATGACCCAACTTTGGGGAACCGTAGCTCTTCGGTTGGCGAACGCCGAGCTTCTTCCGTTTGACTTCGAATCGTACGGCCAGTATATACGGCAATTCCTGATCGAACTCGACGAGTCGAGCCATGTTGCATCACATATCGATCTGGGATCGTTGCAGAAGCACGCCACTGAATTTCAGCAGAGTGGACAGGATCTAAAACAGAGTGAAAGCCGCGCGGTGGCGAGCGGGCGTTTGAACGGCGGCGTTGCGTCTAACATAAATCAGGAACTGATGCGGGTGGAACACAATTGGTGCACTCCGGAAGGGATTCCGGGGCGGCCGTGGTTTAAGCACTCGCTTTATGCGGCGCGCTATACCTACGCTCATCTTGAGCTGCCTGGACTTACCGAAGCTGCGGAGGCGGGCGA
>Ga0073928_10006707_pt1 | contig 15364 bp, 10 predicted proteins | sample PaiPotPPA55metaG_FD_76969 | JGI IMG/M metagenome (GOLD analysis project Ga0073928, IMG submission 76969) | Iron sulfur acid spring bacterial and archeal communities from Banff, Canada, to study Microbial Dark Matter (Phase II) - Paint Pots PPA... ... | reverse complement strand
TAGTTCGACGACTCCGTTCTGCACGATACAAGCTGCGGCCAACGCGGCGGTCGCCGGCGACACGGTGGACATCGAGGCGGGCAGGTACCTCGGCACCGTGGACATCAAGTCCGTCGGCACCGCCGCCGCACCGATCGTGTTCCAGGCAGCTGGAAACGGAAATGTCACCATCGAGGATGCCTCGGGGCAGACAGGGCCAGCACTGACCTTCGACGGCGCGTCCTATGTGAGCTTCGAAGGCCATCCGAGCTACGGCCTCACCCTGGACATGGTTGTCTTGGGTGAGCTTGTGGAGAACTCGTCCCACATCACCCTCGACACCATCGAACAGGCTGCCGGGATCGAGGTGGCTGGTACCTCCAGCGACGTGACAGTCAGCCGGAACTGGGTGCGCGCGGGAAAGGGGATCTCTGTCGACGCGGGCAGTTCCAGCGACGTCATCAGCACGAACTGGATCCAGTCGTCAGGTCAGACCGACATCGCGGTCACCGACGCCTCTGATGTCGCGATCACTTCGAACACGATGATGGGCGCCAGCCCGACGCAAGATGCGATCAGCGTCACGGGAGCTTCCACCGGCGTGACGGTGGAGAACAACATCGCGGCGTATGCGGGTGTCGAGATCACGGTCGACGCCACGGCGGCGGCCGGCACGAAGGTCGACTACAACGTAGTGTCGCCCGGACCGGAGGGCTCTGCGACGATTTCGGGTAACGCCTACTCTTGGGCCGGGGTCGACTACTCGAGCTCGTCAGCGTTCTACAAGGGCACCGGTCAGGGCGAGCACGACATCACCGCTGATCCTCAGATCGACGATGGGGAGATTTCCACCACCCTCACGGCCCCGCAGATCAACTCCGCCAACAGTGCCGCTCCGGGGATGCTCAGCACTGATATGTACGGCAACTCGTGCACAGAAGACCCTGAAGTAGCCGTAACCGGTGCGGGCTCGCCCGCCTATTGTGCGCGTGGCGCGGCACAGCCGACGTATACGACGACAGTAACCGCATCGACTGCGCAGGTCACCGCGTTAAGTGTCGACTTGAGTACCACTCTCTCGCAGACTGCTCAGTACTACGGTACGTCGGTGGACGTCTTCAGCGCGCCGACTCCCGCGGTGAACTACACGATCAACTGGGGTGACGGCGACACCCAAACCGTGGCCGCATCCGCCACCGAGAACACGACCGACACCCCCCACACCTACGCCAAGGCGGGCACTTACACGATCACGGACACGGCCGACCTGACCAACGGCACGACATCCGCGACCACGACCTCGTTCACGACGGCCGGATCGACGTACACCGCGTACGGCCCGTCGCGGATCCTGGACACCCGTAACGGGACCGGTGCCACGAAGGCGAAGGTCGCCGCCGGATCGTATGTCTCGGTGAAGGTCGACGGAGTCGGCTCGATCCCCGGCAACGTCACCGCCGTCGCGCTGAACCTGACGGTGACCGACGCCACCGCCAACGGCTACCTGGACGCGGTCTCCGATGATTCCGGCCTGTTGGGATCAAGCCTGAACTACGGCACCGGTCAGACGACCGCGAACAGCGTGATCGTGCCGGTGGGCTCCGACGGCTATATCCGGGTCTACAACGAGGGCAAGGCCGGCGGCTCTGCGGATGTGATCGCAGACGTGTCCGGGTACTTCACTGAGGCCCCGGGTAACGGGTACGCGGCCGCGACGCTGAAGCGGCTCCTCGACACGCGCAACGGCACCGGAGCGGCCAAGGCGAAGGTCGCCGCGAATGCGGGAGTTCCGGTCACCATCGCCGGCGCCGACTCGATTCCGGACGGAGTCACCGCGGTGGCAGTCCACGTGACGGTGACCGATACCACGGGCAATGGTTGGATCGCCGCCGAGGCAGACGGTGCGGGCACGCCTAGCACATCAGTCTTGAACTACGGCAAGGGCCAGACGATCTCCAACACGGTCATCGTGCCGGTGGCCGCGAACGGCAAGATCGAGCTCTACAACGGCGGCGGATCCACGTCGGTGGATCTGATCGCGGACGTGTCCGGTTACTTCTCCGCGGGCTCGACCGCAGCCTACGTGGCAATCTTCACGTTCCGTGCCTGGGACACTCGCCTAAACGGCGATCCTCTGACGCCGGACTCCGCCGAAACGTACGACTTGGCCGAAACACCTACCAACAGTTACCAGAGCGACTTCCCTGCGGACGCAACCATGGTCACCAACATCACGGTGACCGATGCGACCGCCAACGGGTACGTCACCGCGTACCCGAGCGGAACCGCTCGTCCGGGGGTATCGAACGTCAACTACGGCAGCGGGCAGACCATCGCCAACCTCGCCCTGCTGCCAACGGCCGGCATCTACCAGGCGATCGACATCTACAACCAGTCGACCGGTTACGGCGACCTGATTCTCGATGTGACCGGGTACTTCGCGAACAGTTAGGAACGACTGCTGTACCGCTCAACTGCTCGGCTGAGGAGTCGCTCCTCAGCCGAGCAGCTTTCTGATCCGCTTCTCCGAGACCGTCGACGCGGTACCGATCTGCTGCGCGAACAGGCTCACCCGGAACTCCTCGATCAGCCAGCGCGCCTGGTACAACTCCGCGCTCGGTCGCCTGCCTCGCGGCACGCGGCCGAGCGCGTCCGCGTATTCGCGCTGCAGCTGCTGGACCTTCGACATGTTCAGCTGGTCGCGGTGCGGGTCCTCGTTCATCTTGTCGAGGCGGTACCAGATCGCCCGCAGGTATCTGGGCAGGTGACGCAACTGCTCATAGCCCGTCGCCGAGATGAAGCCCTTCGGCAGCAGTTCGGCGAGCTGCGTCTTGACGTCGGTCAGGGACGGCAGGAGCGCGAGGCTCACGGTGCCCTTCATCCGGCGGTCCAGCTCGTGCGCGGCGGCGAGAGTGTCGGCAACGATCGTCAGCGCGTTCTCCGCCGTCTCGACCAGGTCTGCGCGCACCTTCTCGCGCAGCGCGGCGAAGCCCGCCTCGTCCCACACCGGTCCGCCCGCGCGGTCCATCAGGTAGTCGGCCGCGCAGGCGACGCAGTCCTCGAACAGCAGCGGCACCGGGCCGTACGGGTTCGTCCCCAGCGCCAGCTTCTGCTTGTTGTCCAGCGCGCCGAGCATCGGCTTTACCGGTGACGGGATGTTGAGCAGCAGCAGGCGGCGCACGCCGAGGCGCATCGCGTCGGCCTGCTCCTCCGGCGTGTCCAGCAGCTTGATCCCGACCGACTGTCCCTCGTCGACGAGCGCGGGGTACGCCTTCATCGCCACGCCGCGCTGATGTTGTTCGAAGACGTGCTCGACCGGGCCGAAGTCCCACGTGCGCAGCCCGGTGCGCTCAAGATCTTCGGCCGCCGAGGAGAGCGACTCACGCAGCTTGGGCTTGAGTTTCTCCTTGAGCGCGGCGAGGTCCTTGCCCTCGGCGGTCTTTCGTCCGTGTTCGTCGAGGATGCGGGAGGTCATCGTCAGGTGCTCGGGCAGCTTCCCGAGATCCCAGTCGGAGCGGTCCAGGTCGCGCGCGCCCATCCGGCGCATCTCGCGCTCGAGGCTGTCCAGCAGCGAACCTTCGCGCGCGGGGACCTTCTCCAGCAGGGCCTTCGCGTAGTTCGGCGCGGGTACGAAGCTGCGCCGGATCGGCTTGGGCAGTGAGCGGATCAGCTCGGTGACGAGTTCCTCGCGCAGTCCGGGGATCTGCCAGTCGAAGCCCGCCGGCTCGACCTGGTTGAGCACGGCGAGCGGGATGTGCACGGTGACGCCGTCCGCGTCGGCACCGGGCTCGAACTGGTAGGTGAGCTTGAAGCGCAGCTTTCCCTGCCGCCAGACGTTCGGGTACTGCTCCTCGGTGACGGCGGCCGCATTCTCGTTGACCAGCATCTCGCGTTCGAACGAGAGCAGGTCGGGCGCCTCGGCCCTGGCCTTCTTCCACCAGGTGTCGAAATGCTTGGCGGAGACGCACTCGGCGCCGACGCGTTGGTCGTAGAAGTCGAACAGGGTCTCGTCGTCCACCACGATTCCGCGCCGCCGAGCCCGGTTCTCGAGCTCTTCGACCTCCTTGAGGAGCTTGCGGTTGTCGTGGAAGAACTGGTGCCGCGTCGACCATTCGCCGTAGACCAGCGCGTGCCGGATGAACATCTCACGGCTGAGTTCCGGGTCGATCTTGCCGTAGTGGATCTTGCGCTGGGCCACGATCGGGATGCCGTAGAGCGTGACCTTCTCGTAGGCCAGCACCGATTCCTCGGCCTTCGACCAGTGCGGCTCGCTGTAGCTGCGTTTGACGAGGTGCTCGGCCAGCTCCTCGATCCACTCCGGCTCGATCCGCGCGGCGACACGTCCCCACAGTCGGCTCGTCTCGACAAGCTCGGCGGCCATGACCCAGCGCGGAGACTTCTTGAACAGCGAGGAACCGGGGAAGATGGCGAACCGTGCGTTCCGGGCGCCGACGTACTCGCGCTTCTCCGGGTCGTACATGCCGAGGTGCGAGAGCAGGCCGGCAAGCAAGGCCCTATGCACAGTCTGTGCCTTCTGCGCGGGCGTTGACTCTGGATGAGCCTCGACCGAATTGGGGACGACGTCGAGGTCCCGGATGGACTGCCGCAGCTGCGCGTGCAGGTCCTGCCACTCGCGGATGCGCAGGTAGTGCAGGAATTCGGCCTTGCACAGCTTGCGGAACTGGTTGGAGGACAGCTCGTGCTGCTTCTCCTTGATGTAGTCCCAGAGCTTGAGGTACGTCAGGAAGTCGGACTGCGCTTCCTTGTCCACAAAGCGCGCGTGCGACTGCGTGGCCTGGGCCTGCTTGTCCACAGGCCGTTCGCGCGGATCCTGGATGGAGAGCGCCGCCGCGATGACGAGCACTTCGTTGAGGCAGCCGGCGCCGTCGGCCTCGATGACCATCCGCGCCAGCCGGGGGTCGACCGGCAGTCGGGCCAGCTTGCGGCCGACGGCGGTGAGCTTGGGACGCGCGTCGGGCGAGGTCGGCTCGATGGCCCCGAGCTCGTGCAGCAGATCGAGGCCGTCCTTGATGTTGCGCCGGTCCGGCGGCTCGACGAACGGGAACCCGGCGACGTCACCGAGGCCGATGTTCGTCATCTGCAGGATGACCGAGGCGAGGTTGGTGCGCAGGATCTCCGGCTCGGTGAACTCCGGCCTCGAGAGGAAATCGGCCTCGGAATACAGCCGGATGCAGATGCCGTCCGAGGTACGTCCGCAACGGCCCTTGCGCTGGTTAGCCGAAGCCTGCGACACCGGCTCGATCGGCAGGCGCTGCACCTTGAGGCGGTGGCTGTAGCGGGAGATGCGCGCCGTACCCGGATCGATGACGTACTTGATGCCGGGGACGGTCAGCGAGGTCTCGGCGACGTTCGTCGCGAGGACCACTCGTCGCTCGCCGTGCGGCTGAAAGACGCGATGCTGTTCGACGCTGGACAGGCGCGCGTACAGCGGGATCACTTCCGTGCGGCGCAGCTGCAGTTTGTTGAGCGCATCCGCGGTGTCGCGGATTTCCCGTTCCCCACTGAGGAAGACGAGCACGTCGCCGTCCCCCTCGGCCTGAAGTTCGCCGACCGCGTCGCAGATCGCCTGGATCTGGTCGCGGTCGGGATCTCCGTCAGGATCGTCGAGGTCGACGATGGGCTGGTAGCGCACCTCGACGGGGTACGTGCGGCCGGAAACCTCGACGATCGGCGCCGGTTTGCCTGTGGCATCCGAGAAATGCGCGGCGAAGCGCTCCGGGTCGATCGTCGCCGAGGTGATGATGATCTTGAGGTCGGGGCGCCGGGGCAGCAGCTGTCTGAGGTAGCCGAGGATGAAGTCGATGTTGAGGCTGCGTTCGTGCGCCTCGTCGATGATCAACGTGTCGTACTGCAGCAGGTCGCGATCGTGCTGCAACTCGGCGAGCAGGATGCCGTCGGTCATCAGCTTGACCAGCGTGTCCGAGCCGCCCTTGTCGGTGAACCTGACCTTGTAGCCGACGACGGCGCCGATCTCGGTCCCCAGCTCCTGCGCGATGCGTTCGGCGACGGTGCGCGCGGCGAGCCGGCGCGGCTGCGTGTGGCCGATCACGCCGCGCACGCCGCGGCCGAGCTCGAGACAGATCTTCGGGATCTGCGTGGTCTTTCCCGAACCGGTCTCGCCGGCGACGATGACCACCTGGTGGTCCCGGATCGCGGCGAGGATCTCCGCGCGCTTCGCGCTGACCGGAAGCTGCTCGGGATAGGTGAGCTCGGGCACCGTGGCGCGGCGCCCTTCGAGGCGCGCCATCGCCGCGTCGATCTGCCCGGAGATCTCGGCGGCGATGGCCGCGGCCGCCTCCGGCTTGCGCACCTTGCGCGCCCCGTCTATCCGCCGTCGCAGCCGCGCCGCGTCGCGCAGGGGCAGCTCGGCGAGACGGGGGCGGAGGTCGTTGAGGGTGGTGGGTCCGAGAGCGCACATGACAGGTCAAGCATAGGTTGTGCCCGGACCCCGTCGCCTCAGGTTATTCGCCGGCGGTCGACGCCCCCGCCCCTCTGCACACAGCGCACTTGAAAACGACAATGGTTTTCAGTAGCCTTCCCCTGAAAGCTGGTTTAAAATGATGTTCATTCTCAGCAGATGGGGGCACCACCGTGTCGGGTCCGCACGTACCGAAACCGCGCCGACGAGGCGTCGCGGCGTCGCTCACCGCCGTGGGCGCGGCCACCGCGTTGCTCGCCTCCGCCTGCGCCACCACCGCCCCCACCACCGCCGGGTCCTCGGCGGCCGGCGGCGGCACGAAGATCAACGTCGTGGCGGCGGAGAACTTCTGGGGCTCGATCGCCGCGCAGCTCGGCGGATCCAAGGTCACCGAGACCTCGATCATCACCAACCCGAACACCGACCCGCACTCCTACGAGCCGACCGCGGCGGACGCGCGCACGATCGCCGGTGCGCAGTTGTTCATCCAGAACGGCATCGGCTACGACAGCTCCTGGGCGCCCAACCTCGTCGCCGCGAACCCAAACTCCTCGCGCACCGTCCTGACCGTCGGCGACGTGCTCGGGCTCAAGGACGGCGACAACCCGCATCAGTGGTACTCGCACCAGAGCGTCTACTCGGTCATAGACGCGATCACCGCCGCGTACCAGAAGATGGATCCGGCCGACTCGTCGTACTTCGCGCAGCAGAAGACGCAGTTCGAGAACACCACGCTCGCCGAGTACAACCAGCTCGAGACGACCATCAAGTCGAAGTACGCCGGCACGCCGATCGGCGCGTCCGAGTCCATCGTCTCGCCGCTCGCCACTACCCTCGGGCTGAACATGCAGACGCCGTACTCGTTCCTCAAGGACATCAGCGAGGGCACCGATCCCACGACGGCCGACAAGACGCTGATCGACCAGCAGATCCGGAATAAGCAGATCAAGGTCTACGTCTATAACTCGCAGAACTCCACGCCCGACATCCAGTCCCAGGTCGCGCTCGCGCAGCAGGAGGGCATTCCGGTGACCACGGTCACCGAGACGCTCTCGCCCGCGGGCGATTCCTTCCAGCAGTGGATGGTCGGCGAGCTGCAGGGGTTGGAGAAGGCACTGGCTGAGGGAACCGGGCACTGAGCTGATGATGATGGACGACGACGAGAATACGAGCGGTGCCGCGGATCCGGAGTCCGCGGTCCTCTGTCTGCGCGATGCAGCGGTCGCGGTCGGCGGACGCAGGTTGTGGAGCGGCGTCGATCTGACGGTGCGCGCAGGCGAGTTCGTGGCCGTGCTCGGGCCGAACGGCGTCGGCAAGTCGACCATGATCAAGGTGCTGCTCGGCTCCCTGCCGGCCGCCGCGGGCGAGGTGACGGTGCTCGGCCAGCGGCCCGGCGCGGCCGGAGACCGGATCGGATACCTGCCGCAGCGCCGGAATTTCGACGGCTCGCTGCGCATCCGCGGCGTCGACGTCGTGCGCCTTGGTCTGGACGGCGACCGCTGGGGCGTGCCGCTGCCGTTCTCACGCAGGTTCAGCAGCAGGCAGCGCACCGCGGACGAACGCGTCCGCGAAGTGATCGAACTCGTCGGCGCCACCGCATACGCGCACCGGCCGATCGGCGAGTGCTCCGGCGGTGAACAGCAGCGGCTGCTCATCGCGCAGGCCCTCGTACGACGCCCGCGGCTGCTGCTGCTCGACGAGCCCCTCGACTCGCTCGACCTGCCAAACCAGGCCGGGGTCGCGGCGTTGATCCACCGGATCTGCGAGCGCGAGCGCGTCGCGGTGGTCATGGTGGCGCACGACGTCAACCCGATCCTGAGCTACCTGGACCGGGTCGTGTACATCGTCAGCGGCGGCGCGGCCTCGGGCCCGGCCGCCGAGGTCATCACCAGCGACACCCTCACCCGGCTCTACGGCACACCGGTGGAGGTGCTGCGGGCGGCGGACGGACGGCTCGTCGTGGTCGGCGGTCCCGAAGCGCCCGCCCTGCACAGCGATAGGCATACTCATAGTCACAGTGATAGACACGGGGCACTTCGATGAACCCCGGTTTCACATGGAACATCGTCACCGACTTCCAGTGGATGTGGTCGGTGCCCTCGATGGTCAACGCGTTCCGGGGCGGGTTCGTGGTGGCGATCATGGCCGGCGTGGTGGGCTGGTTCATGGTGCTGCGCAAGCAGAGTTTCGCCGGCCACTCGATCGCGGTGACCGGCTTCCCCGGTGCGGCCGCGGCCGTCTACTTCGGTCTGAGTGCGACGCTCGGGTACTTCGGCTTCTGCATCGGCTCAGCGCTGGTGATCGCGCTGTTCTCCCGCGGCGGCGATTCCGGTGCGGGAGATCGGGCGCACTCCTCCGCGCTGATCGCAATCGTCCAGGCCTTCGCGCTCGCACTCGGCGCGCTCTTCCTGAGTCTGTACGGCGGATTCCTCGACAGCACCTCGTCGTTCCTGTTCGGCGACTTCCTCGGCATCACGAGCACGGATGTGCTCACGCTGACGGTCGTGGCCGCAGTGGTGTTGGCATGCACGGCGGTGCTTGGCCGCCGACTGCTGTTCGCATCCGTGGATCCGGCCGTGGCCGCGGCACGAGGCGTGCCGGTACGCGGAATGAACCTCGTCTTCCTGGTGCTGCTCGGCGCGACCGTCGCGGAGGTCTCGAAGTTCACCGGCTCGTTGCTGGTCTTCGCACTGCTGGTGATGCCGGCCGCCACCGCGCAGGTACTCACGGCCCGGCCCGGGTTTAGTCTCCTGATCACCGCCGTCATCGGCGTCCTGGTCACCTGGGTCGGCCTTACCTGGGCCTATTTCGGCAACCAGGCCACCGGATTCACCATCACCTCGCTCGCGTTCGGCTGCTACGTAGTGGCTTTCGCGGTGAGATTCCTGAGGGCTCAACTGTCTGACGCGCGGTCAACGCTCGAGCACGCCGAGGCGGTGGCATAGCGATGTTCCACGACTCCACCATGATCATGGCCCTCATCGCGGGCACCGGAATCGCGCTCGCCTGCGGCCTGGTCGGCTTCTTCCTCGTGCTGCGCGCGCAGGTGTTCACCGGAGACGCCCTCTCGCACGTCGCCTTCACCGGCTCTCTTGCTGCGCTGGCGTTCGGCATCGACTTGCGGGTCGGCCTATTTGCCGGCTGTGTGCTGATCGCGGTGCTGTTCGGCGCGCTGGGTCGGCGTGGCCGGGCAGACGACGTCGTCATCGGCAACGTCTTCGCCTGGGTGCTCGGTCTCGGCGTGTTCTTCATGACGCTGTACACGACGAACCAGTCCGGTTCCGGCAGTGCCGGCGGCAATCAGACGGTCGCGGTCCTGTTCGGTTCGATCCTCGGCCTCTCGCACAGCATGACCGTCGTCGCGGTCGCGATCGGCCTGACCGTCAGCCTCGCCATGCTGCTGATCGCGCGTCCGCTGCTGTTCGCGACGTTGGACGAGACGGTCGCTGCGGCACGCGGCGTGCCCGTGCGCTTCCTCAGCTACGCCTTCCTCGTACTGATCGGCATTACGGCGGGTGAGGCGAGCCAGGCGGTGGGCTCGATGCTGCTGCTCGGATTGCTGGCCGCGCCGGCCGGCACCGCGCTGCTGCTGACGGACCGGCCGTTCGTCGGCATGGCCATCTCAGCCGGACTCGGGGTGCTCGACATCTGGGCTGGACTGACGTTTTCGTACTTCCTGCCGAAGGCGCCGCCGAGCTTCTGGATCATGTCCGTCGCCGCTGCGACCTACGCCATCGCGATGGGCTACTCCAGGCTGAGGGCCCGCAGCGCCCGCGCACTTCCGTCTGCGGCGACGGCGTGACCACACCGAATCCTCCGGCCTTGGACGCCGCCGACGAGTATCTGCTGCGGCATCTCGCGGAGGCGGACACGGACCTGTCCGGAACCGTCGTCGTCCTCGGCGACCGCACCGGCGAACTGCTCGGCGCACTCGCGGCCAGCGGTCGGCCGACGCTGATCACGGATTCGTTCCTCGCGCTGGAGTCCGCTCGCACGAAGGTCGGCGCGGAAAGTGCCGCGCTGCTGACCACGCAGGACGAGCCGCCGACACGTATCGACGTCCTGCTCGTGCGCGTCCCCAAGAGCCTTGCGCTGCTTGAGGATCAGCTGCACCGTCTCGCTCCGCGACTGCATGAGGGCTCGATCGTTGTCGGAACGGGCAAGGTCACCGAGATCCACACGTCGACGCTGACGCTGTTCGAACAGCTCATCGGCCCAACGCGCACCTCGCTGGCGGTACGCAAGGCGCGCCTCGTGTTCAGCGAACCGGACTTCGGGCTCAAGCGCCCGGGCAGCCCGTGGCCACACATCTATCCACTGCCTGTGGATAAGAAGCTCGGCCCCGTCTCCGGCCGGAGCGTGACGAACCACGCCGGGGTCTTCTGCGCCGAGCGGCTCGACATCGGTACGCGCTTCTTCCTCGAGCACCTGCCGTCGAGCCGCGCTGGTGACCACGTCGTCGACCTCGGTTGCGGCAACGGCGTCGTCGGTCTCGCTACAGCGCTGTCGAATCCGCGCGCGCGACTGACGTTCATCGACGAGTCATTCCAGGCCGTAGCCTCGGCACAGGCCACGTTCGCAGCCAACGTCCCGGCCGGTCGCGAGGCGGATTTCGCAGCAGCCGATGCGCTCTCCGCGATGCCCGACGCCTCCGTCGACCTCGTGCTGAACAATCCGCCGTTCCACACGCATCGCGCCACCACCGACGAGGTGGCTTGGAGGATGTTCACCGGCGCACGCCGCGTGCTGCGCCCCGGTGGCGAACTCTGGGTCGTGGGCAATCGGCACCTCGGTTATCATCTGAAGCTGCGACGCGTCTTCGGGAACTGCGAAACCGTCGTGGGCAATCCCAAGTTCGTGGTCCTGCGTTCAGTCAGAGCCTGAACTGAACCGTCCGGTCCTGATCCGGTCCTGATCTAAGAGCGAGGCGAGCGGCGATTTCCGCTGAGGCACCCGTAGTCCGGTTCACCGTGGACACGCCGCTGCCCTCGGGGCGGATGCGCGTGGCGGTGACCGGCCGCGGCGTGGCGTGGGCGGCGTTCCACGAGCAGGACACCGCGTTCATGCCACCGGGCGAGGACCTCGAAGACGTGTCCACGGACCGCCGGGCCCGGGCAGTGACCGACCGGCTCTCCGGCTATTTCGCCGGCCGGATGCGTGAGCCGGGCTTCGGGCTGCCGATCGACTGGAGTCTTACCAGCGACCTGCAGCGCAAGGTGCTGCAGTGCCTGGAGCAGACCGTGCCGTTCGGCGAGACGATCACCTACGGCAAGCTCGCGGAGCGTTGCGGCGGCTTCGATCCGGAGCTCGCGCGCAGCGGCCAGGCGGCACGGCTCGTCGGCACGATCATGGGCACTTGCCCGATCGCGATCCTCATCCCGGCGCACCGAGTAGTGGCCGCCGACGGCCTCGGCGGCTTCGGCAGCGGGCCGGATGCCCTGCCCACGAAGCGGTGGCTGCTCACCCTCGAGGGCGCGCTCCCGCCGACCCTCGACTGGGACGGCCCGGAACTGCCCTGACCGGCAGGCGTCTCAGCTTTTCCGCCCAACTCTTCGTCTGAACCCTTCGCCTCAGCCCTTCGCATCAGGCCGCGCGGCCTGCACCGCCTGGGAATGCTCGGCCTCACCAGAGCGCGCCAGACCCTCGACGACACCGTCGATGTCGGCAGAGGGCCGGTTCTGACTCAACTTCGCCTTCGCCTCGACACGGCTGATCCGCAGCTCCACACCGACGATCGCGCGCAGCTGGCCGGCGAGATAAGCCTCCGGAGCGTCGTCCACGGACCACGGGTGCTCACGGTCCGCCTCGTGCTCATCCGTGAGCCGACGCACCAGGCCCTCGACCCACTCCGGATCGTCGTGCACGATCAGCTCGCCGTAGACGTGCGCGGTGACGTAGTTCCACGTCGGCACGACGCGGCCGTGCTCAGCCTTGCTCGCGTAGTACGAGGGCGACACGTAGCCGTCCACGCCGTGTGCGATCACCAGCGCCTCGCCGATCGGTGTGCGCTGCCACTGGTCGTTGTTGCGCGCCAGGTGCCCAATCAGCGAGCCGTGCTCCCCGAGGTCCGGGTCGTAGAGCAGGGGAAGGAACGTGGCCAGGAGCCCCTCGTCGGTGACGGTGATGAGATCGGCCGCGCCGAGTCCGGCCAGCAGCTCAGTGACAGACTCCTGATCGACCGCGAAACTCGCTGGAATGTACATAGCTCTATGGTACTTACCTGGATGAACGCGTGAGGCACATCACCTCTGCGACAGTCATGTAACAATACGTTGCCACCGCACCTCACCTGGGATTAAGATCCCGTTCTGGCCGCGGCAGGGTTCGCATAAACAGCGCGGCCGTCTCATTTTCCGAATCAGCGTGGGGGTTCTCAGGTGCGCAAGCGCCATCTCGCGGCGGCCGCCGCAGTCACTTTCTCCGTCACTGCCTTCTCGCAAGCGCCGGCGTTCGCCGCCGGTGCCCCGTCGGGCACGCTACTTCACCAGGTCATCTCGAACGGGCAGGCGGGCTGGCAGGAGCCGGCCGGCTCGGCCGGCGTCACCCAGGCCTCCATCACCGGCCTGCCGAACGGCTCGAGCCAGCTCGTCGCCGTCAACGCCAAGGGTTCGCTCGAGCACAACATCCGCTTCGCAAACGGTAGTTGGCAGGGCTGGAACACCATGTCGCAGCCGGGTGTCACCGCCGAGAACGCGGGCATCGCGGGCATGTCCAACGGCTCCGCTCAGCTTGTCGAGGTCACCTCGACCGGTGTGCTTAAGCACAACGTTCGCAACGCCAACGGCAGCTGGCAAACCGGAGGCTGGGCCACCCCGGCCGGCTCCACCGGCATCACCCAGGCGTCCATCACCGCGTTGCCGAACGGCTCCAGCGAAATCGTCGCTGTCACCACCTCCGGCACGCTCGAGCTCAACGTCCGCCACGCAAACGGCAGCTGGCAGGGCTGGGACAGCATCTCGCAGCCGGGTGTCACGGTCGAGAGTGCGAGTATCGCGGGCATGCCCAACGGCTCGAGCCAGCTCGTCGAGGTCACCTCGACCGGCGCATTGGAGTACAACGCTCTCAGCGCCAGCGGCGACTGGCAGGCCGGGGGCTGGACCGCCCCGGCCATCGCGGCCGACGCGGAGAGTCCGATCGGCATCGCCCAGGCGTCGATCACGGCTCTGCCGAACGGCTCCAGCCAAATCGCAGTGGCCGCTGGATCTGCCCCCGGCTTCGCCATTCACTACGCCAACGGCAGCTGGTCGAGTTGGGTTCAGCTGTACCAGCGCGTTGAATACAGCAAGGCCTCTGACCTCTCGATCGCGGGAATGCCCAACGGCACCTCGCAAGTGATCGCGATCGCCGAAAGCTGACAAGGGTTCTCTGAGCTAGGCGTGCGAGCCCGTGCCCGCCCCGTTTCCGCAGGCAGTTCTGATCACCGCCTGCGGAAGCGCGGCGGCTGGTCCACCGAGCGGCTCACCCTGCGCATGGCCTCGGTTCGCGGCAACAAGCACCGCTGCTACCGCCAGCCGAGGCAGGACGCGGGATCCGGAAGGAGCGGTCGTCGGGCTCTGCCGGGTCGGCGACTCGGGCGCCTGGGTCTTCGACCGCGCCGGCCGACGATACCGTCCCGTGTTCCACTCGAAGACGGGCAAGGCGCCGCGCACCGCGTGACGTGCCCACGCCGACCGCTACCTGCGGTCCCGCAGATACCCCGCCGTCACCTCGTCAGCGGGAAGGAACGCCTCCAGGTGCAGCTCGGCCAGCGAGATGTCCGTGGCGGTGGCGAACGAGGTGAGAGTCGTGATCAGCCTCAATTCGCCGGCCTCGCTACGCAGGCGGAGCGGGACGGCGAAACCGAGGTAGCCGGGGCCCAGCTTGGCAGCGGGCAGGTAGCTCTCCAGCTCCGCGAGCAGCTTCTCCTGCTCCGGGTCGGGACTGATCCGGAGACGTTCGCGCATGGCCTCGGTGACGTGGCGTCCCCACTCGGGCAGATTGAGCACGCGCTTCGCCAAACCCTCGGGGTGCAGAGCGAGCCGGCGCACATTCACCGGCGGGCGCAGCAGCTCCGGCGCACAGTCCTCACTGAACAAGCCGAAGGCCGCGTTGGCGTCGATCATGATCCCGTGCCGGGACACGATCACCGCCGGGTACGGCTGATGCCCGTCCAGCACGCTGCGCAACGCCGTCCGCACCGGCTCCAGTCGCGGTGCGTCCAATCCGGATTCGTCGAAGGCGGGAGCGTATCCGGCCGACAGCAGCAGCGCGTTGCGCTCACGCAGCGTCAGCCCCAACGACTCGGCCAACCGGACCACCATCTCGCGGCCGGGCCGGGAACGGCCCTGCTCCAAGAAGCTCAGATAGCGCTGGGTGGTGTCGGTGGCGATCGCCAGATCCAGCTGGCTCCAATGCCGCAGTCCACGCCAACGGCGCAGCTCACGGGCGAACTGGCTCGACTCCACCACGGTGGTCATGGTGCCCATCCTGGCCGCCGAACCGGGTCCCCGCCATTCCCTGGAGGGAATCGCGTGCAGCGCGCCGCCGTCACAGACTCGTCGGTATGAGCTACGAACCCACCGACAACGACCTCACTCAACTGATCGACCGGTACGTCGCGCAGTGGAACGAACCCGACCCAGAACAGCGCCGCCGCCTGATTCGGCAGATCTGGGCGGTCGACGGCGTGCAGGTGCTGGTCAATCCGCCCCAGGAGATCCGGGACACCGCCGCGCACCACGGCATCGCCGCGCCGGCTCTGGAGGTGCGGGGCCACGACGCCTTCGACGACCGTGTCGGCCGGGCGTACGAGCTGTTCGTCGCCCCAGGTGAGTACGTCTTCGAACGGGAGGGCGCGCCGACCCGGCAAGCAGGTGCGGCAGTGACCTTCACCTGGGTGATGCGCAATCGGGCCGACGGCAGCGTGGCCGGATCCGGCTTCGACGTTCTCACCTTCAACACCGACGC
>Ga0073928_10006706_pt1 | contig 15365 bp, 11 predicted proteins | sample PaiPotPPA55metaG_FD_76969 | JGI IMG/M metagenome (GOLD analysis project Ga0073928, IMG submission 76969) | Iron sulfur acid spring bacterial and archeal communities from Banff, Canada, to study Microbial Dark Matter (Phase II) - Paint Pots PPA... ... | reverse complement strand
GCCATCCTGCGGGAGGGATTCCTGAGTCGTTTCCTGGGTTGCGGATTTCTAGGTTGGCTTCGAGCTTGTCTTCGAGGTCTGACGGTGGCGGCCGTGTTCGGGCTGCTGGCGCCGCTGTGTGCGGCGGACAACAATAATCGGATCACCTTGGACACGAACGAGACGTTGTTCGCCGTGCTGACGGCGATGAATAGCTGCGGCTACAACGTCGATCTGACTATTTCCGATGCGCAGCGGCTCAACATCCGGGCCGAGATGGAAAGAAATCTCCGCAACTCGGCGGATGCGCAGACTACCATGAACACGATGTGCGAATGGTATCTGGCCCACCAGGCGAAGGATCCCGCGCATGACCTGTCGCAATACGTATCGCTGGCGCTCTACCTTCAAGGACCTCCGCACTTCCTTCCCCGGGTGAAGGAGGAAGATCTGCCTCCGGACGCGGCCCCGCTTGGGCAGTTTGGAGCCCTGCTGGAGCAGTTCTACGACAAGGCCCAACTGCATACCATTTGGGAGCGACACCGGGCGAACTATGCCGCGCTGGTAGAGCGCTATCACCTGCCGCTGGCGAAAATGGTGTTCGACACGGATATCTACCTGAAACTGCAGTCGGGTGGATATCTGGGGCGCGCGTTCACGATTTACCTGGATTTCATGGGCGATCCCAATGAGGCCAACGCCCGCAATTACGGCAGCGATTACTATGTTGTATTGTTTCCGTCGCCGGATCCGAATTCGGTCGATCCGCTGAAGATGCCGCAGATCCGGCACACTTACCTGCATTACCTGCTGGACCCCATGGCGGAAAAACACTTCACTTCGATCAAGCGGCTCGATCCGCTGCTGCAATCGGTGAAACGGGCGCCCCTGGAAGAGAACTTCAAGCGCGACATATCGCTGCTGGTCACGGAGTGCCTGGTGCGGGCCATTGAGATTCGCACTACCGGTACTAAGCAGACGGCGGAGGCCATGCGTCTGCAGGCGGTGGACGACGCGGTGAAGCAGGGCTACATCCTGACGAAATATTTCTATACTTCACTAGTGGCGTTCGAAAAAGACCCGGCTGGACTGCGCAGCGCGTATTCGGACATGCTGAACGATATCGATGTGCGGGCGCAGCAGAAGGCGGCGAACGAGGTGCAGTTTGCCCAGGTCACAGCGCCGGAGTTGGTGCAACTGTCGCGCATGGAAGACCGCCGGATGCTGGTGACGGCCGAAAAACGGCTGGCGGCGAACGATCCCAAGGGAGCGCAGGACTTGGCGCAGCAGGCTCTGGACCGGAAGATTGGAGATCAAGGGCGGGCTCTGTTTATTCTGGCGCAGGTGGCGGTCGCCAACAAAAATCGGGAAGGGGCGCTGGAGAATTTCCAGAAGGCGATCCAGGCGACCAAAGATCCCAAAGTGGTAGCGTGGTCGCACGTATACCTGGGAAGGATTTTGGATATGAAAGAGGACCGCGAGGCGGCGATGAATGAATACCGCGCGGCCTTGACGGTGGGGGCGGAGCTGCCGGAGGTAAAAGCGGCGGCGGAGCGCGGACTGCAGCAGGCGTATGAGCCTCCGGCGAAGCCGCAATAGAGCATCAGCCGTCAGCTATCAGCTGTCAGGAAACCTGCCGAGGCTTCAGGTCACTACGATAAAATGCACGTTGCCGTCGTTGCGGGATTCGAAATCGGAAGCGTTGGAGTTTGAGGAGAAGGCATGAAGCGAGTAGCGATTGTTATCCCAGTTCTGGGCGCAATGCTGGGAATGTGTGCCGGGAGTTTCGGGCAGGGCAGTTCCAAGCCCGCAGAGCAGAACCCGCCGGCTGCGCAGTCTACGCAACCGGCACAAGCCGCGGGACAACCTGCTGGACAAGCGGCTGCGCCGGCAGGGAAGCGTCCACCCAAGGTCAACAGTCAAGAAGAATTCGCGGCTTACAAGGCGGCGGCGGCTTTGACCGATCCGCCTGCGGTGGAAAAGGCGGCGGACGACTTCGCTGCGAAATATCCCGATAGCGAGTTGCGGCCGCTGCTCTATCGGTCGGCGATGCAACGCTATCAAATGGCCAACAACGCGGACAAGATGTTGGAGATGGGCAAAAAGATCCTGGCGATTGATCCGGACGACCCAGAGGCGCTGGTCGCCACTGCGCAGGTGCTGGCCGAACGGACGCGCGACACCGATCTGGATCGGGATCAGCGTCTTGCCGAAGCGCGAAAAGACGCGGAGCGGTCGCTGTTGACGGTTGAGACCGACATTCCGACTTCGGGTTATCCGCCGGAGCAGTTGGCTTCCTATAAAGGTTATTTGCGGTCGGAAGCGTATGCGGTTCTGGGGAAGCTGTCGTCGGATGCGAAGAACTGGACGGACGCGGAGTCGGAATTGCGGAAGTCGATCGACGCATTTCCGCAGCAGGTGGACTCCATCGCGGTGTTGCGGTTGGCGGTCGCGCTGGACATGCAGAACAAGATTCCGGAGGCCTTGAAATACGCCGATCAAGCGGTGGAACTGACGAAGGACCGGCCAGACTCAGGAGCGGGCAAAGCAGCGCGGGATGAAAAGGATCGGCTTTCCAAGTTGAATGTGGGCGCAGCTCCGGGCCCGGCGCAGACTGCGACGCCTCCCAAGAATTAATTTGCGCACGATGCGCTTGTTTTTGTCCGCCAGGCCCTTGGCATGAAGGAACGGGAAATCACGGCGCTGGAAGAAGGGCTCGGCTACCATTTCCGGCGGCGGGCCGTGATTGAGCAAGCGGTCACGCACAGTTCGCAAGCGCGGGAACAGGAAGCGCAACAGGCGGGCGAGAGCAAGTACAAAGTCAGCGACAACGAGCAGTTGGAATTTCTCGGAGATGCGGTACTGCAGCTGGTGACCAGCGAAGAACTGTTTCAGCGCTTCCCGCATTTTCGCGAAGGCGAGCTTTCGAAACTGCGGGCGCACCTGGTGAGCGAGCGGCATCTAATCCGAGTGGCGCAGCAACTGGAATTAGGCCACTATCTGCGGCTAGGCCGGGGCGAAGAAAAGAGCGGAGGGCGGAGCAAGACTGCTGTGTTGGTGGATGCGCTGGAGGCAATTCTAGCGGCGATTTATCTGGATGGCGGGTTGGAAGTTGCGCGAGCCTTTGTTCTGCGCAGCGTGATTGCGCCGGAACTGGAACGCATGGAGCGCGGAGGCGGTACGCTGCCGGTGACGGATTTTAAATCCGCATTGCAGGAAGCGGTGCAGAGCCTGGGTTTGCCGCAACCCACCTACGTGCTGGTGGAGCAGGCGGGTCCGGAACATAGCAAGACCTTTACGGTGGAGGCCCGTCTGCACACCAAGAACGGCAAGGACGGAGAGTTTGTAGGACGGGCTCAGGGCTCGACCAAGAAGACCGCCGAGCAGGATGCCGCGCGGCAGGTGCTGACCTTCTTGGCGTCCCGCTCCAAAGCTGGAGAAGCGACCGTGCCGGCTGGGGTCGATCAGCCCAGGAACTCGCAGCCGATTAATAAATAGCCGATCGACAGATAGCCGATCAATAGATAGCCGAGCGTAAACGGCCCTCGAAAAGTGGTCACCGGACTAAGTAGATTTCATGGATTTGTCAAACCAGCCTATTGTTTCGCCGGAGCGCCCTCTGGTTGCACCCAATGAACCTATCGCTCCGCCGACTGTTCCCGTCGTTTCGCCGGCGAGCGTACCGGTGGCCGCGCCTCGGCGCCGCGTCGTGACTAACCTGGGCACCGACGTGATCAGCTCCACGCAGTCTTTGCTGGGCACCGTCGTGATCGCGATCTTCGTGATTACCTTCATTGTGCAGGCATTTCAGATTCCTTCGGAATCCATGGAGAATACGCTGCTGGTGGGCGATTACCTGCTGGTGAACAAGCTCTGTTATGGAGGCCACGGGCTCGGCGATCATCTGATGCCGTATGAGAAGATCGCGCGCGGCGATATCATCGTGTTCCACTATCCGGTCGATCCGACGCAGCATTTCGTAAAGCGCGTGATCGGAGTGCCCGGAGACCACCTGCGCATGATCAGCAAGCGGGTCTGGATCAATGGCAAGCTTCTGGACGAACCCTACGTGCGATTTCTTGAACCGCCGAATAATGCGTTCCGCGATAATTTCCCGCGCACCGATATTCCGGCCTTTGGGTTGGAAGGCAAGTGGTGGTTGGAGATGCGCAAGCTGGTGGAGGACGGCCAGCTGATCGTTCCACAGGGACACTACTTTGTTCTGGGCGACAACCGCGACGACAGCCAGGACAGCCGCTATTGGGGGTTCGTGCCACGCGAAAATATTATCGGGAAGCCGCTCGTCATTTACTGGTCGGTGCGGGACTGGGACAGGAATCCATCGGGCTCGGTCGAAGGCAGGCTGTATCACCTGGCATATGCCATCGCTCACTTCTTTCAGCTCACGCGCTGGAACCGCACCCTGCGGCTGGTACACTAAATAATTCCATCGGCGGGCGAATTCGGCTCGATCCTAAATTTCAGTGAGCTCGAAAGTCAAAGTGATTTCAGAGAAAAAATTGGCGAAGAAAGAAAAAGAAACGGTTGTAGAAGACCGGGCGGCGAAAGAGAAAGAGCAAGGGCAAGAGCTAGAGCAAGACAAGCCCAAGGAATCTACTGTGGAGTTTCTCTCCTCGCTGGCTGCGGTATTGGTGACCGGGCTTTTCATCATCACGTTTGTGGTGCAGGCGTTTGAGATTCCGTCCAGTTCGATGGAAAAGACGCTGCTCATCGGCGATCACGTTTTCGTAAACCGCATCCAGTTTGCCCCCAGGAGTTCCTGGGTGGGGCCGCTGCTGCCGTATCGGGACGTGCGTTTCCGTGACATTATAGTGTTTCTGCACCCTGCCGAGCCGGGACTCTACGTGGTGAAGAGAGTGATTGGCCTCCCGGGAGATCGCATCCATCTGAGGAACGGAGTGGTGTATCGCAACGGCGCGGCTTTGGACGAGCCTTATGTGCTGCACGACCGGGACACAATGGATCCTTACCGCAATAATTTTCCGGCCGTGCCGCCCGACGACGATCCCAACATCACGTCGAACTGGATGGCGGATTTAGCGTCCTACATTCAGGGCGAAGACATCGTGGTTCCACCGAACCACTACTTCGCGATGGGCGACCATCGCGGCGTGAGCCTTGACAGCCGCTACTGGGGTTTTATTCCGAAAGAAAACGTCATCGGTCGGCCGATGTTTATTTACTGGTCATTTGAGACTCCCGACAACCAGTATCTGAAGACGGCCTGGAGCGATCGCATTCTGTTTCTGGGCAAAGTTGTCCTGCACTTTTTCGACGAGACGCGGTGGAACCGTACGCTCAAGTTTATAAGGTAAAGATTAAAGATATAAAGATTAAAGGTATAAAGATTAAAGATGTAAAGATTAAAGATAAAGCCGAGTTCCTCGAGACTTTCAGTAAGGGCGCGGTGAAGCTCTTCTCCTCCAAGCGGCGAATGGTTGTGGCGGCAGCATTGATCCTGCTGGCGCTTTTTCTGCTTCGCCCCGGCGGCTCCCGCTTGAAGTCGCGGATTACTTTCTCCATCAGCGCGGCCCTGGGCCGTACCGTGGATATTGGGTCGGTACATGTGCGGCTGCTGCCGTGGCCGGGATTCGATCTCCAGAACCTGGTGGTATATGACGATCCCGCGTTCGGAGCCGAGCCCATGCTGCGGGCCAGCGAAGTGACGGCCGCGCTTCGGCTGACGTCTCTGCTACGCGGAAGGCTGGAAATCGCGCGCCTGGACCTGACCGAGCCCAGCCTGAATCTGGTGCACGCCGAGAGCGGACGCTGGAATCTGGAAGCGCTGCTCGAGCGCACGGCCCACACTCCACTGGCCCCGACGGGAAAAGCCAAGTCGGAGCCGCGTCCGGGATTTCCCTACATTGAAGCCTCGTCAGCCCGCATCAATTTCAAAAGCGGCACCGAAAAAAAACCCTATGCCTTGACCAATGCGGATTTTTCTTTGTGGCAGGACTCGGAAAACAGCTGGGGAGTGCGGTTGAAAGCGCAACCGTTTCGTACCGACTTGAATTTGAACGACACTGGCCTGCTACAGGTGAGCGGAACCTGGCAGCGCGCGGACGCTGTGCGCAATACCCCGCTGCATCTGAGCCTGGAATGGAGTCGCGCGCAACTCGGCCAGTTCACGAAATTGTTCACAGGCAACGACCAGGGCTGGCGGGGAGAAGTTCTGCTCGATGTGACGCTGGCGGGAACCCCGGCGGAACTGCAGATTATCGGCAATAGCTCGATACAGGATTTCCGGCGCTACGACATTGCGACCGGCAAAGCGCTGCGCCTGGCGGCCCACTGCGACGGCGAATACAGTTCGCTCGATCACGCGTTTCATGGATTTCTGTGCAGCTCTCCGGTGGGCGGCGGATCGATCACATTGAAGGGCGACATGGGTCTTCCGGGGAGTCACAACTATGGACTCTTGCTCACAGCGGAAAACGTACCCGCGAGTGCGGCGGTGATGCTGGCGCAAAGAGCAAAAAGCAATCTGCCTGAGGACCTGGTTGCGGGCGGAACCGTGCGCGGAACTTTCCGAATCGACGAGAAGGCCGGGACCGCAGCGCGTCAATTCGGGGGCCGGGGAGAGATTGCCGGCTTTCGCCTGGCCTCGGCCGCCAATAAGGCCGACATCGCTGCGGAGACAGTTCCGTTTCTATTAACGGCCGGTGATTCCTGGGAGAGCGTCGCCCGGCGGCCGAGTCGCAAGGACGTGCCTGCGACGCCGTTTCCGCAAGGTCCGCGCCTCGAGTTTGGGCCTTTTCCGGTCGCAGTTGGACGTGTAGTGCCTGCAATGGCTCGAGGATGGGTCAACCGCAGCGGATACAACATTTCGTTGGCGGGAGAAGCTGTGGTTCCAAAGGCTCTGCGCGTGGCGCGAATCGTGGGGCTTCCCGCATTGCAGTCGGCCACCACGGAAGGCACGGCTCAGGTTGATCTGCTAATCGCCGGATCGTGGGCGGGACGCGGCAATGGCATCGCATCTGAATTCTCCGCCCCGCAAGTGACTGGAACGGCGAAGTTCCGCAATCTGCGCATCGCGCTTCGCGGCGTCGGCGGCCCTATCGAAATTTCATCGGCGGATATGCAACTTTTGCCCGAAGAGGTCCGCGTCACGAAGCTCAACGCCACGGCAGCCGGCACAACGTGGACAGGTTCGCTCACCATGCCGCGCGGCTGCGGAACTCCTGGCGCATGTCAGATGCACTTCAATCTGAATGCCAATCAGATCGCACTCGGCGATTTGAAAGAGTGGGTCAACCCCAGCCCCGAGGAGCGGCCTTGGTATCTACTGGCGCAGCGGAACACGAAAACAGGGCCGTCCTTCCTGGCGAATTTGCGGGCGTCCGGAGAACTGACGGCGGACCGCTTGCAGGTGCAAAGCCTGGACGCGACTGGTGTTTCCGCCAAGGTCAGCCTCGACAGCGGGAAATTGCAGGTCTCGGAGTTCACCGCGGATTTTCTCGGGGGCCAGCATCGCGGCGAATGGCAAGCGGACTTCAGCGTGAAGCCGGCAGTTTGCCAAGGCAGCGGCCGTCTAACCGCAATATCGCTGGCGGCCCTGGCGGATGCGATGAAAGATGGCTGGATCGCCGGAACTGCGAACACCAGTTACGAGATCAAGGGGCCCTGCCCGACGGAGTTCTGGACGTCATTCTGGAACTCGGCTGAAGGCGCTTTGCAGTTCGATATGTGGGATGGAGCTATGCCGCACCTCTCGCTTGCGGAGGATGCCGAGCATCTCAGAGTTACGCGTTTTGACGGTCAAGCGCGTTTGCGCGCTGGGAAAATTGAGATGACGGACGCCAAGCTGGACTCTCCGGATGGAAAATTCCGATTGAGTGGAACAGCCTCGCTAAAGGGCGAACTTGATTTCAGGCTGGCCAGAACGCCGAATGCGGCCCTGGTTTCTGGGTACACGATCACTGGGACTGTGACTGATCCGCGCGTGGTTCGGTTAAGCTCTCCTGAAACTCAAGCGAGGCTGAAACCGTAGACTATTCCGCCACTAAATAGGTAGGCCGGTGGCGCGCAACGGGCGGCCAGCAGCCAGCGTGTTAGTATCGAATTCAACGCCGCATGACACTTCAACATTTGACCCCTACAGGCGGGTGTACGTCTTCCGGGCGAGTTTCCGGCTTTGTCGATCCCGATTTTGTCGATCAATGACACCTTCATCCAAATCTCGAAAACGCGTGCTCAGCGGCATGCGCTCGACGGGCAAGCTGCACCTGGGCAACTACGTCGGCGCGCTGCAGAACTGGGTGCGCATGCAGGACGAATACGAATGCTTCTTCATGGTGGCCGACTGGCACGCGCTGACCACCGATTACGCCGACACGTCCCACATAAAGGAGAATTCGCTCGAGGTCGTGCTCGACTGGGTGGCCGCGGGGCTCGATCCGGAGAAGTCGGTCATCTTCATTCAGTCGCATGTTCCGGCGCACGCGGAGTTGCATCTGCTGTTTTCCATGATCACTCCGCTCGGCTGGCTGGAACGTGTGCCCACGTATAAAGAGCAGCGGGAAAATATCAAAGATAAAGATCTCGGGACATACGGATTCTTGGGATATCCCGTGCTGCAGGCGGCGGACATTCTGGTTTACAAAGCTGACTGCGTTCCGGTGGGCGAAGATCAGGTGGCGCACGTGGAGCTGACGCGCGAGATCGCGCGGCGGTTCAACGGATTCTACGGCGCAGCGAAGCAAGTGTTTCCTGAGCCCCGGGCGCTGCTCACTCCGGCGGCGAAGCTACCCGGCACCGACGGGCGCAAAATGTCGAAGTCGTACGGGAACACGGTGCTGCTGTCCGATCCCGAGCCGGTAGTGCGACAGAAGCTGAAGACGATGGTGACCGATCCCGCGCGCGTGCGGCGGTCCGATCCAGGCAACCCCGACGTCTGTCCGGTGGGCGATCTGCACAAAATCTTCAGCAGTAAAGCGACCTTGGCCAAGGTGTATGAAGGTTGCCGGTCCGCCGGCATCGGTTGCATCGAGTGCAAGGGTTGGGCCGCCGACGCGCTGGTGGAGTTGCTGAATCCGATGCAGCAACGGCGCAAGAAATTCGAGGAGAATCCGCGCCTTGCTTGGGATATTCTGGAAGCTGGCACGGAGCAGGCGCGGCAGGCGGCCGACGAAACTATGGCCGATGCGCGCGCCGCGATGGGAATGTCACTGGAGTATGAACCATTGACGGCGAAGGAATCGAAATAGTCTATGGCAGAAGAGATCAGAATCGTTTCTCGCGATGAGGCGGCGGCGCCCGGGTCTCCCGTGATGATTGCGAACTCTGCCGCCAAGTCCGACAAAGCTACGACGAAAAAAGATCCGACGAAAAAAGAAGAGAGCGATTCGCCCTTCGCGGTCGCGGTCACCGATGTTTACGAAGGGCCGCTCGACCTGCTGCTCGATCTGATCCGCAAACAGGATATCGACATTTATGACATTCCCATCGCGCGCATCACGGCGCAGTATCTGGCATATGTCGAAAAGATTCGCGAGCTCGATGTGAACGTTGCCGCCGAATTTATTTATATGGCCGCGGTGCTGATTCACATCAAGTCGAAGATGCTGCTGCCCCGCGATCCCGATGCGGCGGCGGAGGAGCAGGATGATCCGCGGAATGAACTGGTCAACCGCCTGCTGGAGCACGAAAAATTCAAGTCCGCGGCGCAGATGCTTTTGCAGAAGCAGCAGATCGAAGACGCAGTGCTCTCCAATCCCTCTCTGAAGGAATTCATGGGGGCGGAAGGCACCGAGCCGGAAATTGCCGCCGACGTGATCGACCTGGTCAAGACGTTTCAACAAGTGCTGGAGCGGGTGCGAACCCGTCCCGTGCTCATCGTCGACGAGGAAACGGTCACAGTAGGAGAAATGATCGATTACCTGCGCCGCCGCCTCTCGCTGGAAGACCGCCCCATCCGGCTGAAGCAACTGCTCATGCGGATTCCGTCGCGGCACTCCCTGGTGTGCATGTTCCTGGCGCTGCTGGAAATGGTACGCTTGCAGGCGATCCAGGTGCGGCAGGAAAAAATGTTTGGCGAGATCGCCATCCGCAAGCACACGCACTTCGACGAGATCATGAACGAGCAGTCCGCGGTACGCGACGACTGGAGATGAAAAAATGCAGTTGCCAGCAGACAGTTGCCAGTTGTCAGTAAGTGCAGACGAGACTGACAACCGGCAACTGAAAACTGATACATGATCTTATGTCCCTGAAAGCTCAACTCGAAGCCATCATCTACGCCGCGGAGACGCCCATCACGCTGGAGCAGATGACCCAGCTCGTGAAGGAAAGCGTCATCGCCGAGGGCGCTGGGGACGAGGCTGAGATGAAGTCGCGCGTGCGCTCGGCTCTGGAAGAACTGGTTGGGGAATATGCCGCTCCCCATCACGGCATCGAAATCCGCCAGGTTGCCGGCGGATATCGCATGTCCACAAAGCCCGAGCAGCATGAAGTGGTGCGGGCATTCGCAAAAAGCCTGAAGCCGCCAATCCGCCTCTCGCTGCCGGCGCTCGAGACCCTCGCCGTGATTGCCTACAAGCAGCCCGTCACAGTGCCCGAAATTAACGATATCCGCGGCGTCGATTCGGGCGGGGTGATTGGAACACTGCTCGATCGCAAGCTGATTACGACAGCCGGACGCAAACAAGTCATCGGACGCCCAATTCTCTACAAGACGACGAAGGAATTCCTGATGCGATTCGGGCTGAAAGATGTGAACGAATTGCCCAGCATGGAGGAGTTCGAGAAGTTGGTAGCCGAATCGTTCCAGTCAGAACTGATTCCCGCCGAGAGTGCTGCGTCGTCAAGCGAAGTAAGCGCGCCAGCCGAGAGCGAAGAGCGCGACGCCGAACTGGGGAACGAAAGCATATCGGAAACAGAGAAGGCGGGCTGACAGGCCTTGTTTATGCCGCTGGAACGCCTGCAAAAAATAATCGCTGCCGCCGGAGTGGCCTCCCGCCGCAAGGCTGAGCAACTGATCTCGTCTGGCCACGTGCAAGTCAATGGAACGGTTGTCACCGAACTCGGCAGCAAGGCCGATCCGGAAACCGATCACGTCCGTGTGAATGGAAAACTTCTTCACGGAGCGCAGCGCCACGTCTACCTCCTGCTCAACAAGCCCAAGGGTTACGTCACCACCATGAGCGATCCGGAAAAGCGTCCGACGGTCATGGATCTGATTCGCGGCGTCAAAGGCCGCGTCTATCCCATCGGGCGTCTGGACTATGCCAGCGAAGGCCTGCTGTTGCTGACCAACGATGGCGAACTAGCGCACACCCTGATGAAGGCGGCCTCGCATGTAGCCAAGACCTACGTTGTCAAGATTGCGGGCACGCCCAAGGAAGAAGCCATCGCCAAGCTGCGCGCCGGAGTTTCCATCGCCACCGACGACGGCAAGCGCGTGAAAACCGGCCCGGCTCTGGTGCGGGTGGTGAAAGAAGCGGCGAATCCCTGGTATGAGATCACGCTGATCGAGGGACGGAATCGCCAAATCCGGCGCATGTTCGAGGCGGTTGGCCACCACGTGGAAAAAATCAAGCGGGTTCGCTATGGACCGCTCACGCTCGATGTCCCACCGGGGAAATTTCGATCGCTCACGTTAAAAGAAGTGGAACGGTTGAAATCCGCGAGCAAGACCAGCGCAACAGCCAGCAAGAAGCCCACACCGTAATCCGCGGCGATCATGAGTCGATTTTCTGATCTGGTTTCGACGCCGGCGCGCGAGATGGCCGCCCATTTCCCGGCGCCGTCCCCAAGGAAAGATTCCGGGGAAACTCAGCCGCCACTCATCAAGCTCGACTCCAACGAAAATCCTTTTGGCCCCTCGCCGCTGGCGATCGAAGCCATGCAGTCAGCGCTGGCTGGAGCGCACCTCTATCCCGACGACGACTGCGCAGAATTGCGCCGCAAGCTGGCAGACCATCACTCCGTGCTAATAGAGCAAGTTCTGGTAACGGCGGGTTCCACCGAGATGCTGGCATTGTTGTGCCAGACGCTGCTGGCGCCCGGCCTGAACGCCGTCACCAGCGAACGATCATTCATTATTTACGGAATGGCGGTGCATGCTGTGGGAGCGCGGCTGATGCAGGCTCCGATGCGCAAGCATAAGGATGAATTCGATCTGGACGCAATCCAGGTTGCCATCAACCCGGATACGCGCATCGTGTTCCTGGCAAATCCCAACAATCCAACCGGAACCATGCTCGATGCCGCGGCCGTCGACCAGTTCCTCGCGAAAGTTCCCGGACAGGTGGTGGTCGTCCTCGACGAAGCCTATTATCATTTCGCGCTTCAGTTCGCGGCACTGCGGAAGCTTCAGCATTCACAGTCTCTCGAATATGTGCGGCAGGGCGCGAGCGTGATCGTGCTGCGAACGTTTTCCAAGGCGCATGGGCTGGCTGGGCTGCGCGTGGGATATGGCTTAGGTCCGGCGGAGCTTCTGGCGTATTGCGCGCGCATGCGCAATACGTACTCAGTCGCGGAACTGGCCCAGGTGGCGGCTCTCGCTGCGCTCGACGATCGGAACCATATTACGCGAGTCGTTTCGAATAATGCGTCGCAGGCAAAGATTCTGACGGACGGACTTTCTGAACTGGGACATCGCGTGGTTCCCACTGCCGCGAACTTCGTTTACTGCGACCTGGGGGAGGACGCTTCGTTGTTCGCACATCGCCTGCGCGTCGAGGGGGTCAGTGTGCGTCCGTTGAACGCGTGGGGTGCGCCGAATTGTATTCGAGTGAGCATCGGCACACCGGAGCAGAATCAGATTTTCCTAAGCGCCATAGGTAAGATTGCGGGAATCTAGCAGCGGATTGCGCCGCCACAGCCGTCAGCCGCCTCAATCCCCGGTAACTCATCGGGAGATAATCCCATAAGCGCTGAAATTAAGAATTACTTCCTAGTTGCCCGTCAGAACTAAGCCGCTGGCCACACCGATGATGGACGCGGTTGAAAACCCATAGCCCCAAACATTCTGCTCCGACCGCACCACCGGCTTCCTTCTTACGGCTCTATCCGAACCGCTCCCCGAAACGGATGTGTCCCGTTGCGGATCTTCCCGTGGAGCGGTTCCGATAGAGTCCTAACGTCATCCGCCCAGAACAGCCCGCTCGTTTGTGCTGGCGGCACGCCAGGCACGCCCAGGGACTTAATCAGGCAGGTGAGCACGTTCCGGCTCACGAAGCCAGAAACTCCCGATCAATGACAAAGAGTACGCGAGGACCGCGAGTGCGCCGGCCGAGTACGCCAGGCGGGCAGCCTCACTGGCACCGGGCATGAGGTTGGTGAGTTGCGTTGTGAGCAACACCCCCGATGCGCCGATCACACGGGCTCCGATGCTGATCGCGAAAGTCTCGCCGGTGCCTCGCAAGTATGTCGGGTACATCCGCGGCAGATAGTTGCCCCAAAGGCTGAACGGCCCGTTCAACAGGAGACCGGCCAGAAATATCCCACATTCGAGCAGCCGCAAGCTATGTGTCGCAGCAAAAAAGTAGACGCAGGAGAAAACGATCAATCCGGGAATCAGGAAGACGCGCAGGAGATTTTTCTGTGTTGCGATGCGGACTACGAGGAAAGCAAAAAGCAAGCGGCCGGCAATTGTGCCGAGCTCCTGAAACAATTGCACTCCACTCACGGTTTGCTCCACCAAGCGCGGCGCGAGGCCCCGTACCTCGGGAAGGCCAGGAACCATTCGAGGTGTCTGCAGAATGACCCCGGAGGCCAGGGCATAGCTACAGGCCACCAATAATGTGGTGACCAGAGTGGTCTTTCGTAAAGCGGGCTGGAATAGCTCCGCGAAGCGCGGACGCTTCAGTGTTCCTTTGGATTTCTTCTCCTGCCAGATGGGGGATTCCGGCAGGAACGGCCGTGTAAGGATGAGTGGGATCGCGGGGATCAGCCCGGACAACAGGGTGTAGCGCCAAGCCTCGTGACGGCCGTGGATAGCCGGGAATCGTTCGGCGTAGGTGACCGCAACATAATAGGCTGCGGTCACCATCAATCCTCCCAGGCCGAAGGCAGCCTGGGTGTAGCCCAGCACGGATTCACGCTGCTTGGGATTAGAGAAGAGCTCCGCTACCCACGCCACTCCAGCCACATATTCGACACACACGCCGACGACCGTGGTGCAACGGAAAAACAATAACTGCGGCAACGTAACTGCGAAGCTGGCGGCGCAGGCCGAGAGGGCATACAGCAGGATGCTCCACACCAGGACCCGCCGACGCCCTAAAACGTCGGTCAGGTAGCCTCCCACTAGTCCAAAGATGCCTCCCGAAGCCAACGGCAGATAAAACATCAGTCCCACCCAGAGGTTGTAGCCCGGGCTGCCGAGCTTGAAATTCCCGAGCGTGGCGAGTGCGGGACGGGCAATGAGCGCCGTCACCAAGGTCTCGTAAAGATCGAAGGCAAAGCCCAGTGCGGCGACACCACACACGAGCCACTGGATCCGCGTCAAACACGCGAAGGCGGATATCAATCCTGGGTTTGCAGCACCACCACCAAGCACTCGCCGACTGCCTGCCAGCTCTTCCAAGGATTCCTCCATCCAAGCCTGGACGGTTTGGCCGAAAATCTGGTGCTGCGCTATTTAAGTTCAAACCCATTTATGATACAAGTTCAAAAGATTTGATAGTTGTTGACGAATGCTCAACAATGGAATTCACTTCGCGTCAGTTACGGGCCTTTCTCCTGGTGGCTCAACATCGGAGTTTTTCCCGCGCCGCTGAAGCCCTCTATGTCACGCCGTCAGGCCTGAGCGTCTTGATACGAGAGCTGGAATCGCAACTCGGTTTCCGGCTATTTAATCGTACGACCCGTCACGTTGGCTTGACCACCCACGGGAGCGAATTGCTTGCGGTCGTCCAGCAGAGTCTGGAAAAGCTCGATGCCACTGTGTCCCGCGTCGGGCGGATGGCCACTGAAGCCAGCATGTCATTGTCAATTGGCGCACCGCCATTGATCGCGGCCAACGTTTTGCCGGAAGCCATAAAGGAATTCCGCAGTCACCGCCCCGACATCCGAATTCAAGTCTTCGATGTCGGGGGAGATGCTCTCACGCAGTTGGTCGAGGCCGGTAAAGTTGATATGAGCCTGGGCGCGTTTTTTAAGCCCGCATCCGGAATTCGCCGCACGCCGTTGTTTCGCTTTTCTTTAATGGTGATTCGCCCCGATAACGATCCAACCCTGCGCCGCACTTCTACGACCTGGTCGGCTCTGAAAGATGAGCGGCTGATCTCTCTGACGCCAGGCCAACTAGTCCAGCAGTTCATAGACAAGCACCTCGCGCGGATTGGGGTCGTCCTACATCCGTGCGCCGTTTTCAACTACCTCGACACGCAAATTGCTATGGTGGAATCCGGCGAGGGCGT
>Ga0073928_10006705_pt1 | contig 15369 bp, 18 predicted proteins | sample PaiPotPPA55metaG_FD_76969 | JGI IMG/M metagenome (GOLD analysis project Ga0073928, IMG submission 76969) | Iron sulfur acid spring bacterial and archeal communities from Banff, Canada, to study Microbial Dark Matter (Phase II) - Paint Pots PPA... ... | reverse complement strand
TTACCCACAGACCCACAGCAGCAGACGCAGCCTCTGGCTGCATGATAAGAAGGAAAAGGAACGGACCCGATTTCCAACTAGGAATCACCTGCCCCTGGTCCTCATGACGGGGTCCACCTCAAAGCTTATTCGGTTCCTCCCCACAGTAGGGTGATGCTTTTCGGCCTTAGCGCTTCGTTTTCGTTGTTCCCCTCAGCTATTTAACGTGGTGATAAACTGACCGTTGCTCACCAAGTGAGCCGCCTCCGCGACTCGCTCGGTCCCGAGGGCCCGCAAGACGTCAAGCGCGGCCATGCGGTGAATAAACAGGCGGCACTCGTCGCCGGAGGCCGGGCCGAACAGTATTGCGAATCCTTGCACATCAATCACCGAGAGCTTTGGCGACTTAGGGTCCAACGGAGGAGCTATGACGCGGCGCTCGCACGCGGCAAGCCACACGTCCGCCATGAGAAGCTTAACGGCGTCCTTGAGCTCTATATCCACACCGCCGAGCATCCGGCCTCGGAACCGGAGCCGCCGAAACCGGACGGCCCTCGTTAAATCTCGCAGGATAGGGAGTACCATGCACCTATCCGCTATTTCCCTAACCAAACCTTAGATATAGCTTTGCTGGCTTATATAAGACTTTGAAATTATATTAACTTCACGCTTGACGTCAATCATCACAAGGGCTCATCCTGACGCCAGTCGAACATCGGAAGAGGGAAGGGACATTCAGGTTCAGCCGCAAGACCAAAACCGAGTCGCAACCGAAATTATTTAAGAATGGAAAAAGTGCGGTGATTGACAAAAGCTCCATGAGCGAACGCGACATTTGCACCAAGTTCATTACGCCCTCGTTGAAGCGGGCGGGCTGGGATGAGCTCGCCCAAATCAGAGAAGAGGTCAGCTTCACCAAGGGCCGCATCATCGTTCGCGGCAAGCTCGTCACGCGCGGCAAAGCCAAGCGCGCTGATTACATCCTCTACTACAAGAACAACATCCCAATTGCCCTGATCGAAGCCAAGGACAACAATCATAGCGTCGGCGACGGTATGCAGCAGGGCCTCGAATACGCGGAAACGCTGGAGATTCCGTTTGTCTTTTCCTCAAATGGCGATGGATTTATTTTTCATGATCGGACCGGGGGCAGCGCCGAGAAAGAAGCCGATATGGGCTTGGACGCCTTCCCCTCTCCTGCAAATCTCTGGGTGCGCTACGCCGCGTGGAAGGGCCTAACGTCCGAGGCCGAGCAGTTAGTCCTTCAGGACTATTTTGACGATGGCAGCGGCAAGGCCCCGCGCTATTACCAGGTCAACGCCGTCAACGCGGCGATTGAAGCATTTGCCAAAGGCCGCGACCGCATCCTGCTCGTTATGGCGACCGGCACCGGCAAGACCTACACCGCCTTCCAGATCATCTGGCGGCTGTGGAAGGCAGGCCGCAAGAAACGCATCTTGTACCTGGCAGACCGCAATGTGCTTATCGACCAGACCATGGTCAATGATTTCCGGCCGTTTGGCGCCGCCATGGCGAAACTCAGCACGAACGCTAAAACGATCGAACGCGCCGATGGCAGCACGGCGGACCTGCCGCTCGCCCTCGACAAAAAGCGGCGGATCGATACGGCCTTTGAGATTTATCTTGGCCTCTATCAGGCGATCACTGGCCCGGAGGAGCGCCAGAAGCTCTTCAAGGAGTTTTCGCGGGGGTTCTTTGACCTGATCATCATCGATGAGTGTCACCGCGGCAGCGCAGCTGAAGACTCGGCTTGGCGCGAAATTCTCGAATATTTTTCCGAGGCGACGCAGATCGGTCTGACCGCGACGCCGAAAGAGACCAAATACGTCTCGAACATCCATTATTTCGGTGATCCGGTCTATTCCTACTCATTGAGACAAGGCATTCGCGACGGATTCCTGGCGCCCTACAAGGTCATCAAGGTCCATATCGACCGCGATGTCCAAGGCTATCGGCCCGAGTTAGGAACGATAGACCGGGAAGGAAACGAGGTTGAGGACCGCATCTACAACCAGAAAGACTTCGACCGCACCCTGGTGCTGGACGATCGCACCAAGCTCGTAGCAACAAAGATCACGGACTTTCTGAAAGAAAGCGGCGACCGCTTCCAGAAGACGATCGTGTTCTGTGTCGATGAAGAGCACGCCGCCCGTATGCGGCAGGCGCTGCTCAACGAAAACAAAGACCTGTGCGACCAAAACCACCGCTATGTCATGCGCATCACCGGCAGCGACGGTGAGGGCCAGGCACAACTCGGCAACTTCATCGACCCCGAGGTCCGCTATCCTGTGATCGTCACCACGTCCCGCCTGTTATCAACGGGCGTGGACGCCCAGACCTGTCGTCTGATCGTTCTGGACCGGCCGGTTGGGTCCATGACGGAATTCAAGCAGATCGTCGGACGCGGCACCCGCGTCCACGAGGATACGCGCAAATTCTATTTCACCCTGATGGATTTTCGTGGGGCAACCAATCATTTCGCCGATCCGGAGTTCGATGGCCAGCCGGTCCAGATTTATGAGCCGGGCGAAGGCGATCCTATAGCGCCTCCCGACAATCAGCCGCCGAACGATGATGAAGAAGGTCCTCTTCCCCCAGAACCCGGCGCGGATGAAGTCATCGTCGATGGCGGGCCGCCCGACATCACGATTCCACCCGGCGGCGGCGAGAGGCGTCAAAAAATCTATGTCAACGGCGTCGGGGCAACAATTATCGCCGAGCGCATCGAATATCTCGACGAGAACGGCAGGCTTATTACGGAGAGCCTGCGCGACTTCACCAAGAAGGCGCTGAAGAAGCGCTTCGCCAGCCTCGACGATTTCCTGCGGCGGTGGAACGCCACAGGGCGCAAACAGGCGGTCATTGACGAACTAGCCAACGAAGGCCTGCCGCTCGACTCCCTCGCCGAGGAGGTTGGCAAGGACCTCGATCCTTTCGACCTGATTTGTCACATCGTCTTCGATCAGCCGCCCCTCACCCGCCGGGAACGGGCGGAAAGCGTCCGTAAGCGTGATGTCTTCAGCAAATACGGGCCACAAGCCCGCGCCGTGCTGGAGGCTTTGCTGACCAAGTACCAGGACGAGGGTATCCTAAATCTGGACGACCCGCACGTCTTGCAGATTTCGCCCATCGATCAACTGGGAACGCCCTTGCAGCTGATCAAACAGTTCGGGACCCGCGTCGATTTCGAACGCGCGGTCCATCAACTCCAAACCGCCTTGTATGAGAAAGTCGTCTAAATATGTCCGTACGCGCCATCGTTAAATCCATTCAAGACATCATGCGCCAGGATACTGGCGTCGATGGCGATGCGCAGCGCATCAGCCAATTGTGCTGGATGTTCTTCCTGAAAATCATCGACGACCAGGATGAGCAACTGGAGCTGATGCAGGAGAATTACCGCTCGCCGATTCCTGCCGAGCTCCAATGGCGGAATTGGGCCGCTGACCCCGAAGGCATCACCGGGGACGAATTGCAGACCTTCGTGAATGGACAGCTTTTTCCGACCTTGAAGAACCTAGCTCTCACAGGCAAGCCCGGCGATCGTCGCCGCGTGGTCAAGGACGTGTTCGAGGACGCCTACAATTATATGAAATCCGGACAGCTGATGCGGCAGGTGATCAACAAGATCAACGGGATCGATTTCAACAACCTCGCTGATCGTCAGCATTTCGGCGACATTTACGAGCAAATCCTCGCCGACCTTCAGTCGGCCGGCAATGCAGGCGAATATTACACGCCGCGTGCTGTCACCGCCTTCATGGTCGATCGCATCGATCCGAAGCCCGGTGAAATTTTGTTCGATCCCGCTTGCGGCACCGGCGGCTTTCTCACCTGTTCGCTGCGCCACATGCGCGACCGCTATGTGAAGCGGCCCGAGGACGAGGCGAAGATGCAGGCCGCTCTACGCGCGGTCGAGAAAAAGCAGCTCCCGCACATGCTCTGCGTCACCAATATGCTGCTGCACGGTATCGAGGATGCGAGCTTCGTGCACCACGACAATACCCTGGCACGGCCCTACGTCAGCTACACGCAGTCCGACCGCGTCGATATTGTCCTCACGAATCCGCCCTTCGGCGGGCGGGAGGAAGACGGTATCGAGAGCAACTTCCCTGCCCATTTCCGCACGCGCGAGACGGCGGATTTGTTCCTGGCCCTTATCATCCGCCTTTTGAAACCGGGCGGACGCGCCGCCGTGGTTCTGCCTGACGGCTCCCTGTTCGGCGAGGGCGTGAAGACGCGGCTGAAGGAACATCTGATGGAGGAGTGCAACCTCCACACGATCGTTCGCCTGCCGAATTCCGTGTTCAAGCCTTACGCCTCGATCGGCACTAACCTCCTATTCTTTGAGAAGGGTGAGCCGACCAAGGACATCTGGTTCTATGAGCACCAGGTGCCCGATGGCCAGAAGGCCTATTCGATGACGAAGCCGGTCCGCTTCGAGCATTTGAAGGGCTGCATCGACTGGTGGGGCGGGGCAAAACGCAAAGGCCGCGTGGAGACACGGCAAGCCTGGAAGGTGACGGCCGACGAGGCCAAGGCGCGCGGCTACAACCTCGACATCAAGAACCCGCACATGGTGGCCGACGACCACGGCGACCCAGAGGAGTTGCTCAAGAGCCTAAAAGCGGCCGAGGCCGAGACGACACACTTGCGCGACCAGTTACAGGCGATCCTCGCCGAGGCGCTGGCACGATGAACGCGAACCAGCTTCTCGAACATTTTCATCGCATCGGCGACGCGCCCGACGCAGTTCCGCGTCTACGGCGGTTCATTCTCGATTTGGCGGTGCGCGGCAAGCTTGTGCCACAGGACCCGAGGGACGAACCGGCGTCGGAACTGCTGAAGCGCATCGCGGCCGAGAAGGCTCGACCGGGAACAGAGAGCAAGCGCACTAAAGGCCCGCAACTGCCCAAGCCAGACTTAGAACAGGCCCCATTTGATCTTCCTTCTGGTTGGTCATGGGCACGATTTCCTGAGCTTGGCAAGTTTGGCAGAGGAAAATCCAAGCATCGACCACGTAACGATCCTACGTTGTTCGATGGTGGTACACATTTGCTCATTCAGACCGGCGATGTGGCGAGATCGCAAGGCTTCATCGAGACATACGCGAACAAATACAATGATTACGGTCTTGCTCAGAGCATGAAGTGGCCCGCTGGGACGCTGTGCATAACGATAGCAGCAAACATCGCGGACAGTGGAAAGGGCGTTCAGTAAGAGACTATGTGGCCTCGAAGCCAAACAACTGGTCAAAAGAAGAGTTCGTGTCCGACCTCGCCATAGAGCGGTTCCGAGCGTCAACTGACCTAACCAAGGCGATCACCAAAGCCGCTAGTGATCCGGCCAATTACCGCGAAAAAATTCAAGAACTGGTAGACAAGCTTGACGCCAACAAGAAGGAGGCGCTTGCCGAATACGTGCTCCATCGGAAAAGCGTTATTGAGCTTGTAGAGGCCGCCCGTAAATATGGAGGCGATGGGAAAAGAGCACCAGAAGACGTGATTCACGAGCTCGTGTTTCGTCGGTTCACGGACAATGTTGCCCTCGACTACTTCGAGCACAATCTGTGGCTCATTGACGATGCCCTTGCCTTTCTTCCGTATATTACGAGCGACCGAACCATGCATGGAGGCGTTAGAAAAAGCGGCGATAAGATTACCGATATTGCCTTCTTCGACGACAGTATGGTGCTCGGTGACAATGACGGAACAACCATCACAATCGTAGAATTTAAAAAGCCGAGCCGTAACGACTATGTTTTGGGCCAGTTAAGAGCGACCCCGTCCTTCAAGTTATCGAGACGTTGGATCAGGCAGTCGATAAGGGCGGCGTATCCAAGACAGACGGAACGCACTTCGCTTTTACCGGCGTCATACGGCGCTTTGCCTTCATCATTGCGGATCACACGCCTTCGTTGGTGAAAGTGTTACAGCGGCATGATTTCAAGAATGATTGGAACCCGAAGATATTTTTCAAATATCGCGACAATGAGCAGATATTTATTCAGGCATTCGGCTACGACACTCTGATTGAGAACGCTAAGAAGCGGAACCAAGCGTTTTTCTCCGTGCTGCTGGGCGAATAAAGCCTCGCTCTGCGAAAGGTAGAGGTTTCTCAAAGCGCGGTGGGCTGTCGCAAATCGACGCCGCCAGCAATCTCATTATCGAAGGGGATAATCTTGAAGTTATGAAGCTCCTTCGCTCCCCGCATGGCGGCGCGCTGACGTAGCGAGTCGGCGCAGCTGAAATTACAATCCAGCGCCGCAACCGGACACGGGACCGGGCACAGGATGTGGAGCGCCAAACGCGCTCGACGCGTCGGGACCAAGAAAGCGATGGTGATAGTCCGTCCCAGGATGGTTCCGGCGCGGCCGCGCCGCTGGCGTGACCGCGATCTGGACCGCGGGCGGTAGGCAATCGCTCTTTTCCGACTCGCTGCAGCAACATGTGGTATGATTGCGCGTACGTTAATACCACATGTTAAATCACTGGCCAGTTCGCCTAGTTTATAAGGCGCCCGATCAGTTAATGGCCGGTGGGGTCATTGATGGAGGTAATTAAAGCAATTCCTAATTTACCGAGGGGGCTCCGAGATGCAGCGCTTAGGGGAACGCTGATTCCCTTTGTCGGCGCCGGGGCCTCGCGGATCGCCGGCTGTCCGAACTGGTCGGAATTCGCAGACGGTGCGCTCCGTTTTTTCGTGGATCAGGGAAAATTCAGCCATGGCCAACTTGCCCAAATCAGCTATCTCAATCCGCGCGTGAAGCTGTCGATTGCCAGGGGGGCTTCAGGCCGAGCACAAGATTTCCGTCGATTTCGTGAAGGTCTTGTATCCCACTGGACGCAAGGACAATCCGAAGGGAAGACGCCTCTACGAGAATCTCTCCAAGCTTGGAAAAACATTCGTCACCACCAATTACGACGAATAGCTCGACACGACAATTGGCGCGCCGGCACCATCGGTCCGCGCCGACTCCAATCCGGCGGAATCACCGATCGAGGAGCGGCCAACAGTTGTTTATGAAGTTGATGACCTGACACCTGACCATCTGAGGCCACGGGTCTGTGCTCAATCCCGACAGCATGATCCTGACATCTCAGGATTACGTCAGACACTATGCAAACGATCGCTTCCTCCGCGGCGCAAAAGCGGAAAACAAAGTCCTCACGTTTCTCGAATTCCTCTTCACCCAGAAGAACGTTCTCTTCGTCGGCTACGGGCTCGATGAACTTGAAATACTGGAACACGTCATCGGCAAGGCGCGCCTGACGGGCCACGGGGAGATGCGCCATTTCGTTCTCCAAGGGTTTTTCTCCCACGAGCATGAGGTGGCCAGAAGTCTTGTTCCCTATTATCGCGAGTGTGGCATCGAGTTGATCCCGTTTCTCCGGGACAATCTGGATTGGGATCAGCTAATTGATGTTCTTGAGAACTTCGGGCGGCTCGCGCCGGTCGGACCTCCTCTGAAGGTTCAGTCACTTAAGGAGATGGAGGCTTTGCTCGAATGACAGAGCTTTCCATAAATCAGAAGACGTTCATCAAGAGGATGACCGAAGACGAGGAGTACGAGCGCTGGGGCTTTGAACTCCTCCTCAAGCGGCCCGACTTCGACGGTTTCTTCGACGCACTAGCGCAAGCCGGCCTGTTTGATCCTTCTCGCAACAGCGGTCCGATTCCTGCCGACCAGCCCGGTTATTACCGCCTGCCGTACTGGAACCCGCTTGCCTATCTCGAAGCCGTTGCCAGACGCGCTGGCGAGAGGGACGATACGGCGTTGGGCGAGAAGGTCATGAGCGTTGTCCGTCAGGTGAGTGGCTGGGGCGATAAGGACGGGACCAGACGTGACAACGAGAACACTTGGCATGCGTTCGCCACCATTTTCGGTCTTGTCCCGTTGTCGGTCGTATCACTAGCCGATATCGACTTGATGGCGGCGTGGTTTCAGACGCCCTTCAGCCAGTCAAGAGTCGGCGCAGAACTTATGCGCGGTCCACTCAAGAGATTTGTCTCCAGCGACCGGCCAGATGACTGGACCAAAGCGTGCCGCATCCTCAACCACTGCACAGCCCTCATTTGGAAGGACGAGAAGCAGATCGGCGGCGGTACACATAAGACCGCGGTTACCGTGGTAGATGACTATTGGCTCAAGGCGCTTATCAACTCGAATGCAACCACCCTAGGCGCAAAAACGGGAAGAGAGGCCGCAGAAGTCTTCCTGACGCGGCTGCGCGATCTTTTTGCGCACGACACGGATGGTCGGCCAACCTATCTATCGCGGCCGGCAATCGAGGACCATGCACAAAATCACAATTGGAACGGACCGGAGAACCGCCTTATCGAAGGACTCCGGAACGTGCTTTGCGGTTGGGTGGATCGCGACACCGCCGGCGCCACGCCATTCATCGAGAAGCTTCTTCGCGATGAATCGGAAATAGTCCGGCGCATCGCTATTCACGTCCTCAACGAACGCTTTGACGTGTTGCGCCAGTCCGTATCGCTGCTGTTCACGCCTGCAATGTTCGATTCCGGCCACCTACACGAGCTTTACCGCCTCCTCAAGGCTCATTTCGCTCAACTCACCGAGAAAGAGAGAGCGGCGATATTGGCGGCGATCCGCGCGCTGCCACTTCCGGAAAGAGGCGACGACTCGCAACGTCTGCTTCGCTATCTACAGCGCCAATGGCTTTCAGCCATTGCTGGTCAGGGGTCTGACGCCGCGGACAAGTGGTTTCATGAGCTGATGTCCGATCCTTCGCTCGGTGGTCTTTCTCCGCACCCGGATTTTCATTCATATATGGAATCGCACTGGGGATTTGGCCCGACGCCACACCCCGTACAGGATCTCGTCGCATTCGCCGAGACCGGCACTGTCGTCGACAAGCTCAACGAATTTGTACAGATCGACAAATGGGATGGTCCCTCGACACGATCTCTTTCCGACTCTGTCGTCGACGCTATTGGCCTGGCGCCGAAAACGTTTCTTGCTCTACTTCCCTCGTTCCTGAAAGCAAAACGCGAGTACCAATATGCGGTCATCGAGGGATTCAAGAAATTATGGGATGCGTGGGACGGAAAGCAGTCTGACTTCGATTGGCATGACGCTTGGCCCAAGCTCGTGGGATTTTTTGGGGAATTATATATTTGACTCCCTCGCAGAGAAGCGTCAAATTCTATCGGCTAAAGAGTAGTTGCGCCGCCTTAGGCCTCAATAAGTGATTTTGTAGCTTGGCGTCGAACGCGCGTAGACCCTCTGCTGTCAAACTGCATATCGCTTGAGTCGCTAGGTCTGTTATCCAACGGACGGCGCATGACGACACATGATTCAAATAGATAATCCCGCCGCCTTCCATCTCCGGGCAGGTCTGCGGATTGTGCATCGGCGGCAAATACATGGCTCGATGCACGTTTTGGCTCGCGATTTGCGGCAGTATACCTCCCCACGCACCGTGGCCTTCCTCCAGTTCGCATCGAGCGCAAAAACGGTCAAGCGGAATAATAGGGCAGACCAGGAATAGATCGTTAAAATGTCGCTGGTTGTTCTGGTCTATATCGCACTCGTGAGTCACCACTAACCCCATGCCAACCCCGGTTTCAAACCGGACCTCGGTTGGGTGTGGTGTGGCTATGACGCAGTCTCGCAATAGCATTCCGGCCCCAAGTGGCAAAGCACTGGCAGGACCATAGAACCGAGCCGGGTCGGTCTTCATGTTATCTAGGCATACTTTTAAAGCGTTGTGGTATTGCAGCACGGCAACCGGGCCAAATCTTCACGCTATGATTCTCAGAGAATCCCGCAGCGCGCCATTCATGATTCGCTGCTGTGACCGCGTAAGGAACACAGCCTCGTGGCGCGGTGTCACTGTTACACTCGGAACCGAACTCAGAAGTGCGCTCAACAGGCCAGAACCTGATGGCCACGTCGTCGTTGGGCTAATGACACGAGACGAGCTTAGATAGTATGGAATCCCTGAACTATCGATTTGAACGGCAACGCTTGTATCAGCCATTGTTATTCCCTCCGGTCGCTGCAACGAGTTTGTTAATTACATTTTCCGGTAAGATGCTAAAGAACTCGGTCTTTTCCAAAATGTGAGCGTCGTCTATCCATGCAATTGCGCCTGCATAGTCGGTTATGGTGTTTCCAACTTTAGACCCAACGTCGATATCACAAAGCAGGGAATATCCCGCTCGGATGTTTCCAGTTACCAAGTCGGGCGTAGCCACTTTTACGGTGACGGCGTGATTCGCACCAAATGTGCGGTTGTAGCTGATGACCATGGATTCAGTCAGCGCTCGGGCACCGACCTTGATAATAATATTCGTGTCCGCAAGGCCTCGCACATAATGCTCATCTGGCCTTAGGGCATTGATGTAACGAAGACCGATCCGGGAAAATTGGAGCGACTTTAGCTTTGTGATCACCTCCCGCAGCGCCTTCTCAATTTCTATCCGGAAAGTCGCCCAGCCAGGATATTTCCCCACAACATGATAGGACATCACATGGCCGCCGATCTTAGCCACTCTGTCACCGTTACTTGTCCGTAGTTCTATGAGCGGTTGATACCGAAGGTTGGGGTCCATTTCCCGGATGGGCTGGGGAATGTCGGCTGCCGGTAGTCTCGTTTGCGTGTGGTTTTCCCATAACTGCGCGTCCAACAGGCGACCAAGCACAAGCTCGGGCAACTCCGAATGCTCAAATCGAAATTCCACCAGCGCTTCAAGTATGGCGTCCGGCTCGATTCGTTCAGGAATGGTTATTTGCTCGGCACTCATGCTTCTCTCAGTAATTTTCGCGCCTTGCGTTTGCGCTTCCGCGCGGGCTTCGTCTTTGGCTTCGGCCGATAGGCGAGCACTACATCGACAGCCGCATCCAAAACCTTCGGTGTCTTTGGTTTCTTCATTGGATCAATGACTTGTAGGTAAGGCGCTTGCCAGCTGTGCCGGTCACGAAGCTATCGAGCCGGCCCAGGGTATGGCGCTTCACGTTGCCTTCATTCAGCCGGAAGGCGAACTCGTCAACATAGCGGCCAAGGTGCTTTTTACTAGCGTGATGGTAAACGCCGATCAGGCCGCGCTTGAGTACCGCGAAAACACTTTCGATCCCGTTTGTGGTCACACCGTCGCGGACGAATTCGCCTTCGCTATGATTGACGGTATCGTGTTCAAAGAACATGCCCCCGATGCCAGCGTAAGCCCCGGCTTCGTCGGTATGCAAGGTCGCGCCGGTTTCTACATGCCGATGAATTTCGGCCTGGACGGTTCCCGCGTCAGTGTTCGCAATCGGCGTCGCGACCGTCCGGCCGCCCCGTTCGCGCATCCCGAGCACCGGCGTTTTACCGACCGCGCCGCGACCAGCCTTGAGCTTCTTGTATTCGTGCTTGTTGGCCTCGATCCCGCCGACGAAACATTCATCGATTTCGATAATGCCGCGCAACTTCTTGAAGTCACTGCCGCAGGCTTCACGAAGTCGATGCAGAAGGAACCATGCCGACTTTTGAGTGATCCCTATTTCCTTCGCCAGTTGAAGGCTAGAGATACCCTTGCGCGCCGTCACAAGCAAATAAATCGCGTAAATCCACTTGTGCAGGGGAACATGGCTCCGCTCGAAAACCGTTCCGGTGCGCACCGTAAAATCTTCTTTGCACTGGTTGCAACGGTAGAAACCGTCCTTCCGTTCCGCGATCCGCTCGCCAAGACCGCATACCGGGCATTTCGGACCTTCCGGCCAAAGCCGCCCTTCAAGATACGCGCGGGCGCTTTCTTGATCCGGGAACATCGCGAAAAGTTCGAACGTTGAAATGGTACTTTTGCTCATGACCTGCCCTCACCTGATGCGCAAAATATCGCACAAAACTGCTAGGGAGTCAAATATATAATTCCCATTTTTTGAGCAAATCCTAACCGGTCAGGGCTTCTGGACGGAACCGGTGACGGACGACGGTTTCGGCCCTGAGCCTCCTGAGCTGCTACCTGAAATCCGTTGGCGCGCGCGAGCTCCCATGGTTGCTTACGGTAGCCCCCCATATCTCGGTCGATTACAACGCGGACTTCTTTTTTGAGGAGCTCGGGCGTCTTGTGGAGACGAGTTGCCTGCAAGTGGCCGAAGTTCTTGTTGCGCTCTTAGAGACTTACCAGCCGTCATTCGACTTCGAGGACAGGCTCAAGAATTTGGTGACGAAGCTGGCGGCGTGGCCGGAAACAAGGCCACAAGCGCTACGATCGGCGGAACGTCTCAGATACATTCCGGGGATGATTCAGCTTTACGCTCAGATTTGCGACCAATAACGGGTTCGCCATGACGCGGCCTGAATTGCCGCGGCTTTGGGACCATCGTACTCCCACGTGTGCTTCGTCGCGTGAGCAAATATTTTGCACCCCCCGAGCCCTGAAGCTGTGGGTCAGCCGTGATCCTGGTGCAGTCCGCGTGAGCGCGAACTCGCCGGAGCGCGCTAGATGCGCTCTTTGTCGGCTAGCTGCTACCCCCTCCGCGCGAGGCGCGGCCGCCGTGACGCCCTCTTTTATATCGACCAGGCAAATGGCCGAGCCCTTGCCTTCGCTTACCCGCAGCATGACTGCGTAACGGAGGCGGCCCAGCGAACTGCATCCCTTTATCCAATAAGCGGCATCGACCATTGTCACGGCGTCGCTTGACTCGCGACCCTGAAGGCCGGTGACCATGGCTCGTATCGGTTTTTGCTCGAAGAGCCGGACGAGCGCCGTGTGTTCCTCGGGCGTCAGGGCCCAGAACTTTTTTCCCACCGGAAGAACCGGCTTGACTGATTCCAGCCGCTCCAGAGCAAGCTGCCTCCAGCGGCGTCGGACAGAATGTTCAAGCAGATCCTGTATTCTTTTTGGGCGATAGATCTTGTCCTTGCCGCGCTCAATGTCGTCAGAGAGGGCCTCCTCATACAGCGCGCCGATGGTGGCGTTGATGATCGCCGCAATAATGCCCGCAACTTCCTTGCCGCGTGACGACATCGACAGCGTAGATGCAGAGCTGTGCCGCAGTATGCGGGGAGACGCGCTTGGCGATCTCGCGATCTGGGCCGCCGCGTGGCAGGCGCGATTGAGCTGACGCGTCGACATTGGGTTGATCGGGTCAAGCCCGGGAAACAGCCAGACTTGTAGCCACGCGATGCGCCACCAGTCGCGCAAAAGTTCCAGCAACTGTGGCGAGAGCATTGCGAGACGATCCTTGCCGCCCTTGCCCGCGAAGGTGTGCCTTGCAGTTGACGGCGAACGCGACTTCTTCGCGTCAGTCAGCGAAACTGCCAGCCTTCGTCCAGCATCATCTTCTGGAAGGTAATGCAGCGGACGTTTTCATGGTTACAGACGAAAGGAATTTTTCGGTTCTCACGGGAACCGGGATGCTCGTCGGCCACCACTGTACAATGCCGCCCTGCATCCTTCGCCATTGCTACAACAAAAGGGTCGGCACCGGTAATCCCCTTTGTCGGCCTGGACGGGTCGTGGTGCGTCGCCATGAGCTGGCGCAACGTGCGCTGGATGGCAACTGTCTCCTCGAGGAAGAGGGCCGTCTGCGCCTTGGCCCATTTGTGGCAATCGTCACCAGGCCGTATTTCATCCAGCACAGCTTTGGGAGCACACAGCCGCTCGGCGTCAATTAGGCCCTCGACGCGGGCAAGCAGGCCGGGGAAAATAGTGGGAGGGTAGGTTTCTACGAACCACACGAGAACGGAGCTGGTGTCAATGCAGTAAACGGGGGGAGCGCCGCCCATTACTTCGTCGGCAGCAGCTCGCGCACCTTGGCCACTTTGTCGGCGCGCAGGCCGAGGTGGCGGGAGACATCGCTGAGCGAGGTGTAGGAGTTGAGATAGCTTTCTACCACGAGGCGCGTGAATGGCCGCCCGAGGTCGCTAATGACTTCCTGCGGCATGTTGCGCTTGTAGTCTGTGTCCGGGTCGGACGGCCTGGCCGGGGCCTCCAGCATGCTTCCCCAGAACGCCCGCCTGGTGGCGTCGTGCGGCCTGCCGTCAGCAACCGCCGCAGGATTACCTCGTTGCTGACGCCAAAAACCATGCCGAGTGAGCCAAGTTCGTCGTCGCTCCACTCGCGGGAGCGGGCAGGGCCCGCGGCGACAAGATTTTGCGCCAAGAGTGATTCTAGGGGAACGAGCGCGGCAGCCGCTACGGCATTGCAGAAAACCTCCGGGCGCTGTTCTTCGGGCGGCCGCAGCAAACTCTCCTCGATATCGCAAATGCTGCTGCGCTCGAGGAAGACGTGCACGCACTCATGCAGCAGTGTAAAGGTGCGCCCGTTAGGGTGAAGCTTCCGGTTTACCCCAATGACCGGCAGTGGCCGGTCCCGCGCGTTCAATGTGGGCCCGCCAAGCGTTGTAGCTTGCGCGCGGTTCGCGCCACGTTCGCTGCATTTCGAGGGTCACTCTGAGAAGCCTGCGAAGCTTCGCGCCCGCGCTCTCGGGGTCGTCGTTCAGGTGCAGGCGTGCCGTGACGGCTGGCACCTCGGTTTCTAGCTCGGCGGCAAGGTCGAGCGCCAGCTCGCGGCGCTGGCGGGCAAGCCTGAGCTGGTAGCGCAGCGCCCGTGAATAGCGGAAAGCCACTTCTCCTGGCAGTCGCCGGAAATCGTGCGGGATGGGGTCGTCCCTGGGCGGCGCGGGCAGGTAGAAGTCGCTGAGTAGGCGCTTGTAGGCCGCCGCCATCTTGCGGAGCTGCGCCATGCTCGGGTGCTCGTCGCCCTTTTCCCAGGCAAGCACCCTTTCCGGCTTGGTCTGTAAGTTGTGCGCCGCCTCTTCGATGGACAGGCCCGCGTTCGAGCGGGCCCATGTCAGGATCGCGGGCTCTACCTCCGTTTTTGTGCTGCTACGTGCCGCCATCAGCTTGCACTCCTGCGGCCCCATTCACGCACAAACGCAAGCCGAGATCAAGCTGTTGGGCTCCGGGAAGGCGTCGTGCATGTCTTCGACCTGAGCGGTCATCCTAAGGCCACACGCGCTTATGCGTGGTCTTCGCCAATTGAGGGCAGTACTAAACGCCGATTCTTTGCGGTGCTCCACATGGGTGGAATTAGGTCGCCGTTGGATGCAGTGCGAGCGGCGATCATTGCAGAACATCGGAGAAAGCCAGCATGATTAGGAGACTATTCCCGATCTTCGTTTTCGGTCTTGCGATTGCAGGGCTAATCCTCGCCCGCATCACACCGGAATACATTTCTGCGAACTCTGATTGGCTGGAAGACACGTTGTATCTCTATAAACGGCTCTCCCTTTGCAAGTCGATTTTGAAAAAGATCCGCTTTGGTTCGTTGCAAACATCTATCCGGCGTCACCCGGTGGTATCGGGGCGCCCAAATGGGGAATCCGCTCGCGCACGCCTCTACAGCTGGTAG
>Ga0073928_10006704_pt1 | contig 15369 bp, 12 predicted proteins | sample PaiPotPPA55metaG_FD_76969 | JGI IMG/M metagenome (GOLD analysis project Ga0073928, IMG submission 76969) | Iron sulfur acid spring bacterial and archeal communities from Banff, Canada, to study Microbial Dark Matter (Phase II) - Paint Pots PPA... ... | reverse complement strand
CGCGGCCAATTGCAGCAGGAGCGTCGATTTGCCGGCCCCGGGCGGTCCGCCCAGCAGCACGACGCTGCCGGGAACGATGCCGCCGCCGAGCAGCTGATCGAACTCGCCGATCCCGGTGCGAATCCGTTCGACGGTGCCGCTCGGCACGTCGCCGAGCCGCACGGGCGCGCCGGCCGCAGCGGAGGTAGCGCGGATCTGTACCGACGCTGAACGGGCGCGCGTCGTTACCGCTGGAGCCTCGGCAAACGTGTTCCAGGCTTCGCACGCCGGGCAGCGCCCGAGCCAGCGCATCGACTCGTGGCCGCACGCCGAACAGAAGAAGGCCGTCCGCGCTTTCGCCATCGCCCTAGTGTCTAGGCTCTCGCGACCGTCGCGTCCTGGTCGCGCGAAAAAAGATCGGGCGCCCCGCGGCGCCCGATCCGCGGTTCAACCTCGAGCGCCGCGCTTCAGGTGCACAGGAACCCGACGTAGTAGTTTTGCGAGCTGTCGAGGGTGATCGCAGTGCCGTTTTGGCCCGCAGCAAAATCGGCCGTTGTCCCGCTCACCGACGATGCCTGGTTGGGACTGCCTTGCCAGCCGCTATCGCTTCCGAATTCCTGGTAGAACGTCGTACAACCGGTGGCCGCGGCAAAGAAGAACTTCAGATCGGGTGAGGTGTTGCTGCCCGCCGGAACCGTTATCGTGCTGCCGCTGTTCAGCCGGATCTTCGTGAAGAACAGCGGGGTCGCCGATCCGCCGCCGGAAAGGGTCGGAAGAGGCGACGGCGCGCCCGGTGGGACGCCCAGGAACGACTGGAACGTTCCGCTGCCGCTGCTCGTCGTGCCGGTCTGGAAGGTGATCTGCCCGTCACACGAGGCGAGCGCTGGGAAGTTGCGCGGCACGTTTGGTTGCGGAACCGACGTTGCAACCGGCGCCGTAGAAGGCTGCGACGTCGCGCACGTCACGACCGGCTGACTGCCAGTCGGCGTCGACGACGGCGAAGCGGTTGCGACCGGGGTCGCGGTGGCGACCGGCGTTGCCGTCGCGACCGGCGTTGCGGTTGCCACCGGCGTTGCGGTTGCAACCGGCGTGGCCGTCGGCACCGGAGTCGGCGTGGCATGCGGAATCGGAATCGTCGTGTTGGAGGAGCTGCAAGCCCCGATCCCGAGCGCGACGATCGCGGTCAACGCACCAAATACGAGCCGCATCGAACCGCGGTCAGCCATAACCCCTCCAAGCCGGATTGAAACATGCCGGCTCTTTCAGTATACGTCCGTCTTGCTGCCCGCCCGCATAGACCAGCGTAAGGATCGAGTAAAGCTTAGCTCGCGGGCGCCCGATTACGGCCAGAACAACCCTGCGCCGACGTACTCGCCGATGTGCGTTTGACTGCCGGGCGCGGCATTGCCGGCATGGGCGCCGTCACCCAACACGCCCAGGTCGATGAAGGCCTGATGGTTGTTGAACGGTGAGATCATAACGCCCGCCTGATAGCGGATCACATGATAGGTGAGGGTGTAGATCGTCGACACGCCGGTCGTGCGATTGAAGACGGTGAACTTGCTCTCGAGATCGGGGTAGTAGTAGCCCGACCCGTAGATCGTCCAGACTTTCTCGAAATCCGGCAGCTTCTCGATGCCGATGCCCAGGCCGTTGCTGATCGGGTAGTTGAGCGTCTCGGCCTTCCCAAGATAGCCGATGACGGCGTAGATGCGCGGCCAGGCGATGCGGAATCCGATCCGACCGTCCGTATCGGTCTCGTGCAGGTTGCGGGCGGGCCGGTAGATCTGCCCGGTATGGCCGATGTTCGTGATGCAGCCGATCACGAACGCGCAGTTGCCGGGCGGTCCGGCGAAGTGCGTGTAGGACCAGTCGCGGATTTCCGCTTCGATCATGAACGGCATGTTGTCGACGAGAAACTCGGTGGCCGACCGAAGCGAATAGGACGGGTGACCCGAGTGGCCCGACGTGGCTTCGTTGTAGATCGTGGGCGAGATGACGTAGTCGCCGACGACGAAGTTCTCGCGCTGGGCTCCGACGGGCTTCTTGGGCGCAGCCGTTGCGGCGGGCGCCGGAGCGGCGGCGGGCGCTTCGGAGGCCGCAGCCGCAGGAGCGGCACTCGGCGACGCGGAGGCAGCGGGCGCGGCGCTCGCGGACATCGCAGGCGCCGGAGCGGCGGACGGCGTGGCCGTCGGCTGGGCGCTCGCGGCGAGCGGAAGCGTGGCGACACCGAGCGCGAACGCAGCGGCGGCGAAGGACAAACGAAGTGCGGACATGAGCCTCCGGGAGCACGCAAAACGGTCGAAACGCGGCGAGCGCACGCGTCGGGAGTGGGGTTGGAGTACGAGTACGCCGCTCGGCCGGTAAAGTCCCCGCTTCGGCCGCCGCCTCGACCGGTCGGGCGCCGGATCGAAAACTATGGCACCATAGCTTTTATCGCCGCCCGAACCGGGCAAAAGGTGGGGGAAGCCGCCTCGCGAACCGCGGCTGGCGCATGAGCGGGTACGCACACGTGGCGATCGACGGACCCGCCGGAAGCGGAAAGACCACCGTTGCTCGCGCGCTCGCCGAACGTATCGGGGCCCTGTACCTCGATACCGGCGCGATGTACCGCGCGCTCGCGCTGTGCGCCCTCGCCGAGGGCGGCGATCCGGCCGACGAGGATGCGATGCTCGCCCTCGCGCGCGCCAAGCCCGTGCGAGTCGAGCTCGACGCGGCGTCGCCGCTCGGGTTCCGCGTCTTCGCCGGCGACGATCAGCTGGGCGATGAGCTGTACGCCAACGCCGTCAGCCGGATCGTCTCGATCGTCGCCGCGCATCCCCGCGTCCGCGAGCTGATGGTCGAGCGGCAACGCGCGATCGCCGGCCGGGGGCCGGTAGTCATGGCCGGCCGCGACATCGGAACGGTCGTCCTCCCCGATGCTCCGGTGAAGGTCTTTCTCACGGCATCGGTTCCCGAGCGGGTCGAGCGCCGGCGGGCGGAACTCGCAGCGCGCGCCGTCGTCGTCGACCGCGCGACGCTGCAGGCCGAAATCGAAGAACGCGACCGGCTCGACGCGACCCGGGCGGTCGCGCCGCTGCGGCCGGCGGCCGGCGCCCACACGATCGATTCGAGCGGCCTCGGCGTCGACGAAGTGGTCGCGCGCATCGCGGCCCTCGTCGCGACCGGTCGCGAAGCCGCGCCGTGAGCCCGTGGTTCTACGCGTTCGCCCGGATCGTCGTCTACGGGTTGCTGCGCGGCTGGAACGGGTTGCGCGTGGTGGGCGCCGAGCACGTCCCGGCGCAAGGCCCCGTGATCCTCGCCTGCAACCACGTCGCCTATCTCGATCCGCCGGCGCTCGGCTGCGGCTTGCGCCGGCCGGTCCGCTACATGGCGAAGGTCGAGCTGTTCCGCATTCCGGTCCTCGGGCCGGTCATCCGGGCGCTCGGGGCGTTCCCGGTCGACCGGTCCCGGGGCGACGTGGCCGCGATCAAGCAAGCGGCCGGCATGTTGCGCGAAGGCGCGGTCTTGGGCATCTTCCCGGAAGGGACGCGGAATAAGGATGGCTCCGTCAAGCCGCAAATGGGCGTCGCCTTGCTGGCTTCGCTGACCGGCGCGCCGGTCGTGCCGGCGTACGTGTCGGGAACGTCGCAGGCGAGGCGCCGCCGGCGGGTTACCGTGGTCTATGGCGAGCCGTTCGGATTTGCGGCCGGCCGGAAAGCGAGGCGCGAGGACTTGGCGAAGTGGACGAACGAGCTCATGCGCCGGATCGATGCGCTGCGGGAGGAAATCAGTGCTCATTAGGAAGGCGAAGACGCAAGGCTTCTGTTTCGGCGTTGCGATTACGCTCAAGAAGGCGGAGGAGACCGTCGCGGCGCGCGGCAGCGGCAACGTGACGACGCTCGGGCACATCGTCCACAACCCGCAGATGGTGCAGTCCTTCGAAGACAAAGGACTCAACAATGCGCTCTCCGTCGACGACGTCGACTCGGGAACGCTGTTCGTGCGCGCCCACGGGCTGCCGGTCGAAGTTTTCCAGAAAGCGAATGCAAAGGGGCTCGAGATCGTCGACGCTACGTGCCCGATGGTCACGAAGATCCACGTCCAGGCCGAGAAGCTGCGCGCCGACGGCTACAAGATCGTCGTTGTCGGCGATCCGAACCATCCCGAAGTGAAGGGAACGCTCTCGCACGTTCCGGGCGCCTGGATCGTCCAATCGCCGGCCGACGTCGATCGCCTCCCGCGCGCGAGCCGCGTCGGCGTCGTCGTCCAGTCAACGTGGTCGGGCGCCGGCTTCACCGAGATCGTCCAGAAACTCAGCTCGAAGTACTACGAAGTGCGCGCGGTCAATACGATCTGCACCGACACGCACAACCGTCAATCCGAAGCCGAGGAACTGGCCGAACAAGTCGAGGTGATGGTCGTCGTCGGCGGCAAGAGCTCAGCGAACACGAAGCACCTCGCGGACCTCGCCGCGACCAAGGGCGCCCGCTCGTACCACATCGAGGGCCCCGACGAACTCGAACCGCAATGGTTCGAAGGCGTGAGCATGGCGGGACTCATGTCGGGTGCGTCGACGCCCGGCTGGCTCGTCGATCAAGTCGAAGCCCGAATGGAGGCAATGGCCCGTCGAGCTAGTTAGCATTATCGAGGCGCATCTCGCCCGGACGATCGAACGGTACCGCGGATCATCGCCGATATACGAGATGGTCCGCTATCACTTCGGTTACGATTCGGCCGGTACGATGAGGTCGGGCAAGCGCCTTCGCCCGCAGTTGCTCTTGCGCACCGCCCTCGCCGAGGGCGGTCGGATTGAGTGCGCCATCGACGCAGCCGTCGCAATCGAGATCCTCCACAATTACTCGCTCGTCCACGACGACATCGAGGACGGCGACGAGATCCGCCATGGCCGCACGACGATCTGGGCGCGCTACGGCGTTGCGCAGGGAATCAACGCCGGCGACGCGCTGTGCGCGATCAGCTACCTCACGTTGCTGCACGAAGAGGCGGTCGTGCCGCCCAACCGCGTCGTCGAAATGCTCGGCGTGCTGCACGAGGCCAACCTGCTGATGTGCGAAGGCCAGAGCCTGGACATCAGCTTCGAGACGCGCCCGACGGTCGCGATGGCGCAGTACCTCGAGATGATTGCCGGAAAGACGGGCGCGCTGTTCGCGGCCTCGTGCGAGCTCGGAGCGCTCGCCGCCGGTGCCGAGCCTGCGCGGGCGCGCGAATACGCGCGGCTCGGGCGCGCCTACGGTCTCGCGTTTCAGATTCGCGACGACGTGCTGGGAACGTGGGGCGCAAGCGAAGTGACCGGTAAACCGAGCGGCGCCGACATCGCGCGCCGCAAGTGGAGTTTTCCGGTCGTGTGGGCGCTCGACACGCCGCCGTCGCGCGACCGCGACATCGTCGCCGGAGCCTACGCGCGAACCGGACGGCTCGACGCCGAGGGCGTCGCTGAAGTGATCGGTGCGCTCGACCGGCTCGGCGCGCGCGCGGCCGCCGACGATGCCCACGATCGTGCCCTCGACGACGCCGACAGGATCGCGCACGGCGCTGCGATCGACGTCAACCGAACGATCCGCGATTTCTTAGCGCAAGGAGCCCGCCGCGTTGCATAGCGCCGTACCATCCAAGGCCGCGTCGAAGACCTCGGCGACCGGATCCGCGCGCGCGGGCGAGCGGTGGCGCGGGTTCTCCACGACCGGCATCGCGTTTGCGGGCATGCTCTTTTTGGCGCTTCTCGTGCGCCTGCTGCTGATCGGGGCCGAGGGCTTCCGCAACGACGTTTCGACGTTCGAGAGCTGGTCGCTGACGCTAGCCGAACACCCGATGCGCGAGTTCTTCGCGAAGGCCGGGTTCGCCGATTATCCGCCGGGCTATTTCTTCGTGCTGTGGATCGTCGGCCACGCGTACAAGCTGCTCGTGCCGAGCGATCCGAGCTACGGCATGCTCAAGGTGTTCGTGAAGCTGCCGGGCATCGTGATGGACCTCGTCGATTCCGCGCTCATCTTCGCGATCGTGCGCCGGTTCGCGTCGGTGGCGTGGGCGTTCGCGGCCGCGGCGCTGTTCGCGTTCAATCCCGCTACCATCTTCATCTCGGCGTACTGGGGCCAAGTCGATTCGGTCGCGGCCGGGTTCACGCTCGGGTCGCTCTTGCTGATGCTCGATTCGACGCGCCGGACCGGCCGCGCCGCGTCGCTCTCGATCGTCGGCGCGTGGGCACTGCTCGCGTACTCGGTGCTGATCAAACCGCCGGCGGTCGTGCTGGTCCCCCTGTACTTCGCGTTCATCTTCGCGAGCGACGATTCGGCCGTGCGCGTGCGGCGTGCGATCGCCACCTGGGGCGGCGTCGCGGCCGGGCTCGTCATCGCGTACGTCGCGGCGTTCGCGTTCGTTCCGAACGCGAACCCGATTGCGCTCGCCGGGTGGCTCGTGGGCCGCTACGCCTACGCTTCGGGCGTCTACGCCTACAACTCGGTCAACGCGTTCAACCTCTACGTGATCGGCTTCAGCAACCACTTCTGGCAATCCGACGCCGCGCCGATACCGAACCTTTGGGGCGTCGGCCTCCCCGAGTATGTCTGGGGCATCGCGCTGTTCGTTGCCGCGACGATTCTCGTGATCTCGCGCTTCGTACAGCGGCGTGATCCGATCGCGCTGCTCGAGGCGGCCATGATCCTCTCGCTCGGCTACTTCGTGCTCTCGACCCGCATGCACGAACGCTATGTTTTCAACGCCGTGATGCTCGCGATACCGCTGATCTTCTTGCGCCGGCGATATCTGTATGCGGCCATCGTTCTGTCGATCACGCTGCTCGCAAACCTGTTCTACTCGCTCGACTACCTCTACGTGATGGACAACAAGGTGGCGGGCGTCGATCCGGCCGACCTCATGCCGTGGCTGAGCCGGCCGGCGGCGTTGCTCAACGTCGCGGCGTTCTTCTACCTCGGCTACGCGTTCCTCGGCCCCGGTGAGGACGCGCTGCAGGATATCGACGTACTGGGTGCCCTCGGCCGCGCGGGCGCCCAGGTGCGGGAGTGGTTTTCGCCGCTCGAAGGAACCGCTTGGATGCGCGGCCGCGATTGGGCGATCGCGTCATTTTTGACGGTCGCGTCGTTTGTGATGACGTTCGTCGATTACCGCTGGCCGAGTGAGAAGATCTTCGATGAGATCTATTACGCGCGCGCGGGCGAAGAGTATCTCCAGCACAAGGAGATCTTCGAATTCACGCATCCGCCGCTCACGAAGCTGTGGATCACGCTTTCGATGATGTTGTTCGGCGGCATGAACGGCGGCGGCGACACCTCGGCCGGCTGGCGCTTCTTGAACCTCGTGGTCGGGGCGCTGATGGTGCTCGTGCTGTATTGCTTCGCGAAGCGGCTGCTCGGCTCGACGTTGTTCGCGACGATCGCCGCGTCGCTGCTGCTCTTCGACGGCTTCCATTACGTGCAATCGCGAATTGCGACGCCCGAAATCACGGTTGCGTTCTTCTCGCTGCTGACGCTCTATGCTTTCTATCGCTTCTGGCTCGCGAGCCAGGTGCGGGTGGCGCCGGAATTTTTGACGCGGCTGCTGCCCGCTCAAGGCATCGTGCTAGGAATCGGGCTCGCGATCGCCGCGGTGTTCAGCGCGGTCGTCGCAAACGGTCAGAACGCGGGCGCCCACCTCGTGGCATTCCTCTACGTCGCGTGCGCGGTCTATCTCATCGCACGGCTCGCGGTGCCGCGCTTCTTGGACGCGCCGCGCATGACGTCGTTCGCGGAGGGTTCGCGCGTGACCGGCGCCGCGCTCGAGACGCTCGACGGCGGCCGAGTACCGATCGGCAACGGACCGATCGTCGCGGGCGAGACGACCGCCGTCGAAAAGAACGTGCTGGTCCATTCCGGCGAGGGCGTGCGCATCGAGTACGCGCGCACGGGGATGGTGCGGTACGCGACCAATGGTGGCGGCGAAGCCTCGTTCGCACCGGACGGCTCGATGAAAGCGGCAGGCGCGACCATCGACGGCAAGCGCGACGGCATGCTGTGGCTGTGGCTGCTCGCCGCCGCCGGCGGCGCGCTCGCGGCCAGCAAGTGGAACGGCCTGTTCGATTTCTTCGTCGTGTGGGGCCTCGTCGGCGTCGTCGCGATGCAGCGGTGGTGGGCGCCGCTGTTACGCGCGGTCGGGCGAGGTGAAGCGCGCGCACGTCCGGCGACGTGGGGCAATCCGTTCGGATTTTCGGTCGACGTCGTGATGGCGGCGATGCTGTTCGTCGGCGCGACGATCTATGCGTTGTGCTACATTCCGTACTTGTCGCTCGGCCACAATCTGAGCGATCTGGTCGGCCTGCAGCAGCAGATGTTCGGTTACCATTACGACTTGACGGCAACGCATCCGTACGGATCGAAATGGTGGCAGTGGCCGTTCATCGGGCGACCGATCTCCTACTACTATCACGATTGGCGCGTCGGCGCGGCGACTCAGGACCCGCAAGCTTGCTGCGTCGCGGAGATCATCGCGCTGCCGAACCCGGCGGTATGGTGGTTCGGCCTCGTTTCGGTGCCGGCAATCGCGTGGCTCGGGTGGCGCGAGCGCAACAAGGGGTACATCCTGCTCGTCACCGCGTACCTGCTGCAGTGGCTGCCCTGGATGCTCTCGCCGCGCGTCGCGTTCGAATACCATTTCTTCCCGAACCTCGCGGTCATCTGTCTCGCCGACGCCGTGCTGCTGCAACGCTTGTGGCGCATGGCCGAGAAGATGACCGGCCGCTACGCGTGGCCCCGGCTCGTCGTCGGCGGTTATCTCGCGCTCGTGTTGGGCCTGTTCGTGTTCTTCTATCCGATCTTGGCCGGGCTGCACGTTCCGTGGCAAGTGTGGGATGCGCGCATGTGGCATCCGCTCATGCACAACGCCTGGATTTAACATGTCCGGTCATTCCAAATGGCACAACATCAAGCTGAAGAAGGGAAAGGCCGACGCCCAGCGCGGCGCGCTCTTCACCAAGCTTTCGAAAGAGCTGATCCTGGCGGCGAAATCGGGCTCTTCCGACCCCGACGCGAACTACCGGCTGAAGATGGCGGTCGAAAAGGCGCGCGAAAACAACATGCCGCAGGACAATATCAAGCGTGCGATCGCGCGCGCTTCGGGCGGCGATGATGCACGCGAGATCGAAGAGATTCGGTACGAGGGCTACGGCCCGGGCGGCATCGCAGTCGTCGTCGATGCGGCGACGGACAATCGCAACCGGACGGCGTCGGAGCTGCGCTTTCTCTTCAGCCGCCACGGCGGGACGCTCGGCGAAACGGGATCGGTCGCTTGGATGTTCGAGGGGCGCGGCATCGTCGAGGTCGAGCACGGCAGCCTCGACGAAGACGCGTTCACCGAGGCAGCGCTCGTCGACGGCGTCGTCGACGTGCGGTACGACGAGGGCTCGCAAGAGGGCCGAACGATCGTTTCGACGGAACCCGGGGCGCTCGCGGCGGTGCGCGACGCGCTCACCGCGAAACGGCTTCGAGTGACTTCGATGGTGCTCGGCGTCGAACCCAAGCAGACCGTTGCGCCGGCAGGCGAAGATCTGCGGGCGGCCGTCGCGTTTCTCGATGCGCTCGAAGAGCACGAAGACGTGCAGCGGGTGTTCTCAACGCGGAGTTCGACGTCGCGCAGCTCGAAGCGCTCGCGTGACGTGCGCGCGCGCCGGGCAATGACCGGCGGGGCGGCGGCTCCGGCCGCTCGCCCGCGCCGCCGCCCCTGGATCGCACGCCAGGACTGGTTTTTCGCGGTCTCGCTCGCGCTGTTCGTGGGAACCAGCGTCTGGTTCGGGCGCGCAATCCAAGATTTCTTCGCGCCGTCCGCCAAGACCGTATCGACGCCGACGCTGATCGGCGAGACGCTCGGCGATGCGGTCTCCACGAGCGCTCGCATGCACCTCCGCACGGTCGTCATCCAGCACACGCCAAGCGACCGGTTTCCCCGCGACGTCATCATGCGCCAAGATCCGCCGCCCGGAACGCAAGTGCGCGAAGGACGCCAGATATCGATCGTCGTTTCGACCGGCGTCCAGATCTTTCCGATGCCCGATCTGCGCTACGAATCGATGCGTGAGGTCGGGCTCGACCTGTCGCGCTTCAAATTGCTGCTCGGCAAAGTAAAGACGGTCCAAAGCGACGAGGTTCCCGCAAACCACGTCGTCACGCAAGATCCGCCGCCGCTTTCATCGGTTCGCGTCGGCTCGACCGTCAACGTGGAGGTCTCGAAGGGCGGATTCACCGCGATCCGCGCGCCGAGCTTCGTGGGCATGTCGGTCGACGAGGCGCGCGACGCCGCCGCTGAATCTCACGTTCACCTGGGCCAGATCGTGTGGACGCCGTTCGGGCGCTGGGGGCCGCCGCGGGGCGTCGTCGTGCGCCAGTCGCCGCCTGCCGGCGCCGTGATCGATCCGCTGCAAGCGGTCTCGCTGCAGATCAGTGCCGGACCGCGCGAGTCGGGCTACCTGATCCGCCAAGTCCACGCGACCGCAACGGTGCCGGAGGACTTGAACGACACGGGCGACGATCGCACGCCGATCGTGCGCGTCCAAGTTCGCGACGAAACCGGGACGTGGAACGTCTACAATGCCTACGCGCAGCCCAAGCAGCGCCTCGACTTCAACCTGACCGTCGTGGGAACGGCCGAACTCGACGTGTTCGTCAACAATGAATTGCTGGACTCGACGAGCCTGGGCGCCGAGCCCAAATTCCAGGAACGGCAGGAGATCGGCCCGCTGCCGCCCGGATCGCGACCCGGCTCCGCCCTTGGGGAAACCCCGGCGCCGCTTCCGGCCGCGTCGTCGGTTCTGGGGCCTGCGCCCCCGAAAGTACCGACGCCATGAAGATCGCTCCGTCGCTTCTCTCCGCGGACTTCAGCCGGATCGCAAGCCAAATCGCGCTCGTCGAAGCCGCCGGCGCCGACTACCTCCACCTCGACGTGATGGACGGCCAGTTCGTTCCCAACATCACCTGGGGACCCAAGATCATCGGCGATCTGCGCAAGCTCACGCCGCTGTGCTTCGACACGCACCTCATGATCGTCGAACCGGAGAAATACGTCGAGGATTTTCGCAAGGCGGGCGCCGACATCATCACCTTCCACCTCGAGGCCACCACGCACGCCCAACGCCTGCTCACGCACGTGAAATCGCTCGGCGCCAGGGCCGGTATTTCCGTCTGCCCGCAGACGCCGATCGCGATGCTCGACGACCTCATCGAGGACATCGATCTGATCTTGGTGATGAGCGTCAACCCCGGCTTCGGCGGCCAAAAGTTCATCCGGAATTCGCTCAAGAAAGCGCGTGAAGCGCGCGCGTTGATCGACGCGCGCAATCCGGCGTGCGAGCTCGAGATCGACGGCGGCATCGGCCGCGAGACGATCGGGGCCGCCGTGGCGGCGGGGATCGACGTCTGCGTCGCGGGCAACGCAATCTTCGGTGCGGCCGATCCCGCGGCGGAACTGGTCGCGTTGCGATCGATCGCCGATGCCGCGCTTGCCCGAGCGCACTGACGCGGACGGCGGGCTGACCGAGGATTCGCTGGTCGCCGCGCTCCGTGCGATCTGCGAGCCGGAGGACGGCACGTTCGCCCCGCCGCGGCGCGTCGCGCTCGGCATCGGTGACGACGCGGCGGCGTGGCAGCCGTCGCGGTCGCACCTATCCGTTATCACGAGCGACGCGCTCGTCGACGGCGTTCATTTCCTCTCAGACGCAATGGAAGCGGGCGCGATCGGCCATCGTGCGATGGCGGCGAACCTTTCCGACTTGGCCGCGATGGGCGCACGGCCGATTCTGGCGACGGTCGTGCTCGGCGTGACGCGGGCGACGACGCAGCCGTGGATTCTCGAGGTCTACCGCGAGATGGCGCGCCTCGGCGCGCGCTTCGGCTTGCGCATCGTCGGCGGCGACATCGTGCGCGTTCCCGCCGCGACCTTTTCGCTCACGCTCGTCGGCGAAGTCGCGCGCGGGCGCCTCAAGCGGCGCGCGGGCGGTCGCCCCGGCGACGTGCTCGCGGTGACGGGTCCGCTCGGCGCGAGCCGCGCGGGGCTCGAGCTGACGCTGCGGCCGCGCGCCGTCGACGCCGCGATGCAGGCCGCGGCGATGCGTTCGTTTGCGATGCCGGAGCCCCGCGTTCGCGAAGGTCGCTGGCTCGCCGCGTCGGCGAACGTCCACGCGATGATGGATTGTTCGGACGGCCTCTCGACCGACGTGGCGCGGCTCGCGCGCGCCTCCGGTTGCGGTGCCGAGCTCACCGCGGTCCCGGTCGCCGAAGCCGCTCGCGTCGTGGCTGCGGCCGCCGGCGACGACGGGTTGCGCTACGCGCTCGACGGCGGCGAAGACTTCGAGCTCATCGTCGCGGTTGCGCCGCGCGCGTTCGCGCACCTGAGCCGCGCGTTTGCCGCGCGCTTCGGGACCGCGTTGCACCGCATCGGCCGGCTGACCGAAGCGGCCGGCGTGCGCCTCGTCGACGCCGCGGGGTCACACCCGCTCGAGGCGGGCGGTTTCGATCATTTCGCGACGTCCGAATCCTGAGCCGAGTCGCCCGCGTGCAGGCGCCGCAAGATGTCGGCCATCGCGTTGGTGCCGTCGACCATCAGATCGGTTTCCGAAATCAGCGTGCGCCGCAGCGTATCGTTTGCCGCTCGAGCTTCTTCGGCGAACGCGAGTTGCAGGTCGCGCAGGGGCGCCAATGCCTCGGGCGCGCCGCGTTCCCGCAACGCTCGCGCGACGGCCGCGAGGCTCTCGTCGAGCGCGGCGTCGAGTTCGCGCAGTTCCGGAACGCTCTCCCGCACCTCGCCGAGGCGCGCGCGCAACGTGAGCGACGCAATGCCGACCTGCCGGGACGCGGCGAGGATTCCGAGGGCCGCGCGAACGGTCAACACCGTGGGCCGGACCGGTTCGTTGAGCATCCGGTCGACCGACGCTTCGGCGTTGGACCGCGCGCGCCACGTTTGCGCTTGGGCCGCGTTGAGGCGCCGCTCATCGAGGGTTCCGCCGGCGATGAAGGCGCCGAAGACGAGCGCACGGTAGGCGCGTTGCGCCTCCACGAGTTCGGCGAGCCGAACGGGAACGATCTCGCGCTCCCACGTCGGCCAAAAGGCGTACGCACACAGCGCGAGCGCTCCGCCGACGACGGTCGCTTCGATTCGATCGACGAGGGCCGTATGCTCCGGTAATCCGCCGAAGGCAAGCAGGAAGACGACGTAGCCCGTGATCGCGGTCGTGAACATCGAATAGCTCGCGGTGAAGACCACGTAGCTGATCGCGGCAAACGCGAGCGCCAGCACGAAGTGCAGTTGGGCGCCGGGATGGAAGACCGCCACGACGAGCGACGCGACGACCGAGCCCGCCAGCGTTCCGATGAGCCGAGCGACGCCGCGCGAATAGGTCGTTGCAAAATCGGGCCGCAGCACGAGCGTCGCGGTCAGCGGAATCCAATAGCCGCGCGCGAGCGGCAGCTCGTGCGCCAAGAGTGTCGCGATCCCGACCGTGATGCCGAGGCGCAGCCCGTGCTGCGCGAATTCGGATCGCGGCGAGCAGTTCGCGCGCACCTTTTGCAGCGCCATCGCGAACCGCGACGGCAGCGACGGCGGTTCGAACGCCAACGCCGAATCCGGCGCGCCGCCGGCCGGCGATTCGGTTGCGCGCCACGCCGCCCGCAGCTGTCCGAGCAGCGCACGCGCGTCGTCGACGGTCCGTTGCGGGCCGCGGATCTGCAAGCGTTCCATCTTGAGCGCGAGCGACTCCCACGAGTCGTCCCAGTCGTCCGGGGCTTCCCCGCGCTCCAGAGCCTCGGCCATGCGCAGAAAGATGGGTCCCGCGCCTTCGACGAGCGTCGCCACGGCGAGCGCCGCGTCGGCGCGCCCGTCACGATCCAAGAGATACCGATCGGTCGCAAGCGTCCCGAGCGTCGTTCGAATCCGGGTCGCTTCGACGAACAGCGATTCGAACGCGGCGATTTCCGCGCGCCGCGCGAACGGCTGCGGATCGGAGAGCGCGTTGCCGAGCGCGGCGATCGGTGCGGAGCTGGGTGCCTGCAAGTCCGATCCCGGGAACGCCGCGGCATACGTGCCGAGCGCGCGGAACGCGGCCGCGAGCGCGTTGCGCTCGGTCGCGAATCCGGCGAGCGGCCATACGACCACGAGCAACAGCGTCTGCAGGAGTCCGCCACCGAAGACGAGAGCGCCCATTTCCCCCGCTTCCGCGATCGTGACATGGAATTGGCTGAATACGGCGAGCGCGACGAGCGCTTGCAGACCGATGACGATCGCCGCCGGACCGAGTGACGCGAGCACGCCCGCCGCCAAACCGAAGAGAGCCGCCGCTACGGTCGCGGCAATAGGATTTGCACTGGCCTGGGTCGCAACGATCGTGGCGACCGCCATCGTGGCAGCCGTGCACAGCATGGCCGCCGCCCGCGTCCGGTAGACGCCTTGGCGCGCGGCGCAGGCCGTGTTGAACGCGCCGATCGAAGCGGCGACCGCTAGCGCGGGTTGGTGGAACGCGGGCGCGAACAGCAGCGGAATCGCGACGCCGACCGTGCTTCGCAGCGCGAAGCCGACTTGGATCGCGGAGCGATCGAAGCTGATCGCGTCGCGCGCGATCCGGCGAACGACGGCGAGCGGTGCCGGCGGGGCCGGCGCCGGCTTAGCTCGCGCGCTTCACCCGTCGCGAGCGCAGGCACTGCGTGCACACGCGAAGCGTCATGTGCGTGCCGCGGTCGTCGACCTTGACCGGCTGCAGATTGGGAAGCCAGCGGCGCTTGGTCTTGTTCATGGCGTGGCTCACGTTGTTTCCCGCCATCGGACCTTTTCCGCACACGTCGCAGCGCTTGGCCATCTCGAACTCCTACCGATCCCCTTCCGCCTTCATCTGGCGGCTCGCAACCTGAGGAGTGTACCACGGCGCCCAAACACCTTGCAAACCGACCTTCGCAACGGTAGGGGTCCCTTTCAGGGACCACTACCGTGGTCGCGACGCCGGCAGGAGTCTCCTCGCCCGCGCGGGGACGGAAGGAACGAATCTCGTCCGCGCCAACTGCGTGGTCGCCGCGCAGCTGCGGTTCCTTTGAGGGTTGTGGGTCTCTTGAACGGTAGAATTCCGCGCATCGCGGTCGACGCGCTGGGCGGGGATCACGCTCCCGAGGAGATCGTCGCGGGCGCGGCGCTCGCCGCCTCCGAGGGGCTCGGCCACATGCTGGTCGTCGGCGACGAAGGCCGCATTCGCTCGCTCCTCGGCTCGCATCCGCCGGCCGGAATCGAGATCGTCCACGCCGCCGAGGCGGTCGCGATGGATGCAAACCCCTCCGCGGCGCTGCGAAACGCCGACGCGACCTCGCTTGGGGTGGCGGTGAACCTCGTTCGTGACGGCCGGGCGGACGCGGTCGTGTCGGCCGGCAACAGCGG
>Ga0073928_10006703_pt1 | contig 15369 bp, 11 predicted proteins | sample PaiPotPPA55metaG_FD_76969 | JGI IMG/M metagenome (GOLD analysis project Ga0073928, IMG submission 76969) | Iron sulfur acid spring bacterial and archeal communities from Banff, Canada, to study Microbial Dark Matter (Phase II) - Paint Pots PPA... ... | reverse complement strand
TTTAACGCGCACGAGATCTCGTGCGCGCGCAAAGCGCGGCGGAGCGGCGCGAGCGTGGGCGGGCATGCCGCTAGCGCGCTGGAAATGAGCGGTGCGCAGCGATTCCGTGCTGCAAAAGCCGAAAACCGCACCGGATCGACATCGCAAAGCAGCGGCGTGACGTCCTCGCCGCGCACGATCGCGCGTAGAACTCCGTGCAGCCTTTCGTAGCTTTCAGGCTGCATCTTGAGAGAGTTCCTGCAGAGTGGTTTCGATCGCCTGCGCCGATTCGTTGGGGCGGCCGAGCGTGAGACTGAACACGGCGACGCTGCGCAGCAGCGACATCACGCGCGCCGCCCGATCGATTCGGGCACGCGCCGCGCAGTCGATCGACTCCAGCAAACGGGGACACGAGCGTGCGGAATGGACTTGGCGTATCGCGACGCGATCGGCTTTTCCATCCAGCAGAAATATTGCGCGCAGCGGTTTCGGATCGGGCACGCGTAGATGCGGCATGCTCTCCATGGGTGAGAGATCGACCCAATCGGATTCTCCGGCGCGCGCGGCAAGCTGTGCGCCCAGCTCGTCGGCGATTGCGTCCTCGTGCAGTAACGAAGCGCCATGGCGGCGGATGTTGAACGCGCGCAGGAACGGCAGCACGAACGCATCCGCGCCCACTAACAGGCGCTCGTCGGAATATACCTGCATCCCGCGGCGCGCGCACGCGACGGTGGTCGTCGTTTTTCCGGCGGTCGAGTCGCCGACGATCGCCGCTGCAGCACCGCCGTAACGGATTGCGGCGGCGTGAAACGAGGCGAGCCCAGGATCCGATCGCACGAGCGAGCTCATCGCGGTTGCGTCCACCAGCAGCACGATCGCGTCCATCGGCAGCGGTTCCGCCGGCCAGGACCACGTCGTTGTGGACGACCAAAAGAAGTAAGACCCGTCATCGTCGCGCCCGCAGCTATAAACGATATCCGGCGTTCGATCGCTTCCGACGTGATGGCGGTACCGGTACGCGAATCGCTCGCGCACGGCCGCATCACCGAATCGCATCTTCATGACTATTCCTGCGACCGTTATGACGAGATCGCATGCGCGTATAAGCCGCTGCTCCAAGGCCGGCGGCGGCGCAGGTACGATATGCAAGTCCTGCGGCCGGATTACACGCATGGACTTTCATTATAGGAAGTACTCGCCGCGAATCGTCGTGCAAGCGGGGAAGCCGCAGGGACCCATCGGACCCGGCCGCGGGCCCGGAATGACCTACGCGGCTAAGGTAAGGTCGGCAATGAAAGGGACGGCTTCGTACTCAAATCCGGGTACGGCTCCCTGAAGCTTTCCGCCGCCTGCGTAATCAGGCGGAGCGCGAACTCCAGCTGCGGGTCTTTGCGGTCCCGGTAGTCATGGGGAGCGATGTCGACGTCGTAGTCCGGGTCCGTGCCGTGATTCTCGACTTTCCATCCGACGTCTTTGAACGAGAACGAGAACTCCGGCTGCGTCGTAATCGTGCCGTCAACCAAGTAATGATACGGGTTTATGCCGATGACGCCGCCCCACGTGCGTTTGCCGAGCAGCACACCGAGGTTGTACAGCTTGAAGCAATGACTGAAAATGTCGCCATCCGAACCGGCGAACTGGTTCGTGATCGCGACGATGGGACCGGCAACCGATTCAGGCGGATACGGCAGCGGTTTGTTGCTGTAACGCGAAACGTCGTAGCCAACGCGTTTTCGCGCGAGCTTTTCGAGCAGAAGCGGCGAGACATGTCCGCCGCGATTATACCGTACGTCGACGATGAGACCCGTGCGATCGAATTCGTTCAAGTAGCCGCGGTGAAATTCGGAAAAGCCCCACGGTCCCATGTCCGGAATGTGCACGTACCCGATTCGTTCGTCCGTACGTTCGTGAACGTACCGGCGGTTCGATTCGACCCACGCGCGATAACGCAGCGGCTGTTCGCTTTCCAGCGTCTTCACCGTTGCGCTGTGTTCGCCCGCGGCGCCGCGCACGACGATCGCAACGTCGCGACCCGCTTGATTCACTAAGGCGTGCTGTGGCGAGAATTGCGCGGTCAATCGCTTTCCGCCGATTGCGACGACCACGTCGCCTTCGCGAATGCTCAGGCCCGGTTCGGCCAGCGATGAATCGACTTTGCGATTCCAGGAATCGCCGCGGTAGATGCGTTCGATGCGCCAGCCTTGCGCGCTCTGATCCCAGCGGAAATCGGCGCCCAGGAATCCGGTATGATACTCGGGCGGCCGCCGGAGATCGCCGCCAATCTCGTATGCATGTGAGGTGCCGAGCTCTCCGTGCATCTCCCAAATGACGTCGGAGAGTTCGGCGCGCGTGCGCACCCGCGGCAGCACCGCTTCATACCGGTCGTAGACGCGATCCCAATCGATGTCGGACATATCTTCGACCCAGAACTGCTCGGTCTGCATGCGCCACGCTTCGCGAAACATCTGCTGCCATTCAGCGCGAGGCTCGATCTCGACGCTGACGCGATCCAGGTCGATCCAGCCGCTCTTGCGTCCCGGCTCACTCGGCGGTTTGATGTCGTCGTTTTCTTCGGGCAAGTCGTTGAGCGTATCGATCACCCGCAAACGATCTTGCGAGCGGTACACCAGCGTATGGCGGTCGTTGCCGAGCACGATTTGCGAGACGTCGCTCGCGATCGTAGCGCTGCGCTGCTGCTCGAAATCGTATGCCAGAAGTGTGCCGCCGGCCTCCTGCGCGTCCCAATCCCGATCGCCCGGTTTAATCCCGCGCACTTCGAACTTCGTGAAGAGCACGCGGTTGCGCACCGCTACGATCTGACCGTATTCACCTTCGTCCACCGGAAAAGCCAGAATGCGGTCTTCAATACCCTCGAAATCGATCTCGATGCGCGGCGGGCGCTGCACTTTCTTCTTCTCTTCGTCAGGGCTCTCATGCTCGTGCTCGTGTTCGCGGTGAACGGGTTTGGGCTTGGGCGTGAACGGGTTGGGCACGTCGGCGCGCAGCGTAGCAGCGAACGGACGCTGCGCCTGGGGAAAGCTCAAGTCGAACTGCAGTGCATCGTAAACTGGATCGAAGTCGCGCGTCGAAATGAAGTAGAGATACTTGCCGTCAGGATCCCACACGGGACTCTGATCGACGCGCATCTTGGGCGTCACGTCGTACACTTTTCCGGATTTGCACTTGACGATGCGCACGATCGCGACGTTGTCGCCGCCGGGCCACCAGACGTATGCGAGCCATCTGCCGTCGGGCGAGAACGCGAGATCGCCGATGCGGCTTCCCAAGCTCTTGTCCAGCACGCGCGTCGATCCGTCGCTGTCGATCAGCATCAGTTCGTAGCGGTGATTTGCAAACGCTATGCGGTCATTTACGGGCGAGCACGCGATCTCGGTCACACGCCCGATGTCGCCTTTTGTGAGGATGCGCGGCGAGTTCGCGGCGTCTGCGGCATGAACCGCGATCTGTTCGTAGCCGCTTTCGTCGGTCGTCGTAACGAAGCGCGCCCCGTCGTGCATCCAGGCGACGTTGCGGTAGCGAACTGCGCTGCCCGCGCCGTGATGGAGCGGCGCCTCTTCCCAAAACGGCATCGTGTACGGCTGGCCGCGCGCGATGACCGCAAGGCGCGTGCCGTCGGGTGACGGGGCGAACTCGTCGAGTGTTTCCGAACCATCCAGGAAACGCCGCACGGCCTGCGGCGCAGCCGAAGCAGCGGTCACCGGAACCTCGCGGAGTTCTCCTGATGAAACGTTCAGGCTGTAGAGCGCGCTGCCCGCCGTGTAGACGATGTGTTCGCCGTCGGTCGAAGGAAAGCGCACGTAATAATCGTTGTGGTGCGTGTGGCGTTGGACGTCGCCGCCATCGAGCGCGCACGAATAGATGTTGCCGATGCCCTCGTGGTCGGCGAGGAAAAAGATCCGATCGCCGATCCACATGGGCCATACCGGATTTCCGTCCGGCAGCGCGAGCTTCTCGAATTCCCCCTGGGCGCGTTCGATCCAAACCTCGCCCGAGGTTCCCCCGCGGTAACGTTTCCATCGAGCCGGATCGCTTTCGTTTCGCCCGATGACCAACGCTCCGCCGGAACCGGGAAAGACGGATTTCATATGGCCCAGATTCAGCTCGCTCGGCGTTCCGCCGCTCGCGGAGATCGCAAAACCGCGTGTCTCACGCAAGTACCATGCATTGGGATTGCTGACAAACAGAATTTCGGATCCGTCGGAACTCCATGCGCAAACCGCTGCAAGCGTTCCGCCCAAATATGTCACCCGTTGCGGCTGCCCGCCCTTTGCGGGCATGACGTAGACTTCGGGGTGTCCTTCATCGTTTGCGATGAACGCGATCTGCGATCCGTCGGGTGAGAGACGCGGCATACTGCACGCGCCCGGCGTGGCTGTCAGCCGCGTAGCCGCGCCGCCGCCGAGCGGCGCCGACCATAGGTCCTCCTCGCAGACGAAAACGATGCGGTCGCCGGCAACGGTGGCATAGCGGTAGTAACCCTGGTCCATGAGGCGCTCTGGTTGGCGAAGGGGCTGCCGCGTCCCGCTTGCGTCACGCGCGCACTTGCGGAAGCAATTACTTTGTGATACAAAGTAAAGCATGGCGATGCACGCTCCGCTCCCACAAAGTGCGCCCGCTCACGTTGCGATTATCATGGACGGCAACCGGCGCTGGGCCGCGCGCACCGGTGCTCCGGTCATCGAGGGTTACCGGCGCGGCATCGGCGCTCTTCGCACGACGGTTTCGGCGGCGATCGATTTGGGCGTGCGTGCGCTTACCGTCTACGGTTTTTCGACGGAGAACTGGCGGCGCGAGCCCGGCGAGATCGCGATGCTCATGCAGTTATGCGCGGTCTTCGCGCAAAGCGAACGTGATTCGCTCACGCGGCAAGGCGTGCGCGTACGCGTTCTGGGAGATATCGAGCCGTTCGCATTTCCGGCGCGCGCCGGACTGAGAGCGTTGATGCGCGCGACGCAGCGCAATGGGCGGCTCACGCTCAATCTTGCGCTGAACTACAGCGGACGCGCCGAGATTCTGCACGCGGTAAAGTCGATTGCCTTCGAAGTTGCGCGAGGGACGCTCGATGCAAACGCAGTCGACGAGGAGCTCTTTCGCTCGCGTTTGTACGAACCGCAGACTCCGGATCCCGATCTCCTGATCCGCACGGGCGGCGATTTTCGCATCTCGAACTTCCTGCTGTATCAGCTCGCCTACACAGAACTCGTAACGCTTCCCGTGCTTTGGCCGGATTTCGGCGCGGAGCACTTTGCGCGAGCAGTACACGATTTTACCGAGCGGGAGCGCCGTTTCGGCCGCTAGCGCTGCGTTTCATCAGCGTGCGGATCGGCGCGATCGTCGTGTGTCCGTCGGCGCGTTCGAGCAAATCGCCCAGCGTGCTGTAGAGAATCCCGGTATTTTGTATTTGCACGAGCGGCGGCGTTAACGTCGGCGTTTTGCTGATTTGTTCGTAGGGCAGAACGGTATTTCCCCACGCGGTGAAGGGCACGCTCGGAAAACCCGCAACGCTGCGGAACACGAGGCTCGCGTAAAGCGCGTTGGCCCAGCCGAACTCATCGCGCGTATAGAGCCAGTACGCGTCCGGATCGAAGCTTTCGTGAATGAGACCTTGCTCGCTATCTGTTTCTGCGAGCGTCGTCAGAACTTCGGATGTTTCAACAGATGAGGTCGCCGTAAGCGCGCGCGCCATGAGGCCCAGCGGCCAAACGTAGCCGTACGGCGTATGCGGACTGCCCAGTCCCGAGGCATATTTGCCGCTGAAGTACCACGGGTTGCGTTTCGATAAAACGTAGGCGCGCGTATTGAGATACGCCGGATCGTCCGCCGAGCAATAGCCGATATACGGAAGCGACGCGAGATCCGGCAAATTCGCGTCGTCGATGTAGGCGCTGTTACCGAGCCCATCGGTTTCGTACGCGTATATCCATCCGCCGTACGCCGGATCCCAAATACGCCCGTACCGCTGTATGCCCAGCTCGACTTGCACCGCCATCGAGTTCGCTTCGTTTGCGAGATTGGCATCAGCATAGCCGATCAGCGACAATCGCGCCGCGTCTTGCAGCGCGACGACGATTTGCGCTTCCACCGGGATATTGAAATGATACGCAACGGCATCGTCCGAGGGACGGAACGCCGTCCAAACCATGCCGGTCTGCGCGTTGTACGGCTGCGTGTCCACACGTCCCCCCCATGCATAGTGACTGCACTGCGCGTGAAGCTGCTCGCAGCGCCAAGTTCCGACGATCCTGCGAAGAGCGTCATGCAGCGATGGCGTGAAGATGCCGCGCGAGCCCGTAGCTTGCCAGTACGCCCACGTCAAAAGAACGGGCCACGAAAGGCTGTCCGCTTCCCACTTGCGTTCCCAGACGCCGTAATCTGCCGAAAATGCGTTTGCGTAGGGATCGACCAGAATGTTACGTGCATTGCGCCGGATAACGCCCGCGAATCGCACCGCCAGGATCGGGTTGGCGTCGACGAAGCGGATGTAGGGCAAGGTTTGCGCCGATGAGTCGCGCAGCCACATCGCCGGAATGTCGCCCGTCTGCACGTACGTCGTGCCGTCGCGTTCGCTGAAAAAATCCGCGAAGAGCGTATGAAACAGCGTTTGGGGCTGGATAGGCCGCGTGCGTTCTCCGGTCATCGGAATGATGAGGTTGACAGCCAAAATCAGGGAGTGCAGCATACGTGCTCGAGGACGGCGAAGACGCTTTTGGCAAGCGGAATCAGATCGAGTTTGTCGGCATTGGTCAAAATCACGATCGCATCGCGCGTTTGCGGTTCGATGAGCGCAAACGAGCTGAAGCCGTTAACGCTTCCGCTCGCATAGAACACCCGGTCGCCGTACATGTGCGATTGAAAGAAGCCGTAATATGGTTCGCTCGCGGATGCAAGCCACGTAAGCAGATCGGGGACGTTCGAAGTCATGCCCGCGGCTGCGTAGCCGAACGATGTCGAAGAGGATATCACCGGCGAGTTGAGCGTATCGCGCGCATAACCGCGTGCCTGCCCTTGCCGGTCGCCGTACCGCGTATTGCGCAGATTCATCGGATCGAGCACGGCCGATTGCAGATACGTCTGATACGGCATGCCTGAAACGCGCTCGACAATCATGCCGAGCAGAACGTAGTTCGTGTTGCTGTACGACCAGAATTTCTCCGGGTCAAACGCGACGGGCTGCGAAGCGACCGCATCGACGAGCTGCTGCGGGGTGTACTCGCGATGACGGTCGAGCTGCTCGTTGTCGCTGTACGACGGGACGCCGCTCTGATGCGTGAGCAGATCCTCCACCGTGATCCCGTGCGGCCACGGGAACGACGCCACATACTCGGAGACCGGATCGTGGAGCGATAGCTTGCGGTCGCGCGTGAGATCCAAAACTGCCGCCGCCGTGAACGTTTTTGTCAGGGAGCCAATGCGGTAGATTGTCTGCGCCTGCGCGAGCGAGCGAGGCCCGAGTTCGCTCCAGCCGAAGCCGCGCTCGTAGAGAACCTTGCGCTCGTGCGCGATGCCGATGGAAAGTCCGGCGACGTGCTGCGTGCGCATGACCAGGCGGACGGCATCGTCGATGGCCGCGCGGCTGAACAGCACGGCGAGAAGCAAGGCCTGCATGCCGGGTTCTTCGCAGCCGCGCCGGGGAGGTCCGCGCGGGCGCAGGCCGCAATGTTTCTAACGCTTTGACCGAGAGCAACGGCTACACCACGCTCTTACGCGCGTTCGAATCGCGCTCGCCGCGCGCGCTCGCGCGCGCCATCTCGCATGCAGAGTCCGGACGCGGAGCCGATCTCATCCGTCATCTGTTCGCGAAGACGGGGCGTGCGATGACGATCGGCTTGACCGGACCGCCGGGTGTCGGCAAATCGACGCTGAGCTCTGCTCTCGTGCGCAAGGCGCGTTCACTCGGTAAAACGGTCGGTGTCGTGTCGGTCGATCCGAGCTCGCCTTTTTCGCACGGCGCATTGCTGGGCGATCGCATTCGCCTCACCGAGCACTTCACGGACGATGGCGTCTTTATCCGGTCGATGGCCAGCCGCGGCCACTTGGGCGGTCTCGCGGGAGCGACGGCTGACGCGGTGCTGCTTATGGACGCGTTCGGCTTGGACGTGATCGTGATTGAAACCGTCGGCGTCGGACAATCGGAGATCGAGATCGCCGAACTCGCGCAGACGACGCTCGTTGCGCTGCAGCCCGGAAGCGGCGACAGCATTCAAGTGCTCAAAGCCGGCATCTTGGAAATCGCCGACATCTTTGTGGTCAACAAAAAGGACCACCCGATGGCCAATCAGCTCAAACGCGAGATCCGCTCGATGATGGAGATGCTGGATTTCAGCGGATGGGTTCCGGAGCTCGTGATGACGCAAGCCACCAGCGGCGACGGTGTCGACGATCTGTGGGCGGCGATCGAAAAGCACGTCGCGTATCTGCAGCATTCGGGTGAAATCGCCGAAAAACGGCGTGAAGCATTCACCCATCAAGTGCGGCAGCTCGCCCTCGGTCATCTCCAGCGCAAATTGGAGCGCGAACTCGAGAGCGAGGTTGCGGCGGGGGTCGATCCGTATGCCGCCGCCGAGCGCGTGCTGCAGAACTTCGGGATGACTGCCGACCAGAGCGAAGAGCCCATCCGCCCGGCGCGCAACCGCGCGTCGGTTAAGGGCCTCATCTAGTTACAGGGGAAGCCCGGCCGGGGCAGGCTCCCCGGTGCTCCGACCTTAAGGCTTGCCTGGCACCCGTAATCTTGGGAAAATACAGCGGGCACGAAGAATCGAGCATAGCACTTCGGAGCATCCGCTTTTCAGCAGGGAAGACCATTTTGGCCAAGATGATCCAGCGCCCCAGCGGTCTCGGGGCGGAACCGACGAACGAGTTCGTCCACGAGAAAGAGCAGTGGGAAGCCGCTGCGGGCCGGAGCAAGGGTCGCAAAGGCCCGGGCTCAGGTGCTGTCGATCGCACCATTTCGGACCTTCCTTTAAAGACCGCGTACGGACCCGAAGACGTCGCGCATCTGGATTTGGCCGACGACCTGAGCTGGCCCGGGCAGTTCCCGTACACGCGCGGCATCCATCCGAACATGTATCGCGACCGGCTCTGGACGATGCGCCAGTTCGCAGGCTTCGGCAATGCCAAGCAGACCAATGAACGTTATCACTTCCTGCTCGCGCATGGACAGCACGGCCTCTCTGTCGCGTTCGACATGCCGACGCTGATGGGCTACGACTCGGATACCGCGCAGGCGCGCGGTGAGGTCGGCAGGTGCGGCGTGGCGATCGATTCGCTCGCCGACATGGAAACGCTCTTCGACGGCATCGACATGGGCGAGGTCACAACGTCCATGACCATCAACGGTCCGGCGTGCATTGCGCTGGCGCAATACGTCGCGGCAGCCGAGAGAAAAGGTATTCCGCGCGCCAAACTCGGCGGCACGCTTCAAGCCGACATCCTCAAAGAATACATCGCGCAAAAAGAGTGGATTTTTCCGCCGCGTCCGCACATGCGCGTCATCGTCGACATGATGCGGTTCTGCCGGGACGAGATGCCGAAGTGGAACACCATCTCGATCAGCGGTTATCATATTCGCGAAGCGGGTTCGACGGCCGCGCAAGAGCTCGCGTTCACGCTTGCCGACGGCTTCGCATATGTCGAGGCAGGCACGAAGGCGGGAATGGACGTCGACTCGTTCGCACCGCGTCTTTCGTTCTTCTTCAACGCGCACATCGACTTTTTCGAAGAAATCTGCAAGTATCGGGCGGCGCGCCGGATTTGGGCGCGGCACATGCGTGAGAAGTTCGGTGCGAAGGATCCGCGATCGTGGCAGCTGCGTTTCCATACGCAAACCGCGGGCTGCAGCGCGACCGCACAGCAGCCGGAAAACAACATCGTGCGCGTCGCGTACGAGGCAATGGCGGCGGTGCTGGGCGGCACGCAATCCCTGCACACCAATTCGATGGATGAAGTGCTCGCGCTGCCGACGCAAAAATCCGTCGAAATCGCACTGCGCACGCAGCAGGTTCTGGCCTACGAGACCAACGTCACCAATGTGGTCGATCCGCTCGGCGGCTCGTACTACGTCGAGGCCCTCACCGACGAGATGGAACGCCAGGCCGAAGAGTACTTCAAGCAAATCGCGGAATATGGCGGCGTCATCGAAGCGATCGAAGCCGGGTTCTTCCAGCGCGAGATCGCCGATGCGAGCTACCGTTATCAGCGCTCGCTGGAAACAAAAGACCGTGTTATCGTCGGCGTCAACGCGTTCGAGAAACCCGAAGACAAGCTCGATATCGAGCTGCTCAAGATCACCGAAGAGATCGAGCGCGGTCAAGCCCGTTCGGTTCAAGACGTGCGCGCGAACCGCGATCAGCAAGCCGTCGCAGCGGCGCTCGACCGCTTGAAAGCTGCGTGCAAGGACCCGAATGATAATCTCATGCCTCACCTCATCGACTGCGTAAATGCCTACGCGACCGAAGGCGAGATCGTCGATGCGATGGTCGAAGTCTACGGGCGCTACACGGAGCAAGCAGCGTTTTGATCATGCAGATACATAACGAACAAGAGCGGCAAACCGCCACTGCAACGCTCAAAGAAGTGATGCAGAAGCTCGAAGAGGCGTGGCGCCTCGCGCGCGAGCTCGAGGAAAACGCCGCGAGGGAACATGTCGGGGCCGGTCGTGGCTAGACCGCTCCGTATCGTCATCGCCAAAGCCGGGCTGGACGGACACGATCGCGGCGCGAAAGTGATAGCGCGCGCGTTGCGAGACGCCGGCATGGAAGTGATTTATACCGGGCTTTTTCAGGCTCCCGAGCAGATCGTGCAAACCGCGATTCAGGAGGACGCCGACGGAATCGGCCTTTCCATCCTATCGGGCGCGCATATGACGCTTTTTCCGCTGATCGTCGATCAACTCAAGGCGCAAGGCGCCGAAGACATCATCTTTTTCGGCGGCGGCACGATTCCGCCCGAAGATGCGGAGGCGTTGAAGGAGCGCGGCGTGCGCGCGATCTTTACGCCGGGAGCGCCGTTATCGGACATCATTAATTTTGTTGAACGCGAGTGCGGCAAGCGCAGGGAACTCGTCAGCTGATTTGTTATTGTGGCGCGCGGGGGTGGGGGTTGGTCAGTCCGGAAGTCTCCGACTTTTTCGCGCTCGACAGGATGTCGACTTCAAAACTTCGTTTTCGCGAAAAAGCGGCGAAGTAGAAAATTCACACGATGTGAATTTTCGAACGTCTTCCGGACTGACCAACCCCCGCCCCCGTGCGCCACAACAACGAATCACCTTCCTCGGGAAATAGAGAGAAAGATTGACTGTCAGGACTAGAGTCGCGCCCTCGCCCACTGGTGAACCGCATGTGGGTACGGCGTATGTGGCGCTCATCAATTATATTTTTGCCAAGAAGCATGGCGGGGAGTTTTTGCTGCGCATTGAGGACACGGATCAGGCGCGCAGTAGTAGAGAGTCCGAACAGGCGATTTTGGATTCGCTGCATTGGCTGGGACTGTCGTGGGATGAAGGACCGGACGTCGGCGGCCCGCATGGGCCGTACCGGCAGAGCGAGCGTTCGGCAATCTATCGAGAGTATGTGCAGAAGCTGCTCGATAGTGGGAATGCGTTCAAATGCTTTTGTACGTCGCAGCGGCTGGACGAGATGCGTGCCGCGCAGCGGGCGGCTAAACAGCCGCCGCGATACGACGGACTGTGCATGTCGCTGAGCGCCGATGAGGTTGCGCAGAAAGAGGTGGCCGGCATTCCGTACGTCGTTCGGATGAAAGTGCCGTCCGAGGGTGTGTGCATCGTCAACGATTTGCGGCGCGGACCGATCGAGTTCGAGTGGAAATCGGTCGACATGCAAGTGCTCATGAAGTCCGACGGCATGCCGACGTATCATTTGGCGAACGTCGTGGACGACCACTTGATGGAAATCACGCACGTCATACGCGGCGAAGAGTGGGTTTCATCGGCGCCCAAGCACTTGCTGCTGTATCAGTATTTCGGTTGGGAACCGCCGGCGCTTTTGCATCTGCCGCTCCTTCGCAATCCCGACAAGAGCAAACTGAGCAAACGCAAGAATCCGACGGGCATTCTTTTTTATAAAGCGATGGGGTATCTGCCCGAAGCGCTTTTGAACTTCTTAGGATTGTTTTGTTCCTCGCCGGCCGAAGGCGAGGAGATGATGGACCTCGATGCGCTCGTGGAGCATTTCGCTATCGAACACGTCTCGCTGGGCGGACCCGTGTTCGATGTTGCCAAGCTCAACTGGCTCAACGGGCGGTACATCCGTGAACGATACGATCACGATGCATTCGTAAAAGCCGTGCAGCAGTGGGGCATGGAGCCGCGCCGCTTGCGGCGCATCGCCGAACTGGCGCAGCCTCGCATCGAGCGTCTGAGCGATCTCGGACTGCTCGTTGCGTTCTTCTTCGCGGGGCGCGTAAACGTTTCGGCAGAGCAGCTGCGCGAGGGGAAACTCGACGACGAGTCGCTGCGCAAGGCCTTTCAATTGGCGATGTGGGGTTTTGACGCACTGAGAACGTGGGACCTTACGGAAATCGAAGGTGTGCTCAAAGGCGTCGCTCAAACGCTGGGCAAAAAGTTCCGGGACCTTGCCCGGCCGTTTTACATTGCCGTCACGGGCAGCCCGACGTCCGTGCCGCTTTACGATGCGATCGAACTGCTCGGGCGTGATATCGTGCGCGAGCGATTGCGTCACGCGCTCGAGGTGCTCGGCGGCGTGACGGCGTCGGAACAAAAGGAATGGAAGAATTTGCAGCCTCCCGGTTCGGATGATGAAGCGTACTAGGGCTATCGTTCTTGCGGCCGGTCAAGGCACGCGCATGAGAAGCGCGGTGCCCAAGGTGCTGCACGAACTCTGCGGGCGCCCAATGCTGTGGTATGTGCTGCGCGCACTGCGCGCAGCCGGTGTCGATGAAATAGTCGTTGTGACCAACGATGAGCTGGAACGCCGCATTGCCGATTTCGGCGTGCGCGGGATCCTGCAGCAAGAACAGCTGGGCACGGGTCACGCCGTGCAAGTTGCGCTGCGAGTCCTGCCGGTCCAACGCGACGGACGCGTGGTGATTGCGTACGGCGATATGCCTCTGGTGCATGAAGAGATATTCCGAGGCGTGGTCGGCTCGCTCGAGCCGGCGGACGGCACTGCGCCGGCATTGGCAATGGTTACCGTGAAGATGCCCCTTCCCTCGAACTTCGGCCGCGTCATTCGCCGGGGACACGACGTCGAACGGATAGTGGAAGTGCGTGATGCCACCCCGGACGAGCTTGGGGTTGATGAAATGAACGCGGGCATCTACGCGTACGATGAAGCCGCGCTGCGCGATTCGGTCGATCGACTGCGAAACGATAACGCGCAACACGAATACTACCTCACCGATACGATCCAAGACTTCGCGAGTGCCGGAAAACGCGTCGTCCCCGTCATGGCGACGGACCATTTGCACGTGCTCGGGATTAACGACCGGGTCGAACTCGCGCAGGCACGCAAGGAGATGAACAGGCGCCTCTGCGTTCAGTACATGCGCGACGGCGTCACCATCATCGATCCCGAGGCGACGTACCTGGAGCCTGAGCTGAGAATTGGCCGCGACACGGTGATTTATCCGAACAGCACGATTGGACGGCTCTCCGAGATCGGCGAACAGTGCGTCATCGGTCCCAATGCCCGTCTTTCAAACGCGCGCATCGGCGACCGTGTGGCGATTCGCGAGAGCGTCATCATCGACAGCGAGCTGGGGAGCGATATCAACGTCGGCCCGTTTGCGCACCTTCGCGATCAGACCGTTCTCGCAGACGGCGTGCACATCGGCAACTTCGTCGAAGTGAAAAACTCAAAACTAGCCAAGGGCGTGAAAGCCAGCCATCTTTCTTATCTTGGCGATGCGGAGGTCGGCGAAAATTCGAATATTGGCGCCGGAACCATTACGTGCAACTACGATGGCGTGCGCAAGAACAAGACGACGATTGGACGCAACGTTTTCATCGGCTCCAATAGCTCGCTGATCGCGCCCGTGACGATCGGCGATGGAGCATTGACCGGCGCGTCATCCGTCGTTACCAAGGACGTGCCGCCCGGCGAACGAGTCGCCGGCAATCCCGCTCGACCGCTTCCAAAAAAGTAGGCGCCGCTTTCGCGGCGCCCAGGGTGCGTAGTCGATGGGTATTCGTTTTAGATCTGGCCGTTCATCACCGTGATGTCGAACGATCCAAGACCCGTGGTGTAGTCGTAGCCCGGCGCCGCCGTGTACAGGCCATCGCCGCCTACGAGGATGTCGTGGAATCCACCATCGGGCTGCGTCGGCGGTGGTCCGGTTTGCTGCGCGCCCGCCGTGTGGGCAGCGAAGTTGTTGTAGAGCTGCGGCGGTGCAAAACCGAGCCCGGAATGCGATTGCAGGAATCGCGCGTACGCTCCGGCTGCAAGCGGTGAAGACAAGCTCGTTCCGCCGATGATCGTCCACCCGAAGTCGGTCGTGTAGAGAATCATTCCGGTTTGTAGATCGCCGTCCATTGCGACGTCGGGAACGCCTCGGAAGCTCTCGCCGTTCGAACTAATGGGTTGTGCTTTGGCTTCCCATACCGGCGAATATTCGAACTGGCTCACACCGCCGCCGCCCGAATACCACGTTGCTTCGCCCTGGTAGGAACCGTCGCTCTGAGTCAGCAGCGTCGTACCGCCCACCGCGGCGACGTATGACGATGCCGCCGGCCAGTTCACAAGCGGAGCGCCCGCAGGCACGCCGTTCGCGCCAACCCCGACCGGACAGAACGATCCCGTGTCGCCCGAAGATGCGAACATCGTTTGTCCTTGCGATGCGCCTTGCAAGAAGAGTTCGTCCGCAAGAAGCATCGCGCCGTCCAAGTACTCGAACGCCTCGCAGCCGCCGAACGACGAATTGCCGATTTTCGCCAGGTTGTCCGTTACCCAGTGGCTGTACATGAGCACGAGGTCGGCGTCGTTGAGCGAGGTCGTGTTGTAGACGTAGATCGTGTGCAAACTTCCGGCCAGACCGCTCGAGGCGGTCATGTCGAGCGTCCATTCATCGGGACCATCGGTGATCGCGCCGCCGGCCACGCCGATGGATTTTACTACTACGGGCACGGTCGTAATTTTATCCGCCGATTCGTTCACGCGCAGATCGGAGACGGCGTTGTTCAATTGTCCCGCCGTCATGATTGCAACGTTGACGTTGGATGCGACGGGCGTCTTACCCGCATTATACGCGCGCCAGTAATCCGCCGGCCGATAGTTGCGCGTGCAGCCCGCGGCCGTCGTGGGATCCTGCACCGGTCCGGTGGGAAAACCGAGAATTTCGATGCCGTACAGGCTGCACGGCGACGGCGGCGTGCCCGGTGGGGGCGTAGCTGCCGTT